>Ga0075429_100002432_pt1 | contig 15683 bp, 16 predicted proteins | sample RhiMetdeltSRZDD3_FD_75295 | JGI IMG/M metagenome (GOLD analysis project Ga0075429, IMG submission 75295) | Populus rhizosphere microbial communities from Tennessee, USA - Rhizosphere MetaG P. deltoides SRZDD3 | ecosystem: Host-associated > Plants > Roots > Rhizosphere > Soil | place: USA... | reverse complement strand
ATAATCCTGATATTCATTACGTATTTCCTGTAATAGCTCAGTCAACGGGGATTAATTTGATACTGCCCAAATAAGTATTATTAGTAGGGAGGGGGTTTCGTTATTGGCTACGGACTGATACCAGCCGGTTTAATTTATACGGGAAATTTTAGATTCTATTTACAGAGATCATTTGGGGATAAGTTATTGATTCGAACCTTGCATGTAGTAGGGTTCTACTAAATTGATATTTAGCTTTTCTCATAATTTTTTCGTGTAGAGACGTAGGAATTGTTAAGTCATCACAATTTTGTCTAATATATCTATAAATTTTCCATTTGGATGAATTTGAAGCGAGATACCCAATGGGCAAATATCTTATAGCACTGCCACTTTGAAGATTGTTTTGTAATTTTGATATCAAAATGACTTTTCTAAATAAACTCTAGCATCTGTAATTTTGAAAAATGCTTTTACGTTAGAGCTGACCTTATATATCTTCGTACTTGTCTGAGGTAAAACGTATCTTAATTTTAGGTGCAGGATTTGGAGGATTGACAGCTGCTAATTTTTTGCAGAAAAATCTTTCCTCGTTATCAGAATCAGTAGAATATCAAATTAGTATTATCGATCAAAAAGACTATTTTATGATGGGGCTTGTAAATTTATGGATCTTAAGTGGGATAAGAACACTTGAAGATTCTAAAATTGATTTGAATAGGCTGGAAAAACGAGGAATAAGGTATCTGAATAATAAAATAACAAGAATTGATCTCGCTTCAAAGACTGTTAATATAACAGGATCTTCAACTCCTAAGATAAAATATGACTATCTGATAATAGCATTAGGTACCGAGTATGCTGTTGAAGAAGTAAATGGTTTTCTAGAAAATGAAGGCTTTAACCTGTATGATCCAGAACAAGTTCCAAAACTAAGAGAAAGAATTCTTTCACTAAAGAAGGGTAGAATAGCAATATGCATAGCATCTATTCCATATAAGTGCCCCCCAGCGCCTTATGAGGCATCTTTACTAATTAATGATATTTTAGTTAAGAATGGCACACGAGACTCAATTGATATCGATATTTATACACCAACTCCGATTTCCTTACCCGTAGCTGGAGTAAAAGTTAGTAAAGATGTTATTAACTTACTTAGTAATAACCATGTAAATTTCCATCCGTTACATAAAATACAAACAGTACTAGATATGGAAAAGATAGAGTTTGAAAATGGAAGCTCAGTAGATTATGATCTGCTTATACTAATTCCTCCTCACAAGGTACCTGCGATAGTAAGGAATTCTGGTCTCTTTTCACAAGGGGAAAATTGGATTAATGTTGACAAGTTCAGTCTTAAGACAGATTATGAAAATGTTTTTGCAATAGGGGATGTAACAGAAATTAAGGTGAATGAAAGTGTGGCTATTCCCAAGGCCGGAGTATTTGCGGAAGCTCAAGCAAAAGTAGTTGGCCAACAAATAGTAGATGATATCGTAAATGATAAAAACAAACAATCGTCACCACGATTCGATGGGAAGGGTTTCTGTTTTATGGAAGTTGGAAATGACAAGGCAGGGTATGTTGCTGTGGATTTGTATCATGAACATGGTCCTGCAACTCTTCTTGAACCCCCATCTGAAGAATCATACAAAAAGAAATTAGATTTTGAAAGAAGTAAGCTAAATGAATGGTTCTTATCATAATCTGCTCCTTTTTCTATTCATCTTATTCTCTATAGAAGTATATGAACCCGAGTAGTTAGCGGGCCCGTCGGGTTGTGAACCAAATTTGACACAATTCTTAATCCAGCGAGTTAAACACAAAGTTTTTCCTCTTTACTTAAATCCAGCAATAGGAGGTTCTATAGGATTAAGAACATTGGGCTTCCATAAGAATACTTGGATACGGAAATTATGATCGTCAGCTACATATACACGTCCTGAAGAGTCTACAGCAACGCCCCAAGGAATCCTGAACTGTCCGTTACCCGAGCCTTCTGTTCCGAACTTTTTAATAAAAGTACCATCACTTGTAAACTTTTGAATGCGATTGTTAGTATTTTCAGATACATACACATTTCCTGAGGTGTCTATGGCAATGCCAAGTGGCCAGTCGAACTGTCCGTCACCCGAACCTTTTGTTCCCCAGTGTGTAATAAAAGTACCAGTGTTTGTAAACTTTTGAATACGATTGTTAAAATGATCAGATACATACACATTTCCTGAAGAGTCTATGGCAATGACGTCTGGATACCCGGGAAATCCGGGAACCATCCCTGGTGTTGTCCACTTTGTAATAAAAGTACCAGTGTTTGTAAACTTTTGAATCCTGTGATTTGGACCATCAGCTACATACACATTTCCTGAGGAGTCAACAGCAATGCCATATGGGCCGGGATACCCGAACTGTCCGTCTCCTGTGCCTAGAGACCCCCACTTTCTAATAAAAGTGCCATCACTTGTAAACTTTTGAATTCTGTTAATTCCAACATCAGCTACATACACATTTCCTGAAGAGTCTACGGCAACGGCTGTAGGTTCATAGAACTCTCCGTCACCTGTGCCTGTGCCTCCTGATCCCCACTCTGTAATGAAAGTACCATCACTGGTAAACTTTTGAATCCTGCTATTTCCAGAATCAGCTACATACACATTTCCTGAAGAGTCTATGGCAATGCCATGTGGATACACGAACTGTCCGTCACCTGAGCCTTGGGTTCCCCACTTTTTAATAAAAGCATAAAAGCCGTTCGCAGGAGCCCCGGCTGAGCCTATTAACTTTTCTGGATTTCCGCTTTCATTTAATTTCAGACCACGAAGATCATTCAAACGGTCAAGGATCTTTGTGTCATTACCACCTGTGTCATTACCACCTGTGTTATTACCACCTGTGTTTTTACCCTGTTCTTTAGCTAGTTGCGTTTTATTTATCGCATCCATAAGGGCAGGAGGCACTTCGTTTTTCCCAGTTAAAGTTGCTTTTACTGCATCCGCTTGACCGGCGATTGAGAGAGCAACCAAAACCGTTAGGATGACTGATATTACTAATATACTAGAACATAAGAATTTCCTTGAATTCATACCGTAATTTTGACGCTCACTGCCTTAAATATACTACGTACAAGAATTACCTTGTTATGCATTATGTGTCATTAAGTGAATCATCTTTAAATCAGTAACTTATCGTACAATTAGTTATTGATTGATCAATTGACTGATTAATTGAAATTATAAATTTTATAATATTGGATTGGATAATATTCCCTTTATTTCACTTAGCTTCGATGGATAATAAATCAAATGATACAACACTAACAAACATTTGAAAGAAAAAATTGCAAACACACAATATTACAGTTCGTAAGAGAGTTTGTTAATTCAAACGAGTAGTATTTAGCGGAAAGAATAATCATACTAATTTTTTTATTTCAACTAACAAATACGGAGTAATTGTCAGGTCTTCGGACGTCGGGATTAGAACCGTGCATATACTAGGGTTCTGCTAACTTCTATTTAGCTCTTCTTTCTCAAGATGTCCTTCTAATTGGCTCCTATCTTATTCGTGATTTAATTTTCAATGAAAAGAATATGAAATTTTACTGTTTAACTACTTTCCAGGTAGGATGTATTTCATGCCATCCTTTTGGCTTGTCTGTAACCCATGCTCCCCATATGTGAACCCGGTCACCTTCCTTTGGAAGAATTATTCCGCTTTTACCTTGATCTGGTGGAACGATTTCTACTACCAAGAACCCGTCGGTTTTATCATCATTTTTTTCATTTAAAAGATACTTGTATTTATTCTCAACGTTTAAAAGAAATTTGTAATCGCCATCGTCCATTTTTTTCGTGTGAACTACTTCACCTACCGCTTCCTGACACTCCGACAATACTTTTAGATCTTCCTCATTTGACGCACCCTCAAGCACATTTCCACCTTTACAGTCCTTATCGTTTTCAGCTTTGTGTTCCTTAATAGCGAATTGATCTTCTTCTTCCACTTGCTTCTGTTCTTCTTCTGGTAATGGTTGATCCTCTTCTTCTTCTTCCGACAAAACCTTTTCTAATTTATCTTTTAGTTCTTGCAACCTCTTTTGTATTCTGTCTTGTGTTGATAAATTGTCATTTTCTCCATTTCCTTGATCATCTTCGTCATCTACTGCTTCATTAATCCGATCTCTTATTTCATCATCGTTTTCGTCATCATCGTTTTCAATTGAGTTGATATCCTCATCGCAGAAATCATCCCTCAATTTTTCAAGAAGAGCGTTGGACGAAAAAGGATTTTCGGAATTAAAATCACATATGCCGTTATCCAAACTAACATCGCTCCTAATAGGATCAGAATTGGATTCTGCACTACTAAAAATCTGTGTTTGAGCCCAGGTTGAATTAATTAAATAATTATTTGAAGTTATTGACAGGGCTAGTAATCCTGTGGATATGACAATGATAAACATGTGGCCAGATCCTAAACCTATTAATGAATAAAAGTATCCCAATTTGAAGTCCATTTTCCTATGTGCCAATAAAATCTATATACCTTTCATGTTCTAGCAGTTGTTTTTTATTGGCCATTATACCGTTTCCAATCGTAACAACTTAGATTCTAGGGACTAGAAAAAGCTGATACGCTCGTTGTAAGTTGTATTAAAATCCTAAAAATATTATGATGAATTTTCCTTTATGTGAATTCGGAGAATGTAGAATTAAGTCCTCAATAGCTTTCTTCGAATTCTTCACTATTATCTTGTTCGTCTTCTACTTGATCAAAATCAAAGTCAAGGTTCTCTCTTTCTTCTGGACTTTTATATGGCAGGTCAGTCTCTCCGGGGGATCCACATATAGGACATTTAAACTCAATTGTCTGTCCTTCTAGGTCCACTGGAAATTCCTTTGAGAATACCTCGTCACATTTCGAACATACTAAGGTAGCCTGAATATTCTCGGTACTGAACTTGTTTGATTCCAGCCTAAATAAGGTACTAGCCATTTTCCTTTCTTTACAAACGACAATATTTTTTATAAAGATTACATGGATTTAGTTTGTAATTGAACAAATAAAATGATTAACCAAAGCCTGTAGAAACGATATCAAAAGATTATTTCCACGATTACAATTCCTTTCTTGCACTTTCATAAGGTATATCAATTTTTTAATGTCAACTTTATTTTGTATGTTTGCCATTATAATATAATGTCAGCAGACCAAAAAGATAAAAGATTAATAGAGTTTTTGGAGAATGGAAAGGACTGGGAAAGGAAGCAGACGAATATTCCGGGAGTTTTTCTTATAAGATTACCCCAGTTTAGGAGCCGGCCTGCCTGCATTGGGGTTGAGCTAGATGCGTTAAATCGGGGTGGGGGAGGTAATAGGAGAAGAGGCATTATCCTTAGAACTAGTGAGGAACTTCAGCAATTACTGGACATAGTTACCAATAAGAAACTTAGTGAATTAACGTCATCAATTGAAAAAGTAAACCCCATCCCACAAGCGAATATGGGAGTCCACCTAGACAATGAAATATTTGAAGTATAAGGTTGTTAATTTGTTATGGAAAAATCTCTTAATGGTATCTACTAGTTTTTTCATTATTGGTCTTTTTTTATATCTCGTCGGTATGAGCAATAAAATTAGTCTTTGACTCTGGCCTTCTGGCTCCAAAATTCGATTGGAATTACACGTTCAGTGTTCCAGGTGAATATGATTATTATTGCACAATACATCCATATATGGATGGTTCGGTAAGAATCGAAATCATGAATCAAAACTAGTCAGTCGTTGGATCATGACATTAAACTAAAAGCCATTGTAACATTTTCTAAAGGTAAATTTTTCAGTGCCGAAATTAAGTCGAGATATAGAGCAGGATATAGCTTACGATTAACAAATTCTTTATATGTGCTTACTAATACTAGTATCAAATCTCATGAACGTCGGGATTCGAACCCTGCATGTATTAGGGTTCTACTAACTTGGTATTTAGCTCTTTCTTCCGCTGTCTGTCATAGGTACATTCGAAGATGCAGACAAGTCTATTCTAGAAATTCTTTTTGGGTTAAATCGGAGTTTACTCCTGCTGCTGCCCGGACGCCCTCAGCAGCGGCGATAATTATTTGAGCGGGATTAACTACTGAGGCATCTCCTGCTGCATATATTGCTTTGATGTTAGTTCTACCAAAGGAGTCTACAGCAATCCCTCCTAGTGAATTATATTTGCATCCCAATTGTTTACCGAAATCAGACGCTTGTATCATTTGAGGCATAACAAATCCACCTCTTCTTGAGGCACTTTCTCCATTTTCAAAAACTACTTTTTCCATCTGCCCATTTTTTCCAACAAATTTTTTAATTTTATATTCTATTATTCTTATTCCCTTGTTGTTAAGGAATCTTTTTTGCCCAGAATTTTCAAACAGGTCCCCATTTGTGCACACAATCAAATCCTTAGACCAATTATAGATAGTCTGAATGAAATGAAAACCCTGAGCCTGTTCCCCTATAATAATAACCAGAGGTTTATTACGCAATTCCCAACCGTCGCAATAAGGGCAATGGAATAAACTCTTACCATAATAATCATGAATATTATCTATACTTGGTAAAACATCCTTTAATCCTGTAGAGATAATTATAGTCTTGGATTCATACCTTTCTTTCTTGGATGTTACCAATTCAAATTTTGACTTTTTTTTGCTTACTGAAGTTACTTCTCTATTCGCACTTATAACAGAAGGATACCTAGCTATTTCCTTGTGAGCTATTTCCCTAAATTTTTTAGGTTTTATCCCATCTCTAGTAATAAATCCGTGTGATTCCTGTGTAATAGCATTCCTAGCATTATCGTTATCAAATAACATAACATTTCGTCTTGCTCTTCCTAAGATTAGAGCGGCATTTAATCCCGCAGGACCCCCACCGATAATAGCGCAATCAAATAGCTTTTTCATTCGATTCTCTTTGGATTTTAGACTTAATTTACTTTCTCAAAATCCCTTAAAAATAAAAAACAAGTCTGTCGGTCTTCGGCCGTCGGGATTCGAACCTTGCATGTACTAGGGTTCTACTACTTGGTATTTAGCTTTTTTCTTTATGGGTAAAATTTAGAGATGATTTCAGCGTAAATTTTTTTTGCGATATGTGATCTATTGATTGCTTGATTTGCTCAAAGTCTGACACAAGAAATTACATGGAGTCTGTTCAAAAAATATATCTTCAGCTTTTAAATCATGAACCTTGATAGCATGATCTGCCCCTTTGCTCAATATTTCCTCTTCGGTTTCACCCTCTATAACGAAATCGCAATCCAATCCTGTTTCACGGCAAATGAGCCTTAACAATACAGTGGCTAGAATATATGCCACATAAAGTATTAAGTTTTCTCATTCAAAAGTTTGAGAACTCCAAAATCTGAGGGGCAATTTGACGTTTTAAGGTTTATTTAAGATGCCTGGATAGATTATGTGCTTTGAAGCTATTATCGCTAAACGTAGGTCTTCCACGTCAAGTGAACTTCCAGAATGAACTTGTAACTACTGGAATCTTTAAGGAACCAGTAATGGGTCGTGTGAGATTAAGGAAACTGAATCTCGACGGAGACAAACAGGCTGACTTAACAGTACATGGCGGTGCCGACAAAGCCATATATGCCTATCCACAAGAACATTATAATTACTGGAAAAAGGAACTTCCTGAAATGTCATTGCCTTGGGGTATGTTTGGTGAAAATTTTACTACACAAGGAATGTTTGAAGAAACGGTTAACGTTGGAGATCAATTCCAGGTTGGAACAGCAAGAGTCGTGGCAACTCAGCCTAGAATGCCATGTTATAAACTTGGAGTAAAATTTGGAAGAATGGATATTATTAGAAAATTTTTAGCAAGTGGTCTTACCGGTATCTACTTCAAGGTAATGAAAGAAGGAGATCTAGAACAAGGTGATGAAATAAAACTTATCAAAAAAGATGAAAATAATGTTACCATAAAAGACATTGTTAGGTTATACACTGTAAATAAGGATGATCTTCAAACAGTGGAACGTGCTGTCAAGGTTAAAGATTTACCAAATGGTTGGAAGTCTCATTTCATCGAACAGTTAAAGCTGGCAAGAAAAAAATGATCGTCAACATAACTTGGTATTCACGCAAAAGATGAGATCCATGAAAAGCAAATTAATAGATAGTTATGGTAGAGGCGCAAAAAAGCTAAGAATCTCTGTCACAGACAAGTGTAATATGAGATGCGGATATTGCATGCCAAAAGACAACACAAAGTGGTTTGATACTACTGAAGTACTCTCTTTTGAGGAGATTATTAGACTTTCATCTATTTTTGCTAATTTAGGGGTTGAAAAAATAAGAATAACAGGAGGCGAGCCACTGGTTAGACCTTCAATAGAAGACTTAATTAGGTCAATTGCAAAGATTGACGGCATTAAAAGCATCGGCCTAACAACTAATGGTTTACTATTTTTAGAGAAAGCAAAAGCATTAAAATCTAGTGGCCTTGACAGCGTGAATATCAGTCTAGATTCATTTAAAGAGAATAGATTTAAGATGATGACGGGGGTTAATGGATTAGACAAAGTCCTAAGTTCTATCCAAAAAGCAAAAGATGTTGGACTTGATGTAAAGATAAATACAGTTGTCGTCAGAGGTTGGAATGATGATGAAGTTGTTGAATTTGCCAATTTTGCAAGACGCACAGGGATCACTGTTCGATTTATAGAATTCATGCCATTAGATGGAACAGGGATATGGAGAAGCGATCTTGTTTTCAGTAAAAGGGAAATGATCGAAAAAATAGAAACCGATATTGGAAAAGTCCTTCCTTCCTCAGAACAAGAGATGTCGACACCTGCTAAACTATATTCTTTTTCAGATGGAATGGGAACTGTAGGATTTATTCCCTCTGTAACAGAGCCTTTTTGCAGTCAGTGCGATAGGATAAGATTGACTTCTGATGGAAGATTTCTTACATGTTTATTTGAAAACCCAGGCTACGATATCAAGAGTTTTCTGCGCAAAGGAGCATCAGATGAGGAGCTTAGTCATTGCTTAATTCAGTGTGTGACCATGAAACAGGAGGGGATAGCAAGTCTGATAAGAATTAATGGTCTTAAACCAAAACTAAACCTCATGCATACAATTGGTGGATAAGCTCAAATTGAAATCGGATATTCAAGATAACGATAAAATAAAAGTTAAATTATTTGCAATTTTGAGAGAGAGAGTGGGTGAAAGCGAAATAACTATAACTGTACCTACTGGCATCACAGTAAACTACTTGAATAGTGAAATATTAAAGAAGTATCCGCAGCTCAAATCGCTTAATAACAAATTTGTAACTTCTGTAAATTGGAAGGTTACTGCTGGAGATACCATTATTTCTTCCAAGGATGAAATTGCTCTTTTGCCACCAGTCAGCGGGGGTTAAATCTTTGATTAGAATTACAAACAACCGACTAAGCTTGCAAGAGATAATGCTTGAACTGGAGGACAATTCTGCAGGTGCATTATCCGTCTTTATAGGTAACGTACGTAATCGAGGAAGGTCTGGTAACGTTTCAGAGATTTATTATGAGAGTTACAGTAAGATGGCAGAACAAAAAATGAGAGAAATTGAAAATGAAGCACAAACAAAATGGGAAATAAAAAAATTGGTAGTATTTCATAGGATCGGCAATATTAAAGTCGGTGAGGCCAGTATTATAATTGGTGTCTCTTCAGAACATAGGAATGAAGCTTTTGAGGCATGCAAATATGTCATAAATAATGTGAAAACTCGGGTACCCATTTGGAAAAAGGAAATATCTAATGAAAGTCAGAAATGGGCTGAAGGAATTTTACTTGAGTAGAGAAAAAATGAATGATAAAAACAGCAGGGGTATGTTTAATGTTGGTGCAAAGCCAGATTCCTACAGAACCGCACGGGCAAAGGCGGTATTAAGCATAGATGCCAAAACTGCGGTATTGATTAGACAAAGAAAGTCTCCTAAAGGGGATATTGTGGAGGCAGCGAAGATAGCAGCTACTTCGGGGGCTAAAAAAACATCAGACCTCATACCATACTGTCATCCAATACCTATAGACCACATTAAGGTTCAAGTATCTGTAAGATCCCAGGCAATTGAAGTCGACGTAGAAGTCAAAAGTATTTGGAAAACAGGGGTAGAAATGGAAGCCCTAAGTGGAGCTTGTATTGGTGCACTGACCATATATGATATGCTAAAGCCCATAGACGATACACTATTTATTTCGTCTGTGAAGCTTGTTGAAAAGTCAGGGGGAATAGCGCAATTTAGAATAAAGGACGGAAATAAGATCAGGGCAGGAGTGATCGTAGTGAGCGATTCAGTCGCAGCTGGAAAGCGGGTAGATAAATCAGGAAAATTTATCGTTAAAACGCTAAAAGATAGAAGTATTGATGTAGTAAAATATCAGGTAGTGCCTGACGATAGTTCTGTTATTGAGGAACTGTTAATAAAATATTCAGATGATCTCCATTTAAACTTGATATTGACGACCGGAGGAACAGGACTTGGCCCTAGAGACATAACACCCGAATCTACAAGAAAGGTTATAGAAAGAGAAATAGAGGGAATTGCCGAGGGGAGCAGGGCATATGGGCAGAGAAGAACACCCTTGTCGATGCTTTCAAGAGGAATTGCCGGAGTAAGAGGTAAAAGTCTAATTATAAATATTCCAGGGAGATTAAACGCAGTATCAGAGTCATTAGAATTCTTATTTCCGGGGCTGGAGCATGCGTTCAAGATGATGGAGGGACACGGACATTAATGAGCAATTACTGATAATACTTCTTCCCCTTTTCTTTGCAGTAAGTTTTTTTTATTCTAGTGTTGGATTTGCAGGCGGGAGCAGTTATATTGCCATTCTAGTACTTGTTGGGGTAAATCTATTCACCATCCCTCCTGTGTCTTTGGCTCTCAACATAGTTGTAGCTTCAATAGCGCTCTTCAATTATTTGAGGGCAGGTCACCTATCACTTCGTATTTCTATTCCGTTACTCATCTCAGTTCCATTTGCTTTTATTGGCGGTTCCACTATACTACCAGAAAAAACACTCATACTAATATTTGTAATTGCTCTATTTTCAGCTTCGGCCATGTTATTATTAAGTGGCACCCAAATAAAAATAAGACAAGAGAAAATTCGAAAATTAAACCTAAGTCTTTCTAGGCTTTCATTAATTACATTACCATTAGGTGCTGTTTTAGGGACTGTTTCGGGTCTTGTTGGAATTGGTGGGGGGATCTGGTTATCGCCAATCTTGATATTAACGGGCCTAGCAAATCCAAAGACAGCTGCCGCGTCAGCAAGTTTATTTATACTCACAAATTCTATTAGCGGGCTTTTTGCTCACTCAATTACCCAGGAGGTTGATTTTGCATTAATTTTACCATTGGCCTTTGTCGTCCTTTTAGGAGGATTTCTGGGATCCAGGTTGGGGGCCTTTAAACTGAGTCACGAAAAATTGATATTTATCATAGGAATCATAGTGGCAGTTGCAGGAATTAATCTGGCAACTAGGCTGTTTAAATAATTTATTTCTAAAAGGGAAAAAATGTTTTTTCTGACTGGTTAGGAAAATCTAATGGGTTACCTGATGAAAAAGACAGACCAGGAAATGTGTTTATTTTTACCTTTTGTCCCTTTTTTAGCAGAGTCGAGCGTTCGGGTACAAAAATAAAGCCATTGCTCCCAGTTAGTACCGTTATGTCCGTTGTTTCCCCTGTTATGGGGCTTGCATAAAATTCGCCTGATGCAGATCGCGACATCTTTACGTATACTATTTTGGTGAATTCTTGAAATTTTTTTCGGGCGTTCCACTCTTTAGTAAGTTTTGCTGAAATAAACGGTTTAGTATAAGGATGCAGACCCAACATAAATCTAATGAGTGGCTGAGCAAATACAATAAAGGCGTTTACAGCTCCTTGTATTGGTCCGGGAAGAATAATAACTGGTCTGTTACGAAGGGTGGCAAGTCCCGTTACCCTTCCTCTATCGAGCTTTATTCCGTGCACCAAAATTCCTGGTTTTCCAATGTCATTTATCGATTCAGCAACAAGGTCACGCACTCCAACAGAAGACCCTCCCGTTGTTAAGATGATATCACTTTTAGATAGGGCGGCTCTAATTTTATTTTTTATCTTGTGAATATTATCAAACGTAATTCCAAGATCTAAAGGTATACCTCCTGATATCTCGATTAAATTAGATATGACAGTACTATTAGTATTGAGTATTTTTCCCCGCTTTGCGTCATTGATGTCATTTGTAAGCTCGCTACCAGTAGGAATAATTGCAACTCTTGGTTTTTTGAAAATTTTCAGTTTTCGAATTCCAAGTGTTGAGGCTAATGCTAAATCCTGTGTTCTAAGAACATGTCCAGCGTTTAGTAACAAATCCTTACGTGCGATCTCGCCACCCTTAAATGATATAAACGATCCTTTAGCCAAATCTTTTTGAATAATAATTATATTGTTTTTGGAATCAAACTGCGTGTATTCTAGAGGAATAACTGTATCTCCCAAACGCGGCAAAACTTCTCCAGTTGATACCCTAATAGCTTGTCCTGCGAGCAGGACTTGGTTTTCGCTCTTACTATTTTTTCTCCCTGGCACTAGCTTAAGTTTTATTGGTCCACGATGAGATAACATACTAATATCATAATATTTTACGACAAATCCATCCATATGAGAACGGTTACTGGATGGAATATCAATAGGTGAAATTATATCAGTCCATAACACACGTCCTACTGCGTTCTTAGTATCAGTTGTTTCTGCCGTTGGCCTGATGGTTATTGCATTTGTTAGCTTGGAATAGGCTGTCCTCACCGATGTATAGTTTGAAGGTGTCCAGTGCATTCCTATTGTGTGATTCTTTTAGTATTTAAGAGAGTACTGTAAAGACAACGGTCGATTCAATCCATCCATATACAGTACGTTCAACGGCCGCGATTTTCTCTGTCAGCATTCAATAGCAGTCTCACTGTTGATAATAAAATAGCTCTGATGAGAAAGGAAGAGTATCTCCTGATGCACGGAATATCAACAAAAACATTTCTTCTACGCTTCAATTTTTCGTTACGCATTTAGATACTCTTTATATAATATGATATGATCATTATTACTACTTTTGGCAATGTCAAACAAAATAAGTATTAGCGTATTGGTATTAGCCATTGGTATTTCTGTTCTGTTAGGAGTAACATCAAAAGTCATCTTCAGTCAAGACTTGTCAGTAAAAGATACTCAATCCGTGTCGGCTGTCAACAATCAGACAATGATGATGCCCGGTGGCAATATGACTTTTGGATCATCGCTAGATAATGCTAAAATGCATTTAATGGAGGCAATCATGGATCTAAATGAAGGAGACATCAAGGGTGCCATTATGCAACTAAATATGACCGATCAAGGAATTAAGATGCATGAAAAAGAGATGTTAGACATGATGAACAGTATGAAACCAAATGTATCGACTACTGTATTGAAGACTCAAAATGAATCATCATAATTGTGTGTAGTCGAGATTGGATAGATAGAGAAATAAATTAAACAGGTGCTTCTAACTTCAGAAATTCCATTAATCAGATATTGTTCAGAATAGAGTCGAAAAAACCTTAAATCGTTAAAATTCGATCAAAATGCGTGGCAAGAAATTCACGCAGATTCCTTGTTCCGTTTGCTGCAGGCCTGGCCGCAGGAGCATTGGCTGTTGCTGTGTCAATAATATTAAAAGACACAATTGGCGGATTGTTTCTCCCAGAAATTGCCTCTCAGGCATTGTTTTCAGTAACACCTGGAGAATTTGAATCACAAGCAGTTGAAAATTTCGGACCCCTCGCTAAATATTCGGCTTTTATTGGTTCAATTATTGCCAACATAGTAGTATTTGGAATTATAGGAATTTTTCTGGACAAGCTATTTGCTAGATTTAGGAGAAGGGGATATCTGCCGGAAGCTTTACTATCCTCTATTTTGTCGTATATTATTTTTGGACTTATTGCGATAATACTTGTTACCCTAATTCAATCACGAAGTGGAGTACAAGTCGTGTCACTATCACTCATAGTGCTATCCACTATTCCAAGCCATCTTATTTTTGGATTTGTGTTTTCATCATTCTTTCTTGGTAGAGTGAAGAAAAAATCAAAGGAGGCACCAGAGCCTACGCCTAGTACTGATAAATCAACTGGTCCAATGGATGTAAAATACAGTAGAAGAGCATTTCTCCGACTATTAGCTGGCTCGGCAATAGCATTGCCGATAATTTATTTTGGGGTTGACAGGCTTCTTTCCAGACAAAACGAGGAACAAGAACTAGAATCAACTATTCCGCTGTTACCGCAGACCGGACCCAAACCTAAGGGCTTTGAGGATCCAAACCTTGTACCACTTCTTGCCTCAGAAGTTACTCCAACATATTTGTTTTACAGGATTGATATCAATCCAATAGTTCCAGAAGTCGATTCAAAGTCGTGGAATCTTACAATAAAGGGGCTAGTCGAAAAACCTTTGACTATTAATTATGACCAGATTAAGGCTATGCCCTCAGTTGAGGAATATGTAACATTAGAATGCATAAGTAACAAGATTGGAGGGGAACTGATAAGCACCGCTCTTTGGAAGGGGGTACGTTTAAGCTATCTGCTTAATGAAGCTGCAATTAAGCCAAATGTAAAATATGTCGTATTTAGATGCGCCGACGGTTATGATGTGGGAATTCCTATAGAGAGATCCCAAATGGAAGGTACTATACTTGCCTATGATATGAATAAAAGTCCCCTTACCTCAAAGCATGGGTTCCCAGTTAGGGCAATAGTACCAGGTCTATACGGCATGATGAATCCAAAGTGGATAACAGAAATTGAATTAGTAGATAAGGTTTATGAAGGATATTGGCAGCGACTAGGATGGGCTAATAACGCTGAGGACAAAACTGGTTCATCCATATTAATTCCGGGGCAGGCGCCGGCAAGGCAAAGATTCAGAAAGTTAGACGAAACTGCAGCTCCCTCAGATGGGAGTAAAGTTCCAATTGCAGGGATAGCGTTTGCCGGGGACAGAGGAATAGCAAAGATTGAAGTTAGCACTGATGGAGGGACAACCTGGAAAACAGCCCGAGTAAAGGATCCTCTCTCGAAGTATACTTGGGTACTTTGGACAGCCGGATATGCACCTCCAAATAAAGAAAATTATTCCATTGTAGTTAGAGCTACTGAAAAAACAGGAAAGGTTCAAACTACAGAAATGAGTCCTCCTTTTCCCAACGGTGCTGCTGGATATCACACAATAACCGTATAAGATGGCATGATTAATTTTAAAATGTCAATTAAAATCTTTTATTCTCCATCGTTTAATTAATTTGCTCGAGTCTTCGGACGTCGGGATGAGCAATAAAATTAGTTCTGTTACTGGATTCCGATACATATTATAGAAGACATAGCCTTAAAGTTTTCTCCTACTAATGAGTAAAATTAAGTTCGTCGGGATTCATATTGTTAACAATACGAATCTTTACACTGTAGAATCTTGTGAAGCACCCAGAAATATGTCATTTGACAGTATTTGTGATAATGACCTAAAACATAACTGTCGCATCACATGGACGTTAAGTTGTCAGGCTTTCCTTGTCTCATAGTGAAGTAATACTTCCCCACTGTCAAACGCTATT
>Ga0075429_100002430_pt1 | contig 15686 bp, 12 predicted proteins | sample RhiMetdeltSRZDD3_FD_75295 | JGI IMG/M metagenome (GOLD analysis project Ga0075429, IMG submission 75295) | Populus rhizosphere microbial communities from Tennessee, USA - Rhizosphere MetaG P. deltoides SRZDD3 | ecosystem: Host-associated > Plants > Roots > Rhizosphere > Soil | place: USA... | reverse complement strand
GCGGCTCGCATCCTCGCCTCCGAGCCCGAACGCCTTCCGACGACCCAAACCTCGGGGTAGTTCTCGGTCGCCGCCGAGGCCGCTCGATACATCTGCCCCCGTTGCGCGGGCGCAAACGCGTCGTGATGCGGGACATCCGCGTGCCGGAAGGGCACGACCTTGAATGCTTGCGGTAGACGTGATCGCAAGCCATCCAGGAGATCCTCGTCGAACAACACGAGCACCGCCGTGCTGTCCGGAGTGCTCGTGGACATGATCCTCCTGGCCAGCCCGCGCAACGGGTCCTTGGCCCCCGCAGCGCGCTGGGGCGCATACACGCAGCTCGCGACCAACGCGATCGCGAACAGGTCCGCGGGTCGAAGGCGAATGGGCATGCCCAGGTTATCGGCCGATTTCAAGGAATCTGTTGCCCTGGCCAGGCCGCGCCTGCGCCTGCGCACGCGGCGCCGGCGTTCACTTCTTCGCGGGGTACTCCGGCTCGGTGTCCTTCTCCCCCGCGAGTGCCTTCCGTGCGCGTTCGAGCTTGAGCTTCAACCTTCCGGCCAGCTCGGGCGGCATCGTGTGCGGCCACAGCCGGTACGCCTCCGCCGTGGCCTGCTTGAGCGTCGTCGCGCGCACGCCCACGCGCATCGTGCCGAACGTGAGCCGGATGTCGGCCGCGTCGTCCAGCTTGAGCGAGTCGCCGGTGCGGATCAGCTCACGCGCGTCGTACCAGCGCGGTGGGAACCGGTCGTGCGGGTAGACCCACGTGTAGTCCACGGCCCAGGTGCTGTCCTTCTTGAGCACCTGGCAGGTGCGCGCACCGTTCTCGAGCGTGAACACGATGGTGTCGAGCTTCGCGCGCTGGTCCAGCTTCACCCACAGGTCCGCGTGCAGCATGAACGGCTGGAACTTCTGCGACGAGCCGGGCTCGGCGATGAAGTCCTGGAGCTGCGGCTGGGGCGCCGGCGCCGGCGGAGCGCTCGGCGTGGACGACGCCAGTGCGGCCAGGGCGAACGTCGCGGCCAGCAGTGCCGCCGCCGCGGCAACTCGGGCGGCGCGCGCGAATGCGTTCACGTGGGTTCTGCCTCCAGAAGGTGGGGATCGCGACTGTCCATGTTACCGCGCTCGGCGGCCGCGCTGCCACGGACTCGTCAAAGCTCGAACATCGCTCGCGGTCAGCGCGCGGGCGCTCCCGCTGCGCTCGGGCGGCGGTACTCGAAGCGGACGGCGCTCGTCTTGCCGTCGCGCGTGGCGGAGACCACCGCCAAGAGCGCGTCCGGGCCGGTGCGCCGGTAGCAGACGACCTGGGGGAAGTCGTGCGCCGGGTTCTCGAACCGCACGCTATCGGGTCCGTGTGCGGTGAGCGGGAACTCGGTGGGCGGTGCGCCGTTGGGCTGGGCGATGAACACCAGCGAGCCGCCGCGCCGCACGATGCGCAGGAACTCGAACTCCACCAGCTTCTCGCCCTGCGTGGTGCGGCCGGCCGCCAGCATCATGCCGCCACGCGGCTCGTTCCACTGCTCTTCGATCGTGCGCGTGCCGCGCACCGTCGTCCACGCGCCCGCGAGCCACGCGGGGAGCGCGACACCCGTGTCGGCGATCGCGGTGCTGGCGGCAGGCTGGTCGGCGGCGAACGACGGTGCCGCGCACAGCAACACGACGACGACACCCAGCCACACGACACACGAGCGGGTCCGTACCATCGGTTCGCTCCTCTGCTGGCCCACGCGGCTCAAGGTTGCGGCTCGGCTTCCACCAGTTCGATCTTGCGCCAGGCCCCGGTGGAGAACCGCCACACGAACGCCACGCCCAGGATGGCGAGATAGAACACGACCACGCCGATCACCGCCACCGGGCCGCCGCCTTTCACCGTCACGGTCCACCACGCGATGGGCACGAACAGCAGCCAGGCGGTGGCGAGCCGCGCCCACATGCACCACGCGGTGTCGCCGGCGGCGCGCAGGGCTTCGCCCACGGTGATGCCGAACGCGTCGAACACCTGCCACGCGGCCGACATCGCCAGCATGCCGGCGCCGATGCGGACCAGGTTGTGCGAGCCGGCGCCGGAGTCGAACGCGCTCATGAGCAGGCCCGGCATGGTGAAGTAAACGAGCCCCACGGCCACCTGCCACGACAGCGCCACCCCGGCGGTGAGCTTGAGCAGCCGCGGGACCTCGTGCTTCTCACCGCGGCCGATGGCCTGGCCCACCAGCACGGCTCCCGCCGAAGCCACGCCGAACGCCGGCATGAACGAGATCGAGTTGAGCTGGAGGATCGCACTCATCGCCGCGAGCACCGTGGTGCCGAGCCGAGCGACGACCGCGTTCAGGAACAGCGTGAACGCGGCGATCTCCATGAACCAGTTGAGGCCGTTCGGGACACCGAATCGCAGCATGCGCAGGAACTCCGACATCCGCGGTGCCACCGGCTGGCCCTTTGACAGCTCGCGCTGGCGCACGGCGAACACCATCAGCATGTACGCGAGCCCGAGGCAGGTGGAGAGGCCGCTCGCGAGTGCCGCGCCGGCCACACCCATGGCGGGCGCGCCGAGGTGCCCGAAGATCAGCACCCAGTTGAGTGCGACGTTCGCCACCATGACGATCACACTGCCGCGCATGTGCACGCGCGTGTCGCCCAGGCCACCGAACCAGTTGCCCAGGGCTTCCATCGCGATGTAGGGCCCCATGGACCATGCGCGCCACTGCACATACTCGGTCATCGAGGCGTGCACGCCCGGCGAGAACCGGAACAGGCCGATGGCCTGGCCCGTGAATGGCGTCGCCGCCACGGCGACGAGCGTCGTGATCGCGGCCAGCACCAGACCGTAGAAGCCGTACCGGCGCGCGGCGAGCAGGTCGCCGCGGCCCTGCAGCTGCGCGGCGAAGCTCTGGACGATGAACACCGTGCCCATGGGCAACACCGCCACCGAGAACAGGTTCACCGCCCCGGTGCTGACCGCGGCCAATGCGGTGTCGCCCAGCCGCGCGCTCATGAGCGCGTCGGCGAGCCCCACGACGGATTGCGTGGAGCGCGACAGCACCACCGGCCACGCGAGCAGCAGCAGCTCGCGCAGCCCCGGCCGGGCGGCGCTGGCGCTCACGCGATGCGCTTCCACAGGCGCGCCGCGCACTCGCGCGCGCGCGTCGCGACCTCGCGTTCGTCCACGGTCACCAGCACGCCGTTGTCCATGACCACCTGGCCGGCGATCATCGCGCCCGAGACACTCGCACGCAGCAGCCCCGTCGCCAGGTGCTGCAGCATCGTGCGGCTCGACAGTTCGGTGGCCGCACGGTAGTCCACCATGATGAGGTCGGCGGGCGCACCCGGGGCCAGCACGCCCAGCTCCTCGCCGAAGTGATCGGCCGCCCAGCGCGCACCGTGCACGAACACGCGGCGGTAATGCGCGTCGGCCAGCCGCGGCAACGGCGAGCCCTCGAGCAAAGGGGGCGCGTTGGCACCATCGTCACTGCCCCAGGCCAGGTCGCCCTCGCGCATGAGTGCGGCCGAGCCCGCCATGCCGCTGGCCGACAACGCGTCGCCGCGGTCGCGCACGGCGGACAACAGGTCGCGTGGCGCGCGCTCGGCGTGTGCCCACAGCGCGGGCAGCGCATCGGCGGGCAGCACCTGCGGCTTGCGCCAGCGTTCGGCGGGCGTGAGGTCGAGCGCCAGGTCCACGTGCACGGCGTAGCGCGAGCCGGCGGCTTCGAGCGTTTCGGCGAGCAGCGTCTCGATGCCGTGCAGGCTCGTGGCCTGTACCCCGAGCATGCCGCGGAGCTTGCCGCGGCCGTTTCGGGCCAGTTCGCGCGCGAAACCCACGCTCTCGTCGATCGCCGCGCGGCGTTCGAGCGGCGTGTCCTCTTCGGCGGCCCCGTAGCAGGTGGCGACGCGCACGCCGATGCGGTCGGCGGCACCCATCACCTCCGAGAGCGACAGGTCGAGGCAAGCCCCCGACCGATGAAAGTCCACCACCGTCGTGACCCCGTGCCGCAGGCCCTCGACCAGTGCCGCACTTACCGCACGGTTCACGTCCTCGATCGAGAGCGCGCGGTCGTACGCGCGCCACTCCGCCGCCGAGCGCAGGCCGAGGCCGCGCGCCAGGTGCCGGGCCAGGTGCGCGTGCGTGTTGACGAACCCGGGCATGATCACGCGGTCGCGAGCCGGCCACAGCATCTCGTCGGGGTAAGCGCGCGCCAGGTCGCCGGCGCCCGCGATGTTGGCGATGTGCGAGCCCATCACGCGGATCGCGGCGTCTTCGTACACCTGGGGATCGGATCCACCGGTGATGACGGTGCACGGTCCGATGATCACGCGCTGGCCCCCGCGAACCCCGCACGCTTTGCGAGCGCGCGCGCCTCGGCCGAGGCCTCCGCCACGCAGCGCGCCGGTTCGAGTGTGGTGTGTTCGCCGTCCTGGTAGAGCACGCGGCCATGCACCACCGTGAGCCGCACGTCGGTCGGCCGCGCGGCGTGCACCAGCGTCGTGTACACGTCGCGTTCGGGTGCGGGGCCATGGTGCGCCTGATTCACGCGCACCACCGTCACGTCCGCCTGCTTGCCGGCCTCGAGCGAACCCGTCTCGGCCGAAAGACCCAGCGCGGACGCGCCATCGCACGTCGCGAGTGCGACCAGGTCGCGCGCCTGCAGCGGGTCGTCGCGGTGCAGCACGCGCGCGATCCCCGCACCGAGCGACATCTCCGCGAACGTGTCGAGCCGGTTGTTGCACGCCGCGCCGTCCGAGCCCAGGCCGCAGCGCACACCCGCGCGACGCCAGCGGCGCACGTCGGCCAGGCCCGAGCCCAGCTTCAGGTTGGAGCCCGGGCAGTGAACGAGCGCGGCATCGGCCTGCTGCATGAGTGCCACCTCGCCCTCGTCCAGCCACACGCCATGCGCGCCCACGAACCGCGGCGAGAGCACGCCGTGCTTCGCGAAATAGGGTGCGGCGTGGCTGCCCACGGCGGCCTTCACCTCGCCGCCTTCGGTCGGGGCCTCGGCCAGGTGCGTGTGCACCAGCAACCCGCGCTCGCGCGAGGCGTCGGTGACGTCGCGCCAGAGCCGCTCGCTGCACGAGAGGATGAAGCGCGGTGCCAATGACACGCGCAGCCGCCCGCCGGCCGCGCCGTGCCAGCGATCGGCCAGGGCCAGCGCCGCCTCCAGTGCACGCGGCGCGCCCTCCAGCAGCCGCGCCGGCACGCGCTCGCCCTGGTCCATGAGTGCGGGGCCGAACACCGCACGCAGGCCGGAGGCCTCGAGCGTGGAACCCAGGGCATCGGTGTGGTGCACCGTGCCCATGTCGTTCACGCACGTCACGCCGCCCGCGATCAGCTCGCAGGCACCGAGACGCGCCGAGGCCGCGAGCGAGACTTCCGTATGGGCGGCTTCGAGCGGCCAGATCGCGTCGCGCAGCCAATTCAAGAGGTCGGACTGCTCGGCGAAGCCGCGGAACAGCGTCTGGCACAGGTGCAGGTGCGCGTGCACGAACCCCGGCAGCACGAGTGCGCCACTGGCGTCATACGTGCGGGTGGCGCGTCCCCCGGGTAGCGCGGCGAGTGCGGCGGGGACACCCGTGCCCAGCGCCACGATGCGTCCGTCTGCCGCGAGCAGGTCACCGCGGGACACCGTGCGGGCCTCGTCCATGCAGACGAGCGTGCCGCCCTGGATCAATAGAGAGTCCAGTTCACGCCTCCGTGCGTCGTTGCGGGGCATCGCACCCCCGAGGCCACCGGCATCCTTGCCCGTCGCGTCCGCGCAAGGTGACGCGGTACCGGCGAAGCGTCAAGGACGACCGGCACACGGCGAGTGCCAAGGCGAGGCTTGCTCGGCGTCGAATCGCTGCATCGCGCAGCAATCGCGTCAGGTGCGTGTGACTCACCGGTGCGGCCTGCTCGGGTTACAGCCCCGGCGTGAGCGCGGTGCCGATCAACAGCTGATTCTCGCCCACCACGTTCGGGTCATCGGAGTGGCCCCACACGCGCGATTGATAGAGCGCGTACATGGAGAGCAGCCCGGTCACGCGCAGCGTCGCTCCCGGCGAGAGGTAGAGCGCGCGCTGCGCGGGGTGCGCTCCCATCAGCGGGTCACCCGAGACATCGGCCGTGTTCGCGACGTAGTTGGCCTGGACCAACAGCGTGAGCCAGCTCACCGGCACGTAGCCGGTGCCGAGCCCGGCCTGCAGCTGGTTTCCGACGCGATAGCCCTCTGCACCCTTACCGTTCCAGCGCAGCAGCACGCTGGCCGCGATCGGTTGCAGGCCGCGCCAGGGCAGCGGCTGGGCGAACAGCGCGCCGGCGAGCCAGTCGGTGGAGCCTGTCCCCGGGCGCACCGGTGGCTCCAGCATGGAGTGGAACCCCAGGTTCGTCTTCTCCTGGTCGTTGATGTGCCGGAGGCCCGTGGGCAGCTTCACGCCGGCCTGCACCGTGATCGACGCGGTCTCGCGGTGGCCCAAGGCGCGCAGGTGCCCCAGCGCGATCGCGTCGCCCAGGCCTTCGTACTTCCACTCGTCCTCGAACGCCGGGTTGTAGAACGGCGCGTGCACGAGCATGTGGCGATGCTCGCGCTGCAGGTACGGCAGCGATGCCGTGAGCTCGAAGCGGTCGTTCACACGCGCGCGCCCATCCAGGATCCACGCGCTGGTGTGCGTGTAGAGCTCGAGTGCTTCGTGCCGCGAGCCGGTCGGGGCGAACTGCTCGCGGATCAACTGGTCGCGTTCCGCCGCCGAGCCGCCGTTCCACAACTGGTCCTGCGTGGACGACTCGAAGCGCAGTGTCAGCGTGGCGCGCCGTGCGCGCGAGCCCAGCCCGTCGGGCATGAACGGGCGCTCTTCGGCGGTGCAGGCCGCAGCCAGGCTCGGCACGAGCGCGGTGAGCACGCACAACAGCCACCGCCCGCGCGCCGCGAGGCGCGCCGTCACTGGAGGACGGTGAAGCGGCGAACGAACCTCTGGCCCGCCGTCTCGAGCACGGCCAGGTAGAGCCCCGGTGCCCCGCCCCATTGGGCCGCGTCGAACTCGGCCCGGTGCGGCCCCGCTTCCAGTTCGCCGTCGAGCACGCGCGCGCGTTCGCGGCCCTGCACATCGTAGAGCGCGAGCCGCACGTGGCCGCGGGCCTTGAGCGAGAACGCGACGCTCGCGCGACCTAGCGTAGGGTCCGGCGAGACTGCCGACATCGACAGCGCAGACTTGGACGGCACGTCCAGCGAGACCAGTTCGACCTTGGCGCTGTCGACCGCGGGGCCCCACGCCGAGGCGTCGAGGCTCGCGAAGCGCAGCGTCGTGCTCGAAGCGTTCGCGGTGAAATCGAGCGTGTGCTGCGACCAGTGCATGTCCCAGTGCCACGCCTCGGAGACGTCGTACGTGAAGTCCTGCGTCGCAGGCCCCGCGGTGACGCGCAGGTGCTTGAGCGTGGGCGATGAGAACGGCTCGCCCGTGAGCCAGAACGTCAGCCGGTACGACACGCCGGTGGAGGTGGCGAACGACTGTTCGATCGCCCCCGCGCCGGCGCTGGAGAGCACCACGCTGCGCTGACCCGAGAGCGGCACCCAGTAGTTGTCGGTGACGATGTTGATCGCGCCGTTGACGACCGTCCATCCGGTGAGCGCGGGGTTCCCGGGGGCCACGGCGAGGATGGCGTTCTCGGGCGGGATCGGGGGGCCCTGCTCGAAGTTGCCGTTCACGAGCAACTGCGCGCGCACGGGGCCGGCGGCGAGCAGTGCGGCAAGGAGCAGCGGGGCGAAGTGATGTGCGCGGGGGCGCATGGTGGAACCTCGGACACACGTCGGAACGGCCGGGGGGCACTCGCGGGACGACAGATAGAGGATAAGAGCTGGCCGGGGGTCGCGGCAGCAGGGAAATCTGAACCGGCCGAAGCCGCACCGCTAACCCCAAGCCCCGGGGTGCGCTTCGGGGTAGGCTTGGCACCATGCGGACCCTGATCGCCCAGCCCACGCTGGCACTCGAGATCCACCCCACCCGCGATCCGCTCGCGGCCCTGGCCGCACTGCCCGGAGCGTTCGCGCTGCGCTCGTCTCTGCCCGACAACGGCGCGCGGTTCCGGCAGGCGCGGTGGACGCTGTTCGGCGCGGATCCCTTCGAGATGTTCCGCGGCGGCGAGCAGGACCTGCCCGGCCGATTCCGCAGGCTCGCCGCGACCGTGGCGCCGCCGGAGACGGCCCTCTCCCAGGACATCCCGTTCACGGGCGGCGCCGTGGGCTATTGGGCGTATGACTACGGCCGCCGGCTGGAACGGCTGCCGGAACTCGCGCGCCAGGACCTGCAGCTGCCCGACCGCGTCGTGGGGCTCTACGACGTGACGGGCGCACATGATCACGACACCGGCCGCACGTGGGTGTTCTCGACCGGTCTGCCGGCCGACGGCGATGCGCGCGCGGCGCGCGCGCGCGAACGGCTCGGGCAGTTCTGTTCGCGACTGGAGTCGGACGAGGCGAGCGAAGAGGCCGCGCCTCCGCGCGCGCGGGCGCGCGCGCGTGTGGCCACGAGCACGTTCACGGCGGCCGGCTACCGGCGCGCGGTGGATGAGGTGCGGGACGCCATCGCCCGTGGCGATATCTTTCAGGCCAACGTCTCGCAGCGCTGGCAGCTGCCGTTGAAAGGTGCCCACCGGCACGCGCTGGCACTCGACGCGGCTCTGCGCGAGCTCACGCCGTCGCCGTTCGCGGCCACGTTGCTGCTCGGGAACCACGCCGTGCTCTCGGCGAGCCCGGAGCTGTTCCTGCGCCGGCGAGGGGATGCCGTCACGACGCGGCCCATCAAGGGCACGCGGCCGCGTGGCGCTGACGAGGCGCGCGATGCGGCGCTGGCCGCGGAGCTGCAGGCCAGTGCCAAGGACCGCGCCGAGAACGTGATGATCGTGGACGTGCTCCGGAACGACTTGGGCCGCGTGTGCGAGACGGGCAGCGTGACGGTGCCGGAGCTGTGTGCGCTCGAGCGCTTCCCGCAGGTGTGGCACCTGACCAGCACGGTCACGGGGAAGCTGCGCGGCTCGCTCGACGCGTTCGACCTGCTGCACGCCTGCTTCCCGGGCGGCTCCATCACCGGGGCCCCCAAGATCCGCGCGATGGAGATCTTGGAGGAACTGGAGCCCGTGCGGCGCCACCTCTATACCGGTGCGATCGGCTGGCTGGGCTGGGACGGCGACGCCGACTGGAACATCGCCATCCGCACGGCGGTGGCCACACCGAGTGCGATCGTCTGGAACGCCGGCGGCGGCATCACCGCCGACAGCGATCCCGAGGCCGAGTACCGCGAGTCGTTGGCCAAGGGCGAGGGGCTGCGCGCCGCGCTCTCGAGTGTGCTGGGTGAGGTCACGCTGGGGGAACCCGTCGCGGGCTAGCGCAGACGCTCGCTACTGGATCCGATTGCCGGTCGCGAGGTGGAGTGTGTCCGCGCTTCGGGCGAGTCACACTTCAGCGTCGAAATGCGATCGGGACGTGGACCCACACCGCAACGGCGTGGCCCGAGACCAATCCGGGCTTGAAGACGAACTGCCGCGCTGCGGCCACCGCCGCTTCGACAAGTTTCGGATCTCTCTCGATGGGTTCGCGAGTTGACGGGGTCCGGAATGCCTGCAACACGACGGCATCCAGAACCTTCCCCAATCGGCAGACCAACACCTTCACGGTCAGCGTGTCCTCCACTCCTCGCACGTAGGAGCTTCGGGGGTACTCGGGCTCGACTTTGTGAATCAGTTCAGGGAGTTCGTCGAGGTAGATGTACTCCGGCTCGATGCCGCCCACGACCGTGGAGTACGACTGGCCTGGGCCCAGGCAGTCCTCGGCGCCCGCCACGCTCCCCGGCAGCAACTCGATCTCTGCTGAGGCGCCTCCCCGGCCCATTGGGCCAGAGAAGCTGATTCCCACGATGGCGGGTGGCGTTCCCGGGGGAATGACGAACGGCGCGCTATAAATGGGTGAGAGGAGCCCGTTCCTGCCGAGGGCGACCGACGCCCCGTAGTACACGTTCGCACCCTCGGGTGCAGGAGGCTCGAGCCTGAACTGCACTCGCTCACCGGCGCCGAGCGCGCGGCGCGGTACCACGATGTGGTAGGCGTCGCCCATGGGCGGAGCGGCATGCGCTGTCGGCAAATCCATTACCGAGGAGGCGAGCCAGGTGATGGAGACCAGGGTGATAGCCGCGAATCGCATGCGTACCTCCAGATGTTGACATTGGAGTGTAGCGCGGACCGTCCCGAAGTCTCGGGTAATTCCGTGAAGCGGTTGTCGCCCCCGCTTCCAGCGAGAGTCCGGTCCTTCTCCCGCCCAACGCCACACCCCTTCCTTGATGCTACCGTCCTCCGCATGACGCTCCCGCTACCCCCTGGCACGCGCCTTCCCGATCGCACCGTCTGGCTCAACGGCCAGCTCGTGCGCGGCGAGTCGGCCGCACTCTCGCTCTGGGACCGCGGCGCGCGCGCCGGGGGAGCGATCTTCGAAACGCTTCGCGTCTATGCGGGCCAGCCGTTCGCGTGGGAACGGCACCTGGAGCGGCTGGTGCTCTCGGCGGCGGAACTGGGCTTCCCCGTACCGCCCTCGCCGGCCCAGCTCCGCGCCGCGGTGGACGAGGTGCTGGCGGCCGAAAACCTCTCCGACGCGGTGGTGCGGATCACGGTGACGCGCGGCGTGCCGGGTGGCCGTCCGGTGCGGACGGGGGCGTGGGTGGATGCGGAATCCCTGGGCGGCCGGCTGTGGCCGGGCGCGCGCCGGCGCGATGCGCAGCCCGACGGCGGCGCGCGCGTGATGCGCTCGCGCCACCTGTTCTCGCCCGGCTGGCTCGGCCGGCACAAGACCACGAGCCGGCTGGCGTGGGAGCTGGCCCGCGAGGAAGCACACGCCGCGCGCGCGGACGAGGCCCTGCTCGTTTCGCCCGCCGGCCACGTGCTCGAGGGTGCCGCCAGCAACGTGTTCGTGGTCCGGCCCGACGGCGTGGTGCTCACGCCGCCGCTCGACTCGGACGTGCTGCCGGGGATCACGCGCGCGCTGGTGTTGTCACTCTGTCCCTCGCTCGGGATCGAAGTGCGCGAGCTTTGCCTCCCGCTCGACGCAGTGGAGTTGGCCGACGAGGTGTTCCTGACCAACTCGGTGCAGGAGGTCGTTCCGGTCGCCGAGCTCTGCGGCCGCCCGGTTCCGTCGCAGCAGGTCGGCCGGCGAGTGCACGAGGCCTATCGCGCGTTGGTCACGCCGGGCTGAGTCTCGAATCGCGTCACGTTCCGACCGTGTCACGGGTATCCTACTTACGCGTGCACGGATGCTCAGCACCTGCCGATCCCCCTGTTGCACCCCCTCCGCGGTCGCGTGCGCCGGCGCCACACTTCGGGCTCGGCTGCATCAAAAGTAGCGTTCGTCCCTTGCCGCAGCACCACGAACTCGCGTCGTGGAATCGGCAATGAGCGTGGCACACGTAGTGCATTCTCCAAGGTGGGATTCCGCTTCACGCGCACCCGACACCTCTCGCACGCACCCCGAACCGGAGCGAACCCACCGATGATGCAGGTCAAGGGCGGACGCCTCGAACTGCTGGTGCCGCACATGCTGCGCGGGCAGCTGCTGCGGCCGGGCTTCGTGCGGCTGTCGCTGCGGCTGGGGCTCACGCGGCAGATGCCGGCCTGGGCCAAGCTCCAGTTCACGAACAACGGCATCACGCCCGAGGACCTGGACCGCGTGTTGGGCCGCATCACCAGCCTGACGTCGTGGGTGGACGAGTGGGAGCGGCTTGGACTGGCCCACGAGGAATCGGGCCGGAAGGCTCTCGAGCTGGGCCAGCCCACCCAGGCTGCCCGTCATTACCTGTGGGCGACGGCGGCCTACAACTTCGCTCAGTACGTCGTGTTCATGGAGCCGGCCCGCAAGAAGCAACTGCACGAGAGCTGCGTGCGCTCCTACGAAGCGGCCGGGCCGCGCCTGTCGCACCCCGTGTGGCCGTTCGAGGTGGAGTTCAGGAAGCGCGTGGTCCGCGGCGCCCTGCGATTCCCCAACACGGCCGGGCCGCACCCCGTGGTGGTGCTCTTCAACGGCACGAACGGCGTGAAGGAAGAGCTGCACGCCTGGTCGGATGCGTTCCTGGAGCGCGGCATCGCCACCATCTCGCTGGACGGTCCCGGGCTCGGCCAGACGTTCCACCGTCTCGGCAGCGTCGCCGAGCCGCGCCCGCTGGGTGTCGCGATCATGAACCACATCGAGTCCGTGCCCGAGCTGGACTCCGACGCCGTCGCCTACATGGGCCTCTCCCTGGGCGGGTATGCCGCCATCAAGATGGCCGCTTATGACAAGCGCGTGCGCTGCGTGGCCGCGGTGAGCCCGCCGTTCTCGGTGGACGTGTACTGGAACGTGACGCTGTTCTCGATGCGCAAGGAACTGGCGTCGCTCTACGACATGAGCATCGACGAGATGGACCGCTTCATCCCCCGCATCACGCTACAGCACACGCTGCCCGATCTTCATGCCCCGCTCATGGTGGCGGGCGGCGGGCACGACATGATCACGCCCTCCGACGAGGCCGAGCGCATCTTCGCGACCGCCCGCTGCGAGCGTGAACTCATCTACTACCCGCGCGGGGCCCACGAGTGCTTCAACGTGCTCGCCGACCTGCGCCCGCGCATGAGCGGCTGGGTGGCGAAGCAGCTCTCCAGGCACCGCGCCGCGCCGCCGCCGCGTCCCAAGCGCGCCGGGCCCGATCCCCGCGACGTGGCGTTCATCGCCGGCGAGGCGGTGGACCCTGACTTCGCGGACGACCTGGCGGGCGAAGGCCCGCGAATGGAGTGGTACTCGCACCACGCCGATCGCTCACTGGCCGCGCGCTTCAGCTGGCCATGGGCCGCCGAGCGACACGTGCAGGTGGTGCGCCAGACCGCGGTGGACTAGGGCGCGGCGGTCCGATCTGCGTAATAGCGAGCGCCCGATCGTCGGCTCCATGACGATCGGGCGCTGCGTCTACCGGGCGGCGCCTAGTTGCCCAGCCTCACCACGCGCTGTTCTTGACGGAAGCCATCCGACATCATCCGCGACGCAACGTGCGGCGAACGTGCGCATGGCGATGCACCTCACGAGCGGACCTGCGGCTCAAGAGCCGCGCGGCCGGTGCGCTGCGAGGGTTCGGTCGGAAGGGATCTCGCCCGAGGCCCGTGGGGAAGACCCGCGTCGCTGGGGGTGCGCGAGGAGGTTTTCGCTGGCGCGGATGCCGCACATTCGATTGTGTCCCCCCTCTGTCGAGTATTCTTTCAGGTATTCGGCTGCGCATTCGCAATATTGGGAGACCCACCCTCATGGGCGTGCGCTTCGTTCGGGCGGCGAGTGGCGCGGCGCTGCTCGCAACTGTCACATCGAGCCTGCTTTCCAGCGCGGCATCGGGGCTTCCCGCAGGGCGCGCATGGGCGCCATTTGAAGAACTCGCGCTATCTGGTACATCGGAGTATTTGGGGCTACCTCAACTTCAGCGAGACGTGACGGGCATCCCATACTTCGTAATGGGTGTGAAATGGGACGCGGCCGCGGTGCGCAATTGGAATGCGTTCTCTTGGTCCGACAGCGGGTGGAGCGTTGGCCCCGGATCGAGCTTCGGGAAGGGCGATTTGCTCAGCGTGGTCGTGAACCGGTCGATCGCGCGTCGCGTCGTCGCCCTCGGTGCCGAAGACCCACGCACACTCCAGACTTGGCTGCTCATGTTCGGCGTCTCGCGGGACTCGATAGGTCAGCCCGACTCCATCTTCGCGACCACGAGCCAGAGCACGGAGTTTGGCGGCGCCGCTGCGCCGACACGCCGCTGGGCCGTCCGCGCTGACAATGACAACCGCAACTTTTTCAACCAGATCCACACGCTCTACTCGGACACGGCCGGTATCTGGCACGAAGTCGAAGATCTCGGCGTAGACGAGGACCACTGCACCATCGCCCCGCTAGGGGACACCACCGCCGTGGTCGTCTACGCCGGCCAGTCGGGGCTCCAGTACGCCATTCTCGACGGCTCGGAATGGCGCGAGACGGGCAACCTCGACTCTCGCCCGTTCAACGCATCGCACCCGCGATTCCGCATCCGCCCCTCGGGCGGGCTGTGGCTGTTCTGGGAGAGCTTCGACTGGATGCACATGTCGAGCTATCGGGATGGCGTCTGGGAGCGCGGTGACAGCATGCAGTTCATCCCGAGCCCGGGCGACAACTACCAGCCTGCGTGGTTCTCCGTGGACCACGACAAGACAGAGTACCCCCTGATCGTCTGGAACAACCTTGGCTTTGCCTCGACATTCCGCAATGCGGCGGTGATCGCGTTCCCGAACGGCCACGGCTGGGACCCGCCGGAGGAGATCCCGAACAGCGAGCAGGTTGATTGGGTCGAGCCGACCGCGACACGAGATGTGAACGACGATGTCTGGGTTGTGTGGCGTCGAGCAAGCGAGGGCATCAACCGCTGGTCGCACACATACTGCGTCGCGACGTGTGCGGCACCGACGGTCACGGGTTCGGGGACTGGGACGCGCACGCGCTGGGTGCTCTCAACTGCGGCTCCAGGTAGTCGCTGGACCATCGAGCGAGCCGCCGAGGATGGCCCGTTCGACTCGCTCGCGACGCTGCGGGCAGGAGCGGACACCGGCATGGCGTTCGACGACCCGGCGGCGGGCCCCGGTGCGATGTGGCGCTACCGCATCAAGCGCGAGAGCGTGGACACTCGCTACGTGTGGCGAAGCGAGGAGTCCCGCTTCTGGCGGCCTGACACGCGCCAAGGCCTGGGCCTCACGCTGGCGGCAGTGTCGAATGCACAGCTGTCGTTCCGCCTTGCCGGTGGTTCGGGCGCACTCACCGCCCGGCTATACGACCTGCAGGGCCGCGTCGCCCTCGAGCGGCGGTTCGACGCCAGCGGCACCGGCGAGGACGCCCTGATGCTCGACCTCGTCGACGGCCCGGCCGGGCATTCGGGCGTCTACTTCCTGCGCGTCACCGACGCGACCGGTCGCACCACCCGCACCGCGCGCGTCGCGGTCGTGAGGTAGCGGCAGCCTTCGAAGGCGCCCCCACTCAATCGTCCGCCGTGTCCTCCGCGCGTGAGTCCGCGACGCGCGCGACGTGCTTGTTGCGGTACATGTGGCGGTCGGCCTCGTTGATCAGCTCGCTCGCCGACATCGCGCCGTCCCACTCCACCACGCCCTGCGCCAGCCGGCTTTCGTGCGGCGAGCGGGCCTGGAAGCTCTCGTCGATGCGGCTCGCCAGCAGCTCGGCGCCGCGCTGGCCGGCGAGCACGATCAGCACGAACTCGTCGCCGCCCACGCGGAACCCGCTGTCGGTGCCCTCACGCGAGCACTGGCGCACGGCGTTCCCGACCGCGCGCAGCGTGTCGTCCCCGGCGGCGTGCCCGAAGCGGTCGTTCACTTCCTTCAACCCGTCCACGTCCATGTAGAGCAGCGCCAGCGGGTGGTCGAGCCGGCGCGAGCGCAGCATGGAGCGCGACAACTCGCGTTCGAGGCCGCGCCGGTTGCCGAGCCCGGTGAGCGGGTCGGCCAGCGTGAGCGCTTCGAGGTCGACCAGGTGGCGGTGGTTGGCGGCGCGCTCGCGCCGCAGCAGCACCATCACCCACACGCCGAACGCGATGGCGATCGCCGAGGCGAGCATGGACGCTCCGGTCTCGCGCGCGGACGGCATCCACTGGCCATTCTGGTACCAGGTCGTGAGCCACGGCAGCAACGCCAGCAGCAGCACGGCGAGCAACAGCGG
>Ga0075429_100002428_pt1 | contig 15692 bp, 3 predicted proteins | sample RhiMetdeltSRZDD3_FD_75295 | JGI IMG/M metagenome (GOLD analysis project Ga0075429, IMG submission 75295) | Populus rhizosphere microbial communities from Tennessee, USA - Rhizosphere MetaG P. deltoides SRZDD3 | ecosystem: Host-associated > Plants > Roots > Rhizosphere > Soil | place: USA... | reverse complement strand
TCGCCCTCACCGCCACGATTCACGCCTGGTCCAACAACACCGGCACGCCAGTGCCGGAGCTTGCTCGCACTGCAATCCGCTGACCGCTACCATCCCCAGCCATCAGGGTCGCCGTGTTGCGATGATCGCTAGAATCCGCCAAGCCGTCACCCGCCCCGATTCGGCGTGCGGCCCGCTGCTGCTGCCATGAGAGTAAGCACCGTCCAGCGCATCGCAGTGTGGTCCGCATGCGGCCGGTCCGCCCCGGGTTCGCCGTCGCACCATCCGGCAGGCGTGTATTGACACGCGGGTCTCGATGCCGGCCCGCGCCCCCGTCAGCTGTCGCTGCTGGTCCAGTGTGGACGCAGCATCATGAGCAGCACTTGACCGGAAGCGTTAACAAACCCGCTCACAGTGGAGATCAACCGCAAGCAGACGTGGCATCATGACGCGACACCGGTCAGCACACAGCAGTGTTAGTATCGGCAGGTCCCTTGGATGTGAGGATATAGACCGACACGAGGCAACACTCCACGGCAGAGTTGTTCCAACGCTGGGGGTCAAGGGGTCGTGGGTTCAAATGCCGCCGTCCCGACGGTCCGAGCAGGGAAGACTCGGCAGTGACTTGTCCAATGTAGACGACCGGATGTTAGCGCGGCTCACGACGATCCACAGGACCAACCGTGCGGGAAGCACTCAAGTCGGGCAGCGGCCTGTCCGCTATGGTGTGGAATGTTGGGGCGTGCAGTTGACGGGAACAAAGTGCACGCGGTGTTGGTTGATATTCCGCCGTGCCGGCGGGTTCGACGCGCAGCATCGAACAGCGCACCTCCTGCCGTGATCGGAGCGCGCATCTCGTCGCAGGCGGGGCCGCCGCCTCCTCTGGGAGATGTGTCCGGATTGCGGCGGCGAGCAGGGCCCGGGCCATGCGTACCCGCTGCTCGGTGCCGAACAGCGAGCCGAAACGCCGGATCAGAGTGTGCACGATCGGGTTCGTGGCTACAGCGGCTCGTCGCTGTTCGCGCCCCCGCCGTCTCGGCGAGCCGGGCGCACCGGCTCAGCCCGACGGTGTCGTCCGGGCCGCAGGCGCCAGTTAAAGATCAACCACCAGAGTCGATTGGCTCCCGTGATGGTCGCTGCTGGTTCAGGTTGGTCATGTGGGCGCGGATGGTCGCGGTTGTGGTTTCTTCGTCATCGGTGTGGTCGATGCCTAGATCGGTGAGGATGTTCAGGGCGTGTTGCCAATGGCAGTGCGCTTCCTCCTCGTTGTTCAGCGCGTGGTAGGCGTGGGCGAGCCCGTCGTGGGCGCGGGCCACATCGACGGGCTGCCCAAGCTCACGGGCGAGGGTGAGCGCCTGGTCGTGATAGACGAGGGCGGCGTCCGGGTGGCTGGCGGCATACCGTAGCCGGCCCAGGCCTTGCCATGCCTCAACCTGCCAGTTACCGTCCCCGACCTCCTGGGTCAGATCCAGAAGTTGCTGATAATGGTAGGTCGCCTGTTCATGCCGGCCCTGCCGTAGCCCGATCCGGCCGAGGCCGGCCAGCGCGCCCAATTCTCCGACCCGGTCGCCGGCTGCCCGTGCGAACTGCAGTGCCTGCTGGTACTGGTTGGTGGCCTGTTCGTACCGACCCTGCCGCAGATAGACCTCGCCGAGGCCAGCCAATGCCGTATGTTCACCGACGCGGTCGCCGGCGTCGCGGGCGAGGCGCAACGCTTGTCCGAAGTGCTCGGCGGCCTGCTCGCATTGCCCCTGCCGCCACCAGACCCAACCAAGACCGGTCAGCGCGTCGAGCTCGCCGGTGGGGTCATCGGTCACCTGGGCGATCCGCAGTGCCTGCCGGTAGTGGTTAGCGGCTTGCTCGTACCGGCCCAGCCAAAGGTGGACCTGGCCTAGGCCGTAGAGCGCCGTCCGTTCGCCGGTGCGGTGGCCGGTGCAGCGGGCGATCTGCAGCGCCTGCCCGTAACACTTGATGGCCTGCTCCGGCTGGCCCTGTCGTCGGTGAGCCCAACCGAGGCCGGTTAACGCCTGCAGTTCCGCGGTGCGATCGCCGACGGCGCGGGCGGCGGTCAGCGCCTGGCGGAGGAGGGTTTCGGCGGCGTGGTAATGGCCCCGGCTGCGTAGATGCTCATAGAGGATCGTCGAGAGGTGGAGGACATGTGGCCACTTGCCGTGCTCCGTGGCGTACTCGGCGATGGTCAGCAGGTTGGGCAGTTCGGTGTCCAACCAGTCCAGCGCCGCCGCGGGCGCGGGCAGGTCCGGGCAGGCAGTGCGCGCCGAGGGGACCCGCGGTCCCTTGTTACGTTCGGGCGGGTAGGCCTTATTCATTGCCAGCGAGGCGGTGTGCCGGTAGTAGTCGAGTAGCCGGGCCAACGCCTGGCATCCGGCGGGTTCGTTCTGGTCACGAGCGGCGACGCAGGCGGCGTGGGCGCGGGTCAGGTCATGGAATCGGTATCGGCCTGGGGCGGGTTCTTGCAGTAGGTGGGCATCCAGAAGTTGGTCGAGCATCCGGGTTGCGTGCGGCAGGGCGACGTCGAACAGGGCGGCTGCGCTGTAGGCATCGATATCGGGTCCAGGATGTATGGTCAGCAGCCGGTAGGCTTCCTGCTGGTCGGGGCGTAGGTGCTGGTAGGACAGGTTGAGGGCGGCGGTGACGCTACGCTGTCCGGCTTGGAGCTCGTCCAGTCGGTTTCGCTGGCCGCGCAGCCGCTCGACCAGATGCGACAGGTCCCAGGTGGGATGTGACCGCAGCCGGGCAGCCGCGATCCGGATCGCTAGTGGCAGCCGGCCGCACAGTTCGACCAGCTCGACCAGGAGTTGTGGCGGCTCGTTGGCCAGGCGGCTTTCTCCGGCGGTCCGTGCGAACAGGGTGACCGCATCGGATGTCGGCAGGCTCTCCAGCGACAGAGTGTGGGTGGGGTCGAGCCCGGCGAGCCGGTGCCGGCTGGTGACCAGCACCAGGCAGCCCGCCGTGCCGGGCAGCAGTGGCGCCACCTGGTCCTCGGTGGCGGCGTTGTCCAGTACGATCAACACGCGCTGGTCGGCTAGCCGGGTACGGTACAGCGCGGCCCGCTCGTCCAGGCCGGCGGGAATCCGCTCGCCGGGGATACCCAGGGCGCGCAGCATCCGGTCGAGCGTATCGAACGGCTGGATAGGCTCCCGGCCCTCGGTGTAGCCGTGGAGATCGATGAAGAGCTGTCCGTCCGGATACCGGTCGATGCTGCGGTGGGCGGCGTGGACCGCCAAGGCGGTCTTGCCGATTCCAGCCATGCCGTCGATGGCGGTGACGACCACGGTGGACAGGTCGTGCGCCTGATCGAGTGTGGCGAGCTGGTGGAGGCGGCCGGTGAACGTCCGCGGCGGTGCTGGTAGCTGGCGCGGCACCAGCTTTGACTCTGGCGGGCTGATGGTGGCTGGTGGGGCAAGCGCCGGGTCGGCGGAGAGGACCTGCCGGTGCACGTGCTGCAGCTCGGGACCAGGGTCGGTACCGAGCTCCTCGATGAGCCGGTGCCGGGTCGCGGTGTACTGGTTGAGGGCGTCTGCGGGGCGGCCGGACGCGTACAGCGCCCTCATGTATACCGCCGCCAACGACTCCACCAGCGGGTGCTCGCCGACCAGCTCGCGCAGCCGGGGCAGCACCGTACCCGGATCGCCGACCCGCAAGTAGGCCAGCGCCCACATCATCACCGTGTCGAGGTATTGCTCCTGCCATCCCTGGCGTACCCGGGCCGCCCACTGACCCGGTAGATCGGACAGCGGCAGCCCGCGCCACAGGTCCAATGCCTGCCCTAACAGCATCGCCCGCCGCGCCTCCGGGCACTCCAGGTGGCGGGCCTGTGCCAACAGTCGCCGGAACCGGAACGTGTCTACCTGGTCGGGGTCGACGTCGAGTAGGTAGCCACCGGATCGGCGGATCAGCCGCGTGGAGCCGCTGGTGGTGTCGCCGACCGGTGCGAGCAGTCGCCGCAGGCGGGTGATGTGCACGTGCAGGGTGCGTCGGGCTCCGAGCGGGACGTTGTCCCACACTCGACGGATAAGGGTCTCCGTGCTTACCAGCCGACCGGCATCGGCGAGCAGCACGGCCAGGACCAGCCGCTGCTGCGGCCGTCCGAGGTCGATCACCTGACCGTTGACGTGGGCCTCTAACGGCCCCAGCACCCGAAACTCCACCAGCAGCCCCCGACCGGTCCAGATCACCCCGGCGCGACCGGCCCTGTCCGACTGGAACCGGCCCTGGTCGCGATCTCGACATTACGCCGATCCGCGAGCGACAACAGCTGGGCAGCGTAGGGCCCATTCGAGGCGGTCGAAAGTCGCCGTGCTCCGCGCCGTTAACACTCCGTTAGGAACTCAGCTCAACACCCGCACCCACACTGACGGAGTCTTACGCCCATCGCACGATCAGCAATTCACCAGGCCGAGGGGCTATAAGTGCGCGGTCGTTCCGAGCGGCATGGCCTGCAGACCTCGCGGTTGTGGTCACGCATTATGCGTTCGCTCAACTCGGGGAGGTTTCAGATGCGCCCGCCGTTCCGGCTGCGCTTCGCGCGTCACGTCACCGTCAACTGCGGTCGCCTGGCCGCCCGCGGATACCACCGGGCCCGCTCACGACCGGCGACCGTCGCCGCCGCCACGACGTTGGCGGTCCTGGCATCGATGTTGCTGGTCGGCTCGCTGTCCGGGCCCGGCCGCCCGGACGAGGGGCGTGGACTCCCCCCGAACCTGGCGACCAAGATCGGAGAACTGCCCGAACGCAGCACCGCTACCTCGACCACGCGGCGGAACAAGGACGGCTCCCTCACCACAACTGTCTATGGTGGACCGGTCAACTACGAGACCGATGACGGCAGCATGCGCCGCATCGACACCCGGCTGCTCCGGACCGGTGGAGACTACACCTGGCGCAGCGGTGCCAACGCGTTCGAGGCGCGTTTCGGCGAGCGGCTGGAGGCGGCCTTCACCGAGCTGCGTCTCGGTGGGGCGGCGGTGCGAACCACCGCCGTGGATGCCCGGCCCGTGCAGGCCACGGTGGACGGTTCAACGATCACTTATCCTGGCGCGTATCCCGGCGCTGACCTCACGTACACGGTCACCGAGACCGGTGTGAAGGAGGTCGTCAAGTTGGTCGGGCCGGACTCGCGCACGTCGTACACGTTCCGTCTTTCTCCGGTGAACGGCAGAGGGTTGTCGGCGCTGCGGCGTGTCGACGGCTCGTACCAGGTGGGTGGCCTGGACGGGTTTGTGTTGGACGCGCCGGTGGTGTGGGAGGGGGACGACGCTACCCCGGCCGCGGGGGCGAAGCCGTCGTTGCGGGTGGAGCAGGCGGGTCCCGATCTTCTGGTTACTCTCTCGCTGGATGGAGCGTGGTTGCGGGCGCTGGGGCGGCGGTTCCCGGTGCATCTGGATCCGACGATCACCGTGCAGCGGCCCTTCCAGCAGGCGACCTGGCGAACTGTCCCGGGAACGACCGGCTCGTTGGGGATCAGCATCGGTTCGGATGCCACCTCCACCTACCGGGCCGCCATGCAGTTCGACCTCGCCGCCGTTCCGGCCGGCGCACAGATCACCGGGGCTGTGCTCGGTCTCTACTTCGACCGGATGTGCCTTATCACTACCGGTTCGCCCTGCGATCAGGACCATGTCATCGACCTGCACCGCATGTCGTCACAGTGGAGCCGGTGGCGCACCTTCGATCAATTGACGCACGAGGCCGCGGTCACCAGCTCGTACACGCTGCCCAGGCGTGCCCCGGTGGGCTGGATGACCTGGTCGGTGACTGGACTTGTCTCCGCCTGGCTCAACGGCACCCAGCCGAACTACGGCGTGCTACTCAAGCGGCGCACCGAGGTACTCGGCAGTAACGGTCCACGCTTCGGCGCCGAGAGCCTGGCCACCGAGCCGAAGATCGACGTCACGTACACGGTGACCGGCCCGTACCTCGAAAAGCCCACCACGCTGCACGCCGACGGGGCGGAGCTGTCCTGGACACCTTCGGCGACCGGCAGCGGCTCAGCGGGCTACGAGGTGCACCGGTCGGGCTCTTCGGACTTCACACCGGTGCCGGCTACGCTGATCGCCACCATCGGGGACCGTACCCGGCGCGCATACCGGGATACGACCGCGGCGGCCGACCGGACCTTCACCTACCGGATCAAGGACCTGTCCGACGGTACCGTGTCGGTCGCTCGTACGGTCACGCTGCCTCCATCCCGCCGGGCCAGCAAAGACCTCGAGCTGGGGGCAGACACCGCCCGAGTGACCGCACTGGACGGCGCGTCGCCGGACGGATGCATCCACGGTGCCGACTACCGGATGTTGGTAGCGGCCAACCACATCGGGACGTTGGACTCCCGTGGCTTGCTCCACGTCGACCTACGGGATATTCCGCACCACGCGACGGTGACCGAGGCGACCCTCACGCTGTCGCGGCAGCCGGGTTTTCCGCCAACGACTTCGACCGTCAACGTCCATCGAGTGACCCGACCGTGGGCCGAGGGTGGCACGGAGGAGGAGTGCGCCGTCAACTACGGCGCAAGCTGGCCGGAAAGCAGCGCCGGACAGCTCTGGACTACGCCGGGCGGCGACTACGACCCGGTCGCGGCCGCCAGCGTGACGCTTACCGCGATGGCGGACTCCGATCAGTTCCCAATTCGTGACCTGGTGCAGGACTGGGTCGACGGCAGCGCCCCCAACCACGGCTTGCTGCTGCGGGTTGCCGACGAGGTCGACTCGACCGCGTCGGTGAGCTATGGGGCAGACGACGACACCCGCCTGTCGCTTCGGCCGAGGCTGCGCATCTCTTACGAAGACGGGTCCGAGCCGAGCGGGCCGCGGGTAGCGCTGTCCGCGCCGGAGGCGGACGCGCGCGTCGGCGGGCAGGTGCGGTTGGTGGCGGCCGCGGAGGACGACCGGCGGGTGAATCTGGTGGAGTTTCTGGTGAACGGGGCGTCGGTCGGTTCGGATGCGGTGGCGCCGTTCGAGTTCTTCTGGAACTCAGCCGGGCTCAACGGTGGGCGCACGGTTGCGGTACGGGCCACCGACGATGCCGGCAACGTGCGGACCTCGGCGCCGGTGGACATCGTGCTCGATAACACGGCTGCGCCGACCGGGGCGCTGTCGGCGCCGGTGGCGGGCGCGGTGCTGTCCGGCGACGTCACGTTGAGCGCGACGGCGTCGGACGACGTGGGTGTCGCGAGCGTGGCGTTCCTGGTCGACGGAGTGCGCGTGGACGAGCCGGATGGCACGTCACCGTACTCGGTGACGTGGAAGACCCTTGACCCGCTGGCGCCGGGGTACAACGGCAGCCACGACGTTGCGGCGCTGATCACCGATACATCCGGGCAGCAGGTGACGACGCCCGTCCGGTCGGTGACGGTTAACAACCGGGGTACCAGCAACGCCAAAGTGGAGTTCCTGCTCAACGACCCGGCGTCCACGCTGGACGATGTGTTTCCGTCGGTCGTGGCGGCCAACACCACCACGAGCACGGTGCAGGACCCGTACTCAGGCACGATCAATCCGGATGGCACGAGTGGTGGGAGCCTGGGGCGGGCGTTGGGTAGCTCGCCGGTCAACGATGGCGGCACCCCGCCGGCGGTGTGTCCGGCGAACGCGTACTGTCCCACGGTCACGGTGGTGAACCGGTCGGGTGCGACGTGGGCGTCCAGTGGGGCGCAGGTGTGGTACCGGTGGTACGCGCCGAACGGTGCGGTGATGTTCGAGGGCCGGTCGGTGGCGGCGTTCCCGGCCACGTTCGCTGACGGCGCGGCGCAGGTGTTCCCGTTGACGGTTGTGCCGCCGGCGTTGCCGCCGTGCGTGGAGCAGGGCACCTACCGGCTGCGAATCGACGTGTACGACCCGGCCACGAACACCTGGTTCGCGGCGAAGGGGAACCCGCCGCTGGACAATCCGGTCATCGTGGCCAAGGAGTTGGCCACGAAGATGGGCTTCGAGCGGTACTACCAGTACGAGGGCGAGCCGGTCGGTGTCGGCATGTCGGCGATGACCAACATCGCCAACGGCAACCTGCTGTGGCGCTGGTCGCCGTTGTTCTCCGCCGGCCGGGGCCTGTCCACCATGGTGGACCTGACCTACAACTCGCTGGAGGACCACTCCAGGAGCCCGGCGGGCAACAACGTGTCGCTGTCCATCAGTGGGTTGATTGCGGTGGGGTCGCAGTTGGACATCCACCCGAACAAGGCCGACGAGATCTCCGGGCGGTCGAACAAGTGGGTGGAGTTCGCCGACGGCGACGGCACCGTGCACCGGTTCACCGGCGTGACCGGCGGCGACGGGATCACCCGGTGGACCGAGCCGGCGGGGGTGAACCTGTACCTGCGCTCGCTGCCCACCACCGACACGCGGGGTAGGTGGGCGTTGACCCGCCCGGACAAGGTGACGTTCATCTTCGACGGGGACGGCTACCCGACGATGGTGGAGGACCGCAACGGCAACCGGGTCACCTTCGTGCTGGAGGAGACCCCGTCGGGTGAGGACCCGGGCGGGCCGAAAAAGCGCATCACCTCGGTCACCGACCCGGGCGGGCGCTCGTTCGTCATCGACTACTGGTCCAAGGACGAGATCAAGAAGGCCCACGTGCGGGGCAAGGTGCAGCAGATCCGGGACCATTCCGGCAGCCGGCTGGACTTCGAGTACTACGACGACGGGAACCTGCGCAAGCTGATCCAGCGGGGTGGGTTGAACGCCAACGGCACCCCCCTTGCGGATCGGGTGTTCGTGTTCACCTACACCACCTCGAACGGCGCCGGCCCGGCCATCCCCGACCCGGTCGACCGGGCCGACCCGGCCGAGAAGGTGCCCAACCAGTCCACCCGCATCTTCTCCATCCGCGACCCGCGCGGGGCGGAGACGGCGTTCGCCTACTACCTGGCCCCGGACGGGCAGCACCTGAAGTGGAAGCTGAAGTCCCGCACCAACCGGCACGGCCAGACCACCCAACTCGGCTACGACCTGACCAACCGGGTCACCACGGTCACCGCCCCGCTGGCCCGGATCACGCGGTACACCTATGACGTGACCGGCAAGGTCACCCGCATCGTCAACCCGCTGTCGCAGGACACCAACGTCGAATGGTCGACCGAGTTCAAGGTCACCAAGGTGATCGAGCCGACCGGCGAGTTCACCCGCTACGAGTACAACCCCAACGGCTACCTGACATTGTCGGCAAACCAGCTCGACCAGCAGACCGTCCTCGCCTACACCAACTCGCCGGTGGACGCCGACGATGTCGGCAACCATCTGAGCCTGCTGGCCACGGTCACCCGGCCGCGTGGCGTGGCCACCGCGACCCCGACCAACGACTACCAGTGGCGCTACACCTACGACAGCGCCGGCAACATCGACACCGTCACTGACTCCACCGGCGCGGTCACCGACTACACCTACAACCTGGCCGGCTCAACGCACCCCGGCACGGTCTCGGCGATCCGCGACGCGAACGACAACCCGCCAACACTGTTCGAGGATTACCACGCGTCCGGGCAGCCTACCCGCATCCGCGACCCGCTTGGCAACCTCACCCGCGTGGACTACAACGCCGACAGCCAGGTCCGCTGGATCCAGGACCCGAACCACGAGAACGACACCGGCAGCATCGAACGCGAGTACAGGAGGTTCTTCGACTACGACGCGTTCGGCCGCCTCGGCCGGCAAAGCGCACCGAAGTCCACCAGCGCCGAGCGGGGTCGGCTGCTGTGGTCCAGCGTGGAGTACGACGCCAACGACAACGTCGTCAAGACGATCGGCGGTCACTACGGGGAACCGCTCGGCGACCCCGAGGACGGACCGGTCACCACAACCACGTACGACGTGATGGACCGGCCGGTGCTGGTCACCGGGCCGGACACCATCGCCGACCCGGCCGGCGAACGCATCCGGCACGACTACGACGACGCCGGCCGGCTGGAGAAGCTGACCAAGCCGCGCGGCATGCAGTCCACCACGGTTACCGACGACTTCACCACCCGCTACGAGTACGACCTGCTGGACCGGATGCTGCACACCATCGACCACGGCCTTAACACCTCAGCGGCGCAGACCCGCCACACCCACGCCTGCTACGACCTTGCCGGCGACCTGCGCAGCGTCACGTCACCCCGGGCCGACCTGGCCTCGGTCACCTGCCCCGGCAATGGGCCGGCGACGGTGGGGTTCACCACCAGCTACGGCTACGACGACGCCCACCGGCTCACCGCGCAGCGGGATCCGCTCGGACACGAAACGCGCATCGGGTACGACGCCAACGGCAACACCACCAGCCAGGAACGGAACATCGAGACCGGGCGGGTCGCCCGTACTCAGACCGACTTCGACCAGCGCGACATGCCCGCCCTGATCCGGCAGCGGTTCGACGCCGCCGCCGGGCGGGACGTGGTTACTCGCATCGAGTACGACGCCAACGGCAACCGGAAGAAGGTGCACTCGCCGCGCGCCACGGACGCCGCCGCGGTCGGGCAGACCGCCCACTACATCACCGCATTCGGCTACGACCCGCTCAACCGGGTTACCACAATCACGCTACCTTTCGACGGACGGGACGGCGCCGAGCGCCAGTACGTGCACCACGAGTACGACGACAACGGCAACTTGCTGCGCACCAGCCTGCCCGTCACCAGCTCGACGCCCGGTGGGGTGACCGACACCGCCCGCACCGTCATGGAGTACTTCGACCCGGGCTGGATCCGCACCTCCGACGACCCGGCCAACCCGAAGGTCCACTTCGACTACACCGCTGTGGGCCAGCAGGCCAAACGCACGCCGGAGAAGGTGGGTGCGCCCGGTCAGCTCGATTTGAGCCTGCAGATGCTGTGGACCTACCTCCCGGACGGGCCGGTCGCCACCCGCACCGACCGGGGGGGCCAGTCGAGCACGTACAAGTACGACGCGCACAACAACCTCACCCGCGCCGACGACAGCGACGGCATCTCCCACGACAGCCAGAAGCCTGTCGCCATCGAAGCCACCTACACCGGCTTCGACGAACCCGCGAAGACCCGCTTCCGCCGAGACGGGGAGACGGTGTGGACGTTCTCCGACTACACCTACGACCCGAACGGCAACACCACTATCCGGCGGGAGAACGGGCAGGAGAACGACACCGGCGGCCAGACCAAGACGCCGCGTCGCTACGAGATGACCTACGACGCGGCCGACTGGCTCACCACCCAGCTCGACCTGGGCATCGACTCGGCGTGCAAGGACGACCAGCGCCTTGTCAACCAGTTCTGGGGTACCGGCTGGGAGAAGCAGCGCGACATCCATCGTGCCGGTACCGGCTGCAGCAGCGACCCACTGACGTGGCCGAAGAAGCAGACCACCACCTGGAACCACAACGACAACGGCCTGCTCCGTAAGCTCGAGACCGTCAACCCCAGCGGAGCGGTGCTGGAGTCGCACGACGTCGAGTACATCGACAACGGCATCTTCATCAACGGCAACCGCACCCGGGACCGCTATGTCCTGAAGCGCGGCCAGGGCAGCACCGCCACCACCTGCACCACCGCGGCGATCGCCTGCGACGCTGTCTACACCTACGACGCCCGCGACCGGCTGATCAGCCACCAGCAGCGGGCCGGCGTGTCAACCACGTACGCCCTCGACCAGCCCGGTCAGCTCCTCGGCGACAACACCGTCCGCGCCGGCAACGTCACCACGGAAACCAAGGGCGGCGTCACCACCACCCGCCGCTACCGCGCCAACCAACTCATCGACGCCACATCGGGTGGTGTCACCGCCAAGTACTGGTACCTGCCGCTGGGCGAGCTCGACTGCATTACCACCGCCGCCGGTAGCCAGGCCAACTGCTCACCGTCGGACGGAGCCGCCGTCTCAAACCTGATCGTCGACCACGCCTACGACTACCTCAGCCGGCTTGCCCACACCCGGCAGTACTCAGCCGGCAGCACGCTGACTGACGAAGCCACCTACGTCTACGACCCACTCGACCGCACGGTCACCGAAAAGGAGAACCACACCGGTACCGGCAACGACCGCGACACCGCGTTCACGTACCAGGGGCTGACGATGCTCGTCACCGAGGAGGTGCAGACCGGCGGTACGGATCCGAAGACCAAGACCTTCTCCTACGACGCGTACGGGCACCGCATCGCGATGACGGACACCAACGGATCCGGCACGGCCGAGACGTTCACCTACGGGCACGACGTACACGGTTCGGTGTCCCAGCTCATCAACGACAGCGGGAACGTGCGAGCCTCCTACGGCTACGACGCCTACGGCGGCACTGACGCCGCCGTCGGCGGCGAATCGCTGACCGCCGGTGACACCGATGCTCAGGCCCCGCTCAACCCGTACCGGTACACCGGCAAGCGCATGGACTCCGGGCAGGCGACCTCGGCCAGCTCGGCGGCCGGGTACGACATGGGCGCCCGCCGGTACGGACCCGACTTCGGCCGGTTCCTGCAGCAGGACATGTACGCCGGCGCCCTGTCCGACCTGGGCATGTCCCTGGACTCGCTGACCCAGAACCGCTACGCCCTCGCCGGCGGCAACCCGATCAGCTACATCGAGTACGACGGCCATACCCTCGAACACGACGGAGGCGGCGGCGGCTCGCCCGCCCCAGCACCGGACTACAGCGAGCACCTCTGCGACGGCTGCGAGTCCACCAACCCCAACAGCGCCTGGACACCGCCGCCGCCCGCGCGAGTGTATATCGACGAAAAGCCGCTGCCCACACTCGAGGAGTTGCGGCTCGGCGCCCGCGGCGGCTACTTCGCGGCGCCCTACGAAACCCATGCGCAGGCCCTCGTCAGCTGGATAGACTACAGTTGCGCACGTAACCAGGAAGGCACTGAAACCGGATTCTGCAACACGGCCTACACTCTCGGTCTTTTCGGTGAGAACGCCGAGCAGATAATGGCCTCTTGTCTCGCGGACAGTGCCAACTGCGAAACCACTGATCTCTATCGAGTGTCGAAAATTGAAAAGGGGGATGCGGAATTCGTTCACGGGCTGAACCCAGAGAACTTTCCTTCAGTTGGCCCGGACGGTGAGATATTTGATGGCGCCGCGCACTTTGGTAATGAAGCGCGGGTTAATGACTTTGCGTCAACTCACACCGGCACGCATGGTTTTGGATACAAGGTTACTGTCCCGACCCGTTGGCTGACTGACAACAACATCGAAATCTGGCCAGGCATGGGGGATCAGGTCGAATACGTTATCCCGGCCGATGCCCGTATAATGCGGGAATTCAATCAGTTCGTACGAGAGCCTTGGACTCCTGGAAAGCCACCGCAATGACGGCAGAGCAAGCCAATCGATATTCACTCGTTGACCTCGAAGTTACCGGCCACCAGTCGTACGGTGTGCTTTTCCGGACGACTGCGGGCGCAGTGGGCTTCGTTGATAAGGCGGATATTTCTGATGCCCCGATCGCGCCCCAAGACTGGCCCGCGGTCGGATACCGAGGTACCGGCGTTGTACTCGGAGTAACTCGAACAGGGAAGCTTCGCGCTAGCCTGCGACCGTCTGACGTAAGGCTGGTGAGGAGCGTGGACGATGCAGAGAGTGCACTCAACGCGTGGGCGAAAATACGTGACCGGGGGTTCGCTGACTCGTCCGAGAGAGACGGGTTCTTCGCGGCGCCGGAGGCTGTTGCGATCTTGAGGTGGGCGCTTTGTCGGCGCGAGTTCTCCCCAGACCGGGGTTGGGCGTTGGACCTTCTTTCGGAGGCTCCAGAACAGTTGAGGTCCGAGCTTGGCGACACGTCGCAATGCAACTGAGGTGGTGGTCGGCTTAATACTCCAGCCGCACTTCGCTGAGGCGGCGTTGTTGGTGATCGGCTGTATCCGCTGTGGCGGCTACTGCTGACGACTGGGCTGCGCCGGGGTGAGCTGTGTGGGCTGATGTGGCGTGATCTGGAGCCGGATCTGGCCACCCTGACGGTGCGCCGGCAACGGGTGGTCGAGGATCCGACCAGCCGGGTGCGGGAGAAGCCACCCAAGTCGCACAACGGCAACCGCAGCCTGCGCCTCGACCCGGTCACCCTCCAAGCCCTGACCGACACGAGACCGAAGACGGAGGCGGCGATCGTCTCGGGGTACATGTTCACCGGTCGTGGGGGTCGGCCGCTGCGGCCGGACACCGTGACGAGCCGGTTCAACCGACTCGCTGTCGCGGCCGGGTCCACCCGATCGGCCCGCATCAGGTTCGGCACCTGCTCGCCTGCAGCCTTGTTGGACACCGGGCACGGCATTGCCGAGGTGGCCGAGCGGCTCGGTCACGATCCCGCGACGTTGATGCGCTACTACTCCCGCGTCAACGCGGTACGCCGCCGGCAAGCCGCTGACCACATCGAGGACTTGATCGCATCGGGTGTAACCGTCACCCGCCGATGCGGCGTGAGGCCCGCTGCTGCTGCCGTGAGAGTAAGCACCACCGTCCAGCGCATCGCGGTGCTGGTCCGCATGCGGCCGGTCCACCCCGGGTTCGTGGGCAACGTGGCAGCGGGTCAGCAGCGCTGGCCTGGAGTACTGGATCTGGTCCGGATGCATCCATGGCCGGCGGTCGGGGTCCTGGTCTTGGTCTTGGTCGGTGTGGCCGTCGAAGTGGGACTATGGCTGTGGCCCCGTAACGAGTCGACTCAGGCGCCGTCGTCGGGGACGGGTACCAGGGCGACGGCGTGGAATGTGCCGCCACGCACCGCTGCGTTCACTGGCCGGGACCAACTGCTGGCGGACCTGCACCAGCGGTTGTGCGCGGGAGGGCCCGTGGTCGTGCAGGCTTTGCATGGTTGGGGCGGGGTGGGCAAGACCACCCTCGCGATCGAGTACGCTCACCGCTTCGCCGAGGACTACTGGCTGGTCTGGTGGGTGGATGCGGAGCGGGCCGAGTTGATTGGCGAGCATCTGGCCGCGCTCGGCGCCGAGGCCGGGTGGGTGGCTAGGGATGCCCCGACATCGGAAGCGATCGCAACGGTGCGTCGGCAACTGCATGCCAGTGATGGGTGGTTGATGGTGTTTGACAACGCCATCAGCCCGGCGGAGATCCGGGAATGGCTGCCGCAGGGCCCCGGGCATGTGCTCGTCACGTCCCGGTACGCACACTGGGAGCAGATCGCCGCCGCCGTATCCGTGAATATGTTCACCCGTAACGAGTCGGTAACGCTGCTGAAGCGGCTATGTCCGAGCCTCAGCGTTGCGTTGGCCGATCAGATCAGCGAGGCGCTGGGCGATCTGCCGTTAGGGATTACCCAGGCTGGTGGGGTGCTCGCGGAGACCGGTATCAGCGGGCACGCATATCTTGACGAGCTGCGCCAGCACGCACCCTGGGGCGGGCGGACGAAGCCGAAACCCTTGAAACAATCGTCCGCCAACGGCGACGATCCGTGACCGGCCTGACCAGCGAGAACGTAGGCCCGTGACGTGCACCCCCTCCCCGGCGACGACCCGGCCGCCCGCCGGTCTGACCCTCTCGACGCGCATGGCGCCGCAATCGTCACAGACCTTCAAGACCGTGCCGGCGCCGCGATCTTACCGGTCTTCATGAAATGCGAATTGCGCGCCGACTCGGCATTCCTGGAGGAGGACGAGAAACAATGCAACCTCGTCGGTAGTGTTCGTCGAGCCGGGAGGGGCAGGCCGGCACGCTTTGTCAATGTGCTCCCGCAGGGCTCAGCCTTTCTCGACGTGCTCGGCTTTCACAGGGCTGTCAACGCCGTCCGAATATTGA
>Ga0075429_100002427_pt1 | contig 15695 bp, 12 predicted proteins | sample RhiMetdeltSRZDD3_FD_75295 | JGI IMG/M metagenome (GOLD analysis project Ga0075429, IMG submission 75295) | Populus rhizosphere microbial communities from Tennessee, USA - Rhizosphere MetaG P. deltoides SRZDD3 | ecosystem: Host-associated > Plants > Roots > Rhizosphere > Soil | place: USA... | reverse complement strand
CGCGGCACAGCGGCAAGGCGATGGTCGTCCAGAATGCCGCCACCGCCAACGGCGGCGACGTGATCCAGTGGTCGTACACGTCGGCCCCCGCCGCCAACGACGAGTGGGCCGCGGAGAGCGTGGACGGGGGCTACTACCGCCTCGTGAACCGGCACAGCGGCAAGGTGCTGAACGTCGCCGGCGCCGGCACCGCCAACGGCGCCAACGCCGATCAGTGGAGCTGGGCCAACGTGCCGCAGCAGCAGTTCCAGATCCTCGCCGTGCCGTGAGCAGTACCATACCCGTAAATAGTCGGCGGCGTCACCCGCGCCCGCCTGTCATACAGCCGGCGCGCTGAGGCGACATACTCCACAGAACGCATCCTCGTGAATGAACGACACGATGACCAGGACACGCTGCGCGCGTCGCTCGAGACGCATCATGCCGAGGGCTGGAGCTGGGCCCTGGCCTGCTGCCGCGGGGACGTGGTGCAGGCGGAGGATGCGTTGCAGCTGAGTTATCACAAGATCCTCGATCGCCGGGCCCGTTTCGACGGCCGGTCGTCTTTCAAGACGTGGCTCTTCGGGGTCATCCGGTTGACGGTCCTCGATCAGCGGCGCTGGAGCTGGCGGCGCTTCCTGCGATGGGCCCCGCTGTCGGCGGCGGAGATCCGGCCGGATCTCGCGGCGGCGGCGCCGGACGCTCTCGCCGCTCGAGAGCGCTGCGACGCGGTGCGGGCCGCCCTCGACGGGCTCGGGGCTCGCCAGGCGGAGGTGCTGCGGCTGGTCTTCTACCACGACCTGACGCTGGACGAAGCGGCAGTGGCCATGGGCGTTTCGCCGGGTACGGCCCGCACGCACTACGAGCGCGGGAAGGAGCGGCTCCGCCGGCAGCTGGCGCCCGGTCCATCGTCATGAAGACCCCGCCTTCCGACGACGATCTGCGCCGGCGGCTGCAGGAGCTCGGCCAGCGGGAGAGCGCCACCGCTCCTCGCTTCGATCGCGTGTGGCCGCGCCGGCGCGAGCCCGCCGCTCGTTTCAGCCGACTGCGCCCGGCGGTCGCGCTGGCCGGCGTGCTTCTCGTCGCCGCCGCCGCGTGGTGGTGGCCCACCGGCCACGGCGGGGGATCGACGGGGGGGACGGTGGCGATGTCGTCCAGCCGTCCTCCCGAGCAATGGGGCCTGCCGACGGACGGCCTGCTGAACGACGTCGATGACGCGGCCGGCACCCCCGAAGTCGAGCGGCTCTCACGGGAGATCGAAGGACTGTTGCAATGAAGATGTCGCGACGGATCACGGCCCTCGTCATCCTCATGAGCGGCCTCGGGCCGGCTTCGGCCCGCGCCGCCGAATCGACGCGCGATCTCTTCGAGCAGGTGATTCCACCCGAGCTCGTGCTGGCGGAGGCGGAGGCGATCGGTCTCGACGCCGGCCAGCGGCAAGCGGTGCAGCGGATCCAGGCCGAGCTCCAGCCGAGGATGCCTCTCCTGCTCCGGCAGATGCGCGAGGAACGCGACGCGCTGATCGCGCTGCTCTCCGCCGACAAACCCGACGAAGCGGCCGTCCTCGCCCGATTCGACAGGCTCGACGCCGCCGAGACGGAGTTCAAGCGGGTGCGGATACAGATGACGCTGCGCATCAAGACGGTGCTCACGGCGGAGCAGGAGACCCGGGCCCTCGCCCTCCAGGGCCGGCGGCTGACCGAGAGCGGAGCCGCCACCGGTGCCGACACGTTGCCCGCCAAGCTCGAGCGCGTGAAAGAGGGCCTGGAACAGTGGAAGCGCGAGGGGCGCGACGTCACGCCGCTGCGCGAGCGATGGGAGCGCTTCCGCGCGGCGGAGGACAAGGGCTTCTACCGCCAGGCCCGCCAGGCTCTGGACGAGGCCCTCGCCCTCATCGACGCACCCCGCCCGCGCCCATAACGACAGTCGCCTGTCCTACACGGTCGAGGCGGCGGCGACAGATTGGAGGAACAAACGAAAGGAGCCTCACTTGGCAACTCGAAGATTCCTCTGGTTCGTGCTGGCCGTCCCGATGCTCTCCTCCATCGTCGGCACGGAGGTCCTGGCCCTGGACGGAACGCTGGTCACGCCGGTCACGTTCGTCGGACCGGTGACCGGCAGGTCCATCAGCTTCAGCCTGTATTTGCCGCCCGGGTACAGCGGTGGCACCGCGCGTTATCCCGTCGTCTATCACCTTCACGGCATGGGCGGCGTGCACAACAACACCAACCAGTTGAACATCGTCTCCCAGGGCCATGAGGACGCGGTGCTGAACGGCCGCATGGCGCGGGCGATCCTCGTCTTTCCGGACGGCGCCATCGACAGCTTCTGGGCCGATAGCGTGGACGGCGCGAAGCGCATCGAGACCCACGTCGTCCGCGAGATCCTTCCCTACGTCGACGACCACTACCGCACGCTGGCGACACGATCGCAGCGCGCGGTGCAGGGATTCTCGATGGGCGGATTCGGTGCGGCCAAGATGGCCTCGAAGTTCCCCGACCTCTTCTGCTCCGCGGTGATCTACGACGGTGCCCTCGTCACCTGGCCGGTCATGCTCCAGTTCCACTCCGGCCTCGCCGCGTCGCTGTTTGGCAACGACGAGGCATACTTCGACCAGTACTCGCCCTGGCATTGGGTGCCCGAGAACGCGGTCGTCCTCCAGACGAGCGTGCCGTTCCGCCAGGTCGTGGGGACGCAGGTGGGAGCCAACCAGAGCTTCCACACCCTGCTGCTGAACGAAGGCCTGGCCTCCGAGTATCTCGAGACCGGGTGCGCCCACACCTTGAACTGCGTGATGGGGGCGGGCGGCGCCGATTCCTGGTCGTTCATCGGCGCCGCGTTCGGAGGTGCGCCGCCGCCGCCCACGGCCACTCCCACCCCTACGCCCACGCTGCCGCCGACGTCGCAGGCCACGTTCGTCTCCATCGGCGCCGAGGACGGCTGGGTCCTGGAGTCTTCGGAAACGAGCGGCGCCGGTGGTACGGCGCAGGCCGGTTGGGTGGGCGTGGCCGGTCTCGTCGCCGGAGACGACAACGCCGACCGGCAGTACAAGGCCATCGTCTCCTTCGACACGTCGTCGCTGCCGGACGACGCCGTCATCGTCTCCGCCACGCTGCGCCTCAAGCGCGGGACGGTCTCGGGCACGAACCCGTTCACGACCCACGGCGCCGCCTCCGTCGACGTGCGCACCGGCGGATTCGCGGGGAACACCGCCCTCGAGGCCGCCGACTTCGCGGCGCCGGCGACGGCGGCACAGGCGGGCAGCCTCGGCAACGCGAGCGCCAACGAGACCTGGGCGGAGGCGGTGCTCGTCGCCGCCGGGCGATCCGCGATCGACAGGAGCGGCCGCACCCAGCTCCGCGTGTCGTTCGCCGTCGACGACAACGACGACATCGCCAGCGATTTCGTGGGCTGGTACTCGGGCGACAACGCGACGGCGTCCAACCGGCCTCAGCTCGTCGTGACCTACCGATGAGCGGGCACTCGATCACGGTGGCTGTCGCTCTCCACCTCGCGCTGGGCCTCGCCGCCTGCGCGGTGGAGGGCGGCGGCCCGCCACGCGCGGAGCCGGCGGCGGTCGGTCCTTCCGCTTTCATCGAGGCGACGGGCCTCTTCGGGCTGGTTCCGCACGATGCCCCGCCCGCGCACGCACAGGTGCGGGACTTCCTCGAGCATCCGCACTTCGCCGGCCTCAGCGTGCGTACGGGATGGGACGACATCGAGCCGGTCGAGAATGTCTACGACTGGTCCTACCTCGACTCGATGATCGCGGAGGCGCAGAAACACGGCAAGAAGATCATGCTGCGCGTGCGCCCCTCGTGGGAGACGCCGGACTGGGTGTACGACGCGGGGGCGGAGCCGTTCTGGTACTACGAGAGGAACGATGGAGGAAAGCTCCACCGGATGCCCGTCCCCTGGGATCCGGTATTCCAGGCCAAGTGGGCGGACTTCATCGCCGAGCTGGGCCGGCGCTACGCGGGCCATCCCGACCTCGTGCATGTGCTCGTCACCGGCGCGAGCCGCAGCGACTGCGAGATGTACCTTCCCTCGAACGGCGAGCGCGCGAGCTCGCAGGCGACGTGGGAAGCGATCGGCTACACGCCTTCGCGGCTCATCGACGCCTGGGAGCATTGGATCGACAGCTGGGCGGCCGCATTGCCGCGAACGCTCGTCTCGTTGTCTCTTTCGAGCGCGCTCTACGACGATGGGGTCCTCGATGAGGTCGCGGACTACTGCACGAGCCGGTACCCGTGGCGGGTGGCGCTGAAGATCAGCTATTGGAGCGCCGGCAACGATCCCACCTTCGCTCCGACGAGGGCGTTCCTGTCCCGCATCGACGAACGGACGCACGGCGGTGTCGAAGCGGTGTCCCTCCTCTCGGACATGCCGGACGCCGCCCGCGATGCCATCTCCTGGCATGCCGTCCTCTGGGCCGAGCCGTATCCCTCGAATCGGCACCAGATGCAGGCCCTATACGACGAGCAGCAACGCCGCAAGCGGATCGTGCTCACGACTCGCTTTCGTGCATCGCGTCGGAGGGGGCAGGTGGCCTTGAGCTGGACCGGTGATGGCCTCGAGACGGTTCGCGTCCTCCGCAGGCCGGACGCTCCTCCCGTCGGCGCCGACGACCCGCTGGCCACGATCGTCTACGAAGGGCGCGGCTCGTCGGCCCTGGACACCGGCCTCTCCGACGCCACTCCGCTGTATTACGCGCTCTTCGAGCTTCCCTCGAAGTACACCGTCGCGTTCGCGACCGCGCTTCCAAAGTAGGAGACTCCGCAGGTTTGACCGCTCCCTTGAAGGCGCGTAGCCTCTTCGCGCATTCAAGGGAGCCACGATGCGGCGACGCCAGCTCGCGATGATCGGCTTGATCCTCAGCCTCTCGGGGTGCGGCTGGATCGAGGAGCAGCAGCGGCGCGCGGCGCGCGCGCGGCAGGAGACGGACTTCGTCACCGCCGTGGGCACGGGCAACACGGAGGCGGTACGCGCACGCCTGCAGCAGGATCGGACTCTCGCCAACGCCATACGCAGGGTGCGCGGCGAGGACGGAGACTACCCGGCGGAGTCGGCGCTGACGTTCGCGCTCCACCGCGGCCAGCGCGACATGGCGGAGCTCCTGCTCGAGCAGGGCGCCGACCCCAATCGGATGGACGGCAAGGATGCGTCGCCCCTCTCCGTCGCTCTGCTGGCCGAAAAAGACCGCCGCGCCCTGGTGGCGCTGCTCCTCGAGAAAGGGGCGAACCCGGAGGCTGCCGCCGACAGCAGCGGTGCCACCGCGCTGCACCAGGCCGCCGGCAGCTCGTCGTTCGACGAAGAGGTCCTCGCGCTCTTGCTCGCAAAGGCCTCGGGTCTGGGCGGCCCGGACGCCCACGGCCGGACGCCCCTCCACAGCGCCGCGGGGAGCGCCAACGTGGAGGCGATTCGCCTGCTCATTGCCCGCGGGGCCGACCGGAACGGCCCCACGCTGGCGCCGCGCCCGCCGTACGGCGGGTCCGACGATATCGCCGGCGCCACCCCGCTGGCCATCGTCGCCCGCGATCGCCAGATCGACGCCGCGGCCGCCCTCTGCGCGTTGGGCGCCGATCCGGACATCGAAGACTCCACGCACGCTTCCGCCCGCAAGGTCGCGGCGCGCGTAGCGGCGGAATACGCGGCGGCGGAAGCGGCGCGGTCTGCAAAAGGCGCCCCCGTCTCGTCGGACGTCCTGCGCCACCACAACATGGCGGCATTCCTGGCGCCGCGCGGCGGCTGCGATGCGCTCCTCGCGCGCAAGCGTGCCGGCGAAGACGTGCCCGCGGCCGAGGTCGACCGCATCGCGAACGAGAGCGAGTGCGAGACGGGCTGGGGATGGGCTTGCGGCAAGGCGGGCTGGGCCTATCACCGCAGCGAGGGCGCCAGGGAGGACAAGGCGAAGGCGCTCGCCCTATTCCGCAAGGGATGCGAGACGGTGGTCACGAAGAGCCAGTGGTGCTGCGGCATGGTCGGTATCTTCTACATGGAAGGGATATCCGTGCCGCGGGATCCGGTCGAAGGCGCGGCCTGGCTTTCGAAGGGGTGCGAGGCCGACCCGGCGCGAGCCGACGAGCAGGCGTGCAATCGTCTCGGCCTCGCGTACGTGCGGGGCAGCGGTGTCTTCAAGGACCTCGCCCGGGCCCAGTCGCTCTTCAAGAAGGCCTGCGCCGCCGGATACAAGGACGCGTGCGCCAACCTCGAGCGCCACGGCGGAAGCTAGCCGCCGGCGGTCACTCGAAGACCTGCGCCACGGGGACGAGCGGGCGGACGTCCAGGGCCTTCCACGTGGCGAGAACGGCGAGCAGCAGCGGCCAGACGAGGACGCCGGCGCAAAAGCCGGGGCTCGCGCCGGCGAGATTGAGGACCACGTCCAGCAGCACCAGCGGGGAGTACGCGGCCAGCGCCACCCGGACACACGGCGCGTAGCCGATCGCTGGATTCCTGATCCTGGCCCGCGCGCAGGCGATTCCCGCCGCGATCGGTACGTAGACGAGCAGCGCCAGCCCCTCCTGGCACCCCGCGAACAACAGCAGGAACGCGCCGGCGGCGGCCGCGCCGCGCGTTCCCCATCGCTTGTCGAAAGAACGGAGGCTCTCTCCGTCGATCCGCAGCGGATCGGCCGAGAGCAGTCGTTGCAGGTCGCTGATTTCCATCACCTGGTCGCGGCGGAGCGAGCGCTTGAGGATGATCTGCGTCTCGCGTACCACGACGTACTCGGCACTGGTGATCGACTCCAACGGGATGGTCTCCCGGGGGTCGACGAGGAACGTCGCGTCGTCCTCGTCGAAGCGGATCACGGCGTCGCCTTCGACGCGGACCCTGCCGTCCTCCACCACCACGGCCGGATTCGAGGCGTCGTACTGTTCCACCCACCGCCGGACCTCCGTGCGCACCTCCCAGCTTCGATAGCCGGCCAGGAGGCCGTAGACGATGGCCATCCACACCAGCAGGGGCCAGAGTACGTCGCGGAAGCGCCAGCCCGCCGCCTCTGTCCACAGCGGCGGCAGCAGGGGCACGAGGAGGAGGCGTCTTCCGAAGCTCGGGCGTTCCATTCGCGCGTAACATTAGCCCGAACGACACCCGCCGTCATTCACAAAGAGGCCACCGTCTTGACCCTGAGCGCGGGCAGCAACGTCGGCGCCTACCGCATCATCGAGCCGCTGGGCCGCGGCGGAATGGCGACGGTCTACAAGGCCTACGAGCCGGGGCTCGATCGCTACGTCGCCCTCAAGGTGCTGCCTCCGAGCTTCCTGCACGACGAGACCTTCGCCGAGCGCTTCCAGCGCGAGGCCAAGGTGATCGCGAAGCTCGAGCATCCGAACATCATTCCCATCCACGCCCATGGCATCGACGACGGCGTGCCGTGGATGGCCATGCGGCTGATCCCCGGCGGCACCGTCCATTCCCTGATGGCGGCGGGGCCGCTCGACAAGATGCAGGGAGTCGAGATCCTCCGCGGCGTGGCGAACGCCCTCGACTATGCGCACGAGCAGGGCATCGTGCATCGGGACATCAAGCCGCAGAACATCCTGCTCGACGCCGCGCGCCACGTCTATCTGGCCGATTTCGGCGTGGCCCGCATGATGGAGGGCTCGACGTTCGTCACGCGCGAAGGCGCGATGACGGGCACCCCGCAATACATGTCGCCGGAGCAGGCGGAGGCGAAGCCGGTGGATCGCCTCAGCGACATCTACGCCATGGGGGTGGTGGCCTACGAGATGTTCATGGGGCGCGTCCCCTTCCAGGCGGACACACCGATGGCGGTGCTGATGAAGCACGTCTTCGAGCCCATTCCGCTGCCTGCCCAGGACATCATGCCCGAGCCGCTCTCCCGCGCCGTGCTGCGCGCCCTCGCCAAGAGGAAAGAAGACCGCTGGCCGAGCGCGGGCGCTTTCGCGCGGGCGATGGAAGAGGCGCTCGGAATTCACACGACCGGCCGCATGGCGGCGGTCAGCGCGGTGGCGCCCGCGGCGGCGGACGCGCCGAGCCCCGCGCCCCTGCGCCGACGGCTCGACCGGTCATGGCTCGGCGTGGCCGCCGTGGTCGGAGTCGCCGGCTTCTCGTGGTACGCCTACCACCGCGGGTGGACCGCGGGGCCGCGAGGGATGCCGCCCGCCGCCGCGCCCGTCGCCGCCTCGCCGGTGGCCACGGCGACAGTGGTGACGCCCGAGCCGTCCGCCACGCCCAGCGCCGCCCCGGCCGCCCGTGAGCTCGCCGCCGCGCCGCCGCGCACGGCCAAGCCGGGCGCGGTATGGACGAACCCGCGCGACGGCCTCGAGTACGCCTGGGTGCCGCCCGCCGATCGCTTCAAGATGGGTTGCATCCCTGGAGACCGCGAGTGTTATCCCGACGAGAAGCCGCGGCACGACGTGGCGCTGCGGCGCGGTCGCTGGCTCGGCCGCACGGAGGTCACGGCGGCGGCGTTCCGGAGGTTCGCGGAGGCCACGAGCGCGTCGATGCCATCGGCGCCGGGATTCAACGCCGGTTGGGGCGCGGCCGACCATCCGATCGTCAACGTCAACTGGGCGGAGGCCGCGGCCTACTGCCGGTGGGCCGGAGGGCACCTGCCCAGCGAGGCCGAGTGGGAGCATGCCGCGCGCGGCGGCAAGGCGGGGTTCAAGTACCCGTGGGGAGCCAAGGACCCCCAATGCCGCCCGGGCCCGCGCGTCGCGAACGGCGCGCGTTTCGATGATCGCGGGGACTGCCGGGAAAGTGCGACGCAGCCGGTCGCGTCCTACGGCCCGAACGGTTACGGACTATTCGACGTGGCCGGCAACGCCTTCGAGTGGTGCGCCGACTGGTACGGGCCGAGATACTACGCGGCGTCACCCAGGGCCGATCCGCCGGGCCCGGGCACCGGCACCGAGCGCGTGCTCCGCGGCGGATCGCTCAACTCGCGGACGCGCGGCCTCCGCGTGTCGCTGCGCAACCACATGATACCGGGCACGCGCAGCGTCTTCGTCGGCTTCCGCTGCGCGCTCGATCCCGCCGAACGCTGAAGCGGCCCGCGCCCGTCATTCGTGGATGGAGGCCGGCTCCCCGGGCTCGTGGTCCCCGCCCGCGCGGCGCTCGTCGATGCGCCGGCAGCCCTGGAGGAGCAGCCGATCGAAGTTCCCGGCGAGCGGCGGGAGCTCGCCGGTCGGATCACCCGGGCGGAACTCGAAGTAGCCGCGGGTCCAGCCCAGGGCCTCCCACACCGCCTCCTCGCCCTCCGTCGGGCCCAGGGTGGCGGCCACGACCTCGCCGCGGACCCACGACATCTCGCACGTGCGCATGCCGGAGCGGATCGTGAGGGTGCCCGTGAGCTCGGCCAGGTGGCACATCTGCATGAGGCCCGTCATGCCGATCGCGTCCACCGCGCCGCGGAGCCCCTCGCGGCTGGGCCGCCCCAGCGCGGCAAAGCGGCTGAGGATCAGATGGACGCGGATGAGCAGCTCGCGCGGCGGCGTGTCCTTGGACAGATACTCGTCGGCGCCCGCCCCCAGCGCGTGATCGCGATGTTTGTAGTCGTCCCAGTCGGAAAGGAAGATGAGCGGCGTGTGTCCGATCAGGCTGTGGCTTCGGACGTGGCGGCACAGCTCCAGGCCGTTCATGTGCGGCATGCGCATGTCGGTGATGATCAGCCACGGCTGGTGGGCGAGGGCCAGCTCCAGTGCTTCCTCGCCGTCGCCGGCCTCCAGCACCGTGAAGCCGTGGGGCAGGAGCTGGCTCTTGAGGAAGGCGCGGGAGAACACGCTGTCGTCGACGATGAGGGCGGTGCGCAGCGCCGCCGGCAGCGACGAGAAGTCCAGGGGCAGGTCGGGTTTCACGGCCGACCGGGTGCCTCGCTCGGCCAGCACCCGCGCGACCTCGCGCACGAGCCGGGCGCCGGTCAAGGGTTTGGGCAGGCGAGCCACCGGGCACGCCGCCGTGGGCAGGTCGGGCAGCTCGTCGCACAGGACGAGGCAGGGATCACAGGCGCTGGCGAGGGTGCCGAGGCGGGCGGGGTCGCTGATGACGATCACGTCGTAGCCGGCGGCGGAGAGATGTTTGTCCACCGCGGCGCGCACGCGGGGGCTGGCGCCAAAGACGACGATCGGGCGCGGCTCGCGCGCGGGTTTCTGTATGGGTTTCTTCTGCACGTGGTGGCCTGAGGATACTCTCATTCGGGATCGCCGGGCTCGAGGGGGGGCGCCAGCTTCTCCAGCCACGAATAGAAGTGGCAGCGCTCCAGCTCGTCCTCGAGCAGGTGCGTCGCTTGCCGCACGGGCACCGCGTCCGCCTTCTCCACGATCCCGCCGGAGGCGCGCAGGAAGGCCGTCGTCCAGGCCGCCACCGCTCCCACCGCTTCGGATCCGGCCGCCGCTCCCGGCGGCGCCTCCGCTTCGGGCGCGATGCTCCCGTCCGGGGCGACCGTGAAATGCCGCAGCGCGGGATGGCGCAGGAGCTCCGCGCGCCGCGTGCTGCGGAGCAGCGCCGCCACCATGACGTTGCCGATGTGGAGCCGCACCTGCTCCGCCACGAAGGAGAGCGCGCAGGCGAGAGCGGGTGAGTCCGCTTCCTTGACCGGCGCCTTCTTGTCCGTCTCCAGCGTGCGCAGCATGGCGACCACGCGGTCGTGCTGGCGGTCGATCTGGCTCCGGGCCAGCAGCTCGTCCTCGCGGCGGCCGAGGGGATGCTGCCAGGCGTTCTCGATCTTGCGGATGACCTGGCCGGCGCGCGCCACCACCGTGGTGACGGTGAAGTTCGGACGGTTCTCGCCCTCCGTCTGCACCGCCACCGGCTGGCCGCGTACCTCGACGCGCGAGACCCGTCCCGTCGGCAGCGGGGGAGCGGGCGGGGCGTCGCGCTCGCGGCGGGGCTCTTCGGGGGCGCGCGTGCGGGCCGGGACGGGCAGCGCGGGGATGGCGGCGGCCTCGAGAGGCCGCTGCTCCACGACGTAGCGCCCGCGCGTCATGCCGACGAGGGCGTCGAAGGGGTCCTCGCCGGCGCGCGCAGCGCGGCCTCCCGTGTGCGTGAGGTCGCCGCCGCTGAACTCGGCCCAGATCTCGCCGGCGTCGCTCGTGACGGTGAGGCGTCCCGTCAGGCGTCGCTGCTCGCAGAAGCGCAGGAGGGCGAGCGTGCCGTCCTCGCCGATCTCGCCGGTCACGATGTCGGTGCGGCGCCGCTCGACCAGCCGCAGCATCGCCCGCACCTTCGCCACGAAGCGGCCGAGGTGGAACGGCTTCGACACGAAGTCGTCCGCGCCCTGCGAGAACGCGGCGGCGGCCTCGTCGTCCGTGCTGACGGCGGACATGAGGAGGAACGGCACCGCCTGGAGATCGGGCGAGCGGCGGATGCGCTCGAGGAGTGTGTGGCCGTCGAGCCCGGGCATGGCGACGTCGCAGATGATGAGGTCGGGGTGGAGGCCCGGCAGCTCGGCGAGGGCCGCCGCCGGCTCCTGGTAGGTATGGGTCTCGAACTCGGGGGCGGCGAGCGCGCGCGCCAGGAGCGCACCGATCTCCGGGTCGTCGTCGATCACGACCAGCCGCTTCGGCGGCGTCATCGATGCCTGAATCAGTTCTTGCCCGCGCGGTCCGGCCGGTTCTCTTTCTTGACGTAACCGAGCTTCTCCGCGCATTTCTCGTGCCCGCCGAGGAGGGCGAAGTCGAGGGCGGTCCGGTTGTTCGATTTCAGGTCGCGGCGCGCCTGGGCGCGCAGCAGCGCGTCGACGGTCTGCTCGTTGCCTTTCTCGGCGGCGATCATGAGCGCCGTCTTGCCGCCGTATCCGGCGCGGCGATCGACGTCGGCCCCCGCCCGCACGAGGCGCTTGATCGAGCCGGCGGCGCCGTACGACGAATGCGCGGCGGCATACATGAGCGCCGTCCAGTTGTTGCCGTCGATGTGATCGGGCTCGGCGCCGCCCACGAGCAGCGCCTCCACCACGTCCTCGTGACCGCTGGCCGCGGCCAGGATGAGGGGCGTGCGGCCCTGCTTGTCGGGGAGGTCGGGCTTCACGCCGGCCTGCAGCAGCGCCGCCACCACGCGCTCCTGTCCGCGGGAGGCGGCGGCGTGCAGCGGTGTCTCGCCGTCCCAGTTGGAGTAGCCGAGGGGCGCGCGCGCCTTCATGAGGCGGATCACGACGTCGACGCGATCGTTCTTCGCGGCCACCAGCAGGGCGTAGCCGCCGAACTCGGGGTTGCGCACGTCGCACTTGGCCTCGATGAGCTCGTCGACGAGAGCGGTGGTGCCGCGCTCGGCGGCGAGGCTGAGGGCGCTGCGCCCGTCGCTCGTGCGCACGTCGAGCTCGGCGTTCTTGCGGATCAGCTCGCGCGCCACGGCCAGGGTGCCGTGTTTGGCCGCCTCCATGAGCGCCGTCCATCCGTCCTTGTCACGGACGTCGAGCTTGGCGCCGGCGGAGATGAGATCGAGGGCGGGCTGCGGCTCGTCGCGTTTGGCCGCTTCCATGAGGGCGGTGTTGCCGTCCTCGTCCTGGATGTTGATGTCGGCCTTGGCGTCCAGGAGCGTGCGGACCGCCTCGAGCTTGCCGCCGCGCACGGCGTGGATGAGCGGCGTGCGCTGGTCGCCGTCCTGGGCGTTGATGTTCGCCCCCTGGCTCAGCCACTGGCTGACCTTGCCGGAGTCGCCCTTTTTGGCCGCTTTGATGAGCTCTTCGTCGGGCTTGTTCTTGGCCGACACGTTGACTGCCGCCAGCAGTACCGCCGTCACCAGAGCAGCACGACCGGGACTCAACACGCGCATTGGCTTCCCCTCTCGGAAAATTCAGGCCGGAATGGCCACCACGACCGCCGTCGTGTTGTGCCAGCCGTCGAGCTTACCTCCATAACGCGCGATCTCGCCATAGGTCAGGAAGCCGGCCACGGGGACGTCGCCGAAGACGCGCCGCACGGCGTCGATCTCCTGCGTGAAGCGATCCTTCAGGATCATCCCGCGGCAGACGCAGTCGAACACCGCCACCCCGGCCGCGCGGCCGCCTTCGAGCCGGCGCTGCGCCTCGCGGGCCGCCTCGTGCGCCGCCGCCACCATGTTCTCCGGCTCCCCGTCCAGGATGCACACGCTCGCCCCTTCGGGCACGTCGGCGGCGAGGTTCAGCGAGCCGTCGGCGTTGACGCCGAGCGGGGCCCGGGCGCGGTTCAGATGATCGAAGAGGAACAGGCCGAGCTCGTTGCCGATCATGTACGGGCCGGCATCGCCGGCGGTGATCGGGATGCCGCGGCCGGCGGCGTGCTCCTTGTAGATGTCGAAGGCGGGGCGGCCGTCGATCTGATGGAGGACGTTGCCGGAGGCGCGGGTGACGCGCATGCGCGGCGACGCCGGCCGCAAGCCGTGGCCGAGGCCGACCCCCCAGGTCTTGGCGCTGAACACGTGCAGCGCGGCGACGGCGTCGCTGCCCGTGCGCGTACCGGCGGCCACCGACGTCTCCTTGAAGCGCCCCTCGTCGCCGGCGGCGCCGCCGACGATCTGCTGCGCGAAGCCGGTGCGATCGGAGAGGACGCCGAGGCTGCGCTCGGCGGTGCCGGCGAGGCCGTCGGTGAGCAGCACCGTCGTCGAGGCGAGCCGGCGGTGTGACTGCGCGTCGGCATGGGCCTTGGAGAAGCCCGCGGTCAGCTCCTCCGCCACCCGCTCGTGCTGCTGCTTGAGGCCGGTGGAGAACGCGAGCAGGTGCTGCGTGTCGTCGGAGGCCACGAGGAGGACGGCGACCCCGTTGTGGGTGAGGCCTTCCTCGGTGAACTCGCCGGCGGTCGTGCAGCCGACGAGGCCGGCGCCACCCGCCGCTTCGCGCGCGGCGGACATGAGCTGGGGGAGCGGATGATCGGGGCCCGCGAAAACCATGCCGAACTGCGGCGGCTTCCCGCCGAGGGTTCGCCGCGCCTGGGCGACAGCCTCGGCGGCCGCCTTGAGGGTGTTGGGGCTCGTCGATCGTCCGCTACCGGTAAGCGTTGGCATGCTTCACCTCTTACCGTTCGTACGTACGGAAGGATCTTAACGGTTTTGCCGTAGCATTGCCGGGTTGCAGACTTCCGCGATCCGCTATCGCGTCGTGGACTTCCTCCGGCAGCACACGCCGTTCCATGCCATGGATGAGGAGGACCTGCTGGCGCTGGTGGCCGGCGGCCGCGTCCGTTTCCACGAGGTCGACGAGTACGTGTATTGGCAGGGCCACGCGCCCGGCCCCCATATCTTCGTCATCCAACAGGGGACGGTCTCGCTCTGGGAGGAGGACGACGAGGGTGGCCGCCTGCGCGACGTGCGCGGGCCCGGCGACCTGCTCGGCATCGACGGCCTGCTCGGCGCGCCGCACCATCGGCAGTCCGCCAAGGCGGGGAGCGACGTCGTCCTGTACGCGCTGCCGGCGGCGGACTTCGAGCGGCTGCTCGCGAAGTATCCGGCGGCGGCCCGTTATCTCGCCGCCCATTCCACGGTCAGCGTCTCGTACGAAGCCTCCGACCTCAAGCCGCGGGCGCCGCGCGTCTTCGTTCACGAGGTGATCCGCCGACGGCCTCTCGTCACCGGCGTACCGTCCGAGGCGGTGCGCGCCGTGGTGCGGCGGATGCGTCTGGCGGAAGTCGTGGCGGCGGCCATCGTCGGCGAGGGCGGGCGCCTGGCCGGCGTCCTCAGCGCCAACCGGCTGCTGTCTCTGGTCGCCGACGCCTCTCTGGATCCGGCGGCCGCCGTGGAGGCGGTGATGGACCGCGCACCGCTGACGGCGGCACCCGACGCGACGGCGGCGGCCTGCGTGCTGGCCATGGCGGAGGCGCGCGCCGATGTCCTCGCCATCACCGATGGCGGCGCCGCCGGCGGACGGGTGCGCGGCCTGGTGACCTCGCGCGACCTGGAGCCGCTGTTCGGCGATCACCCGCTGCACCTGCTGCGCGAGGCCGCGAGCGCGGCCGGCGCGGAGGGGTTGCGCGCGCAGAACGTCCGTGCCCGCGCCTTCCTGCTCGATCAGCTCGCGGCGCCCGCCGCCGTCGACTGGCTGGCCGCCCTCGCGCTTCGCTTCGACGCGCGGGTCGTCGAGCGCCTGGTCGCGCTCGCCGGCGGCCAGCCGCCGGGCGCGTGCTGGTTCTTCTTCGGGGCCTCCGGCCGCGGGGAGTCGATGACGGCGCTGTCGCCGCAGCTCGGCCTCGTGTTCACCGCCGGCGGCGATTGGCCGGCCGTCTATCGCCACCTGTTCGACAGCCTGCCCTCGTGCGGGTACCTGCCGCGCGCGTCCTTGGGCGACGCCGACGTCGCGTTCCGATGCGCCTCGCTCGGGGAGTGGCAGGACCGGTTCCGCGGCTGGGTGCGCGATCCGCTCGGCACCCAGATCTACCAGGCGCGCCCGCTCTTCGATCTGCGGCCGATCCTGGGGGACGCCTCCCTGGTCGCGTCGATCGAGTCCGTCGCGCGGCAGGAGGCGGCGGCGCACCCGGGGTTCGTGCGCGTGCTGGCTCACGATTGCCTGGCGAACCTGCCGCCGCTGGCCTTCTTCCGCGACGCCGTCGTCGACGAGAGCGGCGAGCGGCGCGAGGTGTTCCAGCTCGAGCGCAGCGCCCTCCGGCCGATCGTCGACGTGGGGCGCGTCTTCGGCATCGCCGCCGGCCGCGCCTTCGGGACCTCGACCTTGGACCGCCTCGCCGCCGCGCGGGCGCTCTTGCCCGCCCACGACGCCGTCTTCCGCGAGGCGGCGGACACGCTGCGCCTGCTGCTCTATCACCAGGTTCGCTCGGGGCTGCGCCGCCAGG
>Ga0075429_100002417_pt1 | contig 15722 bp, 18 predicted proteins | sample RhiMetdeltSRZDD3_FD_75295 | JGI IMG/M metagenome (GOLD analysis project Ga0075429, IMG submission 75295) | Populus rhizosphere microbial communities from Tennessee, USA - Rhizosphere MetaG P. deltoides SRZDD3 | ecosystem: Host-associated > Plants > Roots > Rhizosphere > Soil | place: USA... | reverse complement strand
AAGCGTGGCCCAAAAGCGCTCGCTGTTCGATTTCTGTATCCAGTACTGAGTGAACTGGTTTGCCGGAGAGCACAGCCCGCCGACGACGATACCTTCGCCTCTAGCGCCGCGGACGCGTGCGCCCATCATCAGTGCAAAGCAGTCCGGTGGGCTGGATGATGTAGGAACACCCGGCCTGACTAGTGATGGTTTCGATAGGACACCCTTGTCCGTCAGTTCGAATACGGGATCGACCGGCACGTTAACAAACGGTCCGATTCCGTGAACCTGTAGGACCGTTTCGACCTTCGCATACCCGAAGTGCTCCAAGTTCTTTGGCACAAATCCAAACGCGCCAAGCTCCATTGGTTTCAACTCGGACATCTTGAGGCGCGGACCCATACCAAGAGCCCAGATCCCCTTCAAGACGGTAATGTTCTCGTCTTCCGGGTGGGTATGTGGCAACACCACGTAACCGGCGTCGTGATGAATGCGGATTACAAAGGGAAGACCGGGCTTGTCCATATCGCCCGACACCCTTTCGATCCACTGTACCGACGGAATCTTGTGCAGCGGCACGACACCGCCATGGGCTAGGTCCTGCGCCGCCGCGTTGTTTCCAACGAGAAAGCGTGTAAGGAGGATCGCGAGGATAATCGCCTTGGATGTCAATATTCCCGCTTTCCTAGGTTGCCTATCGATTGTGTGCCAATCCCAACTTGCGGTTTGTGAATCGGCCTAACGACTCGCGCTTCTGCTGCGGGGCGTGCGGCGGCAGCCGCGCAATCCCAAAGCTGAACATACGGCGCGGCTGCCGCCTTGCATACGCTCCGTCAGCTGCAAGCGCTTGTTAGGTGGCAGCTCGCACAAACTACAGAACCCTGCGGCGAACTGTTCTTTCATTTGGAGCGCTGGTCAGTGGGCTCCTACCGGACGTGAAGCATATGACCCATGCCTTGGGCCAAGTGCACCGGTCTATCAGGAGCGTCACGCAGGTTGCAGATGAGAGCGTAGGTCTCACCCTTTGTCAATTCGGTAAGCAGCCTTGCAGGTGCAGGCTGCCCGGGTTCGGCGACGAGTAGTCCGAAGATGACGTCGAAGTGGGACCGGCGCTCCTCGACAGTCTTTGCCGCTATCACATCGCCGAGGGTGTGTCCGGACTTGAGTCGGGCAATGACCAGCTCATGCCGCACGGTTCCGACGTTCTCGAATACGAAAGTGACGGGTCCGGCGGCGACGGTATCGGGTGCTTGATAGGCGTAGTCCATGCCGCGCACGACGACGGTTCGCTGAGCGGGCGCTGGTTGCGGGAGCATGAGGGCAGCGCTCAGTAGAGCGAGGAAAACAAAGCGACTTTGAGAGAGCGGGCTACCTCCGGGGTAGTTGAACATGTTAGTAGCTCCTAGAATTCGGACAGTGCCACCTAGCGGATCGCGCTTCTGCTGCGGGGCCCTGCGGCGGCCCCCGACGACCAGTTCAAACATAGTCCGGCGGCGGGCCGCCGCGTTCAGGACCCCGTCAGCAGCAAGCGCTGGTTAGGCAACTTGCTCCGAGATTGAAGTACATGTCTGAAAGGTCGGCAGTGTATGCAACTCATTTTAGGAAGGCCGCAACGCCAGGTGACCGATTGAGTGCCTCCAAAAGGATCGCGTGCTGGCGCGGCCATTTTGGATGCACCGAAAAGGTCGTATCGCCGGAAGTCCAGATCTTTGGCCAGTAGTCCTCCGGCCAATCGGGTCCGATGAATGCCGTGGTCACAGTGCGTGACGAATCAAAGGCGGACACAGTGACCATGATCACAAGGATGGAGTCGCGGCGAACAAGCGGAAAGGACTGCCTCTCCACCGTAATGGTATCGTTGTTGCTATCGAGGATCCCAAACCACATCCAGCTCCCGAAGATGGACTTGTCGGTCTCTACGGCGCGAAGTCTTGCCAATTTGAACACATTTGCGACCTGACGCCGCTCGACAGAGTCTTTAGTCTCATTCCAACCGCGCGCACCACGCCACAGAATTATGGCCCGTATGGGGCTATGCTGATTCCCGATGCCAGCACCAGAGACGATAGCATACGTCGTCCGCTCATCGAGAGTACCAACCTGACCCAGAACGAGTTCAGAAGTGGCAAATTGAAGGAGTCCCACCAGAGCGAGGGCGCTACGGCTCATCGCGAACTCTCCGCCTCGAAACAAGCTGCCTAACGGATCTCAGCAGCAAGCGCTGGTTAGGCAGCATCGAATAGGCTCTAAGAAGGTCCGGCCGCAATGTGGAAGATGCGCCCATAACGAGTGACTGAGTTCACCCCGCCCAAATGCCGTAGCGCGGCCCAAAGCAGGACTTGATTCGCCGTCACGACGGGCCGCCCAAGCGCCGCCTCTAGGGCTGCAATGGTGCCGACAGCGCGCAGTCCATTGCCTGCTATAACAAGCGCCTCGGCCTCGGGCGCCATTAGAGGTGTCGCTTGCTCAAATACTTCGGCTGGTTGCACTTCAGTGAACGTGCGCGCGGGCGTCATTCGCTGGCATCGAACGACGTCAAATCCATGTCCCCGATAATAGCGCTCACCATTCGCATTCGTTTCTGCGGAGAACCACGGTGGATGCATGATGGCGATGCGGTTGATCTTCAGCGCGCGGAGAGCGGCGACGGTGGCTAACGTGGGAAGGATTAATGTGGTTCCGGCAACCTTCCGCTCCAGCCGAGTTCGCAGTGTGTCTTCCTCCTGCGTCCCAATGACATAACTGCTACTGGAGTATCCAAAGAGGATCGCTCGAGGTGCTAGCTCCACCAGACGATCAACTGCGTCGTCGACGTGAGGTGCTTCTGTGTATCCGCGCGCCAGCGGGCGTCGCGCGATGCGCGACGCGTGCACCGAAATGCCAGGTGGCGCCATCGCCGCGATCTCGGACTCTGGAACAGGGTCAAAATCCGGCGTCAGTATGCCAAGGCGAGCGCGTGATCCTACACCATCCGCTTGCCATCGCCCGACTTGCTGAGTGTAGACATGACGTTCGGGGAAAAAGGGCGTTGCAAACGCCGAAAGCGCGGCCGAGCGAAGAAGTGTTCTGCGGTTCATGGAGCACTCCAGTGTAATCTCGCGCGCTACATGGTCCGATGCTGCGTAACGCTGCGGTTCGGCGGCGGCGGTTATGCGCCGTCCGCTGCAACCGTTTGTTAGACGGCGGGCCCCAATCAGCGTACCAAGAGGTCCAACTCGCGCGCGTCGAGACCGGCCTCACGGTAGTACTTCCGGGTCAGCTCAAGAGCGGTGAATCCATCCTCGTAGGCCGCGACACTTCCGTCGACTGGCTTGTCCAGATAGATGAGGCCACCCTCAACCACGAACATAATCACCGCCGGCTCTGGCGAGTCTTCGGTGATGACGAGGGTGTGAGCCTCGCCGGCTGGTTCATAGATGAAGGTTCCAGGCTTGGCGACCCAGTCGTGCTCAAGGTACCGCCAATGACCACGGAGCGTGTAGCCACGCACCGTGCCGACATGGTAGTGAGTGCCCAGCTTGGCGCCGGGCAGACCCTTCAGGACTACGCTGAATCCCCCCGACGTGACATTGAAGTGGCAGGGCTGAAACCAGACGCCATCAGCATACGGAACCCAGCGACGGTCGTCGTCCAGGTCGATGTTGGCGATGAAATGTTCACGGCTTCTCTGGCTCGGGTCGAGGCCATCGGTGAAGCTGTTGAAGGCGATGATCGGCAATGGGTTCCTCTATTGTGGATAGACAGTAAACAGGCCAGGGTCCATTCAAAACCCCAAATCGGTCGTGCATCTCCTCGGTCGAGACGTCGGAGTGTCAGCAGTCGGTCTAACGGCCTGCGCTTCTGCTGCCAGCGGAGGCCGGCGCAATGCCTCTTCTGGAACCGACCTTCCCGCTGCAGATATGGCACCCCAGAATCGACTGCGGTGCGGGGTGTCTGGGCGGACAGTTGGACCGACAGACTGAGCAGGAGGACAACAACACTACGCTGAGGAACCAACCTCACCGGCATCTCCCCGAGATCGCAGTGGAATCGTGCCACCAAACGCGTTGTTAGGCCGAGCAGGAGAGCAGCCCCGCCCTCGCGCTCGATGTACCGCAGGCTCTGCCAGAACCGCATGATTCCTACTGCGTGGTCATCAGCGAATAGTGATTAGCCACAAGCTGCCACCTCCCGTGCGTCATGACCCAGACGCGCGTGAAACGATTGTCGCGCGGGACGTCCTTGCCCCTGTCCTGTCCGACCATCGTGGAGCGACCGGTTTCCACCGCGGTATTTCCATACACGCGCACGCGAACGTCGGCGGTGGTGATGGATTGGTACGTCAGCGCATGCGTTGTGAAGTCAGCGATGACCTGTGCCTTGTTGCGTACGACACCGGTCGGTCCGATGCCGAGAAAGTCATCGGCATAGATCCGGCGAAGGGCGATCGTGTCGGCGGTGATCTGCGCGCGAATCCGCACCTGATCCTGCTGCTGCACGGCCTGCTCGGTGCTCGCCGCATCTCGTGTCTTTGCGCTCTGCTGCTGCGCGATGGCGCTCGAGACAGCCGACAGCACGAGCGCAGCGATGATCGACGGTCGTTTCATTAGACCCTCCATAGGAGCCTGATCCTAAGCTACTGCGGGTAGAGCTGGCCTCCTCGTGTCGCATGGTCGAGTCGTCGGAATTCGGGTGCGGCCTAACGACCTGCGCTTCTGCTGCCAGGCCCTGCGAAGGCCGGCGCGAAGCCCGTCCTGGAACGTACATCGCGCCGGCCGAAGCATTTAGGGCCTGGGCAGCAGCACGCGCTTGTTAGGCGGCATGTGACTACTTGGCTCGGATCAGTACACGACACAGGAATAGCGGTGCCCCGATGGACAGTGTATCCCCCCGGATGTTGTACTGGCGCGGTTGATCAGTGCCGATGTAGTCGGGAAATGTGCCGCCAAGCACGTGATGCACTACCGTAGAATCGGACAGAATCGAATAGGTTCCGAAGTAGCCGAAGTAGAACGGGCGGAGTTCGCCAAGAGAGCCAAGGCGCACAGGTTCACCGGCTAGCGGGCCGGATGGAGGCGTTCGCATCGCCTGGATGGAGAGCTGCCCTGTCGCGGTGTACACGAACAAGCCTGTTGGATTCGGACCGAGCGGATCGACCATCGTGCCAGTAGAGTCCCGATCGCAGTACTTGACGACTCGCCATGTCCCGACGAGTGCATCCGGGCGCGCCTGCGCCCCCAACACTGACGTGAGCATGACGCCGCCGAACACCGCCACGGCCATGACCAACCGCACGTGCGACCTCCTCCTCAGCGGGACTTGAGTCTATGTCAGCGCGTGCCGCCTAACGACCTGCGCTTCTGCTGCGGGCCCAAGGCGGCCCCCGCCAAATCTACCCCTCATTCCGGCGGCGGGCCGCCGACGCCCCGACAGCAGCAAGCGCTGGTTAGGCGGCGTCGAAGAGAATGTGACCGGATTTCGGGTCGAGAATCTCAACGACTACATTCGTCGCGAAGACATCAATCGGTGAGTCCGGCACCGAAGGGCTAATGTTGCTCGTGACATGGAACTCGGGATCATTCATATCCTGACTCCAGGCGATATTGAGAACGCTGCATTGACGCCCATTGCTGAGATGAACACCGGTCTCAATACCATCGCGAGCCCGAAGGATGGCGACGATGCACTCAGCGTTGGGTGATGTGACATCGTGACTCATTAAGCCGCCTAATGGACAAGGCTCAGCCGCGAGAATGCGGCGCGCTGCCCATACAGTTTACCAAACGTTGAGCTGCGTTCTCATCGGCTGCAGCGCGGAGTTCGGTGGCGCTGACCATCCCGAATCAGTCACGAGGCATCTGACGCTATGGGCGGCCATGCGCCGATCCGCTGGCGTAAGGCAACGATCTTGCCAAAGTGATATGCGTTATGCACCGCCACGCTGTTCAACTCGTCGGTCAGGGTCACCCCTGGCTCGACCTCGGCGGCGAGGCGCGCAGGTACCTGTCCCAGGTCTGCGGCAGCGCGAGCCCCGGTCAGGAACAGTTGAACCAACTCGTGCCATTGGTCCTCGTGTTCCGGTGCCACGGTCGGGTACAGGTCGTCGGGCGGTGCGCCTCCTGGGGCAATGATGCTCTGCTGGTATCCCACAAGGTGCCACAGCTCGTCGTAGATGGAGTGTGACGCGCCCTCCGGCCGGAGCGTCACCTGCTCGAGCGTCAACCCTGACAGCAGGTGCGCTCTCTCCGCGAACTCACCGGCGAGAAACAGATGTTCGAGGATATGCACGCCTACCCTGACTCTTCTTTGCTTGTTATGAATGATTGATCTACGCCGCCTAACGCCCCGCATAAGCGGCAGGGCCGCGGCGAGATCGCCAGATCTTGCCGGAGAACCTGCAGGTGGTGATGGCTTTGCGCAACCGTTGGCCGCGCCCTGTCCGCTTCATGCGGTTGTTAGATGGCAGCCTTTGCACACGCGACTTGCCATGGGTGGCTTGCAGTCCGGAGGTCGCTATTAAATACGCTGGAGGGCGAACTCGGTCACTAGGCTCCACGACTCCCCGTTGTCATCAAGGCGATGCGCCTGCCAGCGGAAGGCATTTGGGGTGATATCGAGGAACCGCCACCGTTGGGGCCGATCGTCCCAGTACCCGAGTTGGACGATCTGTTCTCCTAAGCGGCGTCCGACCAGTGCACAGTGTACTCCGCGGCCGGGATTCCACCAATCCACGCGCCAGAGCTGCGTGGCCGGGTCAAACACCCGGAGGGTGGTTCCGTACATCTGCCTCCGGTACGTCCGATCAGCCTCCAAGGGCGGGGCGGGTGCGATCCAGACGTCTTGGACAGCGCGACCTTCGAGGGCCCAAGCGAAGTGTACCTCGAGCGGGCCGGATTCCTCGCCTTCGGGGTGGGGGTCTCGATACGTCCCCCGCCAACTGCCGATGAACCGGCCGTACGTCTCGGCGTGGGTTCCCAGGCTGGGATGGGGGCGTTCCGAGACAAGGTGATCAAACATGGGGATACGTCCGTCGCGGTGATGGCTGAAGAATAGCAAGGGTGAACAGGCGAGGGCCGGGGCTAGGGAGGGAGGCCGGGCCAAGCGCCCAGACCGCTGCCATCTAACGACACGGAAATGAGCCGCGGGGCGCTGCCTTCTTGGATCTCAGGAGCACACAGGAAGCTCGAGGCGGCGGACCGGCGGCTCCATTTCCTGGTTAGACGCCTTACGGCTTGACCTTTGCCTCCGCGTCGAGCATCGCCGCGAGGGTCGCTATCATGCGATTCCGTGCAGCGGAGCGGTCTGGACTCGTCGCTTCCGGCCAGGCGCTATTGATTGCCACCACAAGCCGCCGCGCCGGGTCGATATGAATCAGCTGCCCATGGATGCCGATCGCATCAAAAGTTCCGTCCTCTCTGGTCCACCACTGATACCCGTAGCCGAACCCCGGGTACGACGTCGCTACCTGGGTCTTCGTGGCAGCCTCAAACCACCCTTCAGGAACAACGCTACGACCGCCGATCCGCCCACCGTCGATCACGAACTGGCCAAAGCGAGCGAAGTCTCGCAATGATGCCTGGAGGCAGCAGCCCGCCAGCTCGTGCTGGCTGCGATCGGTTGACCAGGAGGCCGCGCGCTCCATCCCGTACGGCTTCCAGATGGTTGCGCTGAGGTAATCGGCGAGGGACTGCCCTGTGGCGGCGGCGACGAGGACGCCGAGCAGATGGGTCTCACCTGTCTTGTACACCCATTTGGTGCCGGGCGGTGCCTCACGCGACAAGCGCCGCATGTAACTCACCGTCGCATCGAGTCCGGGCGTCACCGGCTCCCGATAGAACCGTGCGATGTCCGAGGTCGAATCGGTGTAGGCCTCGGTCCAGCGGACCCCGGAAGTCATCGTCAACAGCTGCCGGACCAAGACGCTGTCGTAGGCGCTGCCGCGCAGGTCTACGATGTATTGGGTTATCGCGTCGTCGAGGCTCTTGATGAACCCATCCTTCAGGGCAGCGCCGACCAGCGTGCTGGTCAGCGATTTCGCGACCGACTGCGAGACCCAGCGACCCGAATCGCTGTATCCGAGGGCGTAGCGCTCGAGCCGCACCGCCCCGTCCTGGAGCACGATTAACCCGGTGACCTTTTGCTTGGCGATGAACTGTTCCAGTTCTTGTGCGCCAGGCATTCCCTCCGCGAGTGCGGCGATCGGCTTTCCAGCGGGAAGTGGGCGCATGCTGGGCCCGCGCTGGATGATCCGGGCAGGGTAGACTTCGTCCCAATGGGCGAAGCCGAACTGCAGCTGAGCCTGGGTCCAGCTGAACGAGGAAATGCGACGGAGCGAAGCGGCGTCCGGTGAACGCTCGGGAGTCTGGGCGCCAACCGTGGGCGCCCACCAGCAGGCGAGCGTTGCCGCAGTCCACGCGATGCGCCGAATCGTCATGCTGTCCTGCAATCAGGTGTCACGGCTCGCTCCGCCAAGCATCCTCCATGACAGGCGTCTAACGTCCTGCGGGTACAGACCGATGACATGGGGGACATGGCTCACGTTGACCCAGTGGTGGTCCCAGCGGATTCCGCCGTTGGTACTCAGAAGCTGGTCTCGAAGTGACGCGGTACTCCGGGCCGCTACAGGCCCAGCCGCTTTCGTACCGTGCGCCAGCGGGCGTCGCCACCCAAATAGCCCGCAAGGAACGGCGCAGTGGTCGGGAAATCGATGCCTCTGCTGCTCTCGAGCTTGCGCAGCTTGCTGAAGGCACTGTCTGACTCTCCACGCATCGCGTACAGCTGCACGGCAAGCCACGACCAGTCAGTCGCGCTGTCGCTCGGTACAGTCCGTAGAAAAGCGGCGACCGATGCAGTTCCCATCAACGCGCGGGTGAGGGCATCTGATGCCCCCGCCGGCGCGCGGCCCGATTCGCTCCGATACTCGAGAAACCGCGCACTCGCCGTTCGCACGCTGTCGGGTGCGCCACGCCGCGCGTGATAGATCGCAAGATCGAGCCAGGACACCGGGAGCCTAGGTTGCAACTCAATGGCATGCCGCAGATCCCCCACCCACTCCTCTTCACGATCGAGCAGGCGAAGGCTGCGCGCCCGCGCGAGGTAGGCGACGGCCGAGAGAGGATCGGCTAGGACCGCGGCCCGTGCCTGTTCCAGTGCCTCATCGTAGCGCCCGCGCAGCCAGAGGAGCTGTGTCAGCCAGTACCGCGCGGGCGCGTACGCGGCATCGAGCGCGATGGAGCGTCGCAGCGCCGTCTCCGCTCCATCCCAGTCCCACTCGAGGAAGAAGCGGCAGAATCCTAGCGACGCGTGGCCGACAGCGAGAGCGCTGTCAATCGCGACGGCGCGCCGAGCGGCGGCGCTGGCTTCGCGCTGCCGGTCGTGTGCGCGCGTGTCTCCGTACAGCGCGATGTAGGCACCCTGGGCGTCGCTCAGACCGGCGTACGCATCGGCAAACTGCGAATCGCGGGCAACGGCGTCGCGGAAGTGGTCCGCCGCACGCTCCAGACTCTCCCGCTCGCGCTTCTGCCATTGAAAACGACCCAGCTGATAGCTCCGGTACGCGGCACTGTCGCGCGTCATGACGCGGTTCACGCGACGCAGTTCATGGTTGCCGAGCTTGAGGTTCAACGCGTCGGCAACCCTGGTGGCGATGTCGGCCTGCACACGCAACAGTTCACCCGGAATCAATGCCGTGTCGAAAGACTGCGTCCACAGCGGCGCATCGTCGCGCACGCGCACGAGCCGCGGCGTCACTCGCGCAGAAGTGACTCCGTTGGCGGCGCGGTCGGTGCGGACGGTCCCCTCCAGCACATAGTCCGCGTTCAACCGTGCTCCAACCTCACGCATGCTCAGCGAGGCTCCGCGGAACGAACGCGCACTCGTGCGGGACACGACCTTCAAGGCCCCGATCTCCGCCAACCGGCTCATGATCTCGTCGGTCATCCCGTCCACGAATTGCGCGTCTCCTTCAGCGCCGAGGTTCTCCAGCGGGAGAACGGCCAGCCGAACGATTGCGGGCGCGAGGGCAGGCGAGGGCGAGAGGCCAAGCTGCTGACGAAAGAACAGAACGAGCAGCATCGACGCGGCGACCGCACCGACCACGGCCCAGCGCATGTTCGCGCGAGCCGACACGTTTGGGCTGGCCGAAGTGGCGGCGCGCAGGTCGCTCGCGAACTGCGAGACGGTCTGCTGCCGGTCGGCCGGCGTCCTGGACAACGCGCGCGCGATGACGGCATCGACACGGGCACTGACCGTGTCTCTCGCTGCGCGAATGGGTCGAGGCGTCTCCGTGAGTCGACGGACGAGAATCGCCTGCGCGGTTGGCCCGGTGAAGGGTTGCTCCCCCGCCAGCATCTCCTACGTCACGGAGGCGAGGGCGTACAGGTCGCTCCGCGCATCGACAGACCCATCGGGGGCAGATTGCTCCGGGCTCATGTAGGCCGGCGTGCCTAACGCCACGCCACTCACCGTCTTCACATCGTTGGCGAGATACGCGTCAGGGCGGGCAATGCCGAAATCCGCGAGCAGCGCGTGGTCATCGGCAAACAGGATGTTCTCCGGCTTGACGTCGCGATGCAGGATCCCGTGCGCGTGCGCGTGCGATAACGCGGATGCGACTTCCTCGGTGATCCTGATCGCTGTGTCGACCGGCAGCTGGCGCTCGCGCTCCAGTCGGACGCGGAGCGTTGCTCCGCGGACCAGCGGCATCACGTAGAAGAGCAGTCCGTCGGCTTCGCCGGAGTCGAGAACGGGGAGGATGTTGGGATGTACGAGTTGCGCCGTCAGCCGGATTTCACGAAGGAACCGTTCAGTGCCGAGTTCGGGGGCCAGCTCCGGCCGCAGCAGCTTGAGGGCGACCTCCCGTTGATGCTTCACGTCCTCGGCGAGATAGACGATGGCCATGCCGCCCTCGCCGAGCTGTCGTAGTACGCGATAGCGGCCGGCGAGCGCGGTCGACAGGCGTCCAGTGACGTCGTGACTCAGCACTTGGCGACAAACCCCGCAGGCACCTGTCGATAGACGGTGGTCAGGGTAATCGGCATGGGGGAACCGAGATGAGCCACATCGAAATGTATCCCTCCCCGGATGTCAGGGCACCCAACGCGACGGCGGCTGGTACAGGGATGTCGGGAAGTTCCCCTTCCTTTCAACAATGCCAAGGAAGGCCTTTTTGCGGCTTTTCGCCTCCGCGAAGGCCTGAAACTCCGCTGGATTCGTGAGCAGGACTATAAAACCCATCAGCTTGTCCCACAGCGCCCGATATCGTAGGACAAAGTCCGAGTTGGCGCACAGAAGGCCCGCAAGAACCGCAAAGTCTTCGCCGGCCGAGGATGGGCCACCGAGCGTCTCGCGAGCCCGAGCGATATTTGCGAGATCGGTCTGTAGAAACAGGACGTGGATCTGGATCTCGACGCAGTAGGAACAAATTCCGGCGCGTTCGGGGTATGTCCTCGCAACCGTGAAGACACGTTCCAGGCTCAGATGCGCAAGGAGCGGAGCCTGAAGGGTTCGGGCGTACTCGCGCAGGCGCTCATCTAGTTCGCGAGCCTCGGCCGGCGTCTGAGGCTTGAAGGTCGACAGTCGGACTCCCGATACGGTCTAACGACCCGCCGCTCAGCCGCGAGCGGCGAACTGGATGCTCACTCTGCCGCGGTCTTTCCGCCGCTCGGCGGCTGGAGCGGCGTGTTAGGCGGCAGGCCAGATGTCTGCGGACAAGTCCACGTGCTGGGCTTGCCCGACACCCCGGATCTGTGTTGGACCGCGAAGAGCCACAACCCGATGAGAACCAGTGTCGCCTTCTGCCCTGCGGGAAGAAAATCGAGGAAGACCTGCCCGAAGTAAAGGACTGCGGTGCCGAGCTCAAGGGCAACGAATAGAACGCCCAGCGCAAACAGGCCGAGCATGCGTTCCCTGTAGAGCATGTGGAGTACAGCGCTGAGGGCGACCACAAAGCACGCGAGGGCCAATCCGACCATCAGATCATGAAGCAGAGTCACCGTGAGCGTCGCGAACGCCGTTGAAGCAACGCCACCAATCTGGATCGCCTGCTTGTGGAACGCGCTCCCAGTCCGACTCGCCACGAGGTGGAACAGCAACGCGATACCGCTCATGGCCGTGAGAACGCCCAGCACCGCGAGTGGCCTTGCCGGGTTCACCACGCCATTTGGCGTTGCCGGTTGAAACAGCGCGGAGATCGTGTGTTCGCCCCAGCGATAGCCGCCTGGATACCAAATCGTTGCGAGGGCTAACAACGCGGTCCCGGAAAGAACGCCCGTCATCGGCAAGGCGCTGAGAACCCGTCGATCCATGGTTGATCCGCCTAACGACTCGCGCTTCTGCTGCGGGGCGCGGCGGACCCGTCATATAAGCTAATCATTGGAAGGCCGGCCGCCGCGGACCGTCAGCAGCGAGCGCTGGTTAGGCGGCCCGCTCAGCCTGGCTCCGATCCGACGGGCGCCGGGCTCGGAGGCGACCCACCCCAAAGCACGCCCCAATGTGCCATGTCACAGGCTCCCCATTCACAGACCGTTCGCATACGGGCGAGCCACTGACGCCCCAGGATCGGGGTGACGAGGGTCGTTTCGGTTGTTGTGACCACGACCCAGCGAGGATCCTTGTGCGGCGCCTCCTCCCATACGACTTCCACTCTGTCGGACGAGCGCTCCGAGAGCCGCTGACGAAGGAGTTGTCCTGCGGACTCACTGGAGACTTGGTATCGCGTAATTAGGACTAGTGTCGAGTCCCACCGGCCGTCGAGCAATTCGTCGACTCTACGGCGGACGCGCTCCCACTGCCAGTTAGAGTCCTCGATCGCTTCTCGCGCGCGCCGCCGCTGAGCGTGGCGGTACGACAGAGCAGCTACGAGAACGACTAGGAGAACGCCGAGAACGGCTAGTGTCACCGCTGGACCTCGTTGGGCCGCCTAACGGATCGCGCTTCTGCTGCGGGGGCCTGCCGAGGCCGCCGCCAACCAGCCCAAAGATACCCGGCGGTTGCTAAGGCGCCCTCGCCAGGCAGCAAGCGCTGCTAAGGCTGCCGATCAGTTGACCTTGATTGCGGTGAATGTGCTGGGTCCGCTCGCGCCAAACAGCCCAACACCTCCGGGATTCCCTCCAGGCAGGACCTGGACGGTCCGCGTAAACAGGAGCTCCCCGCTCCTCAGGCTGCCAGTGAAGGTCACCGTTCGTCCCCCGTCCGGGGAGTTTGCCTTGAAACTGATGGTCTGTCCATCGATGTGGCCGTCGAAGATGGGATGCGCCTGCGCAGCTACGTTAATCACGCCGGTGAGGTCCCGGCCGGTGATCTGGAGGTCGAACCGATAGATCACCGGGGCGCCGCCGAACACGGCTTCCCAGCGCCCGGCGAACGGGCTGGGTGCAGGCCCCGTCGACGCGATGACCATCACCAGACTCCGTGGTTCGAGATTCCTGGTCTCGAACGAGAGCGGCGGTATGGCCTCGGCGCACGAGATATCCGGCGCCCGCGCGGGGTTCGCAAGGAAACTCAGCACGATTTGCCGCTGACATTCCGAAGACTGGCCGTGAGCCACACCACGCAATTCGAGCAGCTGGACATGGGTCAAGCCCGCGGCGATGCGCCGGCCGTAGTCCGTGGGCGTCCGATCGTCGAACTCCTTGGTGAGAATCAACGTGGGAATATCGCTGCGCACGAATTCTCGTTCTGCCGGTGTGGCGAATCGCTCCTGCCAGATGGGGCACTCCTCGGCGGTGTTGAGGAGGGGCCGGAACGGCGCACGAACCTCCAGTGCGGCGGACGCGAGGTGCTGCTGGTATGCCGCCCCGCCGCCCTCATAACAGCCCACCAGGTCGGTCAGCACGTTGCTGTTCCGGGCGACCGCGCTGTTGCCGAGCAACAGCCGCGCGGTGCGGACCCGATCGCCGTGTTTCAATTCATGAATGAAGAGCGGGGTGCGGCTGGCGCGCATCCCGAATCCATTGTGCAGCGCGCGAATCAGCCGCTCCCCGTCAAACCGGACCGTGGTGGTCTCGGCCATTGCGTAGATCACTTCTACCGGCGTGGCGTTGAGCTCGTCGTACAACTCGTAGAAATCCTTGGTAAGAGTGGGAAATGCGGCGGCGCACGTTGGCTGGGCGGCGCAGGAGACGAATGTGTGGTCGAGCACTCGCTGAAATGCGACCGGCACCTCGGCCTGCTGTCCCGGGCCGGGAATGACCGGGCTGTCGAGAATCGCACTCCGAACGCCGTCCGGATCGCGGCGCATGATTTCCTGCACCAGCCGTGACCCGTAGGAGACGCCCATGGCATCCCACTGCCGGTATCCGAGCGTCTTGCGCAAATCGATCAGGTCCGCAGCGTTGGCAGTCGTATTGAAGGCGCCCGGATCGATGCCATGAGCCGTGAGGTTATCCACGCATGCCCGTGCGCCGGCGTTCCACAGGGCCTGACGACGTGCGCGGTCCGGTTCATTGCGACCCCGCTCGCCCTGCTGAACCGTCTCGGGGCAAAGCGCTGGCTCGGAAAACCCCGCGCCTCTCAGGTCGTAGACAATGATGTCCCGCTTGAGGATGGGGGCGTTTCGCGACGCGAAGCTCATTTCCCCCCCCCGCAGGCCGCCGGGCCCACTGGGCCCTCCATGCGGGAGGACCAACGGCGGGTCCGTTGAGGGTGTCAGGGGGTGGAGAATCGCGACAGCCAGCCGGAAGGTTCCGGCCGAGGGTCGTTCGCGATTCCGATATACCACGAGGTAGCCGCATTCGAGCCGCACCGAGCTCGCCCAGGCGCCGGGCGGGAAGGGGCAATCGGCGCGCTCGTAACGTGGGACTGCCGGTTGGGCCGAGGCGGTGCGAACCGCCCCTGCCGCGGCGAGAAGGAAAACGGCGAGGACACGGGAATCGCTCGCGACGCGACACATGGAGGCCTCCGGAGGCGCAGTCAACCGGGCCCCGGGTGCCGCGCCAGCCGCAACGCGAGGTGCCGCTTCACATCGGGCCACTCGGCGGCAAGGATGCTGTACATCATGGTGTCGCGGACGGTTCCATCCCTCCGCGCCATGTGATGGCGGATCGCTCCGTCGAAACGGGCGCCAAGGGCAACGATGGCCCGCTGCGAGGCAAAGTTGAAGTTGTCGGTGCGCAACCCGACGACCTTGCACCCCAGCGATTCGAAGGCATGGGTCAGCAGCAGCAGTTTGCAGGCGGAGTTGACATGGCTCCGCTGCCACTGACCACCGTACCAGGTCCAGCCGATCTCGACCCGATCCACCTGGGGCACAATATCGTGGTATCGCGTGGTGCCGGCGATCGCGCCGGAGCCGAGCTCCCGCACCGCCCAGGGAAGCATGTGGCCGGCCCGCTGGCCCTCGAGCGCGTCCGCGATGTACTTGCCGGTCAGTTCGGGCTCCGGTACCGAGGTGTACCAGAGCTCCCAGAGCTTCCCATCGGCGGCCGCCGCCGCGAGGCCGTCCTGATGGGCGGCGGTGAGCGGCTCGAGCCGGACCCGGTGGCCTTCGAGCGTAATCGGCGCCGGTGAGATCACGAGGCCTGTCCCTTCATTGCGTGGCCACGGCCGAGCGTCCGCCCCGCAAGACATACTTCTGGATCTTTCCGGTCGCTGTTTTCGGCAGCTCGGTGAGGAGGGTCATTCCCTTGGGCACCTTGAAGCCGGCGAGCCGCTCCCTCGCGAAACTCCGCAGCTCTTCCTCGGTGAGCGCCACCCCGGGCCGGAGCACGACGAAGGCGTGGGGCGCCTCCCCCCACTTCTCGTGCGGCAGTCCGACGACCGCCACC
>Ga0075429_100002414_pt1 | contig 15747 bp, 15 predicted proteins | sample RhiMetdeltSRZDD3_FD_75295 | JGI IMG/M metagenome (GOLD analysis project Ga0075429, IMG submission 75295) | Populus rhizosphere microbial communities from Tennessee, USA - Rhizosphere MetaG P. deltoides SRZDD3 | ecosystem: Host-associated > Plants > Roots > Rhizosphere > Soil | place: USA... | reverse complement strand
ATGGAACAGCCGCGGCACGCATGTTCGGGCCAGCCGTACACCCCGGGCTCGAAGAACGCGCGGTAGACGATCAGCTGACGGCGGCCCTCGAAGAGATCGAGCAGGCTCGCGTTGCCCCTGGGTCCGTCGAACCGGTACTTCTTCTCCACGGCCATCCACGGCATCCGCCGGCGCTCGGCGGCCAGCGCATCACGGGCGCGGGTCAAGGCTTTCTCCTTCACGAGGAGCTGCTGGCGCGCGGCCTCCCACTCCTCCGGACCGACGATTGAGGGGGTGTTCATATCTCTCTCCTTGTGCTTGTGATTCCTGCTGCGGAGCTGGCCCACAACCAGGGCGGCGATGCCACCCGTCGAGGTGACGCCGGCGCTGATCAAGGCCAGGTTTGCCATGCATGACGGACACATCGTGCTCCTCCTCGGGCTGTTCACTCGTCCTGAGACAGATGTATCCCCGGAGATGGATGCAATGGGAGTGACAAGTGTGGCGGGATTCGCGTGATCTGTTTTCTCTGTGTTTTGCGCCCGTAGGGAGTAGAGGTCCGAAGCGGCGCCCCTGCCGCGCTCGCGAGGACGGATCGGAGGAGCATCCGCCATGACGCCCGAATATCAGGCACAGATCGTCAAGCTCGACCTGCCCGCGCAGGACTCGCTCGAGAACCACGCGGAACGGTGCTCGGCCGACCCCGTCCAGCTACGGTCGATCGGACGTGCTGTCGGCCAGCAGGTTCGAATCGTGCGCGCGGATCGTCCCGGGTACTTCGCGCTGTACACCGTCGCGCAGGCGAACCCGCCGGCAGGCCTCGACGATCGCTGCCGCGCGCGCATCGTCCGGACAGGCCTCACCGGCCGCGAGCGACTCGGCAGTACAGCCGAGATGGACGGCGTGGTTCAAGCCCGTGTCGTCGATGCAGCGCCGCCTGGCGACGGCGCCAGGTTCTTCGAGGTGGCCGAAGACGACGGCCGCCAGGTGTACTGCGTTGTCATCGCACCGCATGGCGGCGACATCGAGAAGCGCACGGATGTCGAAGCCACGCACTTCGGAAGAGCGCTCGCGTCGAGCCGCCTGCCCGTGACGGTGTGGATGTGCAAGGGGTTCGGCGACGGGCTCGCGGGAGCGTTCGACCGCTGGCACATCACGTCTACCGACCTGCATCCGGCGAGCTTCCCGCGGCTGCAACGGATTGCCGCGCGAAAGTTCCAGCACGGCATCGCGTTCCATGGCTTCGCACGGAAGCCCGGCGAAGCCGATGTCTACATCGGCGGCGGAGCGTCTGAACCGGTCAAGGCGGAGATCAGGAGCGCGCTCGAGGATGCCGGCCTGCCTCTCGAGATCCGAGTGGCCACGAAGATCGACGATCCGAAGTTCCAGGGCCGGAGCCCGGACAACCTGATCAACCGTCTCGCGGCGCAGGGCATCCACATCGAGCAGTCCGCGAAGGCCAGGACGTTCGACCTGCAGATTGCGACGGCGATTGCCGCGGTGTATCGATGCCCCGACCGGGTCGACTTCAGCCAGGTCCCAATCGCCGCCGGCGTCAGGTTCGCGGCCACCTAGGCCAGACCGCGGGTGTCGCGGCCATCATCCTTCGCGATCATCGAACCGCATTTGCGCGTGTCGGTCGGCCGTGGCATGGTAGACGCACAGCCCATGTTCGAGCGCTACACGGAGCACGCGAGACGCGTCCTGTTCTTCAGCCGCTATGAGGTGACCCAACAGGGCGCCGACGCAATCGAGCCCGTCCATCTCCTGCTCGGGCTGATTCGCGATGAGGGGCACATCGCCGCCAGAATCCTGCACGCAGCCCACCTCTCGCCCCGGTTCGTGCGCGAGGAGATCGAGCGAGGGTCTAAATCTCCGTTCTCCGTTCCGTTCTCGAGGGAGATTCCCTTCAGCAGGTCGTTGAAGGAGGTGCTCGAGTTCGCGGCCGAGGAGGCCGGTCGCCTGGGTCATCCCGACATCGGAACCGAGCACCTGCTGCTCGGACTGTTACGCGAGGGGGATCCCACCGTCGCGTCGATGCTATCGAGACACGGCCTGGAGTTGAGCGCGGTGCGAGCCGAGGTCGTCCGGCTCCGTAGTGCGGGCGTCGGCATGGAGCTTTCGGATGCCACCCTCCTGCACTCGTACCGCGAGCAGCTGCAGGCCGCCGAGAACGCCTTCGATCCGGACCCGATCATTCGTCTGATGGCCGACGACATGGTCCTGATGGTCCCGAACGAGCCGGTGCAGGAAGGGAAGCCGGCCTGCGCGGCGTTTGTCCGCCGGGTCCTTGCCGAGCAGGAGGAGTGGTTCGATCGCGTGATCTCGTATGTGAGTGACGAAGTCGTCAAACGCGGCGAAGTCGCGTTCGACCGGGGCAGCTTCTCGTTCACTGTCGTCGTCAAGCACGACGGCCGCAGGAGCGAAGCGACCGGGAAGTACTTCTGGATGTATACGCGCAATCGCGACGGCGGCGACTGGAATCTGGCCCGCGCGATTCTCAGCCTCGACGACGAACCGGAACATGCGTAGTCAGCCGGGCATGGCCACGCCGGCTGGAAAAGGAACGAGATGAACAGACGGACGATCCTGAAGATGCTCGCCGCACAGGCAGTGCCGCGCGTCGGGTCGGGGATCCAGGCCAGGACGGCGGTCGAGATCTCCGGCGAGCGGTTCCTCATCAACGGCCAGCCGACCTACGCCGGCCGGACCTGGCGCGGGATGCGGATCGAAGGCCTGCTGATGAACTCGCGCATGGTCCAGGGGATCTTCGACGACCTGAACCCTGCCACCCGCGACATGTGGGTCTACCCGGATACGAAACGCTGGGACCCCGATCGGAACACGCGCGAATTCGTCGCAGCGATGTCCGAGTGGCGCCGCCATGGACTGCTTGCCATCACGCTCAATCTGCAGGGAGGCAGCCCTCAGGGCTACTCGCAGAATCAGCCGTGGCACAACAACGCGTTCAATCCGGATGGTTCCCTGCGCTCCGACTATCTGCGGCGCCTCGAGCCGATCCTCGCCCGCGCTGACGAGCTCGGCATGATCGCCATCGTCGGCTACTTCTATTTCGGTCAGGACCAGCGGCTCGACGACGACGCGGCGGTCAGGCGCGCGGTGACGAATGCGACCCAATGGCTGCTGGCGCAGGGCTATCGCAACGTCCTCGTCGAGATCGCCAACGAGTGCGATAACCGCAGCTACGAACAGCCGCTGATACAGGCACCGCGGATTCACGAGCTGATCGGTCTGGTGAAGTCGACGAGCGGCAAGGGTCGAGGCCTCCCCGTGAGCGCCAGCTTCAACGGCGGGACGGTTCCGCACGCGAACGTCGTCGCTGCCGCGGACTTCCTGCTGCTGCACGGCAACGGCGTCGCTGACCCCAATGGCATCGCGCGGATGGTGCAGGAGACGCGGAAGGTCCCTGGCTACCGGCCGATGCCGATCCTCTTCAACGAGGACGATCACTTCGACTTCGACAAGCCGCGCAACAACTTCATTGCCGCGGCCGGCGAGTATGCGTCGTGGGGGTATTTCGATTTCAGGATGAAAGGTGAAGGATTCGACGACGGCTACCAGAGCGTCCCCGTCAACTGGGGGATCAGCTCGGCACGAAAGCGCGCCTTCTTTGATCTGCTGAAAGAGATGACTGGTTCGTAGCGCTATCTCAGATTGACTGTTGCTCGCCGCACCGGGAACGCGTCTTCTCCAGGAAACACGAGATGCACCGTCCTCCCGTCCGCACTCATCCACTTCGTGGGAAACGAGCTCGACTCACCAGGCCCGACATCCAGCGCCCGGTGACGTAGGCGCGTGTCCACGGTCCCCAAGGTTCGGGTCGTATACGCGAATCCGCCTTCGAACCGCGGCGAGCCAGCTCTTCAGATCGTCGGGCGCCTTCCCGGAGACCGACTGGCTCTCGGGTGAGGCCGCCTGCCAGTCGAATGCCTGCGACGCCCAGACGCCTCGCGCTTGCGCCACGGCCGCAGATCGACACTAACGACGCCGACGCAACGGAAGGCGGCGCGCATGTGACCCTCCCCAGACCAGCATTCTTGCGCCCCTGACCGCCACACTCAACGAACCGGTGCGTGCGTTTTATCCTCGGCGGACGTTGTCTTCTGCAGGGTGGGTGTCGTTCCCGCATTCAGGTGAGCTGTTTTTTCGTGGCGCCCGCCTGTAAGAGCAGGGCCCGGAGCAGCGCCTCGTCTCGTTCACGCGGACGGAGGGAGGAATGTCTACCATGGCGACTGGATATCAGACACAGATCCTCGATCTCGACCTGCCCGCGCAGGACTCGATCAAGAACGATGGGGAGCGGTGCTCGGCAGACCCCGTGCAGCTGCGGTCGATAGGACGCGCTGTCGGCCAGCAGGTTCGAATCGTGCGCGCGGATCGCCCCGGGTACTTCGCGCTGTACACCGTGGCGCAGCCGAACCCGCCGGCAGATCTCGCCGATCGCTGCCGCGCGAGCGTCGTCCGCACCGGCCTCCCCGGCCGCGAGCGACTCGGGAGTACAGCCGAGCTGGAGGGAATCGTTCAGGCCGACGTCGTCGACGCGGCGCCGCCCTGTGACGGTGCCAGGTTCTTCGAGGCGGCCGAAGACGCCGGGCGCCAGGTGTACTGCGTTGTCATCGCACCGCATGGCGGCGACATCGAGAAGCGCACCGATGACGAAGCCACGCACTTCGGAAGAGCGCTCGCATCAAGCCGCTGGCCCGTGACGGTGTGGATGTGCAGGGGCTTCGGCGACGCGCTCGCGGGAGCGTTCGATCGGTGGCACATCACGTCGACCGATCTGCATCCGGCGAGCTTTCCGCGGCTGCAACGGATTGCCGCTCGAAAGTTTGAGCACGGCGTCGCGTTCCATGGCTTCGCCCGGCGGCCCGGCGAAGCCGATGTCTACATCGGTGGCGGGGCGTCAGAACTGGTCAAGGCGGAGATCAGGAGCGCGCTCGAAGAAGCCGGTCTGCCTCTCGAGATCCGGGTGGCCACCGAGATCGACGATCCAAAGTTCCAGGGCCGGAGTCCGCAGAACCTGATCAACCGTCTCGCGGTCCAGGGCATTCACCTCGAGCAGTCTGCGAAGGCGAGGACGTTCGGCCTGCAACTCGCGACGGCGGTCGCCGCCGTGTATCGGTGTCCCGACCAGATCGACGTCAGCCGGGTCCGAGTCGATACCGGCGTTGGATACTCGGCCACCTGAGGGCACTCATTGGCCGGCACACACAGCGGGGGGCCAGAATGGCTGTCAAGAGCGGCATCTTCTGGGTAACCTGGGCGAATGCCCACGCGCAGAACAGCAGCAGGATCGAGCATCTGGTCGAGCCGTTTCGCTCGCAGGCCATCGCCTTCATCAAGGCCCTGCACGATGCCGGCGCGACGGTCGCCGTCACCGCGACCAAGCGCAGCGTGCGCCGTGCGTATCTATTCCACTGGTCCTGGAAGATCGCGCTGGGGAAGTGCAAGGCATCCGACGCGACGGGGATTGCCGGCGTCGACATCCAGTGGGACCACGGCAACGATGCGGCGTCGAGGACAGGCGCCAACCAGATGGTCACCGGTTTCGGACTGGCGGTGCCGCCGAAGAGTATCAACGCGCCGGCCCTGACCAGCAATCACATCACGGGACATGCGATCGACATGGACATCATCTGGACCGGCACCATCAACGTCAAGGACACGCTGGGAAAGACGACGGCGATCGCGTTCAATGGAGACGTGAACGCGAACACGGCCTTGCATGCGGTCGGCGCCTCGTACGGCGTGAACAAGCTGGTCACCGACGCGCCGCATTGGTCCCACAATGGCCGGTAGGATCCTGGTCCTGCTGATCGTGGCGGTCTCCTGTGGCTGCCAGAGCAAGAACAGTGCACCACCCCCCCAGCCACCCGTTGCCACGACATCCACAGTGACGGTGAGCGCGCCGCCACTGGAGATGCGGCTCGGATGGGTGACCGGGGTGTGCTTTGCAACCGCCAACAAATCGATCGCTCCAGGCTCGGCGATCACGGTCGTGCCTTCGGACGAGAAAGCGCCGGTTGTCGAGGGCCGGGTAGTCGGGGCAACCGCCTCCGACGCGATATGCGCGGCGTTGCTCCAGGATCGGCGCAAGCAGAACGGGTCGAAGTGGTCCTTCTACGAACTGAAACTGTCCGCTCCGGTCGATCTCGGCATTGGCGTGACCGGCGATACCAGGCCGGTCGCGGGCGGACTCGATCTCAATGGCGACGGCGCGCCCGAGAAGTTCACGCAGTGTGCGTCATCCGAAGGCGTATGGTTCCGCGTATGGAGTGGCCCCGCGTATCAGGGCACGCCGCTGTGGGCCGGGTACTACTATCTCGGCTACGACACCGAAGTGACCTGCCCGTCCTGACCGAAACGGGTGGAATGCCACCCATCCGTCCGTCTTTTCACCCAACACGCAAAAGCGGAGCGTCGGATCCCGGGTTGATGTATAAGCTCCAGCGTTACCCGGTCTCCATGACCCGCTCAGCACGTGCAGGTGGTGTGAAATGGCAAAACTCCATATCAGCCAGGACGACACCGGGTTCTGGCAGCTCTCGTTCGAAGACGACGACGGCAGCCTGACGTTGATCTCGCATCAGTTTCCGGGTCCCGAGCACCTGATCGAGGATGCGCGTGAACTGGTCGAGAAGGGCAAGGTGCCCAATGCCGCCATCGTCATTGGAGCGCCGCGGCCGGCCGCGGCCAGCTTCAGCCGGGAGACCGGCGACTATTCCAAGCCGGCACCGCAAAAGGCGGACTGATGGCCAGTATTTTCTGGTTCGCCGACGGCGGCGGCACCGATCGCCTGACCCCGCCAGTTCTCGTGCGCTGGATTCGGACCCAGTCGCCGGCGCTGATCGTCTACGGCGGCGACGTCTATCGGAAGGGCACGGAAGCGGAGTTCGGGCTCTTCTTCGAGCAGTTCGGCAGCAACATGGCCGGCGTGTGCGAGATCGCCGGCAATCACGACTGGGATACGCCCTCGAACGCGCCGTTCCCGGATCGGATCCCGGTCGGTTACGAGCGGTTCTGGAGCCGCTTCCCACCGCCGTTGTCAGAACAGCCCATCGACAAGACCAAGCGGGGCGGCGCCCGCTACGAGCACGTCAAGGACATCGCGGACTGGCGGCTGGTGTTCGTGGACACGGGTCCCTGCAACGACGAGAACTGGCCGGTGGGTGATCCCGAGCGCCCGAAGTGGCTGCGCCGCGTGCTGCAGGAGAAGCCTGGCCGCGCCAAGATCGTGTTCGCGCACCACAGCCGTCTGAGCCGCGGCAAGCACGGCGACAACGACACGGTCAAAACGCTGTGGGATTGTCTGTTCGACGACCGCGGCGCGCCGCTGGCGGCGCTGACCGTCGGCGGTCACGATCACAACGTCACCTGGTACGATCCCCGCCCGAAGGTCGATCCCGATCGCCACATCGTGCCCTTCGAGCGTGGGATCCACGTGCACGTCAACGGCGCCGGGGGCCATGGCCACGACGAGACCAGTGGGACGTTCACCGGCTTCTTCAAGCCGATCAGCGGCACCACGCCCCAGTTCGCCGACGACGACAACTGGTGTGTCACGCGGATCGACCTCGTCGGGCCGCGCGCGGCCGACGTCTCGATCCTGTCGTTCGGCACCAACGATCCGCCGACGGTGACCGAGCCGAAGCTGCTCAAGGCGTTCAAGATTCGCTTCTAGCCGAAACGGACGACGGCGCCGGCGGAAGGACGGTTCTGTCCTGGCGGCTACTGTCTGAGACCGATCTTTCCGAGCAGAGCGGCAAACCGCGGCCGGTCGGCGAGTGCGGCCCACCGGGGCTCGACGGTGAGGAACGTCAGGAGCATGTCCCGCGCTTCGAAAGCCTCGACGAGCCGATCGAGAGCCTGCTCGTATTCGCCAAGACCGAGATGGACGAGCGCGAGGTTCGACGGCGGCACATACCCCTGGTCAGCGCGTTTCTCCAGCTCGGCGAGAATGGCTCGGGCTTCGACGCGCCTCCCACTGGACGCGAGCGTATAGCCGGCGGCGGCCCGCACCACCAGGGATCCGCCGAGCTCGGTCGCCTTGTCGAACGACCGCAGCGCCTCCCGCGGCATCCCCTTCAGCCCGTAGATCCGTCCCATCATGTTATGCGTCAGCCAGAGCGAGGGGTCGAGATCGAGCGTCTTCCGCAGATGCTCCAGCGACTCGTCGTAGTGCCCCTGATAGTAGAGGCACTGCGCGAAGAGCGCGTTGGTCAGCGCGGAGTGTGGCTCGTAGTCGAGCGCGCGCCTCATCTGCTGCAGCGCGGCCGTGTGGTCGCCGAGGTTCGACAGCAGATGTCCGTAGAACGTGTGCGCGGCGGGGTCCGGCTCGTTCGCCACGATCGCGCGCCGGAACTCCGCCTCGGCGCCGCTCCAGTCCCAGTCGAACCAGAACTTGATGATGCCCATCGACACTCGCGCCTCCGACAGCCCGGGGTTAATCGCCAGCGCGCGCTCGGCCGCGGTTCTCGCGTGCGGAAAGGCTTCCCTGGGCGCCACGTCGCTCGTCATCGCCTGCAGGATGTACGCGTCGGCCAGCCGGGCATGGGCGCGCCCGTAGCCGGGATCCAGCGCCACCGCCTCGCGAAGATATTCGAGTCCTTTCTTCAGATCGTCCGGCGTGCGTTTCAGCACGTGGTATCGCCCTTTTGCGTACAGCTGAAATGCGGCAGGGTCACGCGTCTCGTCGCTCTCCGCATGTCCGAGCGGCATGACCGCAGTCGATGTGACCGCACCTGTCTCACCGGCACGTCCGGTCACGCCGGCGAGGTATGCCATGGCAGTCGCCAGGACGAGTGCTGCAGCGCCGAGCTGCAATCCCCGGCGCAGGCGCGATGCGGAATGGTGTCGGGCTTTCGACCCGATTCCGGCGCCACGTTCCGATTGAGCCTCGAGCGTGCGCCGGAGCGTCCGCAGTTCGTTTGCCATCCCACGAGCCGTCGGGTAGCGAGCCTCGCGATCCGCCGACAGCGCGCGAGAGATGATCCGCGCGAGATCGGGCGTCACGTCTGTGAATTCGTCGAAGCCGGGTGCCGACAGCAGCGAGAGCCCCGAGTCCGGGTTGGTCACGCGGGCTGGCAGGCGTCCGGTCGCCGTCTCGTAGATGACGATCCCGAGGCTCCACACGTCGGTGCTGGCATCGACCGGAAGGCCGCGGCTCTGCTCGGGAGACATGTACCCCGTCGTCCCGATCACCACGCCGTCAACGCCCGGTGAGGGCGGCGCCAACGGGGACAGCTCCGGGCCCGTTTTCGTGGCGATGCCGAAGTCGAGGATCTTCACCAGGCCGTCGGTGCGCAGCATGATGTTGTCGGGCTTTATGTCGCGGTGCACTACGCCGGCTTCGTGCGCCGCAGCCAGGCCCTCGGCGATCTGAATGGCAACGTCGACCAACTCGATGACGGGAAGCGGTCCGTGCTGCAATCGCTCGCGCAGGGTCACGCCGTCCACGTGCTCGGATGCGATGAACCTGGTGCCCTGGTGCTCACCTATTTCATAGATAGTGAGGATGTTCGGATGATTGAGGGCGGACGCGGCCAGTGCTTCCTGGCGGAAGGCGGCAATCCAGTCACGATCGGGTGGACCGGATCGAAGCACTTTCAGGGCGACATTCCGCGCCAGCCTGCCGTCGCGCGCGAGGTACACGTCCCCCATGCCGCCGGCCCCGAGCGGACCCAGAATTGTGTAGGAGCCTATCGGGCCAGACCCGATCTCCGGTTCGACTTGGTCCTGCCTGTCGGCCAACGCCTGTGCGGCGAGCTCCATCGCGGAACGTTGCATGAATGCGGCCGGCTGTTCGTCGTACGCGACCAGCGCCGCGATCTCCGCGGCCAGCTCCACATCATCGCCGGCTTCTTTCCGGATGAACGCGTCACGATCGCCCGCCGGCAGTTCCACCGCGGCGTGATAGATCCGCTCGATGCAAGCCCAGCGCTGTTCGCTCATGCCGTCTCGTGTTCAGTGAGCCATCGCAGCAGCCACGCCTTGGCGAGTCGGCAGTCGCGCTTCACCGTCTCCGGCGAGACCCCGAGCACGACCCCCGCCTCCTGAATCGAGAGGCCGCCGAAAAAACGCAGCTCGATCGCCTGGCTCTTCCGAGCATCCACTTCCGCCAGTGCGAGCAAGGCCTCGTGGATGGCAAGGACATCCTGGTCCGGCGAGCCAGCCACGAGCAGCGCCTCGTCGAGCGGCACGCGCTGATGCCCGCCACCGCGTTTCCGGTAGCCGCGTTCACGGGCGAAATCGACCAGCACCTGTCGCATCACCCGCGCCGAGATGCCGAAGAAGTGGGCGCGGTTCTCCCAGTTGACGCCTTGCGCACCAACCAGCCGGATGTAGGCCTCGTGGATCAGCGCGGTCGTCTGGAGGGTGTGCCCGGCGCGCTCACGACGCATATAGCGCCTGGCCAGCCGTCGCAACTCTGCATGAACCAGTGGGACCAGGCGATCCAGCGCGGTGCTGTCACCGGCGCTCCACGCGTGGAGCAACGCCGTTACGGGGGGGCTCACTGAAGGCTGCACCGCGACTCCCGGATATCACAACGTCGGGGACAAGAGTTGCTGGATCGCGCGAATTATAGCGGCTGCCCGGCGTGCTTACCCGTTCGAGGGCGAATTCCCGCATTCACTTCCTGCAGGGCGCCCGGACCTGCCGCTCAGATCCAATCACTGCGACCGCACCCGGGTTGCAGCACGTCCGGTCAGCAGGTCGAGGAGGTCATATGCGGAGAATCAAGGGAAAGACTGCGAACGGCCCGCGGCTCGTGCTGCTCGGAATGGCGGTCGCGGCCAGTCTGGCCGCCGCGTGCAGCGGGGCACCTACGGGCCCGACGATGGCGGCACCGGTTGGGACCGCCCTTACAACGGCGGTGACCGGCTCCCATGGCACCAGCCAGAGCTGGCAGGACTTCCAGGCGCGAGGGTGGAACTGCCGCACGCCGAACAACGGACCCGCTACGGTGTGCAGTCCACCAAACCAGCCGCTGCCGGCCGTCGCGATCCCGCCGGCGCAGCCGCCCGCCGATCGTCCCGACGCGTTGCTGTTGAAACGCTGGCGGAACGGAGTCTTCGAGGCAAACGTGCTGCTGATCAGGCCCGAGATCTACAACGGTCAGCCCTGCGAATCCACGGGCCAGCCGTACTCCTTCATCGGCGTTCTCGGCTATTTCGAGTGTGCCCACACTGTGGGAGGCTAACGCCACCTGCCCTGGTGACGCATCCGGTGGGCGCTCACCAGGGCACTACCTGATTTCGATTGCGAGGTCTGTCAGCGTCTCGTCGACGGCCGTTCGATGCGCGCGCACGAACGCCACGTTGTCCGCCGCGGCTCCGCGTGGCACCGCTTTCAGTGCACCGGAGTCGAGAAATCCCAAGGCGAGGCGGGCGGCGACCAGCGTGAGCGCACACTTCGTGTAGTCGCGGGGGGACATTTTCGCCGCCGTGAGCGCTTCCGAGAGGCCGGCGTGACTGCGGAGCCGCGCTTCGAGGGTCGCGCTGGCTTCGGTCACGTCGGCGCTCTGGGTAATCTCTTCAGAAAAGAGTGGCTCCGCGCGAAAGGACGCATCGTCCGCGATGACGACGGCGATCCGCGCACTGGCGTTGCGGAACTGCTCGAAGTCGGCTGTTGTGAGGCGATACCCGGCAAGCTCGCGGCGATCGATCCCGACACCGTCCGCCCGTTGGCCGGACACGAGGAGGGCAGCCGCCAGGAGCAGCACAGTCACCGCTCCATTCTCGATCAGACCGGCCCTTCCCCGCCCGGCTTCTTGGCCCACGGGTTCTGGCTTCGTCACGCGTGCGACGCGCATCAATCCCATCGTTGCGCTCAGGGTGGATTAGACAACCTCCAACTTCCAAATTAAGAACGCGATTGGGCGATTGGGATTTGGGAGAGCGTTGGAGCTTGGGATTTGGAGCTTGGGATTTGACACTTCAAACCACCGACACGGGCACGGAAACTACTTGACCCAATGTCGGGTTATCCGTACTGTGTCGTCCTTCAAGCCAGCGGTCAGGCACGATGCAATACTCGGCGGCGAAGTAACCGGATGACGAGCCCTCGCGCGGTAGTACTGGGTCTATGTCTGGTGCTCTTTGGTTCAACTGCGGCGAGCGCACGACAGGCGCCGGCCGCGCAGCCTGTGGCCGCGACACCTGTGCCTGGCCTCTCTCAGGGGCTCGATCCGGGCACCACCGTGCCATTCGAGTTGACCCGAGGCCGGTTCCTCGCACCTCTGCCGTTCGACGTCCAGTTCTACGTTCAAAGCCCAATCGAGGACAGGGTCACTGCGGTTTCCGGACGCTACGCACGATCGTGCCGCGACGCGCTCGATCCGACGTCCAGGAACGCGACCAACCTCGGCCGTCCGGTGTTCTTGCCCCCGACCGGCACACCACCGGTGCGAGCCGTGGAACTCTCGGTGCCGGCTTTGTCGCCGAACCGGGACTACTGCTTCGCGTTCACGGTGACCCTCAAGCCGGCCGATACCAAGCTTCGCGAGATTGTCGTCCGGGAGCTTGATGCGCGATTGAGGGACTTGTATCGCAACGAGCAACTGCTGACGAGCGGACCGGCGTTCGACGATTTCAGGCGCGCGGTCCTGTCCGGCATCAGGGACGCCGCACACGAAATTCAGCTCGAGACCGGATTGTCACTTCGTTTGACTGTTCCCAACGATTCGTTCTTCGCGGAGCCTCCACCTCCTGCCGGAGTGGCACCGGCTCAGGGGGCCAAGGATATTCGCCCGCAAATCGAGATCAGGCCGGGAGTCGTCTCGACGAGCATCAATGCGAAGGAGCGGGAAGAGTTCGCCAGGCTGCTGTCGAATCAGCTTGGAAAGGCGAACGCCGTCACGGATTTCAACAATCGAGTCTCCCTCGGTACGAACGAGCTCGCACGCCTGAGAAAGATGGAGGCGTTTCGGCGGATGGTGACGGGGCTCCGAGTGAATATCGCGCAGCCGCTGGTTCAGCAGCGAGTCCCGACGGAGGCGGCCCTCGGCTTTGCGACGAGCGATCCGGACCTCGATGCCGCACTCGCCTCTGGCGTGGACGTCACACAGATTGCCACTGCGAACAATCCCGACAGGATTTGGGATCCAGCGGACCTGGATGAGCGCGTCACCAACCTCGACGGCACCATCGCGCAATTGGAGCGATTTCGCCAGCTGGCCACCGACCTGTCGACGCCATCCTGGGAGCCGCTCCGGGATGTCGCTGGTCTCGGGCCGCGCGCGGGGAACCAGCCCAATCCGAGCGCGGTGACAGCCGCCGAGTTCCTGGCCGTCGCCCAGCAGGTCGAACGCGTGCGTCAGGCCCTTCTCGAGGCCAAGGGGGCACTTCTCAACGCGCAGCGGGTGCTGACGGCTCGCTCAGACCTCATTGCCGCCGCCGCGAGCCGGATTACCGCGGACATCATCGACGTGATCCAGATCGACGGAACGACCACGGCTGCCTGGGAGATGCGCGCAAGGTCCTACGTCAGCGTCGATGTGGGCGTGGTCTGGTCGCAGCCAATCGAATCCTTCTTCTTCTACCTCGGCGCCAATTTCTATCTTGGCCCGGTCAACAAGAAGGCACCGCTTCGCTGGAGAGAACCGGGGAATTTCCGCAAGCGCTTTGCCTTCACGGCAGGCATACCGATCAACTCGTTCTCTGACACGCAGATGCAGACCACGCTGACGGCCGGCGACGTGGCTCTCACGGGAGTCCTGGGTGACCGCCCGCTGCTGCTCGGCGCAGGACTGCGCCTCAACGATCTGGTGAGGGTGGGCAGTGGGGCGGTGCTGTTCCGCGTGAAAAGCCCCAATCCGCTCATCACTCGCCAGGAACTCGACTTCGCGTGGTATTTGGGGATCTCGATCGATTGGGATCTCAGGGGCATGTTCGCCCAACTCGGGGCGCCGTCCGGATCGGTCGGTCCCCGCGCCGGTTTCTAAAGAGCGACATATGGGATTGTTGGTCGACGCTGTGCTCACGTTCGCGCCCGGAACCATCGCGAAAGCCGGCGACAACACGGTGGTCGCCACCTTCGAGCGGCGTTCCACCGGCGCCTCGACCGCCGAGAAAACGGCCTACTCGATCGCGCCCGGGCAGCCCTACGTGTTTGCCAACGCGTCGGAGCCAGACGATCCCAAGGTCGTCCAGGCCCCGACTCAGCAGGTCACACTCAATCCCTCCGACCGCCGACAGACGCTGGTGTTGAGGAGAACCAAGAGTCCGACGGTGACGACCATGGTGCTGGTCAACGCGGACGTCACGGAGGTCGATGGCCAGGGCAACCCGGTCCTCGACGGGGGCGGCCAACCGCTCCCACCCCATCGCTCTTCGGGTTTCATCGTCGTCCAGGGGTAGGCCGCGAATGAAGTTCCTGCAGCGGGTCGCCACGGCGGGCTCGTCAGTCGGACTCCTGCTGTCTTTCGCGGCCTGCGGCGGATTCGATGGAGACCGCTACCTTCCGACATCCCCCGACTTCACCGCGGCATTGACCGTCAGTGTCGAGCGCGCGGCGATTCCAGCCGACGGCTTCTCGACGACGCGGCTGACGGCAACCATCTCGGCAGAGGCCAGCCCGACCCGCCGGACCGTAATGTTCGATGCGACGAAGGGCCTGTTCGCCGGCTCGGGGTCGCCGGAAACCAGTCATATCGAGGCGGCGGTCGACGACAGCGGAACCGCGACGGTGTTGTTGAGGAGCTCAACCATCGTCGAAACGTCTACGGTCACGGTGACCGTCAAGGACGCTCAGACCAAGGCGGCGGTCCCGGGTGTCACCAAGCAGGCGGTGATAGACTTTGTCGCGATCAGGGCCGACGACATTTTCACCTTCACGGCGGCGAGCGGGTCGATTCCCGCTGACGGATTCACGCGGACGCGGCTGACCGCCACCGTGGCGACCTCGGGGAATCCCGCCAGGAATCGGGTCACGTTCAGAACGTCGAAAGGCACGTTGATCGCCTCGGGCACGGTCAACAGCGATTCGTCCGTCGACGTGCCGGTCGACGGCAGCGGCGTCGCCTTCGCCGATCTGAGGAGCTCGTCAACGGTGGAGTCGGCAATCGTCTCCGCGACCGTTGCCGGCATCACCAAGACGATCATCGTCGCCTTCGTTGCGCCGGATCCGGGTGCGATTGTCAGGATTTCAGCGCAGTCGTCCGCACCTGCCGATGGCGCCACGCGCGTACCGGTCACGGCGACCGTCGCCAGTGAGCTTCCCGCCCCACGGTCCGTCAGCTTCACGGTGACCGGTGCCACGTTCAGTGGTGGATCCACCACCGAGGTGATCTCGGTCGACGGCAGCAATCGCGCCATCATCGATCTCGTGGCGCCCACGGCACCGGTGTCGGCGCGCGTCAGGGCGACGATCAGTGGCGTCTCTGCCGACACGGTCGTGTCGTTCGTGACGGCGGGTCCCAACAGCATCTTCGTGTCGCCAGCCTCCGCTGTCGTCGGCCCGAACAGCGACAACCGGATCAGCGTATCGCTCCTGCGCGACATCGGCGTCGCGTCTGGAGGCCAGGTCGTCACCTATGCAGCGAAGGATGCGGATGGCAACCCGACCGGCGGCGTGTTCAGCGGTGTGACGTTGTCAACTACGGTCACCAATGGTCCGACCGTGTCGTCTGCCACATACAACCATCGGGGTGGACCCGCTGGTCTCGTGACAATCGAGGTCACGGCCGGCGGCGTGACCGGGCGCGCTCAGATCAGGATTCCTTGAGGAGTCTCTTTCGCTTCAATCCGT
>Ga0075429_100002406_pt1 | contig 15759 bp, 11 predicted proteins | sample RhiMetdeltSRZDD3_FD_75295 | JGI IMG/M metagenome (GOLD analysis project Ga0075429, IMG submission 75295) | Populus rhizosphere microbial communities from Tennessee, USA - Rhizosphere MetaG P. deltoides SRZDD3 | ecosystem: Host-associated > Plants > Roots > Rhizosphere > Soil | place: USA... | reverse complement strand
CACGGCTCGCACACCGCGAGCACCGCGGCCGGCAACCACGGCGTCGCGGCGACCATCAACGGGGTACCGGCCGGCGCGCTGTCCGGCATGGCACCGGCCGCGCGGCTGGCCATCTACAAGGTGCTGTACGCGAACGCGACCAACACGCAGACCACCGGCTCGACCGCCGACATCGTCGCCGCGATCAATCAGGCCGTCGCGGACGGCGTAGACGTCATCAACTTCTCGATCGGCGACAACGCCGACTCGTTCGGGCCCGTCGAGCTGGCGTTCCTCAACGCGGCGGCGGCCGGCGTGTTCGTCGCGTCCTCGGCCGGCAATGCCGGACCGGGCGCGTCCACTGTGGACAACGCGATGCCGTGGCAGATGACGGTGGCCGCCGGTACGCACGACCGCGGCTTCACCAAGACCGTCACGCTCGGGAGTGGCCGCGTGTTCGACGGCGTCGGCGTCGGCCCCGCGCTGCCCGCCGCGCCGCTCGTCGACTCGACCGCCGCTGGCGCATCCGGCGCCAACCCGACCCAGGTCGCCCAGTGCTTCAGCGGCGGCGCGCTGTCCCCGGCCGCGGTCGCGGGCAAGGTCGTGCTGTGCGCGCGCGGCGGGAACACCCGCGTCGACAAGAGCCTCGCGGTACAGCAGGCCGGCGGCGCCGGCATGATCCTCTACAACGTCGCGCCCAACACGCTGAACGTCGACTACCACAACGTCCCGTCGATCCACGTCGACGAGACGGCCGGGGTGGCGCTGAAGGCGTACGCGGCAACGAGCGGTCCCACCGCCGCGCTATCGGCCGGCCAGCGGGTCACCGTACCGGCACCGGAGGTCGCCGCGTTCTCCTCCCGCGGTCCCTCGGTGTCGAGCGGCGGTGACCTGCTGAAGCCGGACATCATGGCGCCCGGTGTGGACGTGGTCGCCGCGGTGGCGCCGCCGGGCAACACCGGCAACCTGTGGAACACCAACAGCGGTACCTCGATGTCGAGCCCGCACATCGCCGGCATCGCCGCGCTGCTGATCGCGAAGAACCCGGGCTGGTCGCCGATGGCGATCAAGTCGGCGTTGATGACGACAGCCGGCCCGGCCTCTGGTACGCCGTTGGACCGCGGCGCCGGCGAGGTGGCCGCCGGGCGGGCGTTCGACCCGGGTCTGGTCTACGACTCCGGGCTCGCGCAGTGGCTGAAGTACGTCTGCGGCATCGGTGTGCACCTGACGACGAGCGGCGGCACGGACCTCTGCGGGGGCCTGGGCAACAGCGACCCGAGCGACCTCAACGGCCCGTCGATCGCCGTCGGGGACGTGGCCGGGTCGCAGATAGTCCGGCGTACGGTCACCAACGTCGACAGCCGCAACAGCACCTACGACGCGCGGGTCACCGCCCCAACCGGTTTCACGGTCACGGTCTCGCCGTCGCGGCTGACGCTGAAGCCCGGCGCGTCGGCGAGCTTCCTCGTGACGCTGACCCGTACCACGGCGGCGTTCGGCAACTGGTCGTTCGGCGCGCTCACCTGGGTGGACAAGCGGAACCACCAGGTACGCAGCCCGATCGCGGTACGGCCGGTGCCACTGGCCGCCCCGGCCGAGGTAACCGGTACCGGGCCGGCCGGCACGAAGACGGTGGTGGTCAAGTCGGGGTTCACCGGCACCGTGACCGCCACGGTCCGCGGGCTGGTCCCGTCGGTCGTCACGGACCTGTCGTTGACCGCCGACCCGAGCGGCTTCGACCCGGCCAACCCGGCGCCGAGCGCGCGTACCGGGATGGTTCCCGTAACGGTGCCGGCAGGCTCGACGCTCGCGCGGTTCGCGACGTTCGCCGCGGACCACCCGGCCGGTACCGACCTCGACCTGTACGTGTACGCGGCCGACCCCGACGGCGGCCTGACGCTGGTCGGCCAGAGCGGCGGCGGTACCGCCGATGAAATGGTCACGATGACGGAGCCCGGGGACTACGTGGTCTTCGTCGACCTCTTTGCCGTGCCGGGCGGTTTGGGCAGGGTCACCGCCCGGCACCACCATTGGACCGTGGCCGGCGGCGGCCCGGGCAACGCGACCGTGGCGCCGGTCAGCCAGCCCGTGACCGCCGGCGGCCCGGTCCCGGTATCGGTCACCTGGACCGGTCTGGCGGCCGGCAGGCGCTACCTCGGGGTCGTGGACTTCTCCGACGGCACTGAACGTGTCGGTCGCACGATCATCGCGGTACGTGCCTAAGGGTTCGGGCGAAATGCATAGCCCGGACTAGGCCGTGGGGAGGGGGCCCCGCCGGTCCTGAATCTCCCCCGAGTTCAGGGCCGGCGGGCCGGGCCACCCCGCTCGACGACGCGGGCGAGCTGGCGGCGGTTGCGCACACCCAGTCGCCGGTAGAGCCGGGTCAGGTTCGCCTCCACCGCCTTGACCGACAGGAACGTCGCTTTGGCGATCTCCCGGTTCGTCGCGCCGCTGAGGACCAGGTTGACGATGTTCCACTCGGTCTCCGACAGCCCGTTGCCGTGCCCGCCGTCGAGCCTTGCCAGCTCGGCCTCGGCCGCGGCGAGCCAGGGGGCCGCCTCGACCGCGGCGTACCGCGCCACCGCCTCGGTCAGCGCCGCCCGGGCCGCGGCCCGCCGGTGCGCACGGCGCTCGAGGCCCGCCAGCGTGTGCCAGGCCCGGGCCAGCTCCACCGGGTACGGGTGGTCGTCGTACTCCCGCACTGTGGTCGCCAGCGCCACGGCCGCACCCCGCGCATCGGCGGCGGCGGTGATCAGCGCCTCGGCCCGGCCGAGCCCGAGCCGCACGACGGTACGGCCCAGCCGCTCGGCCACCTCCCGCACCTCGTCCAGCACCCGGCTCGCCTCGTCGCGCGCCCCGACGCCCACGAGCGCCTCGACGAAGTCGGCGTGCCACATGTGCGCCGCGGGGTCCACCCGGCCGAGGCGCCGCTCGAGCGCGTACGCCGCCCGCATCGGCACGACCGCGGCCGCCGCGTCGCCGTCGACCAGGTGGATCTGGCCCCTCGTGGCGTACGCGGCCTTGAGCCAGTCCTCGTCCCCCGCCGCCTGGGACGCCTCGATCGCCTGGTCGGCGAGGCTCGCGGCCACCGAAGGCGAGCCGCCGACCATCTCGACGAGAGCGCCGACCAGCAGCCCCGGTCCCTGACCGACCTCCATGTCCAGCATCAGCCGCATGCACTCGCGGCCCGCCTGCAATGCGGACCGACACCGGCCGGCCCGGCTGTAGACCGAGGCGACGGAGTACAGCACGCTGGCCAGGTCGCGGACGGTGCCGGACCGTTCGACCGCGGTACGCAGCGCCTCGATCCGGCGTACGCCGTCGGCGACCTCGCCGCGGAACACGGCCGACATCGCGTGCAGCCGTCGGGTGGCGATCACCTCCGGGCTCAGCGGCAGCTTCTTGGACAGCGTCACGGCCCGCTCGAGCAACTGGTCCGCGCCCGGCTTGCCCAGTGGAGCCTCCAGGCCGTACCGCGTGGCCAGCACCTCGACCAGCAACTCGGTGTCGGCGCCCTGCTCGGCGGCCTCGGCCGCGCGGGTCAGCTCGGTGGCGACCTGGTCGGCGTCGCCGTCGTAGTAGGCCTTGTGCGCCCGGTGCAGCCGGATCCGGGCGAGCAGCCGGGGATCGTCGCCGGCATCGGCGGTCGCCGCGTCGAGCAGCGGACCGTTGCCGGACTGGTCCTGTCCCGCGAGGACGACGAGGAGGAGCCGGGCGGTGACGCGTACCACCGGATCTTCCGCCTCGGCCAGCGCGGCGGTGGCCAGGCGGTGAGCGTCGGCGGTGAGACCGGCGGCGTAGGCCTGCTCCGCGGCGGCGAGCCAGCGCGCGGCGGCCAGCCCGTGCGACGGCGTCGGGGTGCGCTCGGCGGCGCGCTCTGCGAGGTCGGCGGCGACCGCGGGAGCGCCGCGCCGCCGGGCGGCCTGGGCGGCCTCGACGAGGTGGGCCGCCAGGTCCTCGTCGGCTCCCGGGCGGGCCAACGCCAGGTGTCGCGCGCGCTCGACGGAGTCGTCGACGCGGGTGGCGAGGGTCTCGTGAGCGGCGGCGCGGGCGGCCGGATCCGCGTCGGCGTAGACGAGCTCGCGCAGCAACGGGTGGGCGAACCGCACGACGCCATCCGGCTCTACCGCGACCAGCCCGGCCGACACCGCGGCCTCGAGCCCGTCCTGGGTCGCCGACTCGGTGCCGAGCAGCGCCGTGGTCGGCCGGGCGACGGACGCCGCGAGCAGCAACACCGGCGCGCTCACCGCTGGCAAGCTGGCCAGTCGCTCGGCGAGCAGGGGACGCAGCCGCTCGGGTACCGGCAAAGGCTCGTCGAAGCCGGTCGTGCCGCCCTTCGCCACCAGCGCCCGGCCCAGCTCGGCGGTGAACAGCGGGTTGCCTTCGCTCGCCCGGTGCACGCGCGCGATCGTGACCAGCGACAGCACCGGCCCGAAGCGCTCGCGCAACAGGTCGGCCGTGTCGTACTCGGTCAGCGGCGGCAGCGCCAGCTCGTGCACTGGCGGCGGGCACAGGTCGAAGTGGGCCGGCGCCGCGCCGTGCTCGATGCGCTCGGCGGCCAGGACACCCACCCGCGCGTCGCCGAGCCGCCGGGCCACGAACCGCAGCACGCCCGCGCTCGGCTCGTCCACCCACTGCAGGTCGTCGATGACGAGGAGCACCGGCTGCCGGGCGGCCAGGGCGCGCAGCACCTCGAGGACGGCGAGGCGTACCGCGAGCTGGTCCTGTGGCGCGGCCGGGATCGTGCCGCGCAGCAGCGCCCCGTCGAGCGCGGCACGCAGGTGACGCGGCAGGCCGGCGATCTCGGTACCGCCGATGCCGTAGAAGAGGTCGATCAGGGTGAGGTATGGCAAACCAGACTCGATCTCGGCAGCAGCCGCGTGCAGCACTCGCCGCTGGCTCGACTGGGCCGCGAACGCCGCGAGCACCGTGGACTTGCCGATCCCGGCCGGCCCGCAGACCAGTGCGCTGCCGCCGCCCGCCAGCCGCTCCCGGATCTGGTCGAGCACCTCTGCTCGACCCACCGGTGCGCTCGAGCTGGGGTGGGCCACGCAGCGAGTCTGCCTCGTTCGTAGCGCCGGCTCAAACCCGCCGACCCACTACCCGCCGATCTGATGAGGAAGGATGAACGGTATGGCCGAGACGACTGTGACGCTGGCGGGTGGGACGGAGATGCCGCTGGTCGGCATCGGTACGTGGCAGCTGTCCGGCGCGTCTGGGTACAACGCGGTGCGCAAGGCGCTCGACATCGGCTACCGCCACATCGACACCGCCACGATGTACCTCAACGAGGCCGTGGTGGGTCGGGCCGTCCGCGACAGCGGCGTACCCCGCAAGGAGCTGTTCATCACCACGAAGCTGCCCCCGGCCAAGGTCGGCCGCGAACGGAAGACGCTCGAGGAGAGCCTGCACGACCTGGGTACCGAGTACGTCGACCTGTGGCTGATCCACTGGCCGCCGCGCGACGGGGCATCGCCCGGGACGTGGCAACACTTCCTCGACGCGCGACAGGAGCACCTGGCCCGGGCGGTGGGCGTGAGCAACTACAGCACCGCGCAGATCGACCAGCTGGTGGCCGCGACCGGTCAGGCGCCGGAGGTCAACCAGATCCGGTGGGGACCGTCGCTGTTCGATTCGCGCCGGCTCGAGGAGAGTCGCGAGCGCGAGGTCGTGCTGGAGGGGTACAGCCCGTTCAAGTCCACGAACCTGCGCAACCAGGTGCTGACCGAGATCGCCGCGGCGCACGGAGTCAGCGCGGCACAGGTCGTCCTGCGCTGGCACCTCGAGCACGGCATCGTGGTCATCCCGAAGTCCGCCCGCGCCGAACGGATCGCCACGAACTTCGACGTCTTCAGCTTCACCCTGACCCCCGACGAGGTCACCCGCATCGACGCGCTGGCTCACATCGGCCCCCGTTGATCATGAACTTAGTTGGGGTCTCGGCGGCGTGTCGAGCCACCAACTTCATGATCGACAGCAGGGTTACGTGGCGGCTAGGACGTCCACCACGAACCGCAGGGGACCCTTCGGCTGGCCGGGTTGCGGGTTCTCGCCGTAGGCCAGGGCGGCCGGGATGTCGAGCTGTACGCGGCTACCGACCTTGACGCCGATCAAGCCCTGATCCCACCCCGGGATCACGCCACCGCTGCCGATCTGGAACGTGAACGCCTCGAACCTGTTCCACGACGCGTCGAACTCGACGCCGGTGTCGTAGTTGACTCCGACGTAGTTGACCGTGAGCGTCTGGCCGGACGACACGGCCGGACCGGTACCGGCGATCAGCGTGGTGACCTTCAGCGCGTTGAGCGCACCGGTGCCCTTGCTGACAGGCGGCCGCGTCTTCAGCGCGGGGTCGGCGCCCTCGGGCACCGGCGGGAAGGGCACCGCCTCGGCGGTCGATGTCGCCGACGGGGTTTCGGACGGGGTCGATGCCGCGTTGGCGGTCTCGTTCGAGCCCGAGGGGCGGAAGAACAGAACGGCGCCGACGATCACGGCGATGACGACGACGCCGGCAAGGGCTGCCTTGCCGATCTGCAGCTGGCGCCTTCGTCGGGCGGCTCTGGCCTTGGCCTCCCTGGCGGCGGTGCGTTTCTCGGCCTTCGTCATCGCCCGGTCGGGGGTGAACAGCGGGCCCCGGCTGCTTCTGGTCTGGTGGCTCACGGCAATCGACTTTCTACTGAACGCCTTTCGTGTGGTTGCCCACTGTAGCCGCATCGACTGTGATTGGCCGCCCCGGCCGCCGCACCGGTACGGCATACCGCTGCGGCATGATGTCCCGATGACCTGGACCGCACCCGACGTGACCCGGGCCGCCAAGCCATACGTCGCCGACGAGCGAACGATGCTCGACGCCTGGCTCGACTTCCACCGGGAGACCCTGCTGTTCAAGTGCGCCGGCCTGACCGCGGATCAGCTCAAACTGCGTACCACCGAGCCGTCGCCGCTGTCCCTGCTCGGCCTCGTACGGCACATGGCCGAGGTGGAGCGGGTCTGGTTCCGCCGCAGGTTCGCCGGCATGGACATCGGCCCGCTGTACGACACCGAGGACAACCCCGACGGCGACTTCCACGACGTCGACGGCGCGGACGCGGAGGCCGACTTCGCGACGTTCGGGAACGAGGTCGAGCTGGCCCGCCAGACCGTCGCGGACCGGTCGCTGGACGAATGCTTCCGGCACCCGGTCCGGGACCTCGACATCAGCCTCCGCTGGATCTACGTGCACATGATCGAGGAGTACGCGCGGCACAACGGCCACGCCGACCTGATCCGGGAACGGATCGACGGCGTGACCGGTGCCTGACGCCGGTCAGCCGACCGCGCAGGCCGCGCCGTTGACGGTGAACGACGTCGGTCTGGGGTTGCTGGTCGTGTAGGAGCCGTTGAACCCGATGGTCCGCGAGGTACCGGGGCCGATGGTGGCGTTCCACGGCATGTTGGTCGCGCTGACGTTCGCGCCGCTCTGCGTCCAGGTCGCCTCCCAGCCATTGGTCACCTGCTGGTTGCCCGGGAACGTGAACCGCAGCGTCCAGCCGTTGATGGTGGCCGTACCGGTGTTGGCGATGATGACGTTCGCGCCGAAGCCGCCGTTGCCCCAGTCGTTGACCTGGTACGTGACCCGGCAGGTCTGGCCACCACCGTCACCCGGCGTCGTGACCGATACCGAGCCGGAGCGCGTCGAGCGGTTGCCGGCGCCGTCGCGCGCGTAGACCGCGAACGTGTACGCCGTGTTCGCGGTCAGCCCGCCGATCGTGGCCGAGTTCGTCGTGGGCGTGGACACGACGGTCTCCGTTGTGCCCTGCACGCGTACGACGTCGTAGCCGGCCAGTCCGCTGCCGCCGGCGTCGGTCGAGGCCGCCCACGACAGGCTCACCGACGTGGCGGTCACGTTCGAGGCGACCGGTGTGCCCGGTGTGGTCGGTGGAGTGGTGTCCGGTGCCGACCCGTACGCCAGCCCGAAGCCGTACGCGAACAGCGGTGTCTTCCCGTCGCCGTCGTTGATCGGCTGCTGGGACGCGGACTGCATCCAGGTCATCGGCAGTTTGCCGGTCGGCTGCACGATGCCGAACAGCACATCGGCCACGCCCTGTCCTTCGGTGCCCGGCAGCCACGCGGCGACCAGGCCGGCCCAGTTGGGCAGCTGCCCGGCGATGTCCAGCGGGCGGCCCGAGACGAGCACCACGACCACCGGTACGCCGGCAGCACGCAGGGTGTTGATGGTGTTCAGATCAGTGGTGTCCAGCCCCATCCCGGCCGGGCGGTCGCCGTTGCCCTCGGCGTACGGCGTCTCGCCCACGACCGCGATCGCCACCCGGTACGACGAGTCGATGCCGGAGCCGTTCTGGCTGTAGGTGACCACTGTGGACGCTCCGGCGGACGCTCGGATGCCCTGCAGGATCGTGGTACCCGGCGTGATGTTGCCGGACGAGCCCTGCCACGATATCGTCCACCCTCCGCTCTGGAGGCCGATGTTGTCCGCGCTCTTGCCGGCCACGAAGATGCGGTTGTTGTCCCGGGCCAGCGGCAGCACGTTGTTCGCGTTCTTCAACAGCACCTGGGACTGCTGAACGGCCGTTCGGGCCAGGGCTCGGTGCCCCGCACTGCCCACTGTGGACGTCCAGGTGCGGTCGGTCAGCGGCCGTTCGAACAAGCCCAGCTCGAACTTCTTGGTCAGGATGCGCCGGTTCGCGTCGTCGATGCGCGCCATCGAGACCCGGCCGGCCTGGACCTCCGAGCGCAGCATCGAGATGAACTGCTGCCAGGCGTCCGGCACCATCACCATGTCGATGCCGGCGTTGACGGCGGTACGCACCTCGGTAGCGGTAAAGCCCGGCGCGCCGTCGATCTGGTCGATGCCGTTCCAGTCCGACACGACGAACCCGGAGAATCCCAACTCTCCCTTCAGGACGGTCGAGATGAGGAACTGGTGGCCGTGCAGCTTCACGCCGTTCCACGAGCTGTACGAGATCATGATGGCGCCGACGCCCCGCTGCACTGCCGCCTGGAAGGGTGGGAGATGCAACGAACGCAGCTCGGCCTCGGTCAACTGCGTGTTGCCCTGGTCCACGCCGCTGGTCGTACCGCCGTCACCGACATAGTGCTTGGCCGTCGCCAGGATCGCCGGCTGTCCACTCTGGAGTCCGGTGACGATGGTGGTCATGGACGAGACGAGCGAGGGGTTCTCGCCGTACGACTCGTACGTGCGACCCCACCGGTCGTTGCGCGCCACGCACAGGCAGGGCGCGAAGTTCCAGTCGACACCGGTTCCGGAGACCTCCTCGGCCGTCGCCCGGCCGATGTCCTGTACGAGCGCGGGATTCCGGGTGGCACCGAGGCCGATGTTGTGCGGGAAGATGGTCGCGCCGACCACGTTGTTGTGCCCGTGCACGGCGTCGACCCCGTAGATGAGTGGGATGTGCAGTGGCGTGGCCAACGCGGCGTTCTGGAAGCCGTCGTACATGTTCGCCCACGAGGTCGCGTTGTTCGGCGACGGCGCCGAGCCACCGCCGGACAGTACCGACCCGAGCCGGAAGCTCGTGATGTTCGAGGCGGTCACCGCGGTACGCGACGCCTGCGTCATCTGACCGAGCTTCTCGTCCAGGCTCATCCGTGACAGCAGATCCGCCACCCGCGTGGCAACGGGCAACGACGGATCCTCGTACGGCAACGCGAACGCGGGGCCAGGCACGGCCACGACACCACCCGCGACCGCCAGCGCCGTCAACGCGAGCGCCAACCTGACACGCATAACCGGGCCTCCTATCGACATACGTCGTCGTCTTGCCCGGTTGGCCGAATCATAGGGTGTGTCGGCCGCGACCGCCACGGTTGTCCCACCGTTATGGTCGGCTGTGCTCTCCGACACCCGCGTCCGCGGCCTGCGCCTGCGCGCCCAACTGCTGGCCGGACGCCGACCGCGAACGGTCGATGCGGCCGTGTCGGCATTGCTCGGGCTGCAGGCGCAGGCTACTCCGGCGGCCCGGCTGGCGGTCCGCGCTCGTACCTCTACTGTGGACGCCGACGCGGTCGACCGGGCTTGCGCGGCGGGCGACGTCGTGCGCACCTGGGCGATGCGCGGCACGCTGCACATGCTCGCCGCGGCCGACGTGCGCTGGGTTGTCGCGCTACTCGGCCCCATCTTCGCCGCCGGCGGGCGCGGGCGCCGCCGCCAGCTCGGTCTCGACGACGCCACCTGCGAGCGCGGCCTCGCCGCGCTGGCCGAGATACTCGCCGGTGCCGCGCCGCTGACCCGCGCCGACATCGTCGTGCGCCTGGCCGATGCGGGGGTACCGCTGGACCCGCGCTCGCAGGCGGTGCCGCACCTGATCGGGTACGCCGCCATGCACGGCCTCGTCTGCCGTGGTCCGGAGAGCGGCAGCGAGCCCACCTACGTGCTGCTCGACTCCTGGGTGCCCGCCACGCCGACGCGCTCACTGGACGAGGCCGTTGCCGAGCTGGCGCGGCGGTACCTGACCGGACACGGGCCGGCCACCGCCGAGGACTTCGCCGCCTGGTCGGGGCTGCCGCTCACCCGCGCCCGGGCCGGCTTCGCCGCGATCTCGGACGAAGTCACCTCGGTCGGGCCGCTCGTCGTACTGTCCTCTGTGGACCTCGACGTGCCGGCGCAGCGCGTGGTCCGGCTGCTCGGCCAGTTCGACGCCTACCTGCTGGGCTGGCGGAGCCGGGACCTCGTACTCGATCCGAAGTACGCCAAGCGGATCCAGGCCGGCGGCGGGATGATCCAGCCGGCGCTCCTCGTGGACGGCCGGATCGCCGGCACCTGGCGGCTGGACCGGCGGCGGTCGGGTGGCTCGGTGCGCGTGGTCGTCGACGAGTTCGAGCCCCTCCCCCGCGCCGCCCGCGCGAGCCTCGAGGAAGACCTCACCGACCTGGGTCGGTTCCTCGATGTCGAGGCGACGCTCTGAACGTCACCACACGTCCCCGTCACGCCAGTCGCAGGCGAGCGCCTGGGTGATGTCAACGCCCGAAGTCACCGGAAAGACGTACACGCTGTCGTCGTCCTCGGGGGTTCGCACCGGCCCGGCCGGGCCGAGCACGAAGGTCGGTCCCTGCCAGGCGATCCAGCCCCGGGCGAGGTAGAGGCCGACCGCGTCGTGAGACGAGGACAGGGCGCCGATTTCGTACGCCTGCCGGATGATGCGTTCGGCCTCGGTCATCACCGCCGCGGCATGACCTCGCCCGCGGTGCTCGGCGCCGACCGCGACACCTTCTACGTAGCCGGTGCGGACGGCACGGCCACGGTACAGCAGTCGGCGCTGCACCACGGCCGCATGGGCCACCAGGTCGCCGCCCGCGTACCCGAGCACGTGCAGCCCACCCAGGCAGTGTTCCCAGTCCGCGTCGTCGAAGCCGTCCTCGAACGCACCGTCGAGCAGCACGCGGATCCGTCGCGCCTCCGCGGCGTCGAGGTCGGCGGTGTGGACATTGCGAAGCATAGGCTCAGGCGTAGCACGCCCAGCGGGTCTCGTCGACCGCGCCACACGCGTGGCCGAGCATCTCCCGGGTAGCCTCGAGCGCCGCTCGGTTGTGCGCGCGGCACCGCCGGGCCGGCCACGACGCGGCTGCCTCGCCGACCGGGACCGCCCACAGTGGATGCAGCCGCGCCCCCCGTACCGCCTTCGCCTGCGGGGACTTGATGCCACAGTGGACGGAGCGCAGGCCGGCGGCGTACGCCCCGGCGATCTGCCGGTAGTAGGCGAGCTCGAAGTACTCGAAGGCACCCGTCAGGGCCGGATAGTCGAGCCCGAACGTGCGGATCCACCGCGTGGTACCGAAGTCGTAGTAATGGCAGTAGCCGACGAGCCGATCGTCGCGCCGGCACAGAGTCACCGCACCCGGGTTCGCCGCCCGGCCCAGACTCGCGAGGTAGCCGCGGGCGTCGTCGGGACTGTCGCCGTGGCCGTACCGGTTCTGGACGTTGGCGAGCAGTGGACCGGCCTCGTACCAGCATTCGTCGAGGCGGGCCGTGCCAATGGCGTACCCGGCCTTCTCGAACGCCCGCCGCTCGCGGCGAACGGCGTGCCGGCGGGATGCCGGCAGGCTGTCCAGGTAGTCCTCCCATCCGTTGCCGGGCAGGGGAATCCGGCCCTCGAGCTCGAGGAAGATGGGCACGCGGTCCAGGATCTCGCACAGCTCCGCCACCGCGTCGTCCGTGACGTAGAGCCACCAGCCGCCGCCGGCCTCCTCGTGGACGCGGTCGACCACCAACCGGACCGCGTCCCTCCGCGACTCGGCATCGCCAGCGAGCACACCGTTGCGGTACCCGTTGCGAGCGCCCATGAGCACGCGACCGTTGTCCGGCTGCAGACCCAACACATCGAGCCGGTAGAACTCGTTGCGTTCCCGCTCGACGACGTAGTACGGCGCGGCCGCGAGCAGTTCGCCGTCGCTACCGGTCACGATGACGTACCTGGCCGTTGCGGACGTGCTCGGCTCGAGCCATGTCAACCAGCCGTGACTCTGGTACAGGTTGCCGCTCGCAAGCCGATCCCACTGTCCAGCGTCCACACTGGATAGGGCGTCCACGATGGTGGATCGCACGATAACCTCCTTAGCGCGGGAGGATAACGGGGAGGGCAGGCCGTGGCCAAAGTCTTGTTACTCGGCGAGTATCACGCCGAACGCATCGTGTCGGCGGTACGCGAGTACGTCGACGCCGACATCGTCATCTGCGGGTTCGACGATGTCTCCGGACACGTCGGTGGCCGCGTACGCCATCGCGACCTGTTCGGGTCCGCCAGCGCGGACGACATCCTGCGCCTGCTCGACGACGAGGCGCCGGATCTGGTGCTGCCCAACGTATACCCGCGCGGGCAGGAGCAGTTGCTCACCGTCTACGCGGAGGTCGCCCGCCGGTGGCGTGGCGTGATGCCGGTGCACTCCCCCGAGTTCGCCGAACTCGCGTGCGACAAGGTGGCGTTCCAGGCGACCGCGGTCCGCCGCGGCTGGCCCGTCCCGCAGGGCACGATCTGCCACGACCCGGCCGAACTGGCCGCCGCCGCCCAGTCCCTGGGGCTCCCGGTGATGGTGAAGGAGGCCCGTACGCAACCGGTCGAGGGCTGCCACCGGATCCGATCGCGGCGGGCGCTCGACACCCTGGCGGCCGTGACGCGCTACCCGGTGGTGGTCCAGCGGGTGTGCCACGGCGAGGAACTGGGTGCCGAGTTTCTCACCATGGCCGGGACCACCGTGCGGTGGCCGCTGGCATCGTTCGGCCTGCTGCCCAACGACCGCGAGGCCGGCCGGCGGGTACGCCTGGCGCCGCGCCGCCTATCGGACCGCGCCGCCGGGACCCTCGACGACTTCGTCGCCGACCTGACCGCCACGTATGGCGTGGTGGGATCCTGGCAGGTCGACCTCGCCGTGGCCGGCGACGAGCTGTGGGTACTGGAGGTCAACGCGCGGTTGAGCGGCATGTCCAAGCTCAGTCACCTGGCGTCCACTGTGGACCCCCATCGTGCCTTCGTCGCGGCGTGTTTCGGCGACCGGGTCGCGACACCCACGCCGCGGTACGTGTCCATGGAGCTGCCGATCGAGCCGACCGGGCAGCTGCCGCCGGCGCCGTCCGGGGTCACGTACGACATCGACACCGGCAGCCCGACCGACCGGTGCCTGCTAACGTCCGGCTACCGGCGGCTACGGATACAGGCCACGCTCTCCAGCGCTGTGCTCGACTGGCTGTACCGGGCCGGGGACATCCTGCGGGTACCGCTCGACGAGGTCTCGGCACACTTCGCGACGGCAGCCGCATGAACGTGCTACTCGCCGGACTTGGCGGACAACGGGACTGGGCGCTGCGTAGCCTTCGCGACGCCGGGCACCACGTCGGCGTGCTCGACTCACCCCACCGGATCCCCGTCGACTGGTGCGACTGGTGGGCGCCGGCCGACGTACTCGACATCGGCTCCCTCGCGCGAGCGTGCGGATCGCGACGTGACTGGGATGCGGTTCTGTGTTGGGAGGAACTGGCGATCGACGTCGCGCACGACTTCGCGGTCGCGCTCGGCGCACGGTCGCCCGAGATGCCCCGGCGCGTGTTCCGCGACAAGGCGGCCATGCACGATCGGCTTGTCGCCGCTGGCTTTCCCTCGCCGCACCTCGGCGTCGTCAGCGATCTCGCCGAGTGCCGCGCCCTGACCGCCGGTCGATTGCCGGTGGTACTCAAGCCGGCCGACTTCGGCGGGAGCGTGGGAGTACGGGTGGTGGGCCACGAGGACGACCTCGACGACGCGTTCGCCATCGCGGCCAGAGTCTCGCTGAGCAGGCGGGTCGTGGTGCACCGCTACGTCGACGGGCCGGAGGTCAGTGTCGAGGCGGTCACCTGGGCGCCCGGCGCCACCGAGATCCTGGCGGTCACCGCGAAGACCACGACGCCGCCACCGGCCTGCGTCGAGCTGGTGCACCGCGTACCCGCCGCGCTCGACGCCGACACCGAAGCCCGGATCGCGCAGGTAGTGACCGCCACGCTCGACGCGTTGGGAATGACCGCCGGGGTCTCGCACACCGAGCTGAAGCTGACCGCGGACGGACCGGTCGTCATCGAGACGGCGGGCCGGCCCGCGGGTGACCACATCCCCCGGCTCGTCCACCTCGTCACCGGCTGGAACGTGTACCTGGCGGAGCTGGCCGCCGCGACCGGTACCGCGGTGAAGCCCGATCCGCCGGCGGTCGACTGCGCCGCCGTGCGGTTCTTCACCGGACGTGCCGGGGAACCGATGCGGCGCCCGCGGGACCTGGTCGACCGGACTTCGTCCGGCGTCCTACAAAGGACACTGCGCGACATCCGCTACACGCTGTCCGACGGGGCGATCGTTCGCGAGCTGTCGTCCAATATCGACCGATGCGGGTACGCCATCGTGGCAGGCTCGGGACCCGACGTCGCGTGGGCGTTGGCCGAGCTCGATCACCTCGAGCCCGTCGCCTAGGCTGGGCAGAATGCAGACCTGGGACGCGATCCGGGCGCGACGCAACGTCAGGCAGTACACCGGCGAACCCATACCGGCCGAGCACCTCGACCGGATCCTCGAAGCCGGCTGGCGCGCTCCGTCGTCGAAGAACACCCAACCGTGGGACTTCGTCGTGGTCACCGACCGCGACCAGCTCGCGGAGCTGTCGAAGGTATGGCAGTTCGCGGCACACGTCGCCGCCTCGGCCGCGACGATCGCCATCGTCACCTCCACAGTGGACGCCCGCTCGGTGCCGTACGACCTCGGTCAGGCGACCATGAACATGATGATCGCAGCGGCCGACCTGGGCATCGGCAGCGGCCACTCGTCAGTGGGCGACCAGGAGCTGGCCCGCTCGGTCCTGGGCCTACCGGCGGACCGGAACTGTGCCTACCTCATCGCCCTTGGCTACCCGGCGGACCGACCGCTGCGGCCCATCGCCCGCCCCGACCGCCGGCCCTTCGACGACGTCGTCCACCGTGGACATTGGTAGCACGCTCGCCGGCAACGTCGAGATGGCATGGGGCGCCGAGGGCGTACGGTGGCTCGCCGACCTGCCGGCCCTGGCGGCGGACGTGGCGGCGGACTGGGAGCTCGAGACCGGACCGCCGTTTCCGCTCAGCTTCCACTGGGTGGTGCCCGCGAAGCGGTCGGACGGTGCGGCGGCGGTACTCAAGCTCGGCGTACCCGGATCGCAGCACCTCGCGGACCAGGCCGCGGCGCTGGAAGCCTTTGCCGGCCGCGGTTCGGTGCGCTTGCTGGCACACGACCCCGCCCGCGGCGCGCAGTTGCTCGAGCGGGCCGAGCCCGGTACCCC
>Ga0075429_100002405_pt1 | contig 15759 bp, 15 predicted proteins | sample RhiMetdeltSRZDD3_FD_75295 | JGI IMG/M metagenome (GOLD analysis project Ga0075429, IMG submission 75295) | Populus rhizosphere microbial communities from Tennessee, USA - Rhizosphere MetaG P. deltoides SRZDD3 | ecosystem: Host-associated > Plants > Roots > Rhizosphere > Soil | place: USA... | reverse complement strand
TCGCCGCATTTCAACCTCACCGTCGAGCTGCCCCTGAAAGCGGTCGTGCGCGCCTTCTCGTACGCGATCGTGCCGACCTCGTGGCGCGACCGCAGCGCCGGCTCCTCGAAGCTGGCGCTGCAGGAGATGGGCTCGCGCTACCTCTTCATCGTGCTCTACGTGTTCCTCGAGCACCACCTCTCGCACGGCGACTACCGCCGCGCGGACACGACGCCGCAGCTGCGCGCGGCGGGCCGCGAGCGCCGGCGGATGGAGCCGCCCGCTAGGAGATCGCCCCGCTCGCTGCGAGCACGATGACGAGCGTGCCGACGACGACGCGGTAGATCACGAACAGCTCGAGCGTGTGGCGCGCGAGATAGCGCAGCAGCCACGCAATCGAGGCGTAACCGACGATGAACGCGAGCAGCGTCGCGAGCACCGTCGCCCCTGCTGGCGCGCCGCCCTCGCCGCCGACATGACGCAGCTCGAACAGGCCCGACAGCACGACCGCCGGGACCGACAGCAGGAAGGAGTAGCGCGCTGCGGCCGGCCGGTCGAGCCCGCGCCACAGGCCGGCCGAGATCGTCGCACCCGAGCGCGAGACGCCGGGCACGAGCGCGAGCGCCTGCGCGCAGCCGATGAACGCGCCGTCGCGCACGTCCAACGTGTCGATCTCCCGCTCGCGCTTCGCGGTGCGGTCGATCGCCGCCATCAACAGACCGAACACGATCAGCGCCGCGCCGATCAAGTACAGGCTGCGGAACTCGTTCTCGATCGGGTCCTTGAACGCCAGCCCGAGGATCGCGATCGGGATCGTGCCGAGGATGATGTACCAGCCGAGGCGCGAGTCGAGCGTGCGCCGCTGCTGCGAATCGCGCAACCCCGCCAGCCACGCGCGCGCGATGCTCCACAGATCGCCGCGGAAGTACACCAGCACGGCGGCCATCGTCCCCAACTGCACGACGGCCGTGAAGGCCGCCCCGGGGTCCTCCCACCCGCACAGCGCCGGCACGATCCGCAGGTGCGCGGTCGACGAGATCGGCAGGAACTCCGTGAGGCCCTGGACGACCCCCTCGACGATGGCTTGCAGCGCATTCACGCGGCGCCGAAGGCTAGTGGTCGCCGCGGCCGCGCGTCAGGCAGCTTCCACGCGCTCCAACCGCACCGCAAGGCGGCTGTGGCGCCGCCCCACGTCGGCCGTCGCGGCGGCACGCGCCACCATCGCGCTGGTGCCCACCACCACGGTCGCGGTTCGCGCGCGTGTGATCGCCGTGTAGATCATCTCGCGGCGCAGGAAGCGGCCGCCCGCCGACGGGTGCGCGACGACGATCGCGATCGGCAGCTCGATTCCCTGCCCGCGGTGCACCGAGCAGGCGTAGGCGAGTCGCAGGTTGCCGACCTCGGCCGGCGGGATCTCGATCACCGCCCCTGCGTCGGTTGCGACGAGCACGCCGCTGCCGGTCCCTTCGTCTGCGGACGCATCATCCGCCTCAAGCGCCTCCAGCAGCCGCAGCAGTGTGCCATTCATGATCCCGAGCTCGTGCAGGTTGCGCCCGACGAGCATCAGCTTGTCGCCGATCCGCAATCGCCCGTTACCAATCGGCGTCCCGTGCGGGTTGAGCGCGGCCCGCAGCGCGTCGTTGAGCGCGTCGATCCCCAGCTCCCCGCGGTACACGGGCGCGAACACCTGCACATCGTTCACCGGGTCGACGCCGTAGTGCTCGGGCAGCCGCCGGCTGACGAGCCCGGCGATCTGCTCGCGCGCCGCGACCGGATCGGCACGCTCGATCAAAAACAGGTCGCGCTGCATGCCTTCCGCCGGAATGAACGAGGGCGCGCGCCCGGCGCGGATCGCGTGTGCGCCCTGCACGATCATCGAGCCGGCCGCCTGGCGAAAGATGTGCTGCAAATGTGCGGTCGGCACGAGCCCGCTCGCGACCAGCTCGGCGAACGGCTTGCCGGCGCCGACCGGCGCGAGCTGGTCGGCGTCGCCGACGAGCACGACGTGCGTCCCCGGCCCGACCGCCCGCAGCAGCGTGACGAGCAGCTCCAGGTTCGCCATCGACGTCTCGTCGACGACGAGCAGGTCGCAGCGCAGCGGGTCGTCCTCGTCGAGCGTCGGTCCCTCGCCGGGGATCCAGCCGAGCGCCGAGTGAACCGTCGAGGCCTCCAGTCCGGTCGCCTCGCGCATCCGCAACGCGGCGCGCCCCGTCGGGGCGACGAGGATCAGCGACGCGCGCTGCTGCGCCGCGATCGCGCCGATCATGCGGATCGAGGCCGTCTTGCCGGTTCCGGGGCCGCCGGTCACGAGCGAAAAGCGGTGCGCGAAGGCGTTGCGCACGCCGGTCCACTGCTCGGCCGCCAGCTCGAACTCGGTGTCCGCGGGCGGTGCGTTGGGCGGATGGAGCTTCTGCGACGCGTCGCTCGCCAGCAGCTCGTGGATCCGCTCGGCCAGCTCCCGCTCGAGCGCTGCTGTCTCCTGGCGGTAGACCCAGGCGCCGTGGCGGGCGGGTCCTGTCCGCTCCGGGCGCGCGCACCCCGGGTCTTCGCCCGGGGCACGTGCGTCCTCACGGCCACCCGCCCGATCGGCGCTGTCAGCTTCCGCGCTCCGAAACCCACCCGCCCGATCGGCCGTAGCGTCATCCGGGTCTACCTCGAGGTCGCCGGCCTTCTCCATCTCTCGCAGCAGGTCTCCGTCTGGTGAGCCGACGCCGAGCAGCTCGCCGGCCGCGGCTCGGAGCGCGTCCTGTGGCATGCACGTCGAGCCGTCGCGCTCGGCCTCCGACAGCACGTGGAGGACTGCAGCGCGTGCGCGTGCGGGGGAGTCGGCTGGAATGCCGACGCCTTGTGCGATCGCGTCCGCGGTCGCGAAGCCGACGCCGAACACGGCCGTCAGCTCGTATGGCCGCTCCGCGACGATCCGGTATGCGCGATCGCCGTAGTGGCGATGGATGCGGGCGGCGAGGTGGGCGAGGCCGTGGGGCGCGAGCAGCAGGTGCAGGCCGCGCGTCGCGCGCAGCGCATCCCACGAGCGTGCTGCCTCGGACGCGCGGGCTGACGACAGGCCGGCGCGCTTGAACGCGCCCTGCGGGTCGGCGTCGATCGCGCTCAGCACGTGTTCGCCGTGCGCGGCGTAGAGCGCGGCGGCGCGTCTGGGGCCGACGTGGCGCACGCGACGCAGGTAGGCGACGAGCGCTGCCTCGTCGGAGGGCGGAAGCGGATGCGCCTCTCGCACGCGCACCTGCGCGCCGTAGCGTGGGTCGTGCACCCATGCGCCCGTGACCGCCGCGCGCTCGCGCGCTTCGAGGTGCGCGAGCGGACCGATGAGCACGACATGCCGCCCGCCGGCCTCGCCGTCGAGCACCGCGAAGCCGCTGTCCTCGTTCGCGAAGCGCTGCCCGCGCACGAGCACCTCAGCGGCGAACGGCGTCCCTTCGGCCGGCGGCTCGGAGCGCGTCGGCGGCGTGCCAGTGTCAGGCAAGCGCTGGGGCGGACGGCTCGGTGTCATCGGCCGGCCGGTGGCCGAGCTCGTGCGAGATGTCGCGCACGTGCGAGCGGACCAGCTCGCCGAGCTCGCCGAGGTCGTTGCGCAGCAGTCGCGCGGTCGGGCCGGAAACGCTCACGGCCGCGACGACTTCGCCGTCCGCGCCGAAGATCGGCGCGGCGACGCACGCGACGCCCTCCTCGTACTCCTCGCGGTCGAGCGCGTAGCCGCGCGTGCGCGCGCGCCGCAGCTCGACCTCCAGCTCGGCGGCGGTCGTGAGCGTGTGCGACGTGAGCGCGGCGAACGGCGCGCGCGCGATCAGCGCGTCGATCATCCCCCGCGGCTGGTGCGCGAGCATCACCTTGCCGGCGCCGCACGCGTGCGCTGGCACGCGCCGGCCGATCTCGGTGAGCATCCGCACGGCGTGCGCGCTCTCCGCCTGGTCGACGTAGACGACCGTGTGGCGGTCGAGCACGCACAGGTTCGTCGTCTCGTTCGTCGCGTCGCGGATCGCGACGAGGTGCGGGCGCACGGCCGTGCGCAGCCGCTCCGTGCGGTGCTCCGGTCCGCCGGCCAGCTCGACGACCTTCATGCTGAGGCGGTAGCGGCTCGTCTGCGGGTCCTGCACGACGTAGCCGCACTCGATCAGTGTCGCGAGCAGTCGGTGGGTCGTGCTCGGCTGCAAGCCCGTGCGATGCGCGAGCTCGACGAGGCCCGCCTCGTCGGCCGCCGCGACGGCCTCCAGCAGCTCAAAGCTGCGCACGACGGATTGCACGACAGTGGGGTGCTTGGCGCTCGTCGGCATCGCTCGTCTCTCCACCCGTGATATCACGAGCATTTCCATGGTACGGAAACCGTCCAACCGGAGGCCGGTCGTCGGCGTCATCGGCCTCGGGATCATGGGCGCGCCGATGGCGCGCAACCTGCTGCGCGCCGGCTTCCCGCTCGTCGTTTGGAACCGCACCGCCGCGCGAGCCGACGCGCTCGTCGAGGAGGGGGCGCAGCGTGCCGCATCGCCGCGCGAAGTCGCCGAGCGAGCCGCGATCACGATCACGATGTTGTCCGACTCGCCCGACGTCGCCGAGGTCTACCGCCGCACGCCCGACGGCGTGCTCGCCGGTGTGACGTCGCGCGGGCGCGGCCGCTTGCGGTCGCGGGAGCGCGAAACCTCGCCGGTGCTCGTCGACATGAGCACGATCGCACCGCGCGTCGCACGCGAACTGGCGGCCGAAGCCGCCGCGCGGGGCGTCGCGCTGCTCGACGCGCCGGTGAGCGGAGGCGACGTCGGCGCCCAGCAGGGAACGCTCTCGATCATGGTCGGCGGCGACGCCGACGCGCTGGAGCGGGCACGGCCGGCGCTGGAGGCGCTCGGCACGCGGATCACGCACGTCGGCGGCAGCGGCGCCGGACAGGTTGTCAAAGCCTGCAACCAGATCGTCGTTGGCCTCACGTTGGAGGCGCTTGGCGAGGCACTCGTGTTGGGCTCGAAGGCCGGTGTCGACCCGCGCGCGATCGTCGAGGCGCTCGGCGGCGGCTTGGCAGCCAGCCGCGTGCTGGAGGTGCGCGGACCGAAGCTGCTCGCACGCGACTTCGCGCCCGGCTTCAAGCTCGACCTGCACGCGAAGGACCTTGCGATTGTGCTCGACACGGCGCGCGAGCTTGACATGCCGCTGCCCGGCGCCGCGCTTGTCGCCGAGCTGTTTGAGGCCGAGCGGGAGCGCGGTCGCGGAGGGGCCGACAACTCGACGATCGTGCGCGCGCTTGAGGCGCTCGCCGGTCACGAGGTCCCGCGCCTCCCCAAGACTGACGGAGCGCGCTGACGCGCCTCGTTCGATCATGCGTCCAGCAAGCTCGCCAACACCGATCTGTTCTTCGCGAACGTGAACAATGAACGTTCCGGGACCTTCTTGATTCGCCGGCAGACAGGCGTCCGGCGCTTGTCTGATCAATCAAATTAAGCGCTTGACGTGGCGCGCCGACCGCGTTAGCGTGCCCCTCGCGATCGGCTGATAAGCCGGCGCATCGAGGGGGAACGCGCCGCCGCCAGCTGAAGGTGGAGGACACGTTCACAACAAGTTCTTCGCTTTTCCGAATGTTAAGCCCGAGATTGGGAGGCTCGTTGCTGCACGCAGACGATCAATCGCAGTTCGTTGCAGCAGCCAGACAACCGATCTCGCAAGACCTGTCGGTTCGTGATCGCCGTGTGCGCCGGTGCGCGTCCTCCGTCCTCCTGCACGGGGCGGACGAGCGCGACGGAGGCAGCAACACGCCAGCGCATGGAGGCGCGACGCATCACGACCGGCAGCACAAGGCGACCCGCCTGCGCGCGCACCGTGACGCTGGGATGCGGACCCGGAGCCGTCGAGTTCGGGGGATGCTCGGCGTCTTCTACCCCGGGACCTCCGGCACGCTTGCGCAGCCGGCAGGCGGCGCCGCCAACCGCCAATAGAGCCGCCTGGCGGTTCTATGGCCCTCGGCGGCCGGCGTGTGGGGGACACGCCGGCCGCCGACCTCTTTCTGGTCGGCGCCTCGGGCCCGCTGGCGGCGTCATCGGGGTTCGCCGTACGTTTGTACGGCTTCACCCCTGCTTCCTTGCCAGCGGGGCCCGATGCGCTCGCCAGCAAGAGGTCGGTCCGACCTCTTTGTGGCAACCCTCGGCGCTTTCTCGCTTGGGCGCGGCCGCGGCTGGCCTCGCCTCGGCCCGACCCGGCCGCCCCTCAGACCCTGAACAGGTCGAGGAACTCGGCGGCGAGCATGGGTGAGCCGCTGACGTGGAGGTTGGCGGGGGATCTTTCGGGGCTGAGTGCCTTGACCCAGGCGGCCTGGGTGCCGCTCATGCGGGCATCCGCGTTGGGCGTGTCGTGGCGCTCGATGCGGGCGCGGCCGTGCTCGCGCACGAACGTGTAGTGCTCCGGGCCGTCCTCAGCGCCGTCGAGGATCTCGAGCGCGAGTCGGCCGTCGGCGCTCGCGGCCGCCCATGGGAGCAGCGGCGCGAGCCGGAAGCAGGCGCCGACGTCGATCCACTCGTCCTCCCGCGGCCGCGACCACTGCGTGCGCAGCTCCCAGCGGGCGAGCTCGCCGATCGCGTCGCCGAGCGCGTGGCCCTGCTCGGTCAGCTCAAGGTCGACGCGCGGCGGCAGCGAACGCCGCCGACGGCGTGTGATCAGTCCCGCCTCCGCCATCCGCGACAGCCGCGCCTCCAGCGCCCCGGCGGAGACGCCAGGGAGCCAGCGGCGCAGTGCCTCCAAGCGCAGCGGTCCCGATGCGAGGTCGCGCACGATCACCATCACCCAGCGGTCGCCGACGACACTCAGGGCACGAGCGTCCGGTGCCCACTGTCGGCGCGCCCTCTCGCCTCCCTGCTCTGCTCGCGGCATGCGGCCTCCCCCGGCTGGTCCCGATCCCGGCAGCCACCATACCAAAATCCGGGATCACGGATATTCGGTTGGAGGGCGGCGTGGGGGCGGAATCAGGCGCAATCGAGCTCGCCGACGGCGTCGCGTACCGCGACGCGGCCCTGCTCGATCGTGACCGCACGTCGCCCGGCCAACAGCTCGGCCAGCTCGGCGCCGACGAGCTCGCGGCGCCAGCCGCCGAGTGCGCGCACGTCGGGTTCAGGATCGCCGCGGCGCGCGGCGATCACGATCCGCTCAAGCTCCGCGCGCGAGGCGATCAACTCGTATGCGAGCCCCGCCTCGATCGCACGCGCGCGAATGACCGACTCGATCAACGCGACGAGCGGTGCGTCGCCTGGCTCGGAGCCAGGCCCGCGCGCTTCGCGCGGGATCGGCTCGGCCGCCCGCCCGCGCTCGACGGCGGCAATCAGCTCGGCGCCGCGCCGCCTCAGATGCCCGCCGTGCAATCCGCGGATCTGTTCCAGGTCGCTGGGCTTGGTGGGCTTACGCTTGGCGATCTCGACGAGCGCCGGGTCGGGCAGGATTGTCCCGACGGGCTTGTCCTCGTCCGCGGCGGTGCGCTCGCGCCAGGCGGCCAGCTCGCGTGCGACGGCACGCGAGCGCGGGTCGAGCGAGGCAGCGCGCGGGAGCCGCTCGAACGCCGTCTCCGGGTCGCGCTCGTCGGTCGCGCCCTCGAGCCGTCGGCACTCCTCACGTGCCCACTCCAGACGGCCCTTGGCGTCCAGCCGCTCGTGCAACACGTCGCTCAGCTCAAGCAGGTGCAGTACGTCCTCGCGCGCGTAGGCGAGCTGCTCGGCCGTCAGCGGGCGGGCGTCCCAGCGCGTGTAGCTCGCGCTCTTGGCAACATGCAGTCTCAACACGCTGCCGAGCAGGTTGCCGTAGCCGGTCTGCGCCCCCTGGCCAGCGAAGCCGGCGGCGACCTGCGTGTCGAAGATGCACGTCACCTCGGTTCTCCAGATCCGCCGCAGCAGCGCGACGTCCTGGCGCGCGGCGTGCAGCACGATCTCGATCGCGGGATCAGCGAGCACGTCCGCCAACGGCGTGGGGTCGAGCGGTTCGAGCGTGTCGAACAGGGCGATACGCCTCCCAGTCCCGTCTACCCGCTCGTGATCGTCGACGACGACCTGCACGAGGCACAGCAGCGCGCGGTAACGGCCTTCCGACATGAACTCGGTGTCGATCCCGAGCCGTCCACCGGCGCGTGCGAGCGCGGCGATGCGCGCGACCTCATCCTGGCCGGCGAGTCTTGGGGCGGTCAGATCCTGCACGGCTGCGCATCATGACTCACAGGGCATGGGGCGCGCGCATGCGGACCGCGGATTAACCAACCCCGTTGGTAGGATTTCGCCGTGATCTTCTCCTCGAAGGCCGAGTACGGAGTCCGCCTGATGGTCGAGCTCGGGCGCCAGACGGCCACGCAGCCGACGAGCCTGAAGGCGATCGCGGAGGCCGAGCGGCTGCCGCTCGCCTACCTTGAGCAGGTGGTCGCGCGGCTCAAGAGAGCCGGGCTCGTGATGAGCGCCCGTGGTGCGCACGGCGGCTACTGGCTCGCACGTCCGGCCGAGCAGATCACGATGGACGAGGTCGTGTTGGCGCTGGAGGGCGCGATCGCGCCGATGGAGTGTTTCCTGTCCGAGACGACCGAGCGTGTGCTGTGCTCGCACATCGGCGGGAGCGCTGACGATCACCAGCACTGCGCGACGAAGCTGCTGTGGATGCGCGTGCAGGGCGGCATCGCCCGCTCGCTGCAGACCACGACGCTCGCGGAGTTGGTGGAGTTCTCCCGCCGCGAGTCCCCGGCTGCGCTGCCGTCCATTGCGACGAGCGTGACCGCTCCCCCCGCCGCCGTGCCGGCGGGCTGACAACGCTTTCCCCTTCCCCCGAACCCCCCGCAGGTGACCATGGCCGAGCTTGAGATCCGCAACCTCCACGTCCGCGCCGGCGAGAAAGAGATCCTCAAGGGTGTCGACCTCGCTGTCGGCAAGGGCGAGATCCACGCGTTGATGGGTCCGAACGGCTCCGGCAAGTCGACCCTCGCGAACGCCGTGATGGGCCATCCGAACCTCGAGGTGACGGAGGGCCAGGTCCTCTTCAAGGGCGAGGACATCACGGAGGCCGACACGGACGAGCGCGCCCGCATGGGCCTCTTCATGGCGTTCCAGTATCCGGTCGCGGTGCCGGGCGTGACGGTCACGAAGTACCTGCGCACGGTGCTCAACGCGCATCGCGAGGTGCGCGGTGAGGAGCCGGTCTCGCTGAAGGACTTCCGCCAAACGGTCGAGGCCGCGATGAGACTCACCGAGGTGCCGAGAGCGTTCTCCTCGCGCTACCTCAACGAGGGCTTCTCCGGCGGCGAGAAGAAGCGCATGGAGATTCTCCAGCTCGCGCTCCAGACACCGGAGATGGCGATCCTCGACGAGACCGACTCCGGCCTCGACATCGACGCGCTGCGCGTCGTCTCCAAGGGCGTCAACGCCGTCGCCGGCGAGCATATGGGCGTGCTGATCATCACCCACTACCAGCGCATCCTGCACCTCGTGCAGCCGAGCCACGTGCACGTGATGTTCCAGGGGCGGATCGTCAAGGAGGGCGGCCCCGAGCTCGTCACGGTGCTCGAGGAGAAGGGCTACGGCTGGATCAAGCAGGAGGTCGAGGCGGCGGCCGCATAGCCATGGCCGCGATCGCCTCCACCTCGACGTTCGACGCCGCGGCGGTCGCGGCGCAGTTCCCGATCCTGCAACGCGAGATCGACGGCCGCCGGCTCGTCTACCTCGACGCGGGCGCGACCGCGCAGAAGCCCGAGGCGGTGCTGCGCGTCCTTGACGAGTCCTACCGGCTGCACAACGCGAACATCCACCGCGGCGTCTACACGCTCGCGCAGGAGGCGACTGCCCGCTTCGAGGGCGCGCGCGAGCGGATCGCGCGCTTCATCGGCGCGCCGACCGCCGAGACGATCTTCGCGAAGAACGTCACCGAGGCGATCAACCTTGTCGCATACGCGTGGGGCCGCCAGAACGTGCAGGCCGGCGACCTGATCGTGCTCACGCCGATGGAGCACCACGCGAACGTGGTGCCATGGCAGCAGCTCGCGCTGGAGGTCGGGGCAAGACTCGCCTATGTCGAGCTCACCGACGACGGCCGCCTCGACATGGACTCGTTCGACGCGCTGTTGGAGCGCGGTCCGAAGCTCGTCACGATCGCGCACGTCTCGAACGTGCTCGGCACGCTCAACCCGGTCGAGCAGATCGTCGTGAGAGCGCACGCTGCCGGCGCGATCGTGCTGATCGATGGCGCGCAGGCGGTTCCACACCTGTCGATCGACGTCCGCGCGATCGGTGCCGACTTCTACGGCTTCACCGGGCACAAGGTCTACGGGCCGACCGGGATCGGGGTGCTGCATGGGCGCCGTGAGCTGCTCGAAGCGATGCCCCCGTTCCTGACGGGCGGCGACATGATCGCCTCGGTCGACTTCGAGCGCTCGACGTTCGCTGGCATCCCGCATAAGTTCGAGGCGGGCACGTCGCCGTACGTCGAGGCCACCGGTCTCGGGGCTGCCGTCGAATGGCTGGATGCGCTTGGGCTGGAGACCGTCTACGCGCACGAGCACGCGCTTGTCGCCTACGCGCTCGACGCGCTCGCCGAGGTGCCGGGTCTGACCATCTACGGACCGGCCGCCGAGCACCGCGGGTCGCTTGTCTCGTTCGCGCTTGACGGTGTCCACCCGCACGACGTCGCCGAGCTGCTGAACCGTCGCAACGTCTGCGTGCGCGCGGGGCATCACTGCGCACAGCCGCTGATGCGCCGCCTCGGCGTCTCGGCGACGACGCGGGCGAGTTTTGCGGCGCATTCGACGCGCGCTGATGTTGATGCGCTCGTGGAGGGCCTGCACGAGGTCCGCCGCGTGTTCCGGCTGTGACCGCAAGCGACTGATGCGTTGGCAGCAGTCGCCGTACGGTGTTCGACCCCGCTCTAGAGGGGCTCAAACTACTTTACTTCTGGGCAACGTCGCTCTAGGATTCCTTGCTGGTTGGGCGGGGGCGTGCTCTGCACGCAGTGCTCGCTTAACCTGCCGCCCTTTGACTTGCTCGCGGGGACGCGAGCTGAGACAGCGGCGAACCGGCGAGGGCCGTCGCGACCACGGCCCTCGCCGCATTTAACGCCCGCCTGGCCATGCGGCCAGGCCGCCGCGGCGCCGTTAGCGCAGCCCGGCGGCCGTCTGCTCGAGCAGGTCGAGCGCATCCTGCAGGCCGTCCTCCATGCCGGTCGCGAGCACCGCGTCGCGCGTCTCGCGGCTGTCGAGCTGCATGAGGATCTCAAGCGTCGTGTGCCCGTCCGCCTCGGTGAACGTGACGATGTTCAGCGCTTCGGACTCGGTCCCACCCGCCCCGCCCTCGTACACCTCGGTCGAGACGATCCGCTCGTGCGGCACCAGCTCGCGGTACTCGCCGTGGAAGGCGACCTCGAAGCCGCCCTCAGTTGTGGTCATCGCGTAGCGCCAGCTGCCGCCGACGCGCAGGTCGATCGCGATCGACGTGACCTCGCCGCGTCTGGCGTGCCACCATCGCCGCACCAGCTCCGGCGTCGTGTAGGCCTCCCACACAAGCTCGCGCGGCGCGTCGAACTCCCGCACAATGCGGATCTGCTTGTCGCTCGGGAGCGTCAGCTCAGCCGTTCGTGTGCTCGTCATCTCCGTCAGCTCCTTCCCGTTGCTTGAGCTCCTCCAGCACGTCGTCAAGCGCGTCGAAGCGGTCCGCCCACAGCTGCTCATACCCGCCGACCCAGTCGTGGATCGGCCTGAGCGCCTGGCCGTTCACGCGGTAGAGCCGCTGTCGGCCGGCTACCCGCACCTCCACCGCGCCGACCTCCCGCAGCACACGCAGGTGCTTGGAGACCTGCGGCTGCGAGAGGCCGAGGTCGCGGACGAGCTCCCCGACCGCCCGCTCGCGGTCGGTGAGTGCGTCGAGGAGCGCTCGCCGCTGCGGCTCCGCCACCGCGTTGAACACGTCCGTGGTCGTCGCTGCTCGTGCCATCGGGGCATCATATGCTGATATAAGCATATGTCAAGACGCCGCCTGCGGCGGTGCGTGGCTAGGGTGTAGAGCGCGATGGACGACCTCTACCGCGAGTACATCCTCGAGCACTACAAGCGGCCCCACAACTGGACGCCGCCGCAGCCCGAGCTGGCCGCCCCGGACCTCGAGTTCGAGGACAACAACCCGTTGTGCGGGGATGAGCTGCGCGTGCAGATCGTCCTCGACGAGCAGCGCCGCGTCGCCGATCTGCGCTTCTCCGGCCACGGCTGCGCGATCTCGCAGGCGGCCGCCTCGATGGCGTCCGACGAGGTCAAGGGTATGCCGGTCGACCAGCTGCTCACGCTCGACAAGTCGTTCGTCCTTGACCTGCTCGGGATCGACATCTCGGCGACGCGCATGAAGTGCGCGCTGCTGTCGCTCAAGGTGCTCAAGAGCGCGGCCCTTGGCGGCGCGGCGGCGTGGCCCGATCAGGACGAGGCGGCGTAGGCCGCTACACTCCACGGCATAAATCCGATCCCCGCACTAGGACTTCTCCCCTTGCCCGAGACGATCACCGTCTGCCCCGTCGACGACCTGCCGCCCGGCGCCATGCGCCTGGTCGAATGGGAGGACGTCGAGATCGGCGTCTTCAACTGCGGCGGCGCCTACTACGCGATCGAAGACCGCTGCTCGCACGACGACGGCCCGCTTGCGGAGGGGGAGTTCGACGAGGCGACTTGCACGGTCGAGTGCCCGCGCCATGGCTCGCGCTTCGACCTCAAGACGGGGAAGCCGCTGACGCTGCCGGCCTACACGCCGGTGGACGTGTTCCCTGTGGTCGTCGCCGACGACGTGATCAAGCTGGAGGTTGACTGACATGGCCACGCCCGAGGTGCTTGCCGAGCAGCAGAGTCTGAAGGGCATCAACGCCGACTACGAGGAGCGCTTCGGCTTCCACGACGCCGAGAACTACCTCTACAAGGCGCCGAAGGGCATCAACCGCGAGATCGTCGAGAAGATCTCCGAGTTCAAGGGCGAGCCGCAGTGGATGCGCGAGTTCCGCCTGAAGGCGCTTGAGCACTTCTTCGCGCACCCGATGCCGAGATGGGGCTCTCCCATGCTCGCCGAGGTCGACTTCGACAACATCCACTACTTCGTGCGCGCGTCCGAGCGCGCCGAGCGCTCGTGGGACGACGTGCCCGACGACGTCAAGAGAACGTTCGACCGGCTCGGCATCCCCGAGGCGGAGCGCAGATTCCTCGCCGGCGTCGGCGCGCAGTACGAGTCCGAGGTCGTCTACCACCAGGTGCGCGAGGACCTCGAGAGACAGGGCGTGATCTTCGTCGACATGGACTCGGGCCTGCGCGAGCACGAGGACCTGGTCAAGGAGCACTTCGCGACGATCATCCCGCCGAACGACAACAAGCTCGCGGCGCTCAACAGCGCGGTCTGGTCGGGCGGCTCGTTCGTGTACGTGCCGCCGGGCGTCGAGGTCGAGATGCCGCTGCAGGCCTACTTCCGCATCAACACGGAGAACATGGGCCAGTTCGAGCGCACGCTGATCATCGCCGACGAGGGCTCCTACGTGCACTACGTCGAGGGCTGTACGGCGCCGACGTACTCGTCGGACTCGCTGCACTCCGCAGTGGTTGAGCTGATCGCCAAGCCGGGCGCGCGCATCCGCTACACGACGGTGCAGAACTGGTCGCAGAACGTCTTCAACCTCGTCACCAAGCGCGCGGTCGCGCACGCGGACGCGACGGTCGAGTGGGTCGACTGCAACCTCGGCTCGAAGCTGACGATGAAGTACCCGTCCGTCTACCTGCTCGGCGAGCGGGCGCACGGCGAGATCCTCTCGATCGCGTTCGCGGGCGCCGGCCAGCACCAGGACGCGGGCGGCAAGATCATCCACGTTGCGCCGAACACGACCTCGAACATCTTCTCCAAGTCGATCTCGAAGGACGGCGGGCGCGGCTCCTACCGCGGCCTGCTCGAGGTCGCCAGAGGCGCGCACGGCGCGCGCTCGAAGGTCGTCTGCGACGCGCTGTTGCTTGACGAGGCCTCGCGCTCGGACACCTACCCGACGATCCGCATCGGCGAGGACGACGTCGACGTCGGCCACGAGGCGACCGTCTCGAAGATCGGCGAGGAGCAGCTGTTCTACCTCCAGTCGCACGGGATCCCCGAGGAGGAGGCCTCCAAGCTGATCGTCAACGGCTTCATCGAGCCGATCACGAAGGAGTTGCCGATGGAGTACGCGGTCGAGATGAACCGCCTCATCGAACTCCAAATGGAGGGCTCGATCGGCTAGGCCGGGCGCCTGGCGGCGCCTCGCCGCGCCTGGCGGCGTCATCGGGGTTCGCCGTACGTTCGTACGGCTTCACCCCTGCTTCCTTGCCAGGCACGACGATGCGCTCGCCAGCCACCCGCCCTTCGCGGCAATCCCTGTTCCTCGCCCCCGACCTCGTTTCTTCTCGATGACATCAACGCTCGAAACGCCTTCCCCCTCGTGGCTCGCTGAGCGCCGCTCGCGCGCCGCTGCGCTCGCTTCCTCGCTCGAGCTGCCGCAGTACAAGGGCCACGCCGGGTGGGAGTTCACGGACATCTCTGCGCTCGATCTGGCGGCGTATGCGCCCGCGAGCGCGGGGGATGCGGGGGCGGCGGAGCGCGCGGAGGCGCTGTTCCAGGGCTTGCCGTCGCCGTACGTGCTGACGCAGGTCGACGCTTCCACCGTCGCAGTGCCGGAGGAGCTGCCGGCGGGCGTGACCGTGACCTCGCTGGAGCGCGCCGCGGCCGAGCACGCCGAGCTGGTGGAGCGGCACCTCGGCACGATCGTGACGAACGAGGACGCGTTCGTCGCGCGCAACGAGGCGTCGTTCGCCGGCGGCGCGTTCGTGCACGTCGTCGCCGGCACCGTCGTCGATCGCCCGATCCTCATCAGCGCCGTCCAGGGGGCAGAGCGCAGCGCGCTCGACTGGCGCACGCTGATCGTGATCGAGGACGGCGCGCAGGCGGAGGTGTGGGAGCAGTACCTGTCGGCCGGCGCGGACCAGGACGCGCTCTTCAACACCGTCGTCGAGCTGGTTGTTGGGCAGAACGCGCGGCTGCGCTTCGTCTGTGGCCAAAGCCTCTCGGAGAGGAGCTGGATCTTCGGCACGCAGCGCGCCGAGGTGGCGCGCGACGGCGCGCTCGACTGGGTCGCGCTTGGCTTCGGCAGCGCGCGCGGCAAGGTGCGGATGGAGACGAAGCTCGCCGGCCCCGGCGCCGAGGGCAGAGTCACCGGCGCCTACGCCTCGCACGGCCGCCAGCACGTCGACTTCGACACGACGCAGGAGCACGCCGCCCCGCACACGACCTCCGACCTCGCCTTCCGCGGCGTCCTCCAGGGCCGCAGCGAGGCCGTCTGGCGGGGCAACATCATCGTCGACCCCGGCGCCCAGCAGACCGACGCCTTCCAGGACTCGCGCAACCTGCTGCTGTCCAAGCGCGCGCACGCGGACGCGATCCCGGGCCTGGAGATCCAGGCGAACGACGTGCGCTGCACGCACGCCGCCGCGATCGCCCAGATCGACCCCGAGCAGCTCTTCTACCTGCGCTCGCGCGGCTTGCGCGAGGAGGTCGCGAAGCGGCTCGTGATCGAGGGCTTCCTCGCCGCGCTCGTCGAGCGCTTCGAGCAGGGGCCGGTGCGCGAGGTACTCGGCGGCGCGCTCGAGCGGCGCCTCGGCACGGTGCTCGGCGCGGCGTAGGCTGCGCGCGGGCGTCGTCACGCTTGCCGTGCAGCGGGCCGCTTGCGCGGCGCGTCGGCGCCGCCGAGCTGTCGCCTAGCTTTCGCGCGGCGGGTCAAGGGTGTGATGGTGTAGGGGTCGTT
>Ga0075429_100002395_pt1 | contig 15794 bp, 17 predicted proteins | sample RhiMetdeltSRZDD3_FD_75295 | JGI IMG/M metagenome (GOLD analysis project Ga0075429, IMG submission 75295) | Populus rhizosphere microbial communities from Tennessee, USA - Rhizosphere MetaG P. deltoides SRZDD3 | ecosystem: Host-associated > Plants > Roots > Rhizosphere > Soil | place: USA... | reverse complement strand
TCAGCTCGTCGTAGCGCGCCTCGACCTTCGCGAGGCGCCGGCGCAGCCCGGGGGTGAGCGGATCGCTCACGGCTGGCTCGGTCGGGTCGGCGCTGCGGGCGCCGCGCCCGCAGGCGCGGAGGCCGTCGCCTCCGCGTCACCCGCGAGGGCCTCCTGCAGCGAGGCGACCGCGACGTCGATCATGCCCGCCTCGGGTCGACGGGTCGTGATCCGCTGCAGCAGGAGGCCGGGCGCGACGAGGAGACGCATCACGGGATTGGTCTCGTGCGCCGCGCCGAAACGCAGGACCTCGTACGAGATCGAACCGACAGGGATGATGAGCGCCAGGCGCGCGACGAGGTCGACGAGGATGTTCGTCCGCGGGAGGAACGCGAAGAGCGCGATCGACACCACGACGACGAAGAGCAGGAACGCCGTGCCGCAGCGTGGATGCGCGGTCGGATACGGCTCGATGCGCGCGGGCGTGAGCTCGGTGCCGTGCTCGAACGCGTGGATGGTCATGTGCTCCGCGCCGTGGTACATGAACACGCGGCGGATGTCGGGCATGAAGGAGATCGCGAAGAGATAGCCGAGGAACAGCACCATGCGCAGCACGCCCTCGGCGATGTTCAGCACCAGCGATGACTCCACGATCCCCTGCGCGGCCTGCGTCGCGAAGTACGGGATGCCCACGAAGAACGCGAGCGCGAACAGCAGCGCGCCGCCGAAGATCACCGCGTTGCCCCCGCTGCTGACGGAGCCCTCTCCTTCCTCAAGCTGCAGGTCGGCGGACTTCATCAGCATGCGCGTGCCGATGGAGAGCGACTCCCACAGGACGACGAGGCCCCGCACGAAGGGAGCGCGAGCGATGCGTGACTGCAGCAGCTTCGATTTGAGCGGTTCGCGGTAGCGGTAGATGTCCTTGTTCGGTAGGCGGCACGCGAGCCCGATCGTGCGGCGGCCGCGGATCATCACGCCTTCGATGACCGCCTGACCCCCGTACGCCGTCGGGGGGTTCACGTCGCGTCGGTCCGCGCCTGGGCGGTCGCGGCGCGTCGCGGCACCTCGTGGCAGCCGCGGCAACGCGCCTCGTACGCCTCTTTGGCGCCGATCACGATGATGGGCTCGTCGTAGAACGCCGGCACGCCGTTGACGATGCGCTGCGTCCGTGTCGCGGCTTCGCCGCAGACGACGCAGATCGCTTCGAGCTTGTCGACCTTCTCCGCGAGCGCGAGCAGCGTGGGCACGGGTCCGAACGGCTCGCCGCGGAAGTCGAGGTCGAGGCCCGCGCAGATCACGCGGTGGCCGCTCGCCACGAGCTTCCGCACCACACCGACGATCGCGTGGTCGAAGAACTGCACCTCGTCGACGCCGACGACCGTCGTGTCCGGTGACATCAGCTGCAGGATCTCCTCGCCCACGAGCACCGGTCGCGCCTCGAACGAGTCGCCGTCGTGCGAGCTCACGAGCTCGCTGTTGAAGCGGATGTCGATTGCGGGCTTGAAGACCTGCACGGCGCGGCGCGCGATCACCGCGCGCCTGACACGGCGGATGAGCTCCTCGCTCTTTCCGCTGAACATCGAGCCGACGATCACCTCGAGACCCGCGTGGGCCCGGGCGTCCCTCGGCGGCAGCTAACGGCCCGGAGCGGCCTCCGCCTTCGCGGCCGGCTGCTCCGCCTGCTTGGTCCCGTATCGCTTGTTGAAGCGATCGACACGACCCTGGATGTCGAGGATGTGCTGCTTGCCCGTGAAGAACGGGTGGCACTTCGCGCAGACCTCGACGTGAAGCTCGGGCTTCGTCGATCCGGTCATGAACGAGTTGCCGCACGCGCAGATGACCTTCGCGTCGACGTATTTGGGGTGGATCTTTTCCTTCATGGGGTCCTTCTCTCTATGCCGCAGGGATGACGTTGACCTTGCGCCGATCGTCGCGCGCGGGGGTGTACTTCACCTCGCCGGCGACGAGCGCGAACAGCGTGTGGTCCTTGCCGACGCCCACGTTCTGGCCGGGCAGGAGCCGCGTGCCGCGCTGGCGCACGAGCACCGTCCCTGCTTCAACAAGCGAGCCGGCGAATTCCTTCACGCCAAGCCGCTGGCCGGCGGAGTCGCGACCGTTGCGTGTGGAGCCTGCGCCCTTTTTGTGTGCCATTTCTCTTAAGCCTCGATCTTCGTGATGCGGAGCGTCGTCTCCGATTGGCGATGGCCGCGACCGCGGCGCTGGCGGGTCTTGTTCTTGTACCGGAGGACCTGGATCTTCGGGCCCTTGCCGTGCGCCACGATCTCCGCGGTCACCTTCGCGCCGCCGAGCGCCGGCTGGCCGGCCTTCACGTCGTCGCCGTCCGCGATGACGAGGATGTCGCCGAGCGTGACGGTCTCACCGACCTTGCCCACCAGGCTGTCGACGCTGACGAGGGCTCCCTCTTCGACGCGGTACTGCTTACCGCCGCTGCGGACGATGGCGTACATCGGAAACTCGGACCACCCGGACAGAAAAAGTCGTCGCGCGCCTGCGCGACGTCAAGAAAAGTATACCGGACGGCCCCCTCACCGCGACCGTCCGGTACCGAGCGACTAGGCCCGTGCGCGGCGCGAAAGGACCGCTGGCATGCCCAGCATGCGCACGAGATAGGTCACGATGCCGAGCAGCGCCGCCAGACCCATGATCGGCGCGACGAACGCGACGGGATGCGTGAATGCCGGCTTTCCCTCGCCCGAGCCGATGATGATCAGCACCGCGATGAACGCCGCGGCGCCGACATTCAGCCCCCAGAAGATGACGTCATCGGCCCACGGCCACACGCGCGCCCGCTCCGGGACTTTGCTGAGAGTGGTCGTCCCCCTGTCCGAGTTGACGACGAGGATCGCGCCGAAGAGCGCGTTCGTCATCACGCCCACGAAGTACGAGTGGTCGAGCGCGTGCAGGAGGCCGATCGAGACCTGCGTGAAGTCACCCTGCGCCGCGATGAACTGCTGCACGAGGATCGCCTGAAGGACGACCGCGAGGATGAGGAACGGAACGACGATCGCGATGTGACGCGCTCCTGTCGGTGCCAACCACGGCGCCGCGAGCGCCGCGCGCCCGACGCGGTACGCCGCGATCACGATCCCCGCCAGAGTGAGAAGCGTCGCAAGCCCCGGCAGTGCCTGCGCGGCCGCGGGTGGCAGCGACGAACTGAGCAGGAGGCTCGCCGAAAGAACGAGGCCGCCCACGAAGAGCAGGTAGACCTGGGCGAGACCGAGCGTGGGGCGACCGGTGCCGCCGATAAGCTGCCACTCCGCGAACCCGGCTGCGACGAGCACGAGGTATCCGCCGGTCTGCGCGGAGGCATGCGCGCCGACGAGATCGGCACCGGTCGGGAGCGCATTGCCCGTGGCCAGCAGCACCTGAACGATGACACCGAGCGTCGAGCCGATGACCAGCGTCGTCAGCCCAAGGAGGACCGACAGCTTCGGGATGTCGAGCCGAGCGATACCACCATCGGCCTTCACGCGCGTGTACACGAACCACCACCAGTACACGATGATCGCGAGCTCGGCGAGACCGAACACGCCGCGAAGGATGAAGACACCGGACCAGAAAGCCATGACGTATGCGGCCGTGCCCAGACCGCTGAGCAGGATCGCGGCACTGAGGTCTTCGTTCCTGCGAGCGAACATCCAGATCGCGATGCCGATCACCCCCATCGTGATCCAGCCGAGGGTCCCTGAATGGAGATGCGTGAGCAGCGTGGCGCGATCGAGTGCACCGAAGAGCTGTGTCGCGTTCGCGAGACCGAGAAGAGCCGTGAGCGTGAAGATGATGAGCGCGTACTGGAATGCCTGTCCGACCTCAGCGCGTGCGCGCATGACCCGCCTCCCTCCGCCTACTGGCGCGAGAGCCTAGCGCGCGCGGGAGTCGAGCGCGACCACCTGCACGTTCTCAGGCAGGGAGCCGCGCGTGACCGAGAGCTTCGGCACCGGCGTCAGCTCCTTCACGCCCAGCTCATGTAAGAGGCGCTCGTAGGGGCTGTCCTTTTTCTGAACCTCGGGGTCGTAGGACATGGGGACGACGACCTTGGGCTCGAGCTGGTGGACGATCTCGGCGGCCTTCGCGGCGGAGAGGTTCGTGTCCGCGCCGCTGATCGGGACGAGCACGATGTCGACGTCGCCGAGTCGCTCGAGATCCGCCGCCGGCAGCGAGTGTCCGAGGTCTCCGAGGTGACAGATGAGCAGGTCGTCGAGCCGGATCGCGAACACGGTGTTGCGTCCGCGCGTCGTGCCCTTGTCCTCATCGTGGAATGTGCCGAGTCCGGTCACGAGCACCTCGTGGACCTCGTATTCGCCGGGGCCGCGCAGCACGACCGGCTCGCCGCCCACCGACTTCAGGCTGGAGTGGCCCGGGTGGTCGTGCGAGATCGTGACGAGGCCGGCCTCCGTCCGGGAGATGGCGTGGCCCGACTTTGGATCCGGCGGGTCGGTCAGCACGATGCCTTCGCGGCCGCGCATGCGGAAGCAAGCGTGTCCCAACCAAGTGAGGTCCATCGGGGGCACCACAATACGCGAAACACCCTGAGATGCCCTCGGGTAAGCCGGTTCAGGAGGGCGGCTCAGCGCCATCGGAGGCTGCCGGCTGACGCGCACCGATCAGGAAGCCGTTCAGCGGTGCCTCGCCGGCGATGCCGATGCCTATTCGACCCTCGTCGAACGTTACGGAGGCCGGGTGTACAACATCGCGCTGCGTATCACGGGTGACCCCGATGCGGCCTCCGATTGCGCCCAGGAAGCCTTCATCCGCGCGCACAAGGCCCTCCACCAGTACGACCCGAGCCTCCCGTTCGGACCGTGGATCTTCCGGATCGTCACCAACGTCAGCCTCAATCACGTCCAGCGCTGGCACGCGCATCAGACACCGGTCGAGGAGCTGCCCGAAGTCGCGGAGCCGACGGAGTCGGGACCGGAGGCGTCGGCGCTGCGTCGCGAGGCGCTCTCGGAGGTGATCGCCGCAATGGCGGAGCTGCCGCCCGCATACCGCGCGGCCCTCACGCTCCGCCACATGCAGCAGCTGTCCTATCAAGAGGTGGCCGACGCGCTGGGCATCCCGCTCGGCACCGTGAAGACCCATCTGCACCGGGCGCGCGCGGCGCTCAAGGCACGCCTCGCGGCGCGAAAGAGGGAGACACAAGCATGACGGGGCCGTTCGGCCTGTCCGACCTCGATCCTGAAGAGCGCGATCTGCATCTCGTGCTGTCGGCGGTACCGCCGCAGGCGCCGCCGGTCGGCTTCCGCGACCGGGTCATGCGCCGCGTCGTCGAGCAGCGCGTCGGATGGGAGCTCCTCGTCGCGGCGCTGCTCGCGCTGCCGAGCCTCGCCTTCCTCGCGCGCCAGGTCGCCGAGAGCGGTGAGGACTTCGCGGCCGCGCTCGTCAACGTGCTCGGCGCGGCCTCGAGCGAGTCGGCGAACGCGTCCTTCTTCATCGATGGCCTCACGGTCCTCGCGGTCGCGCTCGTTGGCGTCGCCTGCGTGCTCGCCGCGCACGCGCTCGTCGCGAGCGCTCACGGCCGCCGCCGGCTGGTCCCATGACCGGTCGAGACCTCGCCGTCGTTCTCGGCACGCTCGCCGTCGCCATCGGACTCAGCGCGATCCTCTTCGTGGGCGCCGCCGCGACGTCGCCGGCATCCGGTCCCGAGCCGTCGGCACGACCGCGCGTGTTCTTCGATCAGCGGAACGCGCTGCCGCCCGGGCGTACCGTCGTCGACGCGCAGCGCCGCGTCGCCGGTCCGCTGCAGGCGATCGTCCCGCTGCAGCGCGGCATCTCCGACACCGCGCGTGACGCCGCCGGTCTGCTGCTGACTCTGCTGCTCACGGCATCGACGCTCGTGCTCGCGAACAGCCAGGTCGTCGCCGTCTATCGCGCATCACTTGGCGGCTGGCGCACGCAGGCACGCGTGCTCGCCGCGGGATTCGTCGTCATGGGCCTCGCCATCTCGACCGCCGCGCTCGCGTGGGTCGTGTACCTGAACTTCGTGACCAGCGCGCTGCGCGACACGCCGTTCGGTCCGGGCACGGCGCTCCAGGTCGGACTGACCGCCTTCGCCGTCGTGTGCGTGTTCGCGCTGCTCGCACTTCTCGTCGGCTTCGCCGCGACGGCCTGGCGTCTTGGCGATGCGCTGCTGCAGACGCGCGCACTGTCTCGCTTCCAGTCCCAGATCCCCGCGCCGGTCGTCGCGCTCGCCGGCGCGACCATCTTCTTCATCCTCTGGCAGATCCCCGCGCTCGGCGTGTTCGCGCTGGCCGCGGTCGTCGCCTACGCGCTCGGCGCGGTCGTGACCGCGCGCCTCATCAGGGAAGGGGTGACAACGTGACCGCCGCCAGCATGAACGTGAACGTCGTGAGAGGGATGGTCTCGACCTGGCCGGGTCGCATCCTCGTGATAACGCTGGCCGCGGTGCTCATCGGCGGCACGATCATGGTGGTGCGCGGCAACGGCGGCACTCCTCCTGTGACGTACCGCACCGCCGAGGCCTCGAGAGCCAGCCTCGCACAGACGGTGGCGATCTCGGGCTCGGTCAACGCGGCCGGTCAGGCGCGCCTCAACTTCCGCACCAGCGGTCGCCTGAGCGCGATCCTCGTGTCGGTCGGCCAGCAGGTCACGACAGGCCAGGAGCTCGCGCGCATCGAAGCGACGGATCTCGAGAACACGCTGGCGAGCGCGCAGAACAACCTCGCGAGCGCGCTGTCGAACCTGCAGCGCCAGAACCAGTCGTACGCGGACGCGCAGCGCAGCCTCGAAAACGCACGCAGGTCCGCGAGCACGGACGTCGCGAACGCGCAGGCCGCCCTCGCGAAGATGAGGTCCAACTTCGCGTCGGCGAAGTCGAACTTTCAAGGACTCACCGCGGCGGCGACGGCCGATGTCTCGGCGTTCCAGGACAGCCTCGGAGCGTTCCAGACCCAGATCGACGCGCTCATCGCACAGATGAGCCAGATCGTCGGCGGCGGAGACACGGGCGATCTCCGCAACGCGCTCAACTCCATCACGTCCGCGAAGTCACCGGCGCTGCAGAACGCGCATGCGAACTCGCTGAGCCTGCTCTCGCCCGCGCTCGCGGAGTACCAGAGCGCGCGGAACGCGACGCTGGGGCTGATCGCTGATTTCGAGTCGGCGATCGCCGCAGGCAGCGACACCACCGCCGTCGCGGCCAGCTACCAGACGGCGCAGACGAACTACGCCATCGCGCTGTCGCGCCTCACCAGCGCGCTGGACACGACGTCGTCCGTCCTCACCACGATCCAGGGCAGCGTGACGAGCGCGCAGGCTTCCCTCAACACGCAAGCGACGAGGTCGCTGCGCGATCCATTCGACCAGTGGCGCGCCGCGCTCGCGACGCTCTACACCCTCGTCGGCAGCGAGCAGCAGCGGGTCTCGACGCTCAAGCTCAAGCTGTCGCAGGCGACCACGTCGGCCAACACGCTCGCCGATGCGATCAACGGCAGCTACGTCGCCGCGATACAGAACGTTCCGGCGGTCATCGACCGCACCAGCCAGACCGTGCAGAGCGCGGAGACCGCGCTTGCCTCGAAGCCCGCGGACATCCAGAGCGCGCAGAACGCCGTCGCGTCGGCGCAGCTTTCCGTCGCGACCGCCCAGGCGAATCTCGAGTACGCGACCCTGCGCGCGCCGAGCGGCGGCGTCATTCAGGCGATAAACGGCACCGTCGGCGAGCCCGCGTCGTCGAGCACCACGACACCGGTCGTCCTGCTCGCGAATACCGGCACGGTCCAGCTGCATGGCACGGTGGGGGAGTCGGAGGTCTCCAAGCTGAAGCTCGGCCTCGTGGCGAACGTGACCGTCGAGGCGCTCGGCGCGGCGACGCGCATGACCGGCAAGGTCACCGGCATCGACCCGGTCGCCACGATCCAGCAGGGCGTCCCGGTGTACGGCGTCGACGTGACCATCGACATTCCGAACGCGGCGATCAAGCCGGGCATGAGCGGCACCGCCAGCGTCATCCTCGTGAGCCGCCAGGACGTGCTGACCGTACCCAACCTCGCGGTGAGGACCCAGGGGACGCGCCGCTACGTGCAGGTGTTAAAGGACGGGCAGCCGGTGGACGTCGCTGTGACGTTCGGCATCGCCAACGACACCCTGACCGAGGTCACCGGCGGCGACCTCAAGGAAGGCGATCTCGTCATCCTGCCGCAGGCACGCGCCGGCGCGACCGTCGCTCCCGGCCGCGGCGGGCAGCAGATCCCGGGCGGGCCGGGCGGCGGCGGGATCGTGATCCGGTGACCGTGATCGATCGCGCGTCCGTGCCGTACCGCCACGGCGCCGCCGCGACGCGGCCGGTCGTCCGGCTGCGCGGGATCACGAAGACGTACCGGATCGGCCGGGAGATCGAGGTCCGTGCCCTCGCCGGCGTGGATCTCGACATCAACGCCGGTGAGTTCGTCGCGATCATGGGACCGTCCGGTTCAGGCAAGTCGACGCTGATGAACATCCTCGGCTGCCTCGACGTCCCCGACGGCGGTACGTACGAGCTCGCCGAGGCGAACGTCGGCAAGCTGTCGGACGATCAGCTCGCCGCGATCCGCAACAAGCACATCGGCTTCGTGTTCCAGACGTTCAACCTGCTCTCGCGCCTGAACGCCGTGGAGAACGTCGAGCTGCCGCTGGTGTACGGCGGCGATCGTCACGATCGTCGTGCGCGCGCTCTCGCGGCGCTCGGACAGGTCGGCCTCGGCGACCGCGTGAAGCACCGCCCGAGCGAGCTGTCCGGCGGACAGCAGCAGCGCGTCGCGATCGCGCGCGCCCTGTTGAACGATCCGTCGATGATCCTGGCGGACGAGCCGACCGGGAACCTCGACTCGCACTCGAGCGCGGAGATCCTCGCGATCCTCCAGCGGCTCAACGAGCTCGGCAAGACCGTCGTCATGGTGACGCACGAACCGGACGTCGCCGCGCACTGCCGGCGCATCGTGCGCATGCGCGACGGCATCGTGTCGCGCGACGAGCCGGTGCTCGAGCCGCGCCGCGCCGAGGACGAGATCGCGTCGGGCATCGGGGCGACACGATGAAGCTGTACGACTCGTTCCGCTCCGCCCTGCAGTCGCTGGTCGTCAACAAGCTGCGCTCCGCGCTGACGATGCTCGGCGTGATCATCGGCGTCGCATCGGTGATCGCGATGGTCGCCGTCGGCAACGGCGCGTCGCAGCAGGTGCAGAACACCATCCTGTCGCTCGGCTCGAACCTCATCACCGTCTCCCCCGCGAACCTGAGCGATCAGGGGCTGCGCGGCGCCGGCGCGCAGGCGCAGAACCTCACGAACGAGGACATGCGCGCGATCCAGGCACAGCTCGGACCGACGATCGCGGCGATCCACGCCGAACAGGGCGCCGGCCGCTGGCAGGTGACGGCGGCAGGGACGAACTGGAACACCAACGTCAACGGCGTGAGCGAGGACTACCCGATCGTGCGCGACTGGCCGCTCCAGAGCGGCGACTTCTTCAGCGGCTCCGACGTCACGACCAACGCCCAGGTCGCGGTCCTCGGCTCGACGACCGCGCTCAGCCTCTTCGGCGACAGCGGCGCGGTCGGCCAGACGATCCAGCTGCGGCAGGTGTTCGGCGGCGGCGGCCAGGGTCAGGGCCAGCAGCGCGCGCGCATCGTGAATTTCAAGGTCGTCGGCGTCCTCGAGCCGAAGGGATCCACCTTCGGTTTCGGCCGCGACGATCAGATCCTCGTGCCGGTCACGACCGGACAGCGCGTGCTGACCGGCCGGCTCAACATCGTGAACACCATCGTGGTGAAGGCGACGTCGAGCGATGCGATGACCGAGACGACCTCCGACGTCACGAACGTTCTGCTCGAGCGCCACAAGATCAGCGACCCGGCCGCGGCGGACTTCAGCGTGACGAATCAGAACGACACGCTCGCCGCGCTCGGCGCCGTCACCGGGACGTTCACTCTGTTGCTCGGCGCGATCGGCGGGATCTCGCTGCTCGTCGGCGGCATCGGGATCATGAACATCATGCTCGTGTCCGTGAACGAGCGGACGCGTGAGATTGGCATCCGCAAGGCCGTCGGCGCGCGGCGCCAGGACATCATGTTCCAGTTCCTCATCGAGTCGATGGCCCTGACCGGCATCGGTGGGATCCTCGGGATCCTTGTCGGCTGGTCGATCACGCTCTTGGTCGGGCTCATCCCGCAGGCCAGCGGTCTCGTCCTCGTCATCACCACCGGCACGGTGGTCATCGCCGTCGGCGTCTCCGTCGCGATCGGCGTCGTCTTCGGTCTCTATCCCGCGATGCGCGCCGCTCGGCTGCACCCGATCCAGGCACTCCGCTACGAATAGAAGGAAGGCATGTCCATGAAGCCACTGCACATCGTCATCGGCGTCGTCGCAGCACTGGCGCTGGCGGGCGGAGGGTTCGCCGCGGGCATGACCTTCGCGCGAGGCACCGCGAGCGAGGCCGCTGCCTCCGCGTCGCCGACCGGCGCGACCGGGCGGGGCGCGCTCGGCGGAGCCGGAGCCGGTCGCCTTGGTCAGGGCGGGGCCGCGGGCGCAGCCGGTCAGGCCGTCGTCGGCCGCATCCTTTCAGTCAACGACGGATCGATCACGGTCGAGGTGCGGCAGCCTGGCGCCGCAGGCGCGTCACCGACCGTGACGTCGCAGATCGTGTTGGTCGGAAGCACCACGCGGCTGGTGAAGACGGCTGAGACCGAGATCAAGCTCAGCGACCTGAAGGCGAACGACCAGGTCACGATCGTCGGCACGACGGACGCCAGCGGGAACGTCTCAGCCACCGCGATCGTCGCGGGCGGCAACGCGCTGCAGGGAATCCTAGGTGGCGGTCGGACGCCCGCTAGAGAGCTGGGCGCGAGCCCGAGCCCGGCCCCGCGACCCTAACTGCGTTCAACGCGAGAAGTGGAATGGTTCCACGCCTAATTCCATAAGAGTGCGTCATTAATTGGCGAGAAGCGCAGCAGGGATAACGGCGATGCCGTCGCTTCGACGGTACGCATCCTGACCGGAACTGATCACGACGGCGTCCAGCAGCCGATCGCCGATCCTCTGTTGAAGCCAGACAAGATCACGGACGTCGTCATCGCTCGGCGTTCGGGTCAGCTTCACCTCGATAGCTACAACGCGGCCGTCGCGACGCTCGATGATCATGTCGACTTCATGCTCGCCAGCTGCGGTTCGCAGGTGCTTGACGGTCGCCTCGATGGCCTGGGCGTACACGCGAACAGAGAGAACGACCAGCGACTCGAACAGCGCACCAAGCAGCGTTCCATCTCGAGGAATCGGCGGACCGACATCGCGACCGTCCAGCAGCGCATCGGCGTCGACGCCGAGGAGGCTTGCGGCGAGAGCGGGATCGACCAACTGGTGCTTTGGCGGCGCAGCCAGCCGCCGCAGATGCGACTGCGTTGGGAGCCAAGCCGGTACAGGGTCGAGGAACCAGATGCGCTCAAGGATGTCGCGATATGGGCCGGTCGCTGTCTTGCTCGGCTTTTCTTTCTGGTCGGAGGTCGCCGCGTCGCGGATCTTCTCGAATGACGCGGTCGTCGAGGACGCGGCTGCATACGCGGTCATCCAACGTTTGAGTGTCTCGGGATTGCGCACGGCATGTCCGAGTTCAGGGAAATCTCGGTCGACTACACGGTCGACGTAGCCATCGAGCTGCGCTCGTACCGCCCGACCCTTTAGGCCTCGCAGGCCCGGAAACCCCGAGGCGAGGATCTCGTCCACGTATGCGTTCAAGTCGCACTCGCACCGACCTTCGATCTTCGGTCGACCACCGTCAGCGAGTCTGCCGAGGCTCACGCTCGGAGTGGCCAAACCGCGCTCAAGCAGCGATAGCGGACGCATGCGCACGCCCACGATGCGCCCTGCGCCGCTGTGCGTTCCGCGCTGTTCCGGCACGGCCGAGCCGGTGAGAAGGTAAGAACCAGGACGCGCTCCTTCGTCCACGGCACGCCGCACGAGGTCCCATGTCTCTGGAAGTCGCTGCCACTCGTCGATCAGTACTGGTCGCGCGCCCTCAAGAAGACGTCGCGGATCTGCCCTGGCCACGGCCAGCTCGTTGGCGTCGTCGAGGCGACGCGTCGTAACAGCACGGCGCTGCGCGGTGCGCGTCTTTCCGACGGCCTTTGCTCCAGCGATGGAGACGGCCGCGAGTTGTTTGGTCAATTCGTCGAGTTCCGCGTCCACGACCCGCGGTTGGTACTCAGGGGGTTGCCCGGTTGTCGTCATCTCGTCTCCTAGACTACCACTATGACGGCCATTAGGCGACCACTCTGACGGTCCCTAGGCACCCAAGATGACGCTTACATCGTCTCGGGAGCGCTGACGCCGAGCAGACCCAGTGTCTGACGGAGCGTGACCTGGACCGCCTGGACCAGACGAAGGCGCGCCTTCGACACCGCGACGTCTTCGCTGACGACGCGGTGGTCGCGGTAGAAGCCGTGGAACGCGCCGGCCAGCTCGAGCGCGTATCCGGTGAGCAGGTGCACGCCGCGGTGGCCGACGATGTCGGCGAGCAGCTCGGGGAAGCGCAGGCAGAGCTTGATGATGGCGAGCTCACCCGGCGTCGTGAGGACTGACAGGTCGGCGCCCTCGGCCGTGATGCCGCGCTCGGCGGCGGTGCGGAAGATGCTCGCGATGCGCGCGTGCGCGTACTGCACGTAGTAGACGGGATTGTCGTTCGATTGCTGCACCGCGAGCTCGAAGTCGAAGTCGAGCTGGCTGTCGGCGCCGCGCTGCAATAACAGGAAGCGCGCGGCGTCCCTGCCGACAGCGTCGAGCACATCCTCGAGGCGGAGATAAAGGCCGGTCCGCTTTCCCATCTTCTGCAGCACGCCTTCGTGGAGGAAGCGCACGTATTGATAGAGAAGGACGCTCCAACGGTCTTCCGTGATCCCGAGCGCCGGTAGCGCGATCTTCATCTGCAGTAGGTGGTAGTGGGTGTTCGCGCCCCACACGTTGATCTTGAGATCGATCCCGCGCTCTTCGAGGCACAGGCGGTGATACGCGATATCCGTCCCGAGATACGTTGGATCGCCGTTCGAGCGGATGACGACCCAGCCCTCCTCCCCCTCACGGTCGAGGGCGCGCGCCTCGGGCGTCTCGAACCAGACCGCGCCGTCACGGTCGACGAGGCAACCCCGTCGCCGCAGCTCGTCCATCGTCCTCGTGAAGTAGCCCGACTCCAGGAACGACGACTGCTTGAACCACGTGTCGAAGGTGATGCCGAACTTCCTGGTCACGCGCTGCGCGTCCGCGACGACCCAGTCGATCGCCATCGGCGCGAACACGCGACCCTGCTCCTCGAGTGACAGCGGCCGGTAGATGTCGCCGTGCCGTTCCTTGATCTGGGCGGCGATGTCCTTCACGTAATCGCCGGGGTAGGCGTCCTGCGGGACCTCGACCTCCTCGCCGAAGAGCTGGCGGTAGCGGATCGCGACGGACTCACCGAAGCGCTTCACCTGCGTGCCGCCGTCCTCGACGTAGTACTCGCGCTGCACGTCGGCCCCGGCGAACTGCAGCACCGTCGCGAGCACGTCGCCCAGCGGACCGCCGCGCGCGTTCGCAAGGGTCAGCGGTCCCGTGGGATTCGCCGATACGAATTCGACCTGGATGCGCTTGCCGCGGAGCGTCGAGGAGCGCCCGTAGTCGGCGCCTTCGCGGATCATCGCGTCGACCTGCCCGCGGAGCCAGGCCACGTCGAGCCGCACGTTCACGAATCCGCCGCCGGCGACCTCGGCCGACGCGAGCGGGGGGCGGAGATCGAGCTGCTCCTTGATCGCCGTCGCGATCTCGTTCGGCGACTTCCGCAGCACCCTCGCGAGGCGCTTCGCCACGCTCGTGGCGTAGTCACCCTGCTCCGCGTGCGGCGGCACCTCGACCTCGATCCTTTCGCTCTCCCAGCCCTGCCAGCCGTACTGGCGCGCGGCGCGTCCCAGCGCGTCCGAGAATGCGGCGGCGACGAGATCACGCGCTGGTGTGGTCACGTGCGTGAGTCTGGGGCAGTGATGGCGCCCGCGCCAACGTCGCCGCTCGGTTCGTGCCGTCGAAAGAACATGAAGATCATCACCGCGGCCGCCGCGTAGAAGACGACGAGCGTGAGGAGATTCGCGGTGTAGCCGCCCGAGCCGACCAGGCCGCGGATGGCGCCGGAAATCACGGCGCCGGTCCCGGACCCGCCGGCCCAGGCGAGCGCCGCGACCGCATTCACGCCGGCGCGCTCGCTGGGCGTGAAGGATGAGAACGTCAGCGCATTCCACGTCGCGCTGGAGCCGTACATGAAGAAGGCGCGCAGTGCGAGCGCCGCGACCGCGACGACGACGTCGCCGGTGACCGCCGCCACGATCGCGAACGGCAGGGAGGCGATGACGACGCCGACGACCGAAGGGACCGCTCCGTAGCGGCGGGCGATGAGGCCGTGCGCCAGCGCACCGAGGCTGCCGGCCGCCGCGATGGCGCCAAGCACGATGCCGAGCGTCGCGAACGGCATCGCAAATCGCTCGTTGAAGAACAGATTGGTGAACGGCAGGAAGCTACCCGCGCCAAGACCGAACACGAACTCGACGGCGAGAAAACGCGCGAGAAGCCGGTACATGCGCGGCGCGTCGAGCGCGGCACCCGCGACGGGAACGTTCCTGATGAACAGGATCGGGATCGCGCTCGCCGCGGCGATGACGCCACCGCCACCGACGAGCACACGCAGGACGATCGCGTCGCCCGGCTGCGCGTCGAGGAACGACGCCACCGGTGCCGCCAGCACGCCCGCGAGCGCGCTCGCGAAGAACGCCGCCATGGTTCCGAGCGCGATCTGCTGACCGAAACGGGACGAACGCGACGACGCGGTCGTCGCGTCGGCGAGCAGGGCGGCGCCTGAGGACGACGCGAGCAGACCGCCGGCGCCGAAGAGCGTGGCCGCGATCAGGAGCGGTACGAACGCGTCGAAGAGCACCAGCCCGATGAGGCCGACCGCGGCGAGGACTCCGCCACTGAGGATCACCGTACGGCGCGAGCGTCCGCGAGCGATCGTCGCGGCCGGGATCGCACCGAGGACGATGCCGAACGCCGCGGCACCGACGAGCGCACCGAGCTCGATGCCGTCGTAGCCGAGCGCCCGGTACAGGAAGTTGAGATAGAACGCAGCGACCCCGAGACCGAAGCTGCCCAGGGTCGCAGCCGCCAGGTAAAGGAAGGCGTCGCGCCTTCCGAGCGTCATCGGTGCCTGGTCAGCTTGGGCGCGTGGCCAGCGTCACTTCAACGGTCTGCGTCGCCGTGTCGCGGACGATCGTGAGACGCACCTTGTCGCCCGGCCTGAACCTGAGCAGCAGTGACTGCAACGGATGCTCCTGGTCGATCTGCTGATCGTTGAGCTTCGTGACGACGTCGCCGACCCGCAGCCCCGCCTGCGACGCGGGCGAGCCGGCCACGACCGACGAGATCTGGATCCCGGCGGCCGGCGGCAGGCCCAGCGCGACGGCCGCGCGCGGCGACAGCGGCGCGTACTGGATGCCGATGAAGCCGCGGACGACGCGCCCGTTCTTGATGAGCTCGTCGGCGACGGTCCGGATCGTGTTCGCGGAGACCGCGAAGCCGAGACCCTGCGCTTGCTGGGGATCGGCGATGAGCGTGTTCATGCCGATCACCCGCCGCGCTGCCACCCAGATGAGCGGCCCACCGGAGTTGCCCGGATTGATCGCGGCGTCGGTCTGGACGAGATCGTCGAGGAACACGTTCTGCGACACCTGCAGCCGGCGGCCCTTTCCGGACACGACGCCGGTCGTGACGGTGTTCTGGAACTCGCCGAGCGGGC
>Ga0075429_100002393_pt1 | contig 15811 bp, 15 predicted proteins | sample RhiMetdeltSRZDD3_FD_75295 | JGI IMG/M metagenome (GOLD analysis project Ga0075429, IMG submission 75295) | Populus rhizosphere microbial communities from Tennessee, USA - Rhizosphere MetaG P. deltoides SRZDD3 | ecosystem: Host-associated > Plants > Roots > Rhizosphere > Soil | place: USA... | reverse complement strand
AGGCCGCCACGCGGGCCCAGTTCCCACCCACCCAGAACCGGATGCCGACTCCCGGCCCGGGGCTCGACCACGTCAGCCGCCGGCGTAATTGTCGGCGGGGACGCTACTGGGACGCTGTGACATCCCGGTCGATTTGCTCCAATCCTACACCCGGGTCGGTCGTGATCCAAAGTACAAAGTGGCCGAGGTGCTACTTGATCACGATCCGCGTGCGATTGCGCTCCCACAGCCCGTTGCCGACCCCCTCGACCTTCCGGAGCTCTTCCGGCTTCTTGAACGGGCCGTGGGTGTCGCGGTACTCCACGATCTTCTCCGCGACCCGGCGACCGACGCCCTCGAGCTTCATCAGCTCCTTCACGTCGGCGGTGTTGATGTTGATCGGCGTTGTCTCCGGCGCCGTCGTCGCGGCGCCCGCGTGTGGCGGCGCGGCAGCGACGGATCCTGGAGCCAGCGCGCCGAGCGCGATGAGAGCGGTGACGACCGTGAAGCGCGTACGATTCATCGGAGTTCCTCCTTCGATTCGGGTGCACGGCAGTTCACTCGAGCGCTCGCGAGCGAAGGCCATTGAACCCGCCGTCGGCGGAACGCGTCAACGTCCAATGTTCGATACGTGATCTGCCATCTACAAGTTGATGCGGGCCATGACGTTGCGGATCGCGGCAGACCGGTGCTCATGACGCAATCAAGACGCGACCGGTTTCAGCCCGTCGTGCCGGAGCCGGCGATGATGAACACTGTGGACAAAAACACGAGCATGCGGAGAACAATGAGCGACACTGTCTTCGTCCTTTCTCGTGGCGACGACCTCGCTCCAGATTGCCACCCCCGATTACGTTCGCGGCTGGCTGCTGGCGTTCTACTGGCAATCGAGCGGAGGGCGGTGATGGCCTTCAGCAACTTCGCTGCCGCTGAATACTGTCGGAACGTGTTCACTCGTAGCGCAACGCCTCGATCGGATCGAGCCGAGCGGCCTTGCGAGCAGGATACAGACCGAACACGATACCGACGGCCGCCGAGGAGCAGAAGGCCACGACGATAGCGTCGATGGCGATCAGCGTGCGCCAGTCGGCGAAGTGGCTGATCGCCGTCGAGCTCCCCAGTCCTACTCCGACGCCAATGGCTCCGCCGACGAGCGACAGTACCAACGCCTCCCCCAGGAACTGTATGAGGATGTCACGCTGGCGAGCGCCGACCGCCATCCGCAGCCCGATCTCCCGCGTCCGCTCGGTGACCGACACCAGCATGACGTTCATGATGCCGATTCCGCCCACCAGCAGGGAGACGGCGGCGATGGCTGCCAGAAGATAGGCCATCACTCGCGCCGCCTCCTGCTGCGCCTGCACGGTCTCGAGCGGATCCCGGATGGTGAAGTCATCGTCGTCGTAGGGCTGCAGCCGATGCCGCTGACGGAGAAGGTCTTGGATCTGGGACGCCGCGGTAGCGAAATCCTCGGTCTGCCGCACTTTGACCGTGATTGCCCACACGGCGCGGGGGCGACCGGCCCGGATCCTCCCGAACAGTCTCGCGCGCGCCGTCGACAAGGGCACCATCACCACATCGTCCTGATCCTGGCCCGACGTATTCTGGCCCTTGCGGTCAAGGACGCCGACGATGACGAAGGGCACGCGCTGGATTCGAATCGAGTGGCCGATCGGATCATCGTCGCCGAACAGGTGATAGGCGGCGGTCTGTCCGATGACGGCTACCTTCGCGGCGCTGTGATAGTCCTCCGACGTGATCGGGCGGCCATCGAGCACTCGCCAATCTTTCACCTCGAACCACTCGGTCGTCACGCCCGAGATGAGCGTGGCCCAATTCAGGTTGCCGCGAACAACCTGCAGCTGACGACTCAGCGCGGGGGCCGCCGCCTGCACAGCCGGTAGCTCGCGCTGCATTGCAAAAGCGTCGTCATCGGAAAGTGCGATGCGCGTGCCGGCGCCAGCCCGCACGCCACCCAGGTTTGCCGTGCTGGCTACTACCACCAGCAGATTGCTCCCCAGACTGCGGATCTGCTCGGCCACGCGCTCCTGCGCGCCGGCCCCGACCCCCACCATTGCGATGATGGCCGCAACGCCGATGACGATGCCCAGCGTAGTCGTCACGCTGCGAAGCGTGTTGGTGCGGAGGGCCCGGAGGGCGCTGCGAGTATTGCCCCAGAGCATGCCGCGTTCAGCATACGCTGGCTAGCAGACCTCATTCCAGGCGGATGGGCTACGTCTTGAGCGCCATACCCGCCCGACCTGGATGACTGGCGGGCGGCGTGTTACTCGGGAGACGGTCGTCGTACGTCCGGGCCAGCCGCGGACGGCTCCGCGCTGCGCACGGCGGTCAGGTCAGCGTCAGGCAGGAGCGGAATCTTACCAACAGCTGGCTGGCCCGGCAGAGGGTAGCTGACGTCGTCGGCAGAACCGGGCTCGGGCGCGGGTGTCCTCCCTCTTAACCACTTCCGGAGCGCGGTCCCAACGGCAAGCAGAGCTAAACCGCCTACGAGCAACACCAGCGGCGGCGGCACCTCGACAGGGGAACCCTTGAAGTAGATTGTCGTTTCGGCAACGACGAGCGAAGGGGTCCAGAGGCCAACCAGAACCCCGGAAAGGACGGACCGGGAGATGCTCATACACACACCGTCACACACTACTTTTCGGCCACATGATGCCATGTATTGAAAAGCAGTCAATCTGAGAAGAGACAAGTGCGGGCACCCGACAAGGCGACGGTCCGGGCGCGCTTCGAATTAGTCGGTGGAGGAAGCGCGCAGGCGATCGAGATACGCCTGCCACGCGAGCGGGACCAGCGCCTTCTTGTTCGTGTTGCACTGCTTGCAGGCGGGCACGACGTTGCCGCGGCTCGAGCGGCCGCCGCGCCCGAGCGGAACGAGGTGGTCCATCGTCAGCGCGCGATGACCGACGGCTCGCCGGCAGTAGTAACACACCCCGTCGGCGATGCGTCGCTTCCACCATTGGCTCGCGCGCAGCTCGCGGGCCTTCGCGCGCTCGCGGCGCAAGACGTCGGGGTCGATCGGCGCGTAGAACTCACTCATGCGCGGCGAGCGCCGTCGACAGCTCCTCCCACTCGCGCATGAGCCACGTCACCTGCTCCTCGGCGCTCTTGCGCTCGGCGGCCACGGCGCGCACGCGCTCACCGTCGGCGTAGAACGCGGGATCGCCGAGCCGCTCGCCGATCTCGGCCAGGCGCGCCTCGAGCGCGTGAATCTGCCGCTCGACCTCCTCGAGCCGCCGGCGCAGCTCGCGCACGTCCCGGGCAACCTTACCGCTGCGCCGCGGCGCTTCGGCCCGCGCCGCGTGAGCCACCGTCGCCGATCGCGGCGTGGGCGCCGTCACGGCCGGAGGACGAGCGGGAGGCTTTTCCCCTGCGGTCGCCTCGGCCTCGGCGCGCGCCTTGGCGTCGAGGTAGTCGTCGTAGCTGCCGAGATAGGTGACGAGCTGTCCCCGCGTGACCTCGACGACCGCGGTCGCGATGCGATTGATGAAGTAGCGGTCGTGCGAGATGAAGACCAGCGTGCCGGGGAACGCGGCCAGGGCCGCCTCGAGCACCTCGCGCGAGGCCAGATCGAGATGGTTCGTCGGCTCGTCGAGACACAAGAGCGCCGCCGGGCGCACGAGCATCTTCGCCAGCGCCACGCGCGCCTTCTCGCCTCCTGACAGCACCGAGATCTTCTTCTCGACGGTGTCGCCGGAGAAGAGGAAGGTGCCGAGGATGGTCCGCAAACGCGTCTGGCCGAACTCGGGCGCCGCGCGCTCCAGCTCTTCCAGGATGGTCAGGGTCGGCGTCAGCGCCTCGAGCTGATGCTGCGCGTAGTAGTGCACTGCCACATGCGCGCCCAGGGTGCGCTCGCCGCGATCGAACGTGAGCGCGCCGGCCAGCATCCGCAGCAGGGTTGACTTGCCCGCGCCGTTCGGGCCCACCAGTGCGATCTTGTTGCCACGCTCGACCTCGAAGTCGACGCCGGCGTAGACCACGTTGTCGCCGTACGCTTTGTGCACGCCTTTCATGGTGGCCACGCGGCGGCCGGTCCGGGGCGGCTGCGGGAACGAGAAGCGGATCACCCGCGCGTCGCGCTCGACCTCGATGCGGTCGATGCGCTCGAGCATCTTGACGCGGCTCTGCACCTGGCGCGCCTTGGTCGCCTGGTAGCGGAACCGCTCGATGAAACGCTCGATCTCGGCGATGCGCTTGGCCTGGTTGCGCGCCTGCGCCTCCAAGAGCTCTCGCCGCGCCTGGCGCTGGACCAGATAGTCGTCGTAGTCGCCCTGATAGACGGTCAGCCCCGAGGGCGCGAGCTCGGCGATCGACGTGACCATCCGGTTCAGGAAGTATCGATCGTGCGAGACGAGCACCACCGTGCCCTCGTAGTCGACCAGGAACGACTCGAGCCATTCGAGCGACTCGATGTCGAGATGGTTCGTCGGCTCGTCGAGGAGCAGCAGGGACGGCCGCTGTAGCAAGAGACGCGCGAGCATCGCGCGCATCCGCCAGCCGCCCGAGAACTCACTGAGCGGCCGCGCGAAGTCGGCCGGGCGGAAACCGAGCCCGCTCAGGATCGTGTGTGCCTCGGTTTCCAGGCGATAGCCGCCGAGCGCCTCGAAACGGTGCTGCAGATCGCCGTAGCGCGCCGTCAGCGCCTCGCTCTCCTGACCGGACGCGGCGGCCAGGCGCGCTGCGACCTCTTCCATCTCGCGCTCGACTCGCCAGACGTCGGCAAAGCCCGCGAGCACCTCGGCGATGACCGAGCCCTCGGGATTGCCCGCGGCCTCCTGAGGCAGATAACCGACCGTCGTCTCGCGCGGCCGGACGATGCGTCCCTCGTCAGGCTCCTCGACGCCGGCCAGCAGGCGACAGAGCGTCGTCTTGCCGGCGCCGTTGGGACCGACCAGCCCGATACGCTCGCGGTCGGGAATGCGCCACGACAGGTCGACCAGGATCGGTTGGCCCGCGTAACCCTTCGAGATACCCTCGACCTGGATCACGCTTGCCTCAAACGAATGAAAGCGCCACCCGTCATCCCATGCTCTGAATCTTCTCGGGCAGGACCTTCACGGTGATGCGCACCTCGCCCGGACGGCGGTGCGCGTACTTCTCCTGACCGGTGTACTTCTTAGCCAGCGCGTCGATGTGGTCGTCGGCGCCCTTCTCGGTCACCTCGACGACACGTCCGCGGATCTGCAGATACCGGTACGGGTTGTCGGGGTCCTGGATCGAGAGCGCGACCTTGGGGTTGCGCTGCAGGTTCTTGTCCTTCACCCGGCCTCGCGCGGTATTGAACCGCACGTGCGTGCCGTCATAGTCGACCCACACCGGGGTCACCTGCGGCGAGCCGTCTCGACCGACGGTCGCAACGTGGGCGAACGACTTTTTCGTCAGCAGATCACGGTAGCTCTCGGGAATCGTTGCCATGCGCGTTCTCCTGATTTCGGGCGTTTCTCAGCCGATCGTCCTGGTCAGCTCGGAGGCGCGCGCGTCGGCCATCGTGCGCAGCGCCAGCAGCATCCTGACCACGCATTGCTGGACGAGTAGCGCATCCTGCGTGAATGGATCGGCGAGCCACTCGCGCGCCCATTCGGGCTTCTCGGCGGCGAAGCCGAGGGTCGGCGACAGCGCACCCAGCTTGAGCAGCAAGTCGTCGGGCGGAAGTCCCGCCGCGCGCAATCGCGCCACGACCGCGGCGCGGACGGCCGCGTTCCAGATGCCGGTCAGCCCCTCGATCATCGCCGCGTAGCAGGTCAGCTCCTTGCGGTCGCCGAGCTGCTTGAGCACCGCCGGTACCAGCGGGCTCACGCCGACGTCGCCGTCTTCGTCGACGCCGAACAGCGGCCCGATGACCGGATCGGTCTGCGGCTTCGCGAGCCGCTCGAGGAGCTCCATGGCCGCCGCCGCCGGCACCGCCGGCAGCTTGGCCAACCGTTCGAGAAGCGGCGCGTCACTAGCCATGATTCATCCTCCCACACGCGTCGGCTCCCCGCGCATTTCGCTCCTGGCGAGGTCTTGCGCGCGGCCGGATGGCACCATGAACGCGGAGGCAAGGGCGGCGAGGCACACGCCCGAGCCCACCACGAAAACTCCGTGCAGCGCGTCGACCATCGGCAAGCCGGCGTGGAGGCGCTGCGACATCACCGCGCCCATCAGCGAGAGGCCCAGCGCGCCGCCGATCGACATGAAAAACTGCGTCAGCGACGTCGCGGCGCCGAGATCGCTGCGCGCGACCACACTCTGGACCGCGATCAGCATTGGCACGACCACCATGCCCATGCCGATACCTGCCAGGAGGACGTCCACCATCGCGCTGCCCGGCGTGAGCGCCACCGACCACCGCCGGAACAGCAAGAACGCGACGGTGAGGCTGGCCATACCGATCAGGACGACCGTGCGATACCCCACGCGCAGCACCAGGCGCGCGCTGAATACCGACATCACCACCCACCCGAGCACGAACGGCGTGAGGACGAGCCCGGCCTTGGTCGCGCTGGCGCCGGTCACCGACTGCAGGAACAACGGAACGAACGAGAGCGCGCCGAACATGGCCATGCCGGCGAGAAAGCGGGTGATGACCGCCGCCAGCACCATCCGGTTCTTGAACAGCCGGAGCGGCACAATCGGCTCCGCGGCGCGCCGCTCGACCGCCACGAACGCGACGAGCATGAGCGCCCCCAGCACGAGCAGGCCGACGACGTCGCCACCGGCCCAGGATCCGACGCGCCCGGCCTCAACGATCCCGATCAGGAGCGCCGAGACTCCGGCGGTGAAGAGTCCGACTCCTGCCGCATCCACGACGGGCCGGCGGGCAGGTCTCGCGGCCGCGGTCAGCGCGCCCGCGATCAAGGCCATCGCCACGACACCGAAGGGCAGATTGATGTAGAACACCCAGCGCCAGGACACGTGATCCGTGAGCAAGCCGCCGGCCCACGGCCCCATCAGCGAGGCGAGACCCCAGACGCTCGAGATGTAGCCCTGCATGCGCGCGCGCCGCTCGAGACCGAACAGCTCGCCGATGATCGTGTAGCCGAGGGTCATCAGCGCACCGGCACCCAGTCCCTGCACCATCCTGAACACAATCAGCTGCAGCATGTTCTGCGACGCGCCCGACAGCGCAGAGCCGGCGAGGAAAGTCGCCAGGCCGGCCAGATAGACGGGCCGGCGCCCGTAGAGATCGGAAAAGCGTCCCCAGAGCGGCATCGTCACGGTCTGCGTCAGCAGGAAGCCCGAGAATACCCACGAGTAGATCCGGATGCCGCCCAGGCTCGCGACCACCGTCGGCATCGCGGTGGCGACGACGGTCGATTCGATCGCCGCCAGGAAGATCGACAGCATGATGCCGAGGAACACCCAGCGCTTGCGCGCCTCCTCGGTCATCAATGGCCGCCGGTGCAGCCGGCGCAGCGGCAGAGCGTACGCAAGGTCGGGTACGGGTAGAGGCTCGCGTGCCGGTCGACCCACGTCACGCGCAGCCCTTCGTCGGTGCGCTTGATCTCGGCCGGCCAAGCCATGTCCGCAGCCGGCTCCTCGATCGTCGCGCACTGGCCGCACGCGCAATCGAGCCGGAGCCGCTCGAACGGATAGATCGAGCCGTGGCCGTCGGCCCAGTCGACGCCGAGCGCGTATCGCCCGACCAGATGCACGTCCTTCGGGACGCCGGGATCGGGCTGACCGACGATCTTGAGGCCGCTGGTCTTCTTCACGTCCCACCGCCGACGGCGGGACGCTGCAGACGCATTCCGGCCAGGAGATAGTGCACCGCCAGGTTCTGGTGCTCGCCCCAGGCGCGCGCGCGGCGCCGGATCGCCATCTCGCTCAACGTCCGCCCGCGTCCGTAGTAGTGATCGAAGGCCTTGCGCACCGCCAGATCGCCCGCCGGGCAGACGTCGCCGCGGCCGAGACACCGGGCGAGGAACCAGTCCGCGGTCCAGCGGCCGAGGCCGCGCAGCGCCGTCAGCTGTTCGATGATCAGCGCGGATTCGGCGAGGCAGATCGCCTCCAGATTCAGCGTGCCCGCCACGATCGCGCGCGCGAGATCACGGATGTACTCGGCCTTCCGCGTGGAGTATTTCAACGCCCGCAACTCGCGCACGCGCGCCCTCGCGATGCGCGCGGGCTCCGGAAACGCCCACACCGTCTCGCGCCCCACGCGCACCGGCGTGCCGAACCGGCGGACGAGCCGCGCGCGGCAGGCGAAGGCGAATGAAAGGTTCACCTGCTGGGCCGTGATGGATCCCACGAGCATCTCGAATGGCGTCGGCGCGAGCGTCGGGCGAAGGCCGTAGAGCGGCTCGATCAGCGTCGCCAGCGCGGCATCGGCCTTCGCCATACGGTAGAACGCGGTGAGATCGAGATCGAGACCGAGCAAGCGGCGCACTTCTGCGACCGCCGCGGCGCCGACGGCGTCGTCTGAGCCCGCCAGACGGATGGTGATGCGCGCGTCGTCCACGGGCCCATTCCACCGCACCTCGTAGGGGACGAGCCGCTCGCCGTGACGGAGCACGCGGCGGAAGACGTCGCCCGCGATCCGGTTCGTCGGATCCTCTCCCCAGAGGTGGTAGCGTGCGAGCGTCCCGCGAGCGTCGAGGGGGCCGTCGGGAGCCAGGACGATCTTCATCGAGTGACCACGCGGCTTTCGAGTGTACCAGAGAGTGGCTCGTGCCTCGCACGCCGACTGGGCTCTGTCGGCGTTGCGGCGCGCGTGGCGGCGGCGCCTCAGTGAACGAGGTGGTACGGGACGTCCGTGACGATCACGTTCTTGCGGAACAGCATCGCGCCCTTGATCAGGAACGCGGTCTGGTTGTGCAGACCGAGCTGCCACCAGCGGGCCGGGATGAACTCCGGCAGCACGATCGTGACGACATGATTCTGTCCCTGGTTCTGCAGGTGGTCGACGTATTTGGTCAGGGGCCCGAGCAGCGATCGGTAGGGCGAGGTCAGCACGATCAACGGCACGCCCATCCCGTACTTGCCCCACTTCTCCTCGAGCCGGCGGGTGCGCTCGGGATCCGTCTCGACGAACACCGCCTTCGCGTTGGGCGAGAGCGTTTGCGCGTACTGGATCGCCTTGATGACGCCGCGATGGATGTCGCCGACGAGGACCAGGACGGTGTTGGTCATCGGCGGCGGCGGCGAGAAGGCGTCGAGCGAGAGCTGCTCGGCCACTTCCTCGTAGTGGCGATGCACCATCGCGAAGATCGCGACCAAGGTCGGGATCAGCAACACCACGATCCACGCGCCGTGCGTGAACTTCGTGGCGGCGATGGTGAGCATCACGAGCCCGGTCACGAGCGCGCCGACGGCGTTGAGCCACCAGCGCCACCACCAGCCCTCTTCCTTCAGACGCAGCCACCGTCGCACCATACTGGCCTGCGACAGCGTGAACGAGAGGAAGACGCCGACCGCGTAGAGCGGGATCAGCGCGTGGGTGTCGCCCTTGAAGATGACCAGCAGGAGCGCGGCGAGCCCGCCCAGGATGAGGATGCCGTTGGAGAACACGAGGCGGTCGCCCTGCGTGGCGAACTGGCGCGGGATGAAGCGGTCGCGCGCCAGGAAGAACGAGAGTCGGGGGAAGTCGGCGAACGAGGTGTTGGCGGCCAGGAGCAGGATCATCATGGTGACCGCCTGGATCTCGAAATAGATCGCGCCGCCGCCGAAGACGTGGCGTGCCAGCTGGGAGATAACCGTCTCCTCGTGGCGCGGCGCGATGCCGAAGTCGTAGGCCAGGAACGTGATGCCGAGGAAGAGCACGATCAGGATCACACCGAGCACGGTCAGCACCATGCGCGCGTTGTGCGCCTCCGGCGGCTTGAAGGCCGGTACGCCGTCGGAGACCGCCTCGACCCCGGTGAGCGCCGTGCAGCCCGACGCGAACGCGCGGAGGAACAGGAAGAGGCCGACGCCCTCGAGGCCGGGCGGGTGGCGCTGATAGGGCGCTTCCGGAAGGAAGTCGAAGAACGCGCCGAGCCCACCGTAGACGATCAGCACGCCGAGGCTCGCGATGAAGAGGTAGGTCGGCGCCGCGAAGATCTTGCCCGACTCGCGGATGCCGCGAAGGTTCGCGACGCCGATCGCGACGACGGCGGCCACGCAGAGCCACGGTCGATACGGAAACAGCGCCGGTACGGCCGAGGTGACCGCGGCGATTCCGGCGGCCACGCTCACCGCGACCGTGAGCACGTAGTCGATCAGCAACGCGGCGCCCGCGATCAGTCCGGCCGGTACGCCGAGGTTGTCCTTGCTGACGATGTAGGCCCCGCCGCCCTGCGGGTAGGCGCGGATCGTCTGACGATAGGACGACACGACGATCGCGATCAGAATCGCGATCGCGATGCCGATCGGGATCGAGTAGCTCAGCGCGGCGGTCCCCGCCAGCACCAGCACCAGCAGGATTTCTTCGGTCGCGTACGCGACGGAGGAGAGCGCATCGGAGGCGAAGACCGCGAGCGCCGTCGACTTCGCGAGCCGTTCGTGCCGGGACTGCGCGGTCGGGAGCGGGCTCCCGAGGAACAGGCGCTTGAGCCGACTCAGACGCACGGGGCTCATCATACGACGAGCCGCGAGGAACTTCTAAAACGGCTGCGGCTGCCGGTGCTGCTCCGCGACGTTCTCGAACCGCGCGTATTGCGGCAAAAAAACGACCTTCACGGTCCCCACCGGACCGTTGCGCTGCTTGCCGATGATGACCTCGGCGATGTTCCTCTCGTCCGGCGGCAGATCTTCCTTGTACTGCGACTGCCGGTAGAGGAAGAGGATCACGTCCGCGTCCTGTTCGAGGGCACCCGACTCGCGAAGATCCGAAAGCTGCGGCTTGAAGTCGCGCGCCTGGCGCGCCTCGACCGCGCGGGAGAGCTGCGAGAGCGCGACTACCGGGACGTTGAGCTCTTTGGCCAGCGCCTTGAGCGAGCGCGAGATCTCCGAGATCTCCTGCTGGCGACTCTCCATCGCGGCGCGGCCACGCATCAGCTGGAGATAGTCGATGACGAGCAGATCGAGCCCGTGCTCGGCTTTCATCCGGCGGGCCTTGGCGCGCGCCTCGAGGACGGTGAGGCCCGGGCTATCGTCGATGAAGATCGATGCCTCCGAGAGCCGGCCCGCCGCCGCGGTGAGCCGATGCCAGTCCGATGACGTCAGATAGCCTGTGCGCACGGACTGCGAGTCGACCTTCGCCTCGGAGCAGAGCATGCGTTGCACGATCTGCTGCGAGGACATCTCGAGGCTCAGCACGAGCACCTTGCCGCGGAGCGCGATGCCGACGTGCTGCGCGATGTTGAGTGCGAAGGCCGTTTTTCCCATACTCGGGCGTCCGGCGATGATGATGAAGTCCGAAGGCTGGAATCCCGACGTCTCGAGGTCGAGCCTCTCGAAGCCGGTCGCCACGCCGGTGACGTGCTCCTTTCGCTCGTAGAGCCGCTCGATGTACTCGAACGTCTTGCCGAGGATCCGACCGATCGGCAGCGCGCTGCCCTCGAGACGCCGCTCGGCGAGACTGAAGATCCGACGCTCGGCGTCGTCCACCAGGGTCTGCACGTCTTCCTTGGCCTCGAACGCGTGCGCGATGATCTGGCTCGAGGTCTGGATCAGCTCGCGCAGCACCGCCATGTCGCGCACGATCGACGCGTACGAGGTGAGATACGCGGAGATCGATCCTTGCTCGACCAGCAGCGCCAGCGCCGCGGGGCCGCCGACGAGCTGGAGCTGATCGCTGCGGCGCAGCTCCTCGGTCAGGGTCAGGACGTCGACGGGCTCGCTCCGGTTGAACAGACTGAGCATGCCCTGATAGGTGATGCGGTGTGCCTCGGTGTAGAAGTCCGAGGGCCTGAGGAGCTCGATCACCCGCGGCAAGGTCTCGCGGCCTTCGAGAAGAATCGCCCCCAGCACGGCGCGCTCCGCGTCCAGATTGTGCGGCGGGATTCTCGCTGGGACTTCGAGCCGACTCATCGACGAAAGCCACCGCGGAGCATCGATGCATCCTCAAGCGAAGAGACGATGGGCGTCAACAAAATTCAGTCACGCGGCGCTTTCGGTGACTTCGCGGTGGACATCCCGTGGATATCGCGCCGGATCCCGTGGATCGCGAGTGGAACGCCGGTGAACAAAAAAAGCGACCCCCGAAGCTCGGGGGTCGCTCGATACTACGCGCCGCTATGTGCGGCGGAGCAAACTATTCGCGGACGACGTTCACCCGCAGCTGCGCGACGACGTCAGGGTGCAGCCGCATCGAGACCGTGTGCTCGCCGAGCGCCTTGATCGGCTCCTCGAGCGTGATGCGCCGGCGATCCATCGCGACGCCGCGCGTGCCGAGAAAGTCGGCGACGTCCTGCGAGGTGACCGAGCCGAAGAGCTTGCCTTCCTCGGAGGCCTGGCGGCGCTCCTCGTAGACCAGCGCTTCGATCTTCGCCCGTAGTCCCTCCGCGTCGGCCTTCAGGCGGTCGGCCTTGGCGTCCTGCTGCTTCTTGATGTGCTCGAGGTTCTTGAGGTTCCCGGCGGTCGCGGACAGCGCGAGCTTCTTGGGAATCAGGAAGTTCCGCGCGTAGCCGTCCGACACGTCGCGCACCTCGCCCCGACGCCCGACCTTCGTGACATCGTCCAGCAGGATGACTTTCATGGCGTGTCCTAGTCCGCCGCCAGGTACGGCAGCAACGCCACCGTGCGCGCTCGCTTGATCGCGTGCGTCAGCTGGCGCTGATGGCGCGCACAGCTCCCCGAGATGCGGCGGGGAATGATCTTACCGCGCTCGCTGACGAAGCTTCTCAGCCGGCGGACGTCCTTGTAGTCGACCAGGTCGACCTTGTCTGCGCAGAACTTGCAGATCTTCCGCCGGCCGAACCGGCGGCGTTTGATGGGCTTCTGGGATGACGGGGGAATGGCTCGCTCCTTTTCTTTTGCTCGGCGCTAGAACGGGACGTCGTCGTTGCCGGAGCCCACGTCTTCGGAGAACGGCTCGCCACCCGACGCCGGAACGGTCGCCGGAGCGGCAGCCCGGCCGCGTCCCATGAACTGGACACGCTCGGCCACGACCTCCATGACGGTGCGCTTGCCGCCGTCCTTGGCTTCCCATTCGCGCGTCTGCAGCCGGCCCTCGACGAGAATCGGGCTGCCCTTGTCGAGATATTCGCCGCAGCTCTCGGCCTGCTTACCCCACACCACGACCGTGAGGAAGCAGGTGTCTTCCCGTTTCTCGCCGCCCTGGGTCGTGTAGTTGCGGTTGACCGCCAGCCGCAGATCGGCCACGGCGGTTCCGCTGGGCGTGTAACGAAGCTCCGGGGGCTTGGTCAGATTGCCGATCAGGAACACCTTGTTGAGGCTCGCCATCAACTGACCTCCTCGACGACTTCCTGAGTTTTGGCCGGCCGAGCCTTCTTGCGGATCGGAACCCGTGTGCTGACGAAACGCAGCACGTTCTCGTTGAGGCGCACCTGGCGCTCGAATTCCTTCACCATGAACGGCTCGGCGGAAACATCGAAGACCGCGTACGTCCCTTCCCGTTGCTTGCGGATGTCGTACGCCAGCCGGCGCTTTCCCCAGTTGTCGACTTTGATGACGTCGGCGCCGAGCGTCTTGAATTGCCCACCGAGCTGCTCGAGCAGCGCGGTGACCTCTTCATCGGTCGGACGCGGATCGACGATCACGAGGACTTCGTACGGTCGCAGTTCTCCTCACCTCCCGCTGACTCCGGTTGAGCGCTTAACCGTATCAAACATCCAGAAACCGTGCAAGGTCAATGCTGACAAACAGATACGGCCCGGACCGATCTCTCGGCCCAGGCCGTTATTCCGTCTGAAGTGGGGCGACCCCCCCTCAGACTCCCCCGGCGGTCGAACGGTCGACCAGCCGGGAGAGGGCTGAGGGTGGTCTTCTAGTACATGTCCCCGTGAGGCATCGGCGGCGCGGCGGCCGGCTTATCCTCCGGGATGTCCGTGATCAGCGCTTCGGTGGTCAGCAGAAGGGACGCGATCGACGCCGCGTTCTGCAGCGCCACGCGCTCGACCTTGGTCGGGTCGATGATGCCGGCCTGTACCATGTCGACGTACTCCATGCTGTCCGCGTCGTAACCGCGGTTCGGCACGGTCTCGCTCTTGATCTTCTCGACGATCACGCTGCCTTCCATGCCGGCGTTCTCGACGATCTGACGAATCGGCTCCTCGAGCGCCCGCTTCACGATCATGGCGCCCACTTTCTCGTCACCCTCGGCCTTCACGCGGTCGACGGCCTTCGACGCCCGCAGCAGCGCGACACCACCGCCCGGCACGATGCCTTCCTCGACCGCCGCGCGGGTCGCGTTCAGCGCGTCCTCGACGCGGGCCTTCTTCTCCTTCATCGCGGTCTCGGTCGCGGCGCCGACCTTGATGACCGCCACGCCGCCGGCCAGCTTCGCCAGCCGCTCCTGAAGCTTCTCGCGGTCGTAGTCGGAGGTCGTCTCCTCGATCTGGGCGCGGATCTGCTTGATACGCCCCTCGATCTCCTTCGCCTTGCCGGCGCCCTCGACGATCGTCGAGTTGTCCTTGTCGACGACGATCTTCTTGGCGCGGCCGAGGTCCTCGAGCTTGATGTTCTCGAGCTTGATGCCGAGATCTTCTGTGATGGCCTTACCGCCGGTGAGCGTCGCGATGTCTTCGAGCATCGCCTTGCGGCGATCACCGAAGCCCGGAGCCTTCACCGCACAGGTGTGGAGCGTGCCACGGAGCTTGTTGACCACGAGCGTGGCCAGCGCCTCACCCTCGATATCCTCCGCGATGATCAGGAACGGCTTGCCGGACCGTGCCACCTGCTCGAGCAGCGGCAACATGTCCTTCATCACGCTGATCTTCTTCTCGTGGATCAGGACCAGAGCGTCCTCGAGCGACACTTCCATGCGCTCGGAATCGGTCACGAAGTAGGGCGAGAGGTAGCCGCGGTCGAACTGCATGCCTTCGACCACGTCCAGCACGGTGTCGGCCGACTTCGACTCCTCGACCGTGATCACGCCGTCCTTGCCGACCTTCTCCATCGCCTCGGCGATCAGGCTGCCGATCGTCTTGTCGTTGTTCGACGCGATCGTCGCGACCTGGGCGATCTCTTTCTTGTCCTTGGTCGACTTGGAGAGCTTCTTCAGCTCATCGGTCACCGCCTCGACGGCCGCCTCGATACCGCGCTTGAGGCCCATCGGATTGGCGCCGGCGGTCACGTTCTTCAGGCCCTCGCGGAAGATCGCCTGGGCCAGCACCGTCGCGGTCGTCGTGCCGTCACCGGCGATGTCGGAGGTCTTGGACGCGACTTCCTTCAGCATCTGGGCGCCCATGTCCTCGTAGGGATCCTTGAGCTCGATCTCCTTGGCGACGGAGACACCGTCCTTGGTGATCGTCGGGCTGCCGAACTTCTTATCGATGACGACGTTGCGGCCCTTCGGGCCCAGGGTGGCCTTCACCGCCTCGGCCATGATGTTGACGCCCTTGAGCAGCGCGCTCCGGGCCTCTTCGTCGAATTTGAGCTGCTTCGGCATGGATCGCGTTCCTCCCTTACTCGAGAATGGCGAGGACGTCTTCCTCGCGCAGGATCAGATATTCCTTGTCGTCGATCTTGACCTCGGAGCCGGAATACTTGCCGAATAGGATCTTGTCGCCGGCCTTCACGTCGAGCGGGATCTTCTTGCCGTCCTCGCCGACCTTGCCGGTTCCGGCGGCGATGACCTTGCCCTCTTGCGGCTTCTCTTTTGCCGTGTCCGGGATGATGATCCCGCCCCGGCGGACCTCCTGCTCCTCGAGCCGCTCGACGAGGATGCGGTCATGCAGCGGACGAATCTTCATGGTGTCTCTGCCTCCTTGGTGCTTTGTTGATGTTG
>Ga0075429_100002392_pt1 | contig 15811 bp, 19 predicted proteins | sample RhiMetdeltSRZDD3_FD_75295 | JGI IMG/M metagenome (GOLD analysis project Ga0075429, IMG submission 75295) | Populus rhizosphere microbial communities from Tennessee, USA - Rhizosphere MetaG P. deltoides SRZDD3 | ecosystem: Host-associated > Plants > Roots > Rhizosphere > Soil | place: USA... | reverse complement strand
GCCATGGCCACGATGAACTTGAAGGGCTTTGAATTTAGTCAGAACTACTTGCTGTTCTGGGATAAACTCGAAAAAGCCAATTACTTCCTGGAGGCGATCCTCGAAACTGCTGACCGACCGGCAGATGAGCGTACGGTCCACTGGTTACTCGGCAACCTGCTCAGCGATGGGGGCCAGTGGAACATGTTCATCAACCTCATCCATAAATACGGTGTTGTCCCGAAGAGCGCCATGCCGGAAACCGAGAGTTCGTCCAACACTGCGCGCATGAATGCCATCTTAAAGGAGAAGCTGCGGGAGGGGGCGCGGACATTGCGTGACGCGATCACTCACGGTGCCACAGTAGACGACGCGCGCGAGACGAAACAGGCGTTCCTACAGGTAGTCTATCGCATCCTCGCGATCCATCTCGGTACCCCGCCTACGACGGTCGATTGGCAGTGGCTGGACAAGGATCGCGCCTTCCACCGTGACGGCACGCTGACCCCGCAGGAGTTCGCCGCCAAATATATCACGCTGCCGCTCGACGAGTACGTCTGCCTGGTGCACGATCCGCGAGACACCAGCCCGTACGGCAGGACATTTACCGTGGAGTATCTTGGCAATATCTGGGAAGGGGGGCTGACGCGCTATCTCAACGTGGAGATCGACGTCCTCAAGGACATTGCCAAGCGCACCTTACTTGACGGCGAGCCGGTCTGGTTCGGCTGCGACGTGGGCAAGATGATGCGCCGTGACACGGGTATCTGGGACGCTCAGTTGTTTGATTATGCAAGCGTGTATGACACGGCTTTCACGCTGAACAAGGCAGAGCGCCTCGTGTATCGCCAGACCCAGATGACACATGCCATGCTTTTTACCGGCGTTGATATTGTCGATGGGACACCGCGGCGCTGGCGCGTCGAGAATTCCTGGGGTGAGGAGAACGGGCAGAAAGGGTTCTACCTCATGAACGACTCGTGGTTCGACGAGTATCTGTTTGAAATTGCGGCGCGCAAGAGCTATCTGCCAGCGGCCCTCCGCGCCGCTCTGGAGGAGGAGCCTATTGTGCTGCCGGCCTGGGATCCTATGGGCTCCCTCGCTGGCGCCTTCGATCTGTAGGCACACAGGCTCCCATGTCCCCTCCCCCTGCGACTGCGTCGGCGGAGGGGGCACAGTTTAACGTGCCCCCTTCCCGCGGGGAGAGGGGCAGGGTGAGGGGCTTTTTGCCCATACTCTCCCAGAGCATGTGTACCGACATGCAGTTGAAACGGTCTACGACGAGGAGCCATCAGGCGTAGTGACCAGGCGTACAAACTTGGCGAAGTGCTCTTTGAGAGCGCGCAATTCACCGATTCTGCGGTCCACCGTATGCTTGAGCTTTAACGCCGTGGCAATACGAGCAAACAGCTCTTCCTCGTGCACGGGTTTGGTAAGGAAGTCGTCGGCGCCAGCCTTGATGCCTTGAATACGATCGGCGACTGCATCCAGGGCCGTCATAATAATGATGGGGATCAGGCGTGTCTCTTCATGGTCTTTGAGGATACGGCAGACCGTGAAGCCGTCCAGCACCGGCATCATGACGTCTAGCAGGATCAGGTCAGGAGCTTCAGCAGCCACTTTTTCCAGTGCCTCCTGGCCATTGGCAGCACTGATGGTCTCATACCCGCGATCTTCCAACTCCTGCTCCAGATAATCCACGTTCAAAGGCTCATCATCGACGATCAGAATTTTGGAGCGACCGGTCGCGACTGGTGTGGCCTCGTGTGCGGCGGCAATGAGTGGCGGAGAGGGTGCAGAAGGCAGCACGGTGACTTGGGCCACGAAGCTGTAGCCGCGGCCATAGAGCGTTTTGATGACAGGCAATCCGTCCGGCTCTGGCTGCACAGTCTTACGGACTTTCGCCAGACACCGAGTAAGCGCTGCTTCACTCACAAAGGTGTCTGGCCAGCAGTGCTCAAGCAGTTCTTCTTTGGTGACTACACGGTCGCGATGCTCGAGGAGGTAGACGAGCACAGCCAAGACTTTCGGTTCAATGGCCACTAGTTGGCCGGCACAGCGCAGCTCACAGTGCTGTGCGTCGAATTCGTAGTCGCCAAAGCGATAAATCATGGACGGTACCCCTGCACGCGAACCCCACGAGTCCTTCGTGGAAGCTGTTTTATACAAAAAATATGACATATCGTCAAGCACGTTCTGCGGCGCCCCAATTCTGACCAGAGCGCCGCGCATCCGTCACACAATAGTCACAATGTGGTCAAGATCTGTGGTCTCTAGAGTTGTATAGTAGAGATAATACAGGCGCTTGGGAAGCTATACAAAGAAACCCGACTTCTACAGGGAGGGACTACTATGCGACACACACAGCAATCTCTCGCCATCGCTGTTGTCATCTTGTGCCTGGGCCTTGGGACGGTGCTCCAGGCCGGGGCCCACGAGGGCGCTACCAGGTCCGATGGGCTTGGCGACGTGCACTTCTCGGTGTCATATACTGACGCCGCACAGGCCAAATTCCACCGTGCCATGGCACTGTATCATTCCTTCGACTGGCCGCGGGGCAAAGCGGCGTTTGATGAAATTGCCAGCCTCGATCCGCGCTGTGGCATGGCGTATTGGGGCCTGGCCATGGTCGCTGCCGATAACCCCTTTGGCTGGCCCATCTCGTTGAAGCTCAAGGAAGGGGCCGAGGCGATCCAGAAAGCCCAGGACAGCGGTGCCGCCACGCCGCGCGAGCGCGACTACATCGCGGCGCTCGCGACACTCTACAAGGACCACGAGACGGTGCCGCACCGGCAGCGCGCCCTGGCCTATGAGCAGGCAATGGAGCAGCTGGCGGCCACGTATCCTGACGATGTCGAAGCGAAGATCCTGTCGGCGCTGGTGATTAGCGCTAACCACGACCTCAACGATAAGACCTTTGCACGCCCACTCAAGGCGGCAGCGCTGCTGGAGCCCCTGTTCGCCGCCTATCCCCAGCATCCTGGCGTGGCGCACTACTTGATTCACAGCTACGACTATCCGCCCATCGCGCAGAAGGGGTTGGAGGCAGCGAAGCGCTATGCCAGCATTGCTCCCGATGCGTCGCACGCGCATCATATGCCCTCACACATCTTCACCCGTGTCGGCTTCTGGCGCGAATCAGTGGCCTCGAACCAGGCGAGCGTGGCCACCGCCAAAGGCGATGCGCTGTACACGCTGCATGGCTGGGATTACATGGCGTATGCCTACCTGCAGATGGCCAACGATGCCGCTGCTGAGCAGGTTGGGTCTAAGGCGCTGGCCCTTAGCGAGCTGAGCAATGTCAGCTTCGGCGCGGTGTTTGGGGCAGCGGCGATTCCAGCCCGGCTCGCTCTGGAGCGCAGCCGCTGGGCCGAAGCGGCCACGCTTGCGCTGCCGGCGAATGTCTCAGCAGAGGCCTGGCAGCGTTCTCCGCAGGCCGAATCTATTAACGCCTTTGCCCGGGCGCTCGGTGCTGGGCGTAGCGGCAACGCGGCTGCTGCGCGTCAGGAGATTGAGCGTCTGCACGCTCTGCACAAGGTGCTCACGGAGCGCAAGCTGGCCTACTGGGCCGAGCAGACTGAGATCCAGGCCCAAGTCGCCAGCGCCTGGGCCCTGCGCGCTGAGGGCAAGAACGAGGAGGCCCTCGCCGCTATGCGCGCCGCCGCCGACCATGAGGATCAGACCGAGAAGCATGCTGTGACGCCAGGACCCCTCATGCCAGCCCGTGAACTCCTCGGGGACATGCTGCTGGAGCTTGGCCGGCCCGCCGAAGCCCTGCCGCAGTATGAGGCCTCCATTGCCAAGGAACCGAACCGCTTCCGTGGCTTGTACGGTGCCGGCCTGGCGGCCGAACGCGTCGGTGACCACGCTCGGGCGTTGGGGTATTTCGAGAAGCTCGCCGCGCTCTGTGCTGAGTCCGACGGCGTCAGGCCTGAGCTGGTCCAGGCGCGCCAGATCCTGGCACAACGCTAGAGCGCCTGGCGTGAGGGTGAGAGGGGAGGACACGCGCATGCAGCGCAAGCGACTCTGGATCGGCGTCCTGCTCGTGGCCACCGTGCTCCTGCACAGACCCACGGCGCCGGCAGTGGAAAGTGATCCCCTGCCGGCGCCCAAGGGCACGCCGCGCGAGCGGGCGATCAGTACGTACAACGAGGGTGTCAGCCTCATGCGCGACAAGCACTATGCCGCCACGCAGGAGAAGTTCGAGCAGGCCCTGGCGCTCGACGAGACGCTGGCCGAAGCCCACAACAACCTGGCATTCAGCCTGCGCCAGCAGGGGGCGTATAACTTCACGCGGTCGTTACAGCATTACAATCGCGCCCTGGAACTCAAGCCCGACCTGGCGCGGGCCTATATGTATCGTGGCGTACTGTTCACCCAGATGGGTGATCTGACCCGCGCCCGCGCCGACCACGCGCAGCTCCTGACGCTCGATCCGGAGCTGGCCGCCAGGCTCGAACGTATCATCGCCGGCGCCGACGAGCGCGACGAGTACGACGGCCTGGCGGGGGCGTATGACTGAGCCCAGAGCGGGTAGAGGTTGGGCGTACGATGACCAATCAGAGCTTCTGAGGAGGGTGACCGTGAACAAGTGCATTCTTGGAGGACTTGTCCTGGTGCTCGTCACCTGTGGGTGGGGCACTACGAGCAGAGGGGAACAGACACCACCGCGTGGGGAGGTGTGCATTGTCGATAAGAACCCTCTGAACTGGGCGTCCATTGTGTACAACGTCTTCGAGCACCTCATGGAACTCGACAAGGATGGCACACTGGTGCCGCGCCTGGCGACCGAGTGGCGCTGGCTCGACGAGCGCACCCTGGAGGTGACGCTACGCCAGGGGGTGAAATTCCATAATGGCGAGATCTTTGACGCCGAGGTTGTCAAGCTCAACTGGGAAGAGAATACCCGGCTGCGACAGCCCTTCAGACCCGGGACATTTTTGAACTTCAAGCCAGGGTCAACGCTGGAGATCCGCGATCCGTACACAGTGCGCTTCGTGTTTCCGGAGCCGGATGGCGGGGCGCTGGCCAAGATTAGCTTCTTACATATTGGCAACCGCCAGTTCTATCGAGAAGTAGGGTGGGGTGAGCGCAGTTGGTGAATTCTCGACGCCGCTGGCCCGTGGGGCACGGGCCCATATAAGCTGGTGGAAGGCGTCTCCGTTCCTAACATGCGTTCGGACCGGGTCGTCCTGGAAGCCAATCTGGACTACTGGGACACCAACCGCCTGCCACGTTTGCACCGCATTATCTTTGACAACACCATCGATCAACGCGACGCAGTCGAACTGGTCAAGACTGTTGAGGGACGTATCGACGTCGTCACTGACCTGAGTCCACTGGAGACCCTGCAGGTGGCCCAGAGCACCTTTGCCAAAGTGGTAAAAACACGTGGGACCTCCGTAAGTATCTTTGGCATGTTCAACATGCGCAAAGCCGACAGCCCGTGGCGCGATGCGCGACTGCGCCAGGCGGCGAATCTGGCTATCAACCGCGAGGACTTGATCCGCTATGCCACCAAAGGCAACGGGATCATCATCCCGGCCATGCTGCCGGCGCAGGCGTTTGGGTATGATCCTGGCCTGGCGCCGTACGCCTTTGCTCCTGACCAGACGCGGGCGCTACTCCGTGAGGCCGGCTATCCCGACGGGCTGTCACTCACCCTGATTGCCCCTGAGGCGCTCCGGGTGCAGGCGACGGTGGTCGGCAAGATGCTGGAACAGAGCGGGTTCCGGGTAGATCTCCAGGTACTCGATCCGGCGACCCATGGTCAGAAGACGGTGATCAGTCATCTGGAACAGCCACCCGAGCAGCAGACGTGGGATATTGCCCTGACTTCCAATATCCCGGACGTGGTGAACTTCCCGGCGTATACGTTCTACCACCAGTTTGCGCTCGATGGCCTGTACGATTGGGTCCTGGAGCAGCCAGAGCTCCACCAGCTCTACGCACGGGTGCTGGGCACGGTAGATCGGGAGCAGCAGCAAGCGCTGCTGCACCAGATGGAACAGCACACCCGTGACCAGGCGTATTTCCTCTTTCTGTACAATCCCATCAAGCTCTATGCGGTGAACAGGGCGGTGGAGTTTGTGTCGTATGTCAGCACGATTCTCGCCCTCGATGCCACCGGGGTGATGGCAGAGCACTGGTCGGTGCGTAAGTAAGGGGCTGCTGTGCAGGAGTGAACAGGGAGTCAACCATCACGGAGAGCCACACCGCGATGCTGCCCACGTTATGCTGCTCGGGGAATCGCTGGCTGTCTATCCCGCTCCTTCTAAGGTGTGACGCAGCACTGGTCGGTACGGAAGCAAAAGGCAAGCAGACGGGAGTGAGTATGATATGTAGAAGTGTGAGGGCTCTCGCCTATGCAGTTGATGGACGACGGGAAGGACGAAAAAAGCACCATAACAAAACTCGTTATAGAGGCTCCTGAAGCAGTGCTAGCGATGCTGCGGTTCCCCCTGGCGATGGAAAAGCGAGAGCTGCAGAAGGAATTCGCCCTGGCGCTGTATCAACATCGAGCGACAACGGGGCACCTGGCCAGGCTTTAGGGCTGATGGCTCTGTAAGAGATTCTACACGATGCGGTTAAGGAAACTCAGGTAATCATCGATCTCCTCATAGCGGTCGAGTTTGCCAGTTTCTTTCGGTGAGAGCGCCGTCTCTTGCTGTTTGCGTAGTAGGCCATCGAGCCTAAGAAAAAGGATCCAACGATGCATGGACTCAGGAGAACATGTATGCGCCTCATAGTGCTAGGGCTTGTGATCCTCTTACATGGGCAGGCCGTGATCGCGGCCCCGCTAGCCTCTCTCGTACAGGCCGCCGGCCTCCGGGCCGTAGACGAGCCCCAGCCGGCCACCGATTTCCAATTGTCCGACCTTGACGGGCAACTCTTGCGCCTGCAAGACCAGTATGGCAAGGTGGTGCTGCTCAATTTCTGGGCCACCTGGTGTCATCCCTGTCTGCAAGAAATGCCACTGATGGAGCAGCTGTACCAGACGCTGCGGCAGCGACCGTTTGTGATGTGGGCTGTGGCAATGCAGGAAGACCGTGAGAAGGTCGCTCCTTTCATGGACAAACACCACTTCCAGTTCACGGCTCTGCTGGATCGCGATGGTGCGGTCAGTGTCCGTTATAAACTCCGTGGTCTGCCGACAACGTACCTGATTGATTGTCATGGCAACACGGTGGGGTGGGGTGCTGGCCCCCAGGAGTGGACCAGTGAAGCGATCCGCACACTTCTGGCGGCATTGCTCAGCGATCCCAGCTGCGGCTGAGCAGAGGTGCGACCATAGCCACAAGAGAGAGGCGACCATGAAAAAGTGTGTCGTTGGGAGCATCGTCCTGGTGCTCGTCACCTGCGGGTGGAGCGCCATGAGTATTGGGGAACAGATGCCAGCGCCGCTGGGGGAATTGCACATTGTCGATAAGTCTCCCATGAACTGGCAGTACATTGTGCTGAACGTCTTCGAGCACCTCGTCGAAGCCAGCAAGGATGGTACCCTGGTGCCGGGCCTGGCCACCAGTTGGCGGTGGCTCGATGACCGCACCCTCGAGATGACCCTCCGCCAGGGGGTGACATTCCATAACGGTGAAGTCTTTGATGCAGAAATCGTGAAACTCAACTGGGACGAGAATCTCCGGCTTCGACAGCCATTCCTGCCGAGGACGTTTATGAACTTCAAACCGGGGTCGCGTCTGGAAATCCTCGATGCGCAGACGATCCGGTTCCACTTCCCCGAGGTAGATGGCGGAGCATTGGTGCGGCTCTCCATGCTGCACATAGGCAACCGGCAGTTTCATACGGAACTCGGCTGGGGCGAGGCGCACTGGTGAATTCTCGACCTGGCGGGCCCGTGGGGCACAGGACCGTATAAGCTGATCGAAGGATTTTCCACCCCGGACAAGCGCTCGGGCCGTGTCGTCCTGGAGGCCAATCTGGCGTATTGGAATCCTGTCCGGTTTCCCCGCCTGCAACGGATTATCTTTGACAACACGCTCAGCCAGAAAGAGGCGGTGGAGCTGGTCAAGACCGACGAATGGCGAGTAGATCTGGTCACCGACCTGAGCCCGCTGGAGACGCTCCGAGTCGCCCAGAGTCCCGCAGCGCAGGTGGTGAAAAACCGTGGCTCTCTGACGACGGTATTTGGCGTTTTCAACCAGCGGTAAGTGGGGAGTCCCTGGCACGATGTGCGGCTGCGCCAGGCGGTCAACTATGCCATCAACCGCGAGGATCTCATTCGTTATGCCACCAAGGGCAATGGCGTGATCATTCCAGCGCTGGTCTCGGTGCCAGGGTTCGGGTATGATCCTAACCTCGCGCCGTACCCCTTTGATCCTGCCAAAGCCCGTCACTTACTCCGGGAGGCGGGCTCTGCCGAGGGGCTGCCGCTAAGCCTGATCGCCTCCGATGAGCTACAGGTCCAGGCCACCGTGCTCAGCAAGATGCTGGAGCAGGCTGGCTTTAGGGTGGATATGCAGCTTCTGGATGGGGCTACCTTTAATCGGAAGACCCAATTGGACAATCTAGACCAGCCACCTGAGCACCAACCCTGGGATATTGCCCTGACGGTTGTTCGCGATGCGATGAATTTCCCGGTGTTTCAGGTCTACCGCACGTTGGCGCTCGACGGCCCTAGCAATTGGGGGATTGAGGATGGAACGCTCCACCAGCTCTATGACGCAGTGTTACAAACCATAGACCGGGAGCAGCAGCAGGCGCTCATCCGCCAGATGGAACGGCACACGCATGACCAGGCCTATTTCCTCTTTCCGTACAATCCCATTCAACTCTACGCGGTGAACAAGGCCGTGGCCTTTACGCCGTACGTGACCATACTCAATCTTGCCGAAACTGGTGTGACGGAGCAGCACTGGTCGGTACGCAAACAGAAGGCCAGTGCGCCGGAGTGATCAGGGGCCAACCATCACGGAGAGCCACAACGCTATGCTGAACACGTCATTCTGCTCTGGGAACCGTTGGCTGTATATCCTGCTCATCATTCTGGGTGGCATGATCCCAGGGCTTGCTGTGGTGGCGAGCATCCAGGCGCAAACAACCACCCCCACACGCCAGGCCGACCCGGACAACGCTGAACAGGTCACCCTGGGTCAACAGGTGTATGCGAGCTTTTGCACCGGTTGTCACGGGACCAATCTCGAAGGCCAGCCCAATTGGCAGAAAAAGTTGCCCCTTGGCAATTTCCCTGCCCCACCGCACGATGAGACCGGCCACACCTGGCATCATGCCGACCAATGGCTGTTTGAAATCATCAAGTACGGTGGCAAATACCATGCCCCCCCGCGCTATCGCAGCGCCATGCCAGCCTATCAAGAGACGCTCTCCGATGCCGAGATCTGGGCCGTACTGGCCTTTATCAAAAGCCGCTGGCCCACCGCCATCCGGGCGCAGCAGGAGCAGCAAAATGTCAGCAGTCGTTAAGAGATAGCGTGTTATGGAAGCGGCGTGACAGATGACACCGACACTAGGGCAAGGCCCTGTGCAAGCCTTTAAGGCTGAGTACGAGTCTCAGTCCATCTTCCACCTGACGGAAAATCCCTGTAGGCAGCACGGCAACGCGCTCTGTAAGCAGCGACTTGTCGACCGTGATAAGTTGAGAAACATTAACGACCGAAGCCTTTGGTAGTCTAGTGTCCCTACGGCGACATCGGACGTTTCCCGGGGCTTCTGCCAGGCGCAGGTTCGAGGTGATCACGGCTACAATGACCGTCCGAATACGGCTTTCGTTAAACTCGTCCGCCTGCACGACCAGGACTGGACGCCTGGCCCCTGGTCCAGAGCCAGTCGGCTCTGGGAGAGAAGCCCACCACACTTCACCGCGGCGCATTACCAGTCTTCCCGGCGCAAAGCCAATGCTTGCCAGTGTGCCAGCACTGGGTCGAGGGTTGAATCCTCCTCCCCATAGATAGCATCGAGCTTCTGTCTTACCCCTGTGCTCCGATGGCTGGCGATAAAGGCTGCAACCGCCTGGGTGTATAGTTCGCTGCGTGACATTCCGAGACGCCTGGAGAGCTCTTCAGCAGCGCAAAACACTGCATCTGGTATCGATATGGCTGTTTTCATGCTTGGAGTATAACCAGAGTTATACCCGACTGCAAGAGACAGAGTGGATGCTGCATGTGTCAGGGCCAACTGCGCTTTTTTCCTGTTCGCAAGTACAGGGTAGGGTGGCAGACAGGCAGGAGCAACTGTGCAGTAGCACTGCATGCCAGCGCCAACCATGGACTCTTGCCCTGCTATCCTGGCTTAAGAGGTGCGTTCCCCATTGGACACAATGCCGGCCTGTGCCAGCAAGGCCGTCGCCCAGGCTGTGTCTTCAGGCAAGAGGGCAGGGGCAGGCGGCTGCGTGTAATCAATCCGTAGGTCATAGCGCGCGCGGGCGTAAGCGGTGCGCAGCGCCTGCCCCAGGTCCAAGGGGATATCCGGGTCGGGAGGTAAGAGGGGAATGGGCAACACTGGTAACGGCTGGCGCAACTCAACAGGCCACACATCGCACACTGGTCGTTCAGACGCCTTGCTGACCACAATCACATAGTCGGCAGGTGGGAGGGTGCCTTCCAGGGGCATTCGTGGCCACTGGCGTAGCAGATCGATTTCTACCAGATGAACGCTCGACTCTAGCAAGGCGGCACGCTTGTCGAGATACGCTTGCCGCCCCTCACCAGGGCGTTTGTTCACTGGGGACAACATCTCCATCACGGTCACGAGTTGTTCCCCTTCCCGCAACCGGATGTACACGCTTACCAGGCGCACCGGCACGGGCATGGGAATACGCAGGCGTATGGGAGGTGGGGCAAGCGTGGAGGTCGAGGCAGTGCCAGAGGGCATCTGTCCGGAGCTAGTAACGGCAACATCCGGCAAGGCTGCCTTGCGTTCGGCAGGCCCGTCCCACACGCGGTCAATGACAATTTGTGTATTCAACTCGGCGATGTATTTTGGGGCGAGAAGAGGGGCAAGTTGTTCAGCACAGATATTTGCCAGGCGGTTGTGAGCGTCTGGCCACAGATTGGGCGATTCCAGGTATGGATCCATGCCCGGGAAAGGAGAACAGGACATACATTGGGCTCCTGTCTTTGGCGAGTCAACAAGAAACGGTGCACTAACGCGACCACCTCGGCGCTCTCAGGGTCCACTGCCCGCCACCGACCCGCCTTCCGACGATGGCCATGGAGCCTGGGCAGAGGGGATAGCGCAGAGGCGAGGACATCGCAGACGCCTCCATGGTGTGTAGTACAGCACGTCTCGGAGCTATTGTAGCACAGGCTAATCCTATTTCCCTTTAGTCCAAGTCTGACTAGCACGGTCAGACTTCGTCTCAAAATCGTCAGGATGTGGTCAAGATCTGTCGCCTCTAGAGGTGTATAGTACAGCGGAAAGATCAGCGGCTGGCTCCCACTTGTATCCGAATCCGCCCAGCAACCAGCAATAGGTGGGCAATACGGCATCCAATCAGCACTCGCAAGGGAGGGGTGGTCATGAAAAACCTCGTGGTTGGTAGTCTTGTCCTGCTGCTCGTCATCCTCGGGTGGGGCAACCAGAGCCTGGGGGAACAGGTCCCCACGCCGCGCGGAGAACTGCGCGTTGTGGATACCGACCCCCTGAACTGGGCGTGGATTGCGTGGAACATCTTCGATCACCTCGTGGAGGTCGACAAGGATGGGAAGCTGGTGCCCAGACTGGCCACCGCGTGGCAGTGGCCCGATGACCGGACCCTGGAGATGACTCTCCGCCAGGGGGTGAAGTTTCATAACGGTGAGGTCTTCGATGCCGACATTGTCAAGCTCAACTGGGATGAGCAGCAGCGGTTACTGCAGCCGCACAGGTCTGGTGACTTTTGGAACTTCAAACCAGGGTCGCGCCTGGAGATCATCGATCCATACACGGTCCGCTTCGTGTTTCCAGAACCAGATGGCGGGGCCATGGCCAGGCTTGTCCTCATGCACATGGCCAACCGTCAGTTCCATCGCGAGTTCGGCTGGGGGGAGAAGAGTTGGTGAATTATCGAAGGCGCTGGCCCGTGGGGCACGGGCCCATACAAGCTGGTGGAAGGCTTTTCCCTGCCCGACAAACATACTGACCAGGTCATCCTGGAAGCCAATCTGGCGTATTGGGACAAAACCCGGTTGCCACGACTGCAACGGATTATCTTTGACAACACACTGGCACAACATGAGGCGGTGGAGCTGGTGAAGACGGGTGAGGGACGCGTGGATCTGGTCAGTGGGCTGAGTCCGCTGGAGACGCTGCGGGTGGCCGAGAGTCCCTTTGCCAAGGTAGTGAAAACCCGTGACAACCTAGGGTTCGTGTTCGGCCAGTTCAACATGCTGAAAGCGGGGAGCCCGTGGCGTGATGTGCGGTTGCGCCAAGCGGTCAATGTTGCCATCAATCGTGAAGACCTGATCCGCTACGCTGCCAAAGGCAATGGGGTGATTGTGCCAGCGCTGCTCGCCACCAATTCGTTCGGGTATAATTCTGACCTGGCTCCCTATGCCTTCGATCCGGTCAAAGCCCGTGCTCTGCTGCGGGAGGCAGGGTATCCCGGCGGACTGCCGGTCACCCTGATCGCCCCCCCGCCTCTGGAAATCCAGGCTACCGTGGTCGGTAAGATGCTCGAGCAGGTCGGCTTCACGGTAGAGCGCCAGACGCTCGAGCCTGATGTCTATAATCAGAAGACGGATCACCGCTTTCTGGCTCAGCCCGCCGAGCAACAGGGATGGGATATCGCCCTAAGGCCGCATAGTGATTCGGTGAATTTCCCGGCTATTCTACCCTATAACGCGTTTGCGCTCGACGGTCCGTACGATTGGGTCATCGAGGAGCCGGAACTTCAACGGCTCTATGCGCAGGTCCTCCGCACCGTGGATCGAGAGCACCAGCAGGCACTGATTCGCCAGATGGAACGACACACGCACGACCAAGCGTATTTTCTCTTCCTGTATAACCCCATTAAACTCTACGCGGTGAACAAAGCCGTGGAATTCGTGCCGTATGTGAGCACAGCGCTTAACCTCGCCGAGACGTCGGTGACGGCGCAGCATTGGTCGATACGGAAGCAAAAGGCCGCCGGGCCGGAGTGAGAGAGCATGATTAGGAAGGGATGGAACCGCTACGGTGCTGATTGTTCACTCACATAACGGCATTCCGATCCGTCTGACAGAAGAACAATGGCAGCATGTCATGCATCGCCATCCAGACATGGAGACCCAACGTGAGCGGGTTGTGGAAACGCTGGCAGAACCAGACATAATACAAGAAGGCGATTTTGGGACATTACTCGCAGCCCGCTTGTACCCCGAGACGCCATTGACCAGGAAATATCTCGTGGTGGTTTATCGAGAAACCAGTTCCGAAGACGGCTTTGTCCTGACAGCCTATCTCGCCAGTCAGCTCTCAGTCCGGAGAAACACGCTATGGAAGCGATAAGAATTTTGGCAAAACCGACAGCCATCACCTGGGACTACGACGAAGACGCCGATGTCCTCTATCTGTCCCTTGGTGAACCTCAGCCAGCAGTGGGCGTGGATATTGGCGACGGCGTCATTGTACGCTACGACGAGACCCGCCAAGAAGTCGTAGGACTGACGGTGCTCGGTTTGCGGGCCCGACTACTCAAAGGACTGAGGGAGGCGCAACCGTGAAACCACTCATCGTTGGCCGCATCGTCCTCATGCTCGTCACCCTCGGGTGGGGCAGCCGCGGTGTGGGGGAAGAAGTCCCAGCGCCGCGCGGGGGACAGAGGGGACCGTAGAGGGACAGGTCTCTGGGCACAAGTGACGAGACTCCATGTATCTATCTACACGATGGTCTCAGGCTGGATGTCGGTCAGAATTCGTCTCAAAATGGTCAGGATGTGGTCAAGATCTTGCGCCTCCAGAGGTGTAGAGTACAGGGGAAAGATCAGCGGCTTACGCGCGTATCCGAATCTGCCCAGCAAGAGGCTGAGCAAGACGGCATCCAACCAGCTCGCAAGGGGAGGGGCGGTCATGAAAAACCTCGTGGTTGGTAGTCTTGTCCTGATGCTCGTCATCCTCGGGTGGGGCAACCGGAGTCTGGGGGAATCAGGTCCAGCGCCGCGGGGAGAGGTGCGTATTGTCGATAAGCATCCCCTCAACTGGGTCTCCACTACGTATAACGTCTTCGAGCACCTCATGGAAGTCGACAACGATGGCAAACTGGTCCCGCGCTTGGCTACCGGGTGGCGCTGGCTCGACGAACGTACGCTAGAAGTGGTACTGCGCCAGGGAGTGCGATTCCATAACGGCGAGGTCTTTGACGCCGAGATAGTCCAGCTCAACTGGGAGGAAAACACCCGGCTCCGGCAGCCCTTCAGGCCCGGGACGTTTTTGAACTTCAAGCCGGGATCAAAACTGGACATCCTTGATCCGTACACGGTCCGCTTTGTCTTTCCGGAACCGGATGGCGGGGCGCTGGCCAAGATTAGCTTCCTGCATATCGGTAACCGTCAGTTCTACCGCGAACAAGGGTGGGGTGAGAAGGATTGGTGAATTATCAACGGCGCTGGCCCGTGGGGCACGGGTCCATATAAGCTGGTGGAAGGCGTCTCTACCCCCAATATGCGTTCGGACCGTGTGGTCCTGGAAGCCAATCCGGACTACTGGGACACCACCCGGTGGCCACGCCTGCACCGCCTCATCTTTGACAATACCATCGAGCAACGCGACGCGGTCGAACTCGTCAAAACCGCTGAGGGACGGGTGGACGTGGTCACGGAGCTGAGTCCCCTGGAGACCTTGCAGGTGGCCCAGAGTGCCTTTGCCAAGGTGGTAAAGACGCGGGGGGCCTTCATCAGTGTGTTTGGGATGTTCAACATGCGTAAGGCGGACAGCCCATGGCGCGATGTGCGGCTGCGCCAGGCCGCGAATTTGGCCATCAACCGCGAGGATCTTCTCCGGTATGCCGCCAAAGGCAATGGCGTGGTCCTCCCGGCCCTGCTGCCGGTGCAGGCGTTTGGGTATGATCCTGACCTCGCGCCCTACGCCTTTGATCCTGACAAGACACGGGCGTTACTCCGTGAGGCAGGCTATCCCGATGGGCTGGCGCTGACCCTGATTGCCCCTGCAACTCTCCAGGTGCAGGCAACGGTCGTGAGCAAGATGCTCGAGATGGGTGGATTCCGGGTGGACTTCCAGGTACTCGACCCGGTGACCTACGGTCAGAAGACGGCGATCAGCTATCTGGAGCAATCGCCTGAGCAGCAAACTTGGGATATTGCCCTGGCTTCTAACGTCCCCGATGTGGCGAACTTCCCGGTGTATATGATCTACCATAACTTCGCGCTCGATGGCCAGTTCGATTGGGTCTTGGAGCAGCCAGAACTCCGCCAGCTGTATGAGCAGGTGCTGGGCACGGTGCATCGGGAGCAGCAGCAGGCGTTGCTGCGGCAGATGGAGCGGCACACCCGCGATCAGGCGTATTTCCTCTTTCTGTACAACCCTATTAAGCTCTATGCGGTGAATAAAGCCGTGGAATTTGTGCCGTATGTGAACGGATTCCTCATTCTCGCCGAGACTGGGGTAATGGATCAGCACTGGTCGGTACGTCAACAGGGGGCTGCCGTACCCGAGTAAAAGAGGATGTATAAGCAGTGTCACCTATGCCTGGAAAGCGGCCACGGTTCTTCGGCAACGTCAGCATCCAAACCAGGATGCTGCTCATCATTGTGCCGCTGATTGTTGTGCCCATGCTCATTCTGGCCCTGGTGGGCTTTCTCGCCACCAGTGGCGAAGCGGCCAAAACGAGCGTCCGGTATCTCAAGCAACGCGAGAACGACCTGCGGACCATTGCCGAGAAT
>Ga0075429_100002391_pt1 | contig 15812 bp, 14 predicted proteins | sample RhiMetdeltSRZDD3_FD_75295 | JGI IMG/M metagenome (GOLD analysis project Ga0075429, IMG submission 75295) | Populus rhizosphere microbial communities from Tennessee, USA - Rhizosphere MetaG P. deltoides SRZDD3 | ecosystem: Host-associated > Plants > Roots > Rhizosphere > Soil | place: USA... | reverse complement strand
GTCCGCGACCTCGCTGCCGACAAACTGCTCCCCGATCAGCTCGTTGGAGCGTTCGTGCCCGACGCCGACGACGCGCTGGCCATCGAGCGGCATGACCGTGGAGGCCGCGTACGTCACCCACTCGCCGTCCCATGGGCCGTCCTTGCGGCCGAGCAGCACGAGTGGGGTGAAGAACTGCTCGCCAACCTCCATCCGCGGTCCCTCCGCCACCGCCGTCGGGTGGCGGTGACCGTCCTTGTAGACCCACCCCGGCTCGAGCGTCGTGATTTGCGCCGGGAGCTTCGGCGCGCCGGCGCGCCGCCACAGCACGCGCTCGACGCGCAACACGACCTCACGGGCGGCATAGCCCTCGCCCGCCTCGACCTCCTCTCTACTCATCGGCAGCTCGCGCTCGCTCGCCACGGTCACGATCGCGGCGGCATCGGCGAACGACACCACGTCGCGCAGGCTCTCGGCGGGCAGCAGCTCCGACGCCTCCCCGTACACGATCCCGGAGGGCGCAGAGGAGGAATCGCCGCCGCCGGTGAAGGCCGTGACGGCGAGCGCCGCGGCGAGGACGAGCGCGAGCCCGCCGAGGATCCATCTCAGACGCATCGCGAAGCCGCTCCGATCAGTAGTACGCATTGACGATGTAGGTGTTGTGGGCGCCGAGGTAGATGCTGTTGGACGAGTTGGTCATGCAGGCGTACGCCGGATCGCTCGAGGAGCTGCGGGGATCGGCCTCCGTCGGATGCGTGAGCCCAACATCATGCCCGGTCTCGTGACAGGCAACGGCGCGCCCGGGAGCGTGCGACAGAAACCGCGCGTAGGCCTGGTCGCACGTCAGGTAGCCCTGGGCGTCGTTGCACCATGCGTAGCCGATGAACGTTCCGCTGAGCGATCCCTGTTGATAGATGATGTCGGTCTCGGCTTCGCCCGAGTAGACGGGAGAGCTGACGTGAACGACATTCAGATCCGTCGTGTTGTACGTGCTGTTCAAGGTCGCGTTGATTCCCGATGCGTCCGTGATCGAGCTCTGAACCCACGTCGTCAATGTCGCGTTATCCGTCCGGCAGAAGGTGTTGCTGCCGCCGAACGTGCCGTCGTAACAGAACGACGCGGTATGGGATGTCGGGAACATGTTGTTCGGCCCGTGATGCGCCAGCGCAGCGGTAGGGCTCACGATAAGCGCTGCACACAAGAGCGCAGCGACGCGCGCGCCCACGCCGAGCCGCGCGATGCCTTTGATCATTGATCCTCCGGGATCTTCAATGGACGATACGCCGCCGTTGTTCAGGACGCCGACTGGGCGCGCACTTTAGCCCCGGCGCGCCTCGCAATGGGAAAAATTGAGACGCTACGCTTAGAGTCTTATCATTATGAGATCACGATCCCCATTTAAGCGGGGATTACTGCCATTGCGTCGGGGCCGTAGGCCGCTGCGAGCGCGTGTGCGAGCAACGCGTGCTCCGACTGCTCGAGCTCCGGGTCGGCTTGAAGGATCGCGGTCGCACGGAGGCGCGCGTGCTCCAGCAGGAGCTCATCGTCGGGCAGCTGCGCGACCCGGAACTGCGCGAGCCCGTGCTGGCGCACGCCGCCGATCAGCTCACCCTCCTTGCGCAGCCTGAGGTCAATTCGGGCAAGCTCAAAGCCGTCGCGGTGAGCTGCGAGCGCCTTCAGCCGCGCGGAGTCCTTCGGACCGAACAAGAGGCACAGGGATGGGTGCTCCCCGCGCCCGATGCGCCCGCGCAACTGGTGCAGCTGGCTGATGCCGTAGCGCTCGGCATCCTCAACCAGCATCACCGTCGCGTTCGGCACGTCGATGCCGACCTCGATCACCGACGTAGCGACGAGCACGTCGGCGCCGCCGACGGCGAACGCGGCCATCGCCTCCTGCTTCTCGCGCGGGCGCAGCTGGCCGTGCATCAAGACGACGCGGAAATCCTTGAACTCGCCGTCGCGCAGGCGCTCGAACTCGGCGCGGGCCGCCTTCGCCTGCAGCGTCTCCGACTCCTCGACGAGTGGGCAGACGACGAACGCCTGGCGCCCGGCGCGCAGCTCCTCGCGGATGCGCTCGTACGCCCGCGCCCGCTCGCGCTCGCCGCTCGCGACGAACGTCTCGATCGGTCTGCGCCCGCGCGGGAGCTCTCTGAGGACCGTGTCGTCGAGGTCGCCGTACTGTACGAGCGCGAGCGTGCGCGGGATCGGCGTGGCGGTCATATGCAAGAGGTGTGGCGTGAGAATCGATTCCCGCCTCCCGCCCCCGACACCGTCGGTCGCCGGTCCTTTGGCGTCGAGCGCGGCACGCTGACGCACGCCGAAGCGGTGTTGCTCATCGACGACGGCCACGCCGAGCCGTGCGAACTGGACGTCAGGCTCGATCAGCGCGTGGGTGCCGACCACCAGTTGCAGCTCCCCGCTCGCGAGCTTTCCGAGGCTGTCGGCGCGGCGAGCTGCCGTCGTGGAGCCGGTCAGCAGCGCGGCCGGGACCGCCTCTCCCGGCATCAGCGCCTGAATCGTCGCGAAGTGCTGCTCGGCGAGCGTCTCGGTCGGCGCCATCATCGCTCCCTGCCAGCCTTGCTCGACCGCGCGCAGCAGTGCGAAGAGGGCAACGACGGTCTTGCCGGAGCCGACCTCGCCCATCAGCAGACGCTGCATCGGGTGGCGCTGTGCAAGGTCGTGGTCAATGTCCTCGAGCGCGTTCGCCTGGTCGTTCGTGAGTGGGAACGGCAGGCCGCTTTCCAGCCAACGCTTCGTGAGGGTTCGTTGGGCATCGAGGGAGGGAGCGGTGGCGGCGCGCTCCCGGCGCGCACGGCGGCGCAGCAGCGCGAGCTGGACGAGCAGGAGCTCCTCGAAGGCGAGCCGGCGGCGGCCACCCTCGGCCTCCCCCTCGTTGCCCGGGAAGTGCAGCGCCGCGAGCGCGGCGCGCCGGTCGGGGAGGCGCTCGGCGGTGCGGATGCGCGCCGGGAGCGGCTCGAGCGTGTCGGCGATCGCGTCGCGGTGTTCGCGCATCAGCGCGAGGATGCGCGTCGAGTCGATCCCCTCGCTTGCCGGATAGTGCGCAACCTGTGCGTCAGCCGCGGCCTGCAGCTCGGTCGGCGCGTGCGCGTTGACGGACACGCGCCCGCGCCGGTCGGTTCGTACGGTCAGCAGCAGGCGCGTACCTGGCGGATAGCGCTGCACAAGCCACGGCTGATTGAAGAACGAGACGCGGGTCGAGCCGGTGTGGTCAACGACGGTCGCCTCTACGCGAGGTCTCATTCCGCGTCGGCGGACCGGCTTCGAGGCGATCGCCCGCACCTCGACAAGCAGGGTGGCGGTCTCCTCGCGCTGCAGCGTCGTGATTGTGCGCGCCTCCCCCCGTGCGCGCGGGAGGTGCTCCAGCAGGTCGCCGACGGTGTGGAGTCCGAGCGTGTTGAGCGCTCTGCCGGCTCTCGGGCCGAGGTCGTGCGTGAGCGGGGCTTGCAGGCGGGACGAGCGGGGAAGGTGGACGGGCGCGGCGGCGATCTGCTGCGCGCTCAGCGGCTTGGCACTCGCGAACTGCGTGGGCACAGATGAACTATGCCGGCAGCGCCGGCCGGTTCACTCGGCGCTGAGGAGGTACCAGTACGAGGGCTGGCCGCCGGTAGCGAGCTCGAGCTCGGCGCCCGCGCCGTCCAGCAGCGCCGGGATCTCCGCGTCGCCGATGGGAGCTCCGTCGCCACTGATGCACGTGACCAGCTCGGCCTCGGCCGCGAGCGCGCTCAGCACGGAGCGCAGGGTGTCCTCCGGTTGTCCCCAGGCGACCAGCTCGTCGCCGACGAAGCCGACCGCCTCGCCCTCCTGGAAGCGGCCCTGCACGTCGTCGCGCGCGGCGGGCGCGACCGCGCCCGTCCGCACGCGCTCAAGCGCGCCGGTGAGCGCGGCGGCGTTGGCGGCGCCGTCGCGGCTCGGGTCGAATGCGAGCGCCGCCGCGAGGCCCGCCTGTTGCGAGCGCGAGCGCACGACCTGGACCTGCTTCTCCGACAGCTCGGCGGCACGCTCGGCCGCCATGAACACGTTCGCGCTGTTCGGCAGCACAACGACTTGCTCTGCAGGCACGGCATGAATGCCCGCGAGCAGGTCGTAGGTCGAGGGGTTGAGCGTCGCACCGCCGTCGAGCGTGTGGAAGCCGAGCTGCTCGTAGAGGCCGCGAATGCCGTCGCCGGAGACAACCGCGAGCGCACCGCACGCGGCCGAGGCGGCGCCGTGGCCGTTCCCGTTCCCGCCGGCGGCCGCAGCAGCAGCAGCAAGTTTGGCGTCGCGCGCCTCCACCTGCTGGTGCATGTCGGCGACGTCGAGGTGGGAGACCGCGCCCGCGCCGTCGAACAGCGCGGTCGCGGTGTCGGGCTCGTCAGTGTGGACGTGGACCTTGAGCGTCGTCTCGTCGCCGACGACGAGCACGGAGTCGCCGATCCGCTCGAGCGACTCGACAAAGCCGCGGGCGCTCAGGCCGCTGCCGGTGACGGCGAAGTTCACGCAGTAGCGGTAGGTCGAGGACTCGTGCTGCGGATGTGTCACGCGCGCGGCGCGGTGATGTGCGACCTCCGGCGGCTCGCTCCCGCGCAGCGCAGCGATCACGCCCGCGAACAGGACGGTGAGCCCGTAGCCGCCGGCGTCGACGACGCCCGCCTCGCGCAGCACAGGAAGCAACTCGGGTCCCCTCGCGACGGACTGCTGCCCCGTCTCCAGCGCGCGTTCCAAGACGTCGGCGATCAGCGCGTCCTGGTGGTCGTCCGTCGCGCTGCGGTCGAGCCGCGTCTCCCCCATGTGCGCCAGTTCACTGGCGATCCGGCTCGCCATCTCGCGCACGACCGTGAGGATCGTGCCCTCTGCCGGCTCGCGCACCGAGCCGTAGGCTTGCTCGGCCGCGCGCGCCATCGCCGCCCCGATCAACACCGGGTCGACCAGCTCGCCAGGGCGGCTCGCCAGCTCCTCAGCGGCGCCGCGGATCAGCTGTGAGAGGATCACGCCGCTGTTGCCGCGCGCCCCGAGCAGCGCGGCGCGCGCGACCGATCTGACGATCTCGTCGCGGCCGATCTCGTCGAGCGTGCGCTCCTGTGCCGCGCCCGCGAGCCGGTCGAGCTCCTGCAGCACTGCGCGCAGCGTGAGCGCCATGTTGTCGCCCGTGTCGCCGTCCGCGACGGGGAAGACGTTCAGTTCGTTGACCTCGGCGCGGCGCGCCTCAAGCTGGGCGAGCGCGCCCTCGACGGCGGCGCGGAAGCGGAGAAGGCTCGGATCAGACACAGGGGCGCGAAGACCGTACCGCCTCCGGGCGACGAAGGGGAGTTCGCGCGCCGCAGGCGCCGGCGCCTCGCTGTCTTACGCCTTGGTGACCTTGCCGGCCTTCAGGCAGCGCGTGCAGACGTACACGCGCCGAGGGGCACCGCCGACGTCAACGCGCACCCGCTGAAGATTCGGATCGAAACGGCGCTTCGTCGCGACTCTCGAGTGCGAGCGGCTCTGCCCGAAGGCGGGGCCCTTGTTGCAGACGTGGCAGACCTTTGGCATGGCTGGGGCAGTATACGCAGGGTCTGCGCGAGCAGGCGGAGCGGGAACGGCAGGCCTGCAGCGAAATCCCATATATATGGTGTTGCACCTGCGTACGACACCTGCTTCACTGGCGGCATGCCCACCAGACATCGCCGCCACTCGATCACCGAGACCCCACGCGTCCGCGATGCGCTCGAGCCGTTGCGCCACCGCGGCCTCAAGGTGGATCTCGGCGATCTCGTCATCCTCGGCGCCGAGCAGCGCCTGCGCCAGCTCGAGGCCGAGCAGGCCGACGAGGAGCGCAGACGCGAACTGCGGCTGGATCTCGTCAGACGGCTGCGCACCGGCGAGGGCCTCGACGTGGCCGCCGCCTACGAGGTTCGCGAGACGGGCTGGACCCATTGACGCCCTACGGCGGAGCCGTCGTGCTCGACAACTCGGCCTGGGCGCGGACGCTCGACGGACGGGTCACGGGTCAGCGACGCATGCACTTCGAGCACGCGCTCGCGAGCGGTGAGCTATGGACATGTCCTCCAGCGTTGCTCGAGATGCGCTTCAGCGCGCGCGACCGGGAAGGGTTCCTGGGCGCAGGGCGAGAGCTGTCCGCCCTTCCCCACGCCCCACTCACCGCCACGGCGGCGGACGCCGCCGTCCAAGCGCAGGAGGAGCTCGCCGTCGCGCCCGGTGTCTCGCACCGCGTCAAGCCGGTCGATCTGCTGATCGCGGCGGTGGCGGCAAGCGAAGGGCTCGGGGTGCTGCACTACGACGGCGACTACGACACGATCGCCGAGCACACGTCGCTGCGCTTCGCGTCTGTGTGGGTCGCGCCGCGCGGGTCGATCGACTAGGACGTTGCGAAGCCGGCCGAGCGGGGTCGGCGCGTCAGCTCGTCCTTGATCGCGAGCGAGGCAAGCACGGCCTCGGCCGCGTGGGCGCCGGAGTCGCGCTTGTCGCCGCCCCGCACGCGGGCGAGCGCCTGCTCCATCGAGTCGACCGTCAGCACGCCGAAGCCGACCGGCACGCCCGTGGAGAGCTGCACATGCTGGATCCCGCGTGCGGCCTCGCCGCAGACGTAGTCGTAGTGGTCGGTCTCGCCACGAATCACCGCGCCGAGCGCGACGATCGCGGCGTAGCGGCCCGACTCGGCCGCGTACTTCGCCGCCAGCGGCAGCTCGAACGCGCCCGGAACGTCGAACACGTCAACCTCGCCGTGCGGCTCCAGCACCTCGCGGGCGCCGGCGACGAGCGCGTCGGCGAGCTGCTCGTAGAAGCGCCCGACGACCAGCGCAAAGCGGCGGTCAGGCACGAAGGGTCACCTCCGCGGGGCATCCAGCCCCGCGTTCTGATCGTCATCGTCGCCCTCCGGCCGCCGTTTTGGGCGATCCGCGCGCTGCTCGTCCAACAGCATCTCCTCGTCGAGCGGCAGGCCCTGGTGGTGGAGCGTGTGGCCCATGCGGTCGCGCTTGGCGCGCAGGTAGGCCTCGTTGTGCGGGTTCGGCGTCGGCTGGATCGGCACCTGGCCGGTCACCGACAGGCCGTAGCCCTCGAGGCCGATGATCTTCTTCGGGTTGTTCGTGAGGATGCGGATCGAGGACAGGCCCAGGTCGACGAGGATCTGCGCGCCGATGCCGTAGTCGCGCAGGTCGGCCGGCAGGCCGAGCTTGAGGTTCGCGTCGACGGTGTCGAGCCCTTCCTCCTGCAGCTTGTACGCGCGCAGCTTGTTCAGCAGGCCGATTCCCCGTCCCTCCTGCGAGAGGTACAGCAGCACACCGCGGCCGGCTTCCTCGATCATCGCGAGCGCCGACTCGAGCTGCTCGCCGCAGTCGCAGCGGAGCGAGTGGAAGACGTCGCCGGTCAGGCACTCCGAGTGGACGCGGACGAGCACGTCCTCGGCGCCCGCGATGTCGCCCTTGACCATCGCGACGTGATGCTTGTCGTCGACGAGCGAGCGGTAGCCGACGACTTCGAAGTCGCCGAACGCGGTCGGCAGGCCGGTCGAGACGACGCGCTCGACGAGCTTGTCGTGGCGGCGCCGGTAAGCGACGAGGTCGGCAACGGTGATCATCTTCAGCCCGTGCCGGGTGCAGTAGTCGACGAGGTCGTCGACGCGCGCCATCGTCCCGTCGTCGTTCATGATCTCGCAGATCACGCCGGCCGGATTGAGGCCCGCGAGCCGCGCCAGATCGACGGCGGCCTCCGTCTGGCCGACGCGCTCGAGCACGCCGCCGCGCTTAGCCTTCAGCGGGAACACGTGCCCCGGCTGCACGACATCGCGCGGACGCGACTTGGGATCGATCGCGACCTGAACTGTGTGCGCGCGGTCGTGCGCAGAGATGCCAGTCGTGACGCCCTCGCGCGCCTCGATCGAGACAGTGAACGCGGTCTCGAACGGCGACTCGTTCTTCGCCGCCATCAGGTCGAGGCCCAGCTCGTCGCAACGGTCGGGGGTCAACGCGAGGCAGATCAGGCCGCGCCCCTCCTTCGCCATGAAGTTGATCGCCTCGGGCGTCGCGAACTGCGCCGCGAGCGTGAGGTCGCCCTCGTTCTCGCGGTCCTCGTCATCGCAGACGACGACCATCTTGCCCTGGCGAATGTCCTCGATCGCCGCTTCGATCGTCGCGAACGGGGTCTGCGTGCTCGAACTGCTCATCGCACCACCAACTTCTCGACGTATTTGGCGAGCACGTCAACCTCCAGGTTGACGGTTCGTCCGGGCGCAGCCGTTCCGAGGCTCGTGCGCTCCAGGGTCTCGGGGATCAGGGCGACGGTGAGGGACTCGTCGTCGACCGCGGCGACGGTGAGGCTGACGCCGTCGACCGCGATCGAGCCCTGCTCGACCACGTATCGCAGCAGATCGGGCGCCGCCGTGATGCGGATGCGCCGCGCGAAGCCGTCCGGCTCGACCGCAGCGACGGTGCCGAGGCCGTCGACATGGCCCTGCACGACGTGGCCGCCGAGGCGGTCGTGCGCGCGCAGCGGCAGCTCGAGGTTGACGTGCCCGCCGGGCGTCGCGGCGGCGAGCGAGGAACGGCGCAGCGTCTCGCGCATCACGTCGGCCGTGAAGCGGTCAGCAGCGGGCGCGACGGCGGTGAGACAGACGCCATTGACGGCGATCGAGTCGCCCTCCGCCAACTCCGCAGCGAGCGGCGTCGCGATCGCCAGGCGCACACCGTCGTCGGTCTGCTCGACGGCGTCGATCGTCCCAAGGCCTTGCACGAGTCCCGTGAACACCGGCTCACCACTCCCGCAGCCGCGCCGAGACGAGCAGGTCGTCGCCCACGCGGTCGCAGTCGAGCGTCAGCGCACGCAGTGCCTCGGCGATCGTCTCGACGCCTTCGCCCTCCAGCGGGTCGCGCGCGGTGCGCCCGCCCAGCACGAGCGGCGCAAGGAACAGCCGCAGCTCGTCGATCTCGCCAGCGTCGAAGAAGGCGCCCGCGAGTCTCGGACCGCCCTCCAGCAGCACTGAGCCGACCCCGCCCGCACCGAGCTGGTCAAGCGCGGAGCAGACGCGCGCGGTCTCATTCTCGCCCGTGGCGACGATCACCTCCGCGCCGTGCGTCTCGAGCGCGTCGGTCGCGCTGCGCGGCGCGGCGCGCGAGACGACGACCGTCAGCGCGATCTCAGGCGCGGCAGTAACGAGTTTCGAGTCGAGCGGCAGGCGCGCGGTCGCGTCGAACACGACGCGGCGAGGTTGACGAGCGACGCCCGGAATCCGCGCCGTCAGCTGAGGATCGTCGGCGAGCGCGGTGCCGATTCCGACGGCGACCGCATCACATTCAGCACGCCATTGATGCGCACGGCGGCGGGACTCCTCGTTGGAGATCCACTTCGAATCGCCAGCGCGCGTGGCGACCTTGCCGTCCAACGTCATCGCGGACTTGAACAGCACCCACGGCCGGCCAGTGCGCGCGTGCTTGCGGAACGGCTGGTTGAGCAGGCGCGCGCGGGCGGCCAGCTCGCCGTCGGCTATTTCGACGTCGATTCCCTCGTCGCGCAGGATCCCGAGCCCGCGGCCCGAAGCCTTCTCGGTTGGGTCGTCGGAGGCGACGATGACGCGGCGGAGCCCGGAGGCGACGATCGCGTCGGTGCACGGCGGCTGCTTGCCGGTGTGACAGCACGGTTCGAGCGAGATGTAGAGCGTCGCATCCGCAAGGTCCTCGCCGGCGGCCGCGGTGAGCGCCTCGACCTCGGCGTGCGGCTCGCCGTACGCGGTGTGCCATCCCTCCCCCAGGACCTCGCCTTCGCGGGCGATCAGCGCGCCGACGAGCGGGTTCGGGCTCACGCGCCCCCGCCCCTGTTCAGCCAGCTCGAGCGTGCGCGCGAGGTGCAGGCGGTCGGTGTCAGTGCGGAGGGACATCTGTTGTCGCGACGAGCGCGGGCGGGCGGTCGCTGACATGAGGATACGCGCCAAGATCACCCACAGACACCGCCGCGCAGGCGCTGCACGACGATCAGCGGGCCGGGTCGGGCGTACGCGAGCGGGTAGTAGTCGAACGACCAATCGAAGTTGAACGGCGGCGGCTCGGCTCCCTGCCGGTACGGGCTGAAGCGGGCAACCGCTTCGGCGCGGCGGCGCAGCGCCGCGTAGTAGGCGATCGCATGTGGCACCTCGCCCGGCTGTGCGAACGCGCGACTGAACTGGTGGGAGCCGGTGATGACCCAGCAATAGCCCTGCGCGAGGTAACGGTCGATCAGTGCGGGACGCAGCGTGCGCTCGTACTTGTCGACCTTCACGAAGCGCGTGCGGCCGTGCGGCAGCGGTTGGCCGACGTCGTCGACGTCGGCGCGCGTGACATCCCAGCGGTGCCAGCTGGTGCCGGCGAGCCAGCGCGCCGGTACGAACGGCTCGATCACCACGTTCGCACTCGGCGGGATGTTCGCGAGCAGCCATGTGCGCGCGCTGTTGCGGGTGTCCGTGCGCGCGAGCACCCGGTCGACGTGGATGGAGTGGATGAGTCCCTGCGCAAGCAATGCGACAACGACAGCCGCAGCGACCGGCAGCGCGAGCCGTGGTACGCGGGCGGCGGCCGCGCGCGTGAACGCCAGCGCGCCGTAGGCCCCCAGCAGAATCACGATCGGCAGCACCGGCAACAGCCAGCGCCCGAAGTAGCGCTCCTGCAGTCCCATGAACACCACGTACAGCAGCGGGGCGGGCAGCAGCACGAGCGCCAGCGTGCGGTCGCGCAGCAGCAAACGGATCGCGCCGCCGAGCGCGGCGAGCGCGGGGATCCAGCCGAGCCCCCACGTGAGCGACCAGAGGTAGTAGACGACCCCGTTGGATTGCGTAAGCCCAAGCTTCGCGAGCTCCTCGCCGCTCGCCAGCGTCCGCTGTCTTGCGACGCCGGCGCGGAACGCGTCGACGTCGAGCAGCGCGTACGGGTTCGCGACGAGGAAGCCGGCAAGCGCAGCGCCGCACGCCGCGGCGGCAGGCGCGAGCAATGTGCCCGCATGCGGCTGGCGCCGCCCGCGCGCGGCCACGACGACAGCCGTCAGCAGCGGCAGCAGCACAATCCCAGCCGTGTACTTCGTGCCGGCCGCAAGCCCGGCACCGAGGCCGCCGAGCAGCGCTGCGCGCGTCCCGCCGCCGCGCAGTACGAGCGCGGCGCCGAGCAGCGCGAGTGTCGCAGGCGCCGTCGCGGGTACGTCGTTGAGCGCGAGATGGCCGTAGAAGACCGGCAGGAACGCGACCGCCCCGATCGCGGCCGCCAGCAGCCCGACGCGGCGGTCGAACAAGCGCGCACCCGCCAGGTGCAGCAGCCACACGGCGACCACACCGAGCAGCGCGACGGTGACGCGCGCGATCAGGAACACCTCGGACGGAGCGGCCGCGTACGCGTGTTGGACGGCCGCACCGCCGCCGAACCAGATCGCGTAGAGCACATACAGCAGCTCGCTGTAGCCCGGCGGGTTGAGGAAGTAGCCGGGGTTCAGGCCGTCGCGGAAGAACCGCACGGCGATCGGGACGAAATGTCTCTCCTCGTCGATGTTGTAGGAGAACGGCAGTCCGTGCCGGATCCCCCACAGCCGGAGCAGGAGCGCTCCGAGCAGCACGCCGGCGAGCGCGAGAGTCGTGCGGTCGGGGCGGCGCATGGAATACTGCGGCGCGAGTCTAGACCACGCGGTCGACCTCACCCTGCCATGAAGCTGATCATCCAAATTCCCTGCTTCAACGAGGAGCAGACGCTCCCACTGACACTCGCGGAGCTGCCGCGCGAGGTCCCCGGCTTCGACGCGGTCGAGTGGCTGGTGATCGACGACGGGTCGAGCGACCGGACGATCGAAGTGGCGCGGGCGCACGGCGTCGACCACATCGTCAAGTTGACGAACAACAAGGGGCTCGCAGCCGGCTTCCAGGCGGGGCTTGACGCCGCCCTGAAGCTCGGCGCCGACGTGATCGTCAACACCGATGCGGACAACCAGTACGACAGCCGCGACATCCCCAAGCTCGTCGCCCCAATCCTTGCCGGCGAGGCCGACATGGTCGTCGGCGACCGCCAGGTCGAGCAGATCGCACACTTTTCGCCGCTCAAGAAAGGGCTGCAGAAGCTCGGCTCGTGGGTCGTTCGGCAGGCCTCCTCGACGACCGTGCCGGACACGACCTCCGGCTTCCGCGCCTATAACCGCGAGGCCGCGCTGCAGATGCAGGTCGTCTCCAGATTCACCTACACACTGGAGACGATCATCCAGGCCGGCAAGCTGCTCGTCGCGATCGATCATGTCCCGGTCAGGACGAACCCGCAGACGCGCAAGTCCCGCCTGTTCCCCTCGATGGGCGCCTATGTACGCCGCAACGCGATCTCGATCTTCCGCATCTACGCGCAGTACGAGCCGCTGAAGGTCTTCTGGGGCGGCGCAGTGGTGATGGGCCTGCTCGCGCTCGCCGTCTGGGCGCGCTTCCTGATCGCGTGGGTCGGCGGCGAGGGCGCCGGACACGTGCAGTCGCTGATCCTCGGCGCGGTGCTGTTCATCGCCGCGATGCTGCTCGGCGCGCTCGGCGTGATCGGCGACCTGCTGGCGGCGCAGCGCACGCTTACGCAGCGCACGTTCGAGCGCGTGCGACGGATCGAGCTGGCGCTGGGGATCGCGCCCTCGCACTACGAGCCCGGTCAGGGCGGCCGGGACGCAGAGAAGCCGAAGCGGGAGACGATCGAGGTATGAGCGCGGTCGACGCGGTACCCACCGGGAACACGTACGACAAGTACGGCTCGTCGAATCCGGTCGTGCGGCGGCTGATGGCCGGCTTCGAGGGCACGCTCGCGGAGCTGTTTGCGCAGGCGGCGCCCGACTCGGTGCTCGACGTCGGCTGCGGCGAGGGGGTGCTCACGCACCAGTGGGCAACGCAGCTCGGCGAGAAGCGGATCGTTGGGATCGACCTCGACGACGAGAAGCTGCAGGCCGAGTGGGCAACGCGCCAGCGGCCGAATCTCGAGTACCGCACGCTCGCCGCCGAGCACATGCCGTTCGCCGACAACGAATTCGACCTGGCGTGCGCGATCGAGGTGCTGGAGCACGTGCCCGATCCAGAGCACACCATCGCGGAGATGGCGCGCGTCGCCAGACGCCATCTGCTCGTCTCGGTCCCCCGTGAGCCGCTGTGGCGCATGCTGAACATGGCGCGCGGCGCGTACCTTGCCGACCTCGGCAACACCCCCGGACACGTCAACCACTGGTCGAAGCGCTCCTTCGTCCGACTGCTCGCACAGCACGGCGAGGTCGTCGAGCAGCGCTCGCCCTTCCCGTGGACGATGCTGCTTGTCCGGCTCGGCGGCTAGCTCCGAGACCGCCGCTCAGGGCGCGGCGGCGCCGTCCGGGAGCGAGGGGCGCTCCTACGGCTCGGGCGCGCGCATCCTGACGATCGGGATCGCCTCGACCGGCATCTTCTCGTTCCTGTACCTCGCGCTCGCGAGCCGCTCGCTGCCGAGCGACGCCTACGGCCGCATCTCGCTGATGTGGTCGGTCATGTTCGTGATCCTGTCGGTGATCTACCGGCCGATCGAGCAGTTGCTCTCGCGCACGATCGCCGAACGCCGCGCGCGCGGGCTTGAGGGCCATCCGTTGCGCGTGCCGGCAACCATCCAGGCCGGCTTCGCGCTGCTGTTCCTGACGGTCGCTTTGGCGCTGCGGCCGCAGATCACCGACCACCTCTACGACGGCTCGGACGCGCTCTATTGGATGACCGTCGTCGGCGTGCTTGCGTACGCCGGCAGCTACTTCGCGCGCGGCTGGCTTGCCGGGCATCAGAGCTTCGGCCTCTATGGCGGGCTCGTGCTGCTCGAGTCGACCTCGCGCTTCCTGTTCGCGTTCGCCGCAGCGATCGGCATCACGCACGGCCAGTCGGCGATCGCGCTCGGCATGGCGGTCGCGCCGTTCGTCTCGCTCGTCGTCGTGCCGTTCGCCTTCTCGCGGCTGCGCACGCTGGGAGAGCCGGCGGACCCGCGCCGCGAAGCGCCGGTGCTCGACGCGGGCATGGAGGGCCCGGCGCACGCCGAGATCGAGGAGGCGGTCGCCGACCTGACGATGCACCACGGCACGCGCTTCGCGATCTCGGTGTTCGCGATCATGCTCGCCGAGCAGACGTTGATGAATGCGGCGGTGCTGATCGTCAACGCCTCCTCGGGCGAGGCGCTGGCCGGCTTTGTGTTCAACGTGTTGCTGATCGTGCGCGCGCCGCTGCAGCTGTTCCAGGCGATCCAGACCTCGATCCTCCCCCACCTCGCCGGACTCGAGGCACGCGCGAGCGGTGCGGAGTTCGCAAGAGCGATCCGCGTGACGGTGCTGGCGATCGCCGGCTTCGCCGGTGCGGTCGCGCTCGGGCTGCTGGCAATCGGGCCCTGGGTGATGAGCACCCTGCTCGGCGACAAGGGCTTCTCGTACGACCGCGGCGGCCTCGCGCTCGTGGCGATCGGCATGGGCTTCCACCTGATCGCGGGGACGTTGAATCAGGCGGCCCTGGCTCGCCGCCGCGCCGGGCTGGCGGCGGCGGCGTGGCTGCTGAGCGCGGTTTTGTTCGTCGCCTGGGTGATCTCGCCGGTTGTCAGCGACGAGGTGCTGCGCGTCGAGACCGGGTACTTCGGCGCGGCGTTCCTGCTCAGCGGGATGCTGCTCGGGCTGTATCGACGCGCATAGCGCTCCGGCTACTCGTACGCGAGCGCCTGGAGCACGTCGAGGCGGGCGGCGCGGCGGGCGGGCCACATCGCGGCGATGACGCCGAAGATCGCGGCGACGACGAGCAGGGCGATCAGGCTAAGGATCGGGATCGAGATCGTGTAGCCCTCGCTGCGCAGCGGGATCGTGACGAGCACCGCGAAGATCGTCCCGAGCACGACGCCGAGCACCGCGCCAATCTGCGCCGTGATGACCGACTCGTAGCGGACCATCTGCTTGACCTGGCGGCGGGAGGTGCCGATTGCCCGCAGCATCCCGAGCTCCCGCGTGCGCTCGTGGATCGCGAGCATCATTGTGTTGAGGATCCCGAACAGCGCGATGATCAGCGTGAGCGCGAGCAGCACGTAGAAGAACACGAGCAGTCTGTTGACCTGATCCTCCTGGTCCTTGACGAAGCCTTTCTTCGTCAGCACCTCGAGGCTCGGGAACTGCGCCTCGACCGCTCTGTCGGCGCGCCTTTGGATCGCGTCGACATCCGCTCCGGGATCCGTCTGGGCGACGATGAAGGCGGTCCCTCTGACGTTGAAGTCGGCGGCGAGCAACTGGTTCGTGAATGTGAGGTCGCCGAACAGCTGCGCGTCGTCGTAGATGCCCCGCACGGTCGACGTGAGGTGTGCTCCCGTCGGCGTCGTCACGGGCAGCCGGTCGCCGACACTCACGTCGTGTGCATCCGCCCAGTCCTTCGACACCGTAACGTCATCGGGGCCGAGCGTGCCGAGCACGCTAGGGGGGCCCGAAACCCACGTGACCTTGAACACATCGTCGGCGGTCGCCGGGTCCACGCCGGAGACCTGCGGTCTGCCCTTGCCGGCGACGATCGCACGCGACCAGCGCACGTCGGAGACGAGCCGCACGCCGTCGACGTCGCCGAGTGCGCGCGAGGCGTCGGCGGGCAGTGGCGCGAAGTTCGTGCTCTGGGCGATCAGCTCGGCGTCGAGGCCGTTCGTGACGATGTCGCGGATCGACCCCTTGAGCCCGGCGGCGAAGACGGTGATGAAGCCGACAAGCGCGACCCCGATCATCAGCGCGGCCGACGTCGATGCCGTACGCCGCGTGTTTCGCGTCGCGTTCTCGCGCGCCAGGCGGCCGCTGACGCCGCGGAGGCGCTCGAGCGGAAGGCCGACGGCGAGTGCAAGCGGCCCGACGGCATGGGACGC
>Ga0075429_100002386_pt1 | contig 15826 bp, 12 predicted proteins | sample RhiMetdeltSRZDD3_FD_75295 | JGI IMG/M metagenome (GOLD analysis project Ga0075429, IMG submission 75295) | Populus rhizosphere microbial communities from Tennessee, USA - Rhizosphere MetaG P. deltoides SRZDD3 | ecosystem: Host-associated > Plants > Roots > Rhizosphere > Soil | place: USA... | reverse complement strand
TCCGTGGCACACGCCCGGCGAGCTGCACGCGACGCTGTCGAATACCACAGTGGACACTCGCCTGGTGTTCGCCGGCGGCGACGCGTTGGTGGGCGCCGCGATCGTCACCTCACCGCCGCCGGGCGGTCATCGGGTGGACGTGACCGGCGGCGTACACCCGGGCTGGTGGGGCAGAGGAATCGGTCGCGAGCACTCTAACGGGCAGGTCGGGTTCGTCGAGGAGTCGCGAGCGGTGACCTACGTGGCCTTCTGATCCGCTACCTGGTACCGGACACGACGAGCATTTCACACGGGCCGACGAACCCATCGGGACCGTCGAACTGGGCCAACGCCTCACCGATCTCGGTCCAGGCGGCTTCCCGGTCAGGTCCGGGCAGCCCGGCCAACATCTGGTGCAGCGCGCCGAACGACTCCCGTTCGAAGCGAACGCATTCGGCGGCACTGGTCATCCGTACCGGCGACGGCACCGCCTCGACCGTCACGTCGTGGAACCCCGCCCGGGTCAGCGCGTCTTCGGCGACGCCGGGGCCGCCGAGACTGAACGGCCCGGGTTGCCCCGGGGCGGGGGGTGGCAACTGGGCGCGGCGGCGGATGATGCCGACCGGGATCGCGAAGAAGCCGTTGCGGTCGGCGGTGGAGTACACCACGGCGGAGAGGCGCCCACCGGGGCGCAGCGACCGGTGCATCCCGGCCAGGGCGGCCTGCTGGTCGGGGAAGTAGATGAGCCCGACCCGGGAGATCACCGCGTCGAAGTCGGCTTCGTCGACGGCGAGCTGTTCCCCGTCGAGCTCACGCGTGCTGACGTTGGCCAGGCCGGCATCGGTAGCGGCCTTGGCGGCGTACTCGAGGATGGCCGGCGAGATGTCGGTAGCCAGCACGCGTCCGTCAGGTCCGACCCGCCGGGCGGCGGCGAGGCTCTGCCCCCCGGCACCAGCCGCGACGTCGAGTACCCGGCTCCCGGTGGTGACACCGGCGGCGTCGAGCATGCGTTCGGTGGCCGGACCGAGCCAGTCCTCGATGGCCGGCCCCCACCGGTGCCATGCCTCGGCGGCGTCTTCCCACTGCGCGCGGGTGGTCACCTTGTACTGCTGCGGATCGAACGTGGCCATCGCCATTACCCTCCCGAGTACCTGCTGATGTCTGGTACGCGCCAGAACCTCGCTGGCAGCCGCCAGAAATCGGCTGGCACTTCCGGGCGGCTTGGGTGTCTGCGCCACAATGCCGGTGTGTCCCGTTTCGTTGGCCGTACCGAGCCGCTGGCCAGGTTGACCGCCGCGTACCACGCGGTCACCGGTGCGGGTCGCGGTGCGGTCCCGGCCGGGCTGGTACTGGTCACCGGTGAGGCCGGAATCGGGAAGACCGCTTTGCTGACAAGGTTCGCCGCAGAGGTGGCGGACCATGGTGGCACCGTGGTGTGGGGAACATGTTGGGACGGCGATCAGGCGCCGGCGTGGTGGCCGTGGACGCAGGCGTTGCGGGCGCTGCTGGACGAACGCGAAGGACTGCGGGACGCGGTCGCGCCGGAGCTGGCGGCCATCGTCCCGGGTTCGGCCACCGCGACTCCGGTACCGTCGACCGGTTCCGACAGCGCGAACAGGGTGCGGGTGTTCGACGCGGCCGGCCGGTTGCTGGCCCGTGCAGCCGCGGAGGCACCCGTGGTGGTCGTCCTCGACGACCTCCAGTGGGGCGATCTGTCCACAGTGGATCTGATGCGGTTCGTGGCGCACCAGCAGCAGCTCGGTGCGCTACTGCTGGTGGGCGCCTTCCGCCCGAACGAGTCCGACGCGGCAGTCACCGGCGCCTTGGCCGGCCTGGCCACCGTCGCCGAGTTGGTGGTGTTGCGCGGCATGGCGCCGGCCGAGGTAGGTGACCTGGTCGCGGCCATCTGCGGCGGGACGGCTCCCGCACGGTGGGCACAGCTGGTGTACGACCGGAGCGGCGGCCACCCGTTCTTCGCCCGCGAGGTGTGCCACCTGCTCGTCGCCGGAGGTACCGCGACCGGAGTGCCCGCCGCGGTCCGTGACGTGATCGGCCGCCGGCTGGCCAGGCTGTCCCGACCGTGTGCGGAGCTGCTGGACACGGCCGCGGTCGCCGGCACCGTGCTGCTGCCCGACGTGCTGGCCGACGTCCACGGCGGTACCCCCACCGAGGTCATCGAGCTGGCCGCCGAGGCCGTCACCGCCGGGATTCTCGTCGCGGCGGATGACCGGGTTGGTCCGATCCGGTTCGCTCATGACCTGTACCGGGAGACGATCTATACCGCCCTTCCGTCGGGTCGGCGGCTCGACCTGCACCACAGGCTCGCCCGAGCTCTGACCAGCCGTCACGAGAGGGTCGGCCCGGTGTTCCCGGCCGAGCTGGCCCGGCACTTCACGCATGCCGTACCGCTGGCCGGGATCGCACCCGCGCTCGCCTGGGCCCGCGTCGCCGCTGACGCCGACACGGCTCGGTTCGCGTTCGCCGAGGCGGCCGGGCATCTTGCCCGGGTGCGTTCCGCGGTAGCCGCGGCCGGTGAGCGGCTGGCCGACCCCGACCTGATCGACCTGCTCACCGCCGAGGCGGACCTACGGCTTCGCTCCGGGGACGCCAACCAGGCCAAGGCCCTGCTCGACACCGCGTGGCAACGGGCCACCGAGACCGGCCAGGCCGACCTATTCGGTACCGTCGCGCTGGGCATGGATCGGCTCGGCGCCCGTTTCGCCATGCCCCGTACCGACCTGGTTGCCGTCCTGGACACCGCCCGGCAGGCGCTGTACGGCACCGGGACGTCGATCGAGGCCCAGGTGACCGGCGCGCTGGCCCGCCAGCTCCAGCACTCCGTCCCCGACGACCGGCCACGGGCCGGGCCGTTGGCCGACAAGGCGGTGACGATCGCCCGCACCCTCGCCGACCCGTCCACTCTGGCCAGTTGCCTGCTCGCCCAGCACGACACGTTGTGGACGCCCGGCAGCGCCACTCGCCGCGCCGCCATCGCCGCCGAGATAGCTGATTTGGCCCAGCGGGCCGCCGATCCGGAGCGGCATGCCCAGGCGCTGCTGCTGTCGGCCACCGCGCAACTGGAGAACGGATCGGCGGCCTTCCGGGCGACCCTCGCCGAGTACGCGTACCACACCGAACGGCTGCGCCAGCCGCGCCACGACTACCTGCTGGGCACCCGTCGAGCCGCGCTGGCGCTGCTCGACGGCGACATCGATGCCGGCGAGCGGCTCAGCGCCGAGGCCGCCACGCTCGGCGAAGCCATCGGCGACAGCGACGCCGGCAACGTACGGATGTCGCAACGACTCGAGATCGTCCGCGCCCGCGGCGACCAGGCCGAGCTGCGCGACACCGCAGAGGAGGCGGTGCGCTGGTGGATCGGCGCACCAGCCCATGCCCACGCGATCGCGGCCGGGTTCCTTGCCCGGGCCGGCGACCTCGACACCGCACGCCGCGAACTCGACACCGTACTCGATCTGCCGTGGCGGACCGACCGGTCGTATCTGTGGTCGGTCTTCGTCGGCGAACTCGTCGCCGCCGCGATCGCCCTGGACGATCGTCCACTGTGTAGGGTGTTGCTCGACGATCTGCTGCCGGTCGCCGACACCTGCGCGGTCAACGGTGCCCTCGTCTGCTTCATGGGGGCGCACGCACATCGCGTCGCCCTCCTGTACGGCACCCTCGAACAGCCTGGACCGGCACGGCAGTGGCTGGACAAGGCGCTGGCCATCCACCGGCGACTCGGCGCCCGCGCCTGGGAGGCCGAGACCCACCGCGCGCTGACCACTATGGACGGCCGCCCAAGGGTCGGCACAGCCGATTCGGACGGCACCGCACAACTGCGCCGCGTCGGTGACATGTGGCAGGCCACGTTCAAGGGGCACACCGCTTATGTGCGCGACGTCAAGGGCATGCACGACCTCGCCACACTGCTCGCCCGGCCCGGTACCGACGTGCCGGCCCTCGAACTGGCCGGCAGCGTCGACCCCGTCACGTTCTCGGGGACGAGTGAGCCGGTACTCGACCGCACGGCACTCAGCTCGTACCGCCGACGGTTGGCCGAACTCGACGACGAGCTCACCGCGGCGAGATCCGGCAACGACCTCGCCCGACAGCGACGGGCTACCGACGAACGCGAACAATTGCTCGTCGAGCTGCGCCGCGCCACCCGACCCGACGGCACCTCCCGTACGCTCGCCAGCACCACCGCCGAACGCGCCCGCAAGGCCGTCACCGCCCGCATCCGCGACGCCATCCGCCGCATCGCGGACGCCCACCCGGACTTCGGCACGCATCTCGACCGCACCGTCCGCACCGGCGCCATCTGTCGGTATGAACCGAGTTAAGGCCCGGCGAAGCCCGAAGCCTGCAGCTGGAACAGCCGCGCATAGGTACCGTCCGAGCGAATGAGCTCGGCGTGGGTACCGCGTTCACCGACGACTCCGTCGGTAAGGACGGCGATCGAGTCGGCGTCCCGTACCGCGTTGAGCCGGTGGGAGATGAGCAGGCTCGCCCGGCCCCGACGCAGTTGCGACAGCCGCTCGTGGATCTCGTGTTCCGCCTCGGCGTCGAGCCCGGAGCTGGGCTCGTCGAGGATCAGCAGATCGCAGTCGTCGCGCACCAATGCCCGGGCCAGGGCCACGCGCTGCCACTGCCCACCGGAGAGCACGACCCCGGTACCCGGGTCGTCCCGGTCGGCACCATCGACGTAGATGCGCGTGAGCAACGTGTCGTACCCCGCCGGCAGGCCGGCGATCGTCTCGTGACCGCCGGCCCGTACCGCGGCTCCGGTGATGCGCTCGCGATCGGCCAGAGCGGTGACGTCCCCGACTCCGATGTTCTCCGCCGCGCTCAGCTCGTACGCCATGTAGTCCTGAAATACGACACCGATACGACGGCGCAGCTCGGCGACCGGCAGCTCGCGGATGTCGATTCCATCCCACAGAATCGTGCCGCGGCACGGGTCGTAGAACCTGCAGATGAGCTTGACGATTGTGCTCTTCCCCGCGCCGTTGTGACCCACCAGTGCCGTAGCGCCGCCGGACGGGATGACGAGGTCGATGCCACGCACGATCCACGGCAGGTCGTCGCCGTATCGGAACCACACATCCCGCAGTTCGATGCCTCGCCGCAGTCGCGGCACAGCGCGGCCGCGGATCGCCGGTAGATCCGGGCCGGCCTCGACGATGTAGCGGTGGTGCCCGACGAGTTGGACAGCCTCGTGCGCCTCGCCGATGCCGCCGACGACGATGCTCAGTCCACCTTGGACGCCCGCCAGCGCGGCGACGAATACCGACACGTCACCGATCGAGATCTGTCCGGCGAGGGCCGCACGCGCCGCCCACACGAGGCCCGCACCGGCCACGACCGCGCTGAGCACGCCCTGCAGCGCCTGGACGAGAATCTCCCGCCGATCGACCCGACGGTGGCCGGCGTTGATCTGGACCAGCTCAGCGAGCATCCGCGCGCAGAACAACCGGTCCAGACCGAACAGCCGGATCTCCTTGGCCGCCGACATGCTCGTCAGCAGGTTCGCGTAGAAGTACTCGCGACGCCAGGCGTGGCCCAGCTCCGACTGGACGCGCACCCGGTAGCGCGCCATCCGCACCTCGGCCGCCAGTGTCGGGACGGCGGCCAGCCCCGCGAGCACGAGCATCCATGGGTTGAGGACGGCGAGCGTACCGAGAAAACCGCCGAACATGAGCAGTCCCTGCGCGGCGGCGAGCACGCTCGTCACGAGGTCCGGCGCCGCGGTGACGCCACGATCGGTCGCGAGCGTGAGCCGGTCGTGGAACCGCGGGTTCTCCAGCCGACCGAGTCCCGCCTGTGCACTCACCGCGCGGTAGAGCTGCTCACGCGCCACCGGCCCGACTCGGCGGCGTAGCTCGCCGTCGGCGTACCGCACCAACTGCGGCAGCACGACGGCACCGACGCCCACGCCGGCAAACAGCACCGCGGGCAGCGATACCGATGCCGACTGTGCCGCCAACCCGTCGAGAATCGACTTGATGAGCCAAGCCATCACGACCGGGACGGCCGCCACGGCAGCGGTCAACGCGATGCGCACGACGAGCCAGCGGCCGGCGGCCGACCAGACGAGCCGTGCGGCGGGTCTCATGTGGACGGTACGAGACTGATGTCGTGGTGACTGACCACAATGGTTGGTCCGTCGAGCAAAGCGAACGCCGGGAAACCCACCACCCCGAACGCCTTCAGCAACTGGTCGCCGTTGCGGTCGTGGACGACGCGGGCTACCGGTGCCAGCTCCTCGCACAGCCGGTCGGCTTCGCGCGAGTTGCCGACGACCACCGCCAGGGTCCGGTCCTTGCCGCCGGGGATCGCCCGAGCGCGATCGGCGAACGATGGCAGGCTCTCCACACATGCCGGACAGCTCGCCGAGAGGAAACCGACCAGTGTCGTACCGGCCAGGTCCGCCTCGGATACCGGCTCCTCGGCGATGGTGGTCGCCAGGTAGCTGCCGACCGTGGCGCCGCTCTGCAGCATCACCGGTACCGGGTCGATGCCGTCGAGCGCCCGGGCCAGCAGGGTGGTGTGCTCACCCAGCCGCCGGATGACGCCGAGCGTCAGCACGATGTTGAATGCCAGGAGCAGAGCCAACACGACAGTCACGACTTCTCCATGCACTGCCCGCCCACCCGCAGCGGCCGGGCCAGCGCGACGAGGTCTTCCAAACTCACCAATACCAGAGCTCCGACCGAGCCGGCCGCCGCCGCAACGAACGCGCCGCTGTCCCAGACCGCGGCGGGAGTACCGGTTGCGACGGCCGCTCCGCCGACCGCGATCAGAAGCAGCAGGCCATTGCGTACGAGGTGAAGCCGACCCGGCGGCCGGTCCGCGCGACCGAAACACCGGCACGATGCGCGTACGCCCCGGCGGATCATCCGGCCGAGTGCGATCGTGAGGGCCGTCAGCAGTACCAGAGCCGGCACCCACGCGACTGCGCCGAGGCCGAGCGCGCCGGCGGCGAGTACCAACGCCGCCAGCGCCTCGGCCGTCACGACGGTTGCCGCGACCGGTCCCGCGAGCCGGCGCGGAATTCCGAGGTTGCCGGGAAGCGAGTCCCGGAATTCCGCGTACTCCCAACGCGACCGGACCTTGCCCCAGACCGACACCGCGAACGTCGTCACGATGGCGGCCTGTGCCGCGACCTCTACTGTGGACACTAGTACCCGACCTGAACCGTATCGCCCCGACGGAACGGCTCACCCGACATCAACAGCTCGGCCATGCAGCCGCTCATGTCGAGGCCGATGTCGTGCTGTATCCACATGAACTGGCCACCGGGGTTGAGCTCGAGGAACACGTACTCTCCGTCCGGCGTGACGATCAGGTCCACCGCGGCGTACGCGAGGCCCAGCTCGCTCAGCATCGCCTCGACCTGCTTGACGACCTGCTCCGGCAGCGGCCGGTAGTCGCCGTACGGCATCATGTCCTCGCCGCGCCAGTCGACCCTGGTGCTCGACATGGACTGTGAGTCGACCACCACAGGGAAGAACGTGTTTCCGATGACGGTCAGACGCACCTCGTACGCCTTCTCGATGTACTCCTGGAAGATGCAGATGGTGTGCCGGACCCGGTCGATGTGCTCCCGCAGCTCGTCGCCGACCACGACCGTGAACAGTCCGTTGGGAAAGCCGCCCGGATAGTGGACGACGCCGCCGGTAAACGCCTTGTAGACGAAGGGCCCGTCGGCTCGATCCAGCAGGGCGGTCACCTCCTGCGGGTCGTTCGTCATCAACGTCCGCGGTACGCGGAACCCGAGCCGCTTCGCGATGCGCAACTGGAAGGGCTTGAGTTCCGCGACCGCGTCGAGGTCGGGTCGGTTGACCCACAGGCAGTCCGTCCCGCGCAGGATGCCGCCGACACCGTGGACGGACTCGGTGCGCGCGAACTGCTGTTCGGCCTCGCCCATCGCGCTGTCGAAGACGAACGCGGTCGGGCGCCGGTACCACACACCGGTCAGCGATTCGAGATCGATGTCCCGGTCGCCGTGCCGCATCCGTAGCCGTTCGTCGTCGAAGTCCGAACTCGTGAAGGTCAATGTCTGCGGGAAGTAGCTGAGATCCACCCGGACGACATTGGACCCGCGCTCGCGCAGGCTGACGACGACGGGATCGACGGTGCTGTCGAACTCCTGCGTCAGGATCAGGACAGTGGACATGCTCAGAAGCAGGCGTCGTCGGTTACGCAGTCACCCGGGCAGCCGGAGGTCCTCGTCTTCGTCGGTACCCCTCGCGTGGTGCCGTGCGGGCTCACCCAGACCTGCAGGTCGGCGTCGTAGTACCCAGCGTCGCTATCGTCCGGCGTGCCGGGGTCCCAGGTCGCGTACAGGTAGCCGAGTGGCTGGGCGGGCTCGGGGCTTGGTGCGACCACGATTGAGTCGTGCCCTACGGTCATCGACCGCGATGTCCGAAGTGGACTTCTAGCGAGGATGGTGGACATTGAGTGCCCTTTCTACTGATGGGTCAGTCCCTCGGTGAGGCCGATGATCCCGATCACGTCGCCGGAGAAACACCAGACCAAATTCCGGTCGTCGTAGTGCCCGGCTGCCAATCGGAGGTCGGCCGTGGGCTCCGACGCGAGCACGCGTTCGTACAGGTAGGCCAGTGGCGAACTGGCGGCGAGCCGGCGGTGCTCCCGCTCCGCGGCCGGTACCGCGCGGATCACCAACACCGACCCGACGAGCTCGGCGCGGTCGAAGCGCAGAACATGCACCAATGGATATTGACCATGGTCGCTTGCATATCGCTCTCACGGCGCTCTCAGCGGCGGCCTACGGAGTTCTCTCGCGTACAACCGGACGAGCCCGCGCACGCGGTACCGTCCGCCACCGATCGGATCGAGCAGCTTCGCGTCGACGAGCGCTTCCAACCGTGCCGACGCGTACCGGTCAGCCGGTACCTCGTCCGTGGCGCCGAGCGCGCGCAGAGTCTGTCGCCCCGCCTCGTCGAGGCCGCGGTAGCTCGACTCGAACGCCGAGCGGATGCTCAGATCGCCGATGGTCAGCTCGTCCAACCGGCGGCACTCGTCGCGCAACGCGGCGGTGAGTTCGCGCGGCCGCAGTGACGGACGGGTCGACAGCCGAAGACCCGCGATGCGTACGGCGAGCGGCAGGCGATCGCACAGGGTCGCGATCTCCGACGCAAGGCGGGGCGTGAGGTCGGCGCGCATCGCCACGGCGTGCAGCAGAGCGACCGCGTCGTCCGGCGTGAGCACATCGAGGTCGAGCAGGCGGGCACCGGCGATGCCGCTGAGGTGGCGGCGGCTGGTGACCAGTACACCGGACGCGGATATCCCGGGCAGCAGCGGCCGTACCTGTTCGGCGTGGGCCGCGTCGTCGAGCACGACGAGCATCGTGCGGGCGGCCATCAGGGTCCGGTACGTGCTCTCGCGTTCGGCCAGTGACGTGTCCCGGGGCAGGTTCCGGACGCCGAGCGCGCGCAGGAACCGGTCGAGAACCGCGGCGGGATCGGCCGGTACGTCGGTCGTACCGCGCAGGTCCGCGTAGAGCCAGCCGTCGGGGTACAGCGGTGCGAGGCGGTGTGCGGCGTGCACCGCGAGCGCGGACTTGCCCACGCCGGGCATGCCGGTGACGGCGGCGATCCGCGTGGCGTTCATCGGGTTGGGCAGCAGCGTTGGAGTCAACCAGTCCACAATGGACTTCAGTGGTCCACGGCGACCGGTGAAGTCGACGATGTCCGGTGGCAGTTCCGCGGGAGTCGGTACGATCGCCGTTTCCCGTAACGCGTAGGCGTGTGCCGTACGCAGCTCCTGCGACGGGTCGAGACCGAGGTCCTCGGCCAGCCGGGCGCGGACGCGTTCGGCTTCGCGTACCGCCTCCGCGCGCCGGCCGCAGGAGTAGAGCAGGCGGACGACCCGGGCGTGCAGGGCCTCGTCGTACGGCGCGTGGTCGGCGACGTCCAACAACGCGCCGAGGACGTGCGCCGGCCGGCGCAGGCGCAGCGCCAGGTCGGCGAGCTCGCAAGCGGACTCCACCCGGGTACGTTCGACGAGCCGGACGACCGGGTCTCCGGTCAGCTCCGCGACGTGCCCACCGAGGACGGCGCCGCGCCATTCGCCGAGCGCACTGCACAGATGCTGGAGGCGGCTGGCGGGATCCGTGCTCCGGCGTCCACATCGCACATGCGCCCAGAACCGGCCGATGTCCACCCGGTCCGCGTCGACGGGGAGCTGGTATGCCTGACCGAGGCGCAGGACCCCGACGTCGAGTCCGTCGAGCCACGTACGAAGGCGGGAGATCGCACACTGCAGGGCGTGCCGGGATCCCTTGTCCGGTCCCCAGGTCAGCTCGAGCAACCGCTTCTCGCTCACCGGGTCGCCGGGGCTGAGCAGCAGCGCGCCGAGCAGCCGGGCGAGATTCCCGTTCGGTGGTGCCGTCTCGAGTCCGTCGACGAGGACCGTCAGCTCGCCGAGGACGCTGAAGGTGGCGTCGCCCACACCGCATGACTACACAAACAGGACCCGGCTGTAACAGGCCACATACCGGCCATTCCCACGCCGCGTCGCTAACCACCGTCGATGATGTGTTGATCGCCGGCTGCCTGGTAGACGATCGCGTTGTTGGACGCGGTCATGACGACATTGGCGGCACGGTCGTTGGTCGCCGCGGTTGCCACGGTCGGGGAGCTGAGCTGGACGCCGCGAACGAGCAGATCGTCTGCGATCGCGCGGGCTTCGGCACTGAGTTCCGCTTCGGCCGTCTCCCACAGTCTTTGGGAGGCGCGACGGATGAATTCGGGGATCATCGAGCGCTGGCCGGAAGCGGCGAGGCCGTGCGCCGCGAGCAGGACCATCCGGTCGGTCGGGGTTATCTCGGTGACGAGGTGAATCGCACTGGTCGCGACGGCAGCGTGGAGGCCTTGGCCGAGCTGCTCCTCGTACATGGCGCACAAGGCGTCGAGGTACTCCTGCTCGATGGCATAGCGGCGGTGCGCGGCCCACTGGCCGGTGACGTTGGCCAGCGCCTCTCCATTCCGCAGCTGTACGGCTTTCTGGTATGCGGCAATGGCCTGAGCCGGTACGCCGGCGCGTCGATGTGCGCCAGCCTCGGCCACCAGCGAGGTGAACCGGTGATAGTCGACGAGCTCGCGGTCGATGCTCAAGCTGTACGCGCCCGGTCGGTGATTGCGAAGGCTGTCGCGTCGTCCGCCCGCAAGCTCGAGGGCCCGCCGAACCGCCCGCGTATAGGTCGTGATGGTCTGCTCGGCATTCGACGGCTGATCGTCGCCCCACATGTGATCGATCAGCGTGTCGACCGTGAACCGGTGACCGGGGTTGAACGCGAGCGTGGCCAGGACGCAGCGTTCGCCAGCACGCGGCAGCGTGACGACGGTTCCGTCGTGGTGGATCTCCACATTGCCCAGCAGACGGATATCCAACGTGTACTCCGAGGGGTTCTCGTCCAGTGTGGCATGAGTGTGCGAGCCGTGTCCGGACTCGTGTTCGGCTTCGTGTCTCGAATCGCCGGAAAGCCTTCTGCCATGAACGAGGAGTGGCTCGAGGTACCCGTCGGCCGAGGGGCATCCCATTGGGTGACCGTGGCGACGCGGCGGACTGTTCTGGCGGTCGTTCATACCGTCGCCGGAATGGGCCATCTGCTGGACGCGGTGGAGTTGGTGGAGTGTGATCCGCGTATCCAGGTCGTGTTTACCCAGGCGCCCGACGTATTCAGCAACGGAGTGTCTGGCTACCTCGAGAGTCTGGGTTGCGCGGTAGTGCCGTGGCGTCAGGCGATACGCAATCCGTTCGATCTCGCCCTGACGACCGACTCCGCCGGATTTCATCAGCTGCAGGCGCCGGTGTTGTATCTGTCGCACGGCGTGATGAACAACAAGCTCGCGCCGTCGGCTCTGGGCGGTCCCGCCAGCGGGCATGTCGTGGGGCTCGGTGCGCCGTGGCTCACCTGGTATGGCCGGCTGGTACCGGCGATGGTGGCCCTGTCTCATGTCGAGCTGCTCGAGGTACTCGCCGACCAATGCCCGCCGGCGCTCGAGGTGGCCAAGGTAGTCGGAGACCTGTGTCTGGATCGGCTGGTGGCGAGCCGCGCGCACCGTCGCGGATACCGAGCGGCGCTGGGAGTCGATGACGACCGCCCACTCGTGGCGGTGTCGTCGACCTGGGGAAGGCAGTCGATGTTCGCCAGGTCCCTACCCTTGCTGGACAACATGGTGACCGGGCTCGTCCACGCCGGGTACGCGGTCATGACCGCCCTCCATCCAGCGTTGTGGTTCGGCCACGGACCCCGGCAAGTCCTGGCGTGGTTACGCGAGCAGCGGCAGCGCGGACTCGGGCTCGTCGAGCCGCTGGATTGGCGGGCGTTGGTCACCGCGGCCGATATCGTGCTGGGAGACCACGGGTCGGCAACTGTCTATGCGGCCGCCGCCGGCGTTCCAGCGCTTCGCTTGCCGACTGTCGCAGGCTCGGTCCGGGTCGGATCTGCGGTCGCGGAGCTGGCCCGCACCGCTGGCACGCTCAGGCCGGCTCGGCCCTTGCCGGTTCAGCTCGACCGCGCTCTCGCGGGGTTCTGCCCGCAGGCGGTGGCGGCTCGCGTGACGTCCGAGCCAGGCCGGGCAGCCCAACTCCTTCGGTCGCGGATGTACGAGCTGTTGCGCTTGGCCGAGCCGGCTACACCGGCCGAGACGAACCCGGTGCCCTTGGCCCAACTGATCGACCGGCAGGGAGTACGACCATGAGCGGCAAGATCGTCGTAGCGGGAGTTGCGAGCCTGGCGGTTCATGTGGCCGTCGACGATTTCCCGGTCCGGTACTCGCCGGTGTGTCCACCACAGTGGCTGAACAGCGGGATCGGCGGGGCCGGGGCGCAGATCGCCTCGATCCTGCAGGGGTTCGGCAACGAGGTGACCCTGTGCACCGTGGTCGGGCCGGACGCGGCCGGCGACTTGATACGTGACGGACTGCGGGCCGGTGGGCTGGACGGGATCGGCGTGGTCGACGGCCCGGGTTCATCGCAGACCGTGGTGCTGGTCGCTCCCGATGGACGCCGTGCTGTCTACCCGCACCTGGCTCTGGTCAACGCCGTCGAGTACCCGCTGGCGACCTTCTCCGACGCGCTGGATGGTGCGGATCTCGCCGTGCTGACCAACACCGACTTCGTCCGAGCGTTGCTGCCGGCGACGGTGTTGCGCGGCGTGCCGATCGCCGTCGACGTAAACGTGATCGCCGATGTCGACGAACCCTATTACCGACCGTGGCTCGACGTGGCCGATATCATCTTCTGCAGCCACGAACGGCTGCCCTGCTCGGCTTTGACGTGGATCGCCCGGATCTTCGAGCGTTACCCGGGAGCCGCTATTGCGGCGGTCGGCTGCGGCCGACAGGGCAGCGTGCTGGGTCTCCGCGACGGCACGCTGGTGTCGGCGGACGCCGTGACACCGCTAGGAGTACGCAACACGTCCAGCGCAGGAGATTCTCTGTTCGCGGCGTTCCTGCATGGCTGGCTGTCGACCGGCAACCCGGTCGAAGCACTCGCCGACGCCGCGTTGTTCGCCGGTTGGCGGATCGGGCATCGTGACCCGATCCGAGAACTGCTCACCCCGATGGAGCTGGCCGCGCTACGGTCCCGACATCCCGTTCGGGTCAGCGTGGGCCGCTGGGACATGCTCAACTAGTCGACGGACATCGTTGGCTTCGGTATCGCCGATCTCCTCGTACAAGCGAAGCGATTCCCGAAGCTGAGGCAGGGCCTGTTCGGCAGATCCAGTGGTCAATGCCAGCTCACCGAGAAGCTGTAGCGCCTGCGCCTGCCCGCGGGGCGAGCCGAGCCGACGCATCTCCGCCAACGCCCCGCTCAGCTCCGTGACGGCGTCCTCGGGCTGTCCGGCACCGGCCAGCGCCCGGCCGTATTCGAGCCGGGTACGGGCGGCGTTGTATGGGTCGAGATCATCGAGTTCGGCGAACCTCCGCGCGGCCCGACCGAGGTGGTCGAGGGCATCGGCGGGTCTTCCGGCGGCGTTGTCCACGGTACCGAGATTGAGCATCGCCAAGCCGGCACGCCGACGCTCACCCAGCTCCTCGCAGATCGCCAGCTCCGCGGCGAAGTGGCTCGCCGCGGTCCCGAGCTCGCGCCGGGCCAACGCCACCAGGCCCAGCCCATCGATAGCGGCGGCGATGCCGTACCGATCGTCCAGCTCCCGGCACAGCTCGAGACTGGATTCGAGGAGATCCGTTGCCTCGTCCAGGCGCCCACCGTCGAAATGAGCGAACGCCAGCCGTCTGAGCATTCGTGCCTCGTACAGCCGGTTGCCTATGCTCCGAGCGCACGTGACCGCAACCTGATCCACGAGCATTCGATCGTCGTGGTGGCGTCGATAGTGGAACAGCGGCCACATCGCGTACGCGATACGCCAGGCCAACCCCGGCATCGTCTCGGCGGCGACGACCACGGTCGCGACCAGGTTGGACCGCTCGCGTTCCAGCCAGGCCAACGCCCCGTCCCGATCGCCGAACCCGAGGTCTACCGCTGGCAGATCGGAACCATCCACAGTAGACCCTCGCCGGTACGGTGTCAGAAGCCGGTCGCAGACGTTGGCGGCAGCCAGATACCAGCGCGCGATCCGTTCGGCGCTGCGGTCTCGGTCCGGATCCGTCGGCGCGAGCTGGCGTGCGTGCAACTTGATCAGGTCATGGGTCTGGTACCGGTCCTCGGACAGTTCCTCGAGCAGGTTGGCTTCCACCAAGGCGTCCAACAGACTGACCGTCTCCCTACGTGAAAGGTCGAGAGCGGCGGCGATCACGTCGGCGCTGAACTGGGCGCCCGGGTGCGAGCCGACCGCCCGATAGCAGCTGGCCTCGAGGATGCTGAGTGACCGGTACGACAGGTCGAACGTCGCCTGCACGGACACGTCCCGTCGGGTGGACAGACCGGCTAACCGGTGCTGTTCGTCGAGCAACTCGCTGACCATCCGCCGGACGGGCCAACGCGGATGCATGGCCAGGCGAGCCGCGGTGACCGACAACGCGATCGGTAGCCCCGCGCAGAGCCGCACCAGAGACGACGCGGCGGCTGGATCGTCGGCGACGCGCTCTGTTCCGGCTACCCTGCTCAACAACTCGACGGCCGCCTGTTCGCCAAGAGGCCCGAGTACGACGATCGTGGCTCCGTCGGCGGTAAGGCCGCCGAGCCGCCACCGTGCCGTGACCACGACCATGCAGGCGGGCCCTCCGGGCATCAGCTGACGCACTTGCGCCGCCGAGACGGCGTTGTCGAGGACGATCAGCATCCGCCGGTCGGCCGTTAGCGAACGGAACAACGCGGCCTGCTCGGCTGCGTCGACCGGCACCCGATCTACCGGCAAACCCAGTGCGTACAGGAATCCTCTCAGCACTTGCCCCGGAGCCGTCGGCCCAGCCGGGTCGAACGCACCGAGGTTCACGAACAGGTGGCCATCGGGAAACTGGTCACCGACCGCTTCCGCCCATCGCAAGGCCAACGCCGACTTGCCGACCCCGGCCGCGCCGGTAACGAGCACGAGCCCACATCCGCGGCGCTCCGCCCAAGCCCGATCGAGACTGGCCATCTCGTCGTCGCGGCCGGCGAAGATCGCGGGTGCCGCGGGAAGCTGTCGCGGGACGACAATCGGCCCGCCTCCAGCCGGGTGCCGGTGGAAATGCACCCCACCATGGATGGCTCCCGCTTGAACCACCGTGCCACTCGTACCGCGCACAACATTGCGGACCGAGCCGCGTCCGAAGCTTGTCGCCATCGCATCACACCTTGCCGTGGCTCATTGCCGTTCGAAAGAAACCCCGCCTCGAATATCGCGCACCTGCACCACGTGGCCGCTCACGGT
>Ga0075429_100002382_pt1 | contig 15835 bp, 13 predicted proteins | sample RhiMetdeltSRZDD3_FD_75295 | JGI IMG/M metagenome (GOLD analysis project Ga0075429, IMG submission 75295) | Populus rhizosphere microbial communities from Tennessee, USA - Rhizosphere MetaG P. deltoides SRZDD3 | ecosystem: Host-associated > Plants > Roots > Rhizosphere > Soil | place: USA... | reverse complement strand
ACTGTTCTCGGAAATAGCGGGAATATCTTTTTTGCGACAGACGTCTATTACCGTTCTTCATTTTCCTCCAGCGCTTCACCTTCAAAATATCTGAATGTCGATGGCTATGCTTTGCTGAATGCAAGAGCGGGTTTTCGTGCACCGTTAGGTCTTACATTCTTTGTTTGGGCACGTAACCTGCTAAATAAAGATTATTTTGAACAACTACTTCCGGCAGCAGGCAATGCAGGGCATTATGCTGCGGTGCTGGGTGATCCAAGAACTTTTGGTGTCACACTTCGCTACGCATTTCAAAAACAGTGATAATAAAATAGAGAGCCACCAGTATACATCTGAACAAGTTAATTGCTTAGAAGTATAAAGTTTTGATAAACATTTTTTCATATGGCAAGCAATCGTTAGGATGGCGCCCCGTCCCAATATCTATCGGGACTTCGGGATGCCTTTTTAAATTTTAAAATAGTTTTTATGAGCCGGGCTTTTTTATTACTATCAGCATTCGCTGCGACGCTCCGTTCATCGCTTTGTTCTTTATTGAACAATAGCGTCGCTCCCGATAATTATCGGGATTACCCAGACACAGAGCTTGCCGAAGTGGAAGGGTCGCACTCTTCAAGGCTTAGTTCGCTATTCAGCATATCAAAGAAATTAATTCTACTTTGTATGTTTTCTTTAATGATAAATTCAAATTTATTTTCTCAAACGAAAGAAACCGAAAGCAAACAGCAAACTTGGTTCGGTTACTTCAACCAGGCACGTTTTAGCAATAAATGGGGAACATGGACGGATATACATCTGCGCACCAAAGAAGATCTTGTTGCTGATATCTCACAAAGCATTTTACGATTTGGGTTAACTTATTATTTAAATGATGATACAAAACTAACTGCCGGGTATGCTTATGTAAGTCATTACCCGGCGGATAATCATAAAAATGTTACCATGCCGGAGCATCGACCCTGGCAACAACTACAATGGCACACCCGAAGCGCTAAATTAAGATTGATGCAATGGATAAGGGTAGAAGAAAGACTTAGAAGAAAGATCCTGAATGATGATGAACTTGCCGAAGGATATAATTTTAATTTCAGAGCCCGTTATAACATCTTAGCTCAGTTTCCGCTTAATAAAAGACGTTTTCAACCAAAGACTCTTTCATTTGTTGTAAATGATGAGGTGCATGTGAACTTTGGAAAGCAAATAGTTTATAACTATTTTGATCAAAACCGATTCTTTCTTGGATTTGCTTTTCATGTAAATAAACATGATAACTTACAGGTTGGTTATATGAATGTTTTTCAGCAACTGGCCTCGGGAAATAAATACAGGAGCAATCATGTCGCCAGGGTTTTTTATTTTCATAATCTTGACCTGAGAAAAAAATAGTTATGGCAAGAATAGAACCATTGACAACAAATGAAATCTCATCCTCCGTGAAAAATGCTTTTGAAAAGCACGTTCAGGAATATGGCGGCCGTATAACGAACATGAAAGCAACGCTTGGCCATTCACCTGTTGCATTTGAAGCGTACATGCAATGGTATCCTTTATATACAGAAGTTGAAAAGATCTTAGGCAAACGAATGGCGTCATTATACGCCCATTCAATTTCCTGTGCGGCCGATTGTCCATTGTGTTCAACTTTTTTCAGAAAAATAATTATAGATTCAGGTGAAACACCCGAAAAACTGGAGCTTACTGAATCGGAAAAAAACATTCTGGATTTTGGCAGCAGCATTGCCAAACATAAAGGGAACATTGCCGATCATCTTTATAACTCAGTAGCCGGTATGTATAGTAAAACAGAGATGGTGATCTTAACAGCGTTTGCAGGGATTATGATCGCAACCAATGTGTTTAACAACGTGATCGAAACGGAAATAGATGAATATCTCTCCGGATACAGATCGACCATGAAATATTGCTAACCTCATGAGTAATGATCTAAAAAATAAAGTCGCCTTTATTACTGGTGCCGCCCATGGCCAGGGCAGGGCTACCGCTATTGCATTGGCGAAAGAAGGAGTTCATATTGCAGCATTTGATATTGCACAAACACTAAAATATCCGGGATATGAACTCGGTTCAGAAAATGAACTTCATTCATTAAAACAGGAATGTGAATCGCATGGAGTGAAATGTCTTGTTTTTACAGGTGATGTCAGAGTTGATGATGACATCAATGCTGCAGTTAATCAAACGGTCGGGGAATTTAAAAAGATCGATATACTTTTTAACAATGCAGGAATCTGTGCGTATGGTCTCGCACATGAGTTGACGGAAAAAGAATGGGATGCCATGCTTGACATAAATTTAAAAGGTGCGTGGTTAGTTGCCCGCCGTATCATTCCTGTGATGATCGAACAACAATCTGGGGTTATCATTAACAATTCATCTATTGCCGGGTTGCGTGGCATGAATCGGTTGAGCCATTACGCGGCGTCAAAATGGGGATTAACAGGCTTAACAAAATCATGGGCAATTGAATTGGCTCCACACAATATAAGAGTTGTATCCATTCACCCAACAGGTGTGAACACACCGATGAATGATGGACTTGCCGCATTGGAAGGAGCAACACCAAAGGAAATAGCGGAACGAAGTGCAGGTAACCTGATCAATGTACCCTGGGTAGAAACAGAAGATGTTGCCAACGCTGTAATTTTTTTGGTATCTGATAAGTCAAGGTTTATTACCGGCTCTCAATTTGTCTTGGATGCTGGTTTATTGACCAGGTAATTATTAAAATTTATTGATATGAAAAATATCCAGTTGCTTAAAAGCTTTTCTCTTTTAGCATTGCTCCTTACATCTGATTTGATATATGCACAGGATAAGAAGGATTACTTCACAATTGAAAATTATTATAAAGTAAAATGGGGATTTGCCGATGAATTTATCAATCTATGGAAAGTAAATCATTACCCATTATTAAAAAAGGCAATTGACAAAGGTGATATCATCAGTGTTGTGGCAGAGAAACCAAAACTGCATAGTGGCGAAGACACACGGTTTGATTTCAAAGTGACACTTGTTTTCAAAAATGAAAAACTGGCATTTGATCCAAATCTTACAAAACAATATGAAAAGCAATTATACCCTGATCTTGAAAAACTAAAAAGAGATGAGCAACACCGTTTTGAATTATTAATTGCGCACTGGGATGTAATGATCGAGAAGATCGAATTGCAATGATGGATTTTTATGCGGGAAGAAGTAAGCCATATTAAAACAAACAAAGGATCTTTTATATCGGGGTTATCAGAAGATATATGGGCCGTATCTATTGGTGCATTGCTGATCACAGTTGTTCTTTTCGCCGTATTGTTTTTGGGAACCAAATTCACTATACCGGTTTATCAATGGACAGGTACGAATGCTTTACTATTAAAAGTTTTGACCGGAAATAATCTTTTATTGCTTGCTGTTATTGGAATTGCATTTCTTTTTCTATCATCATTGGCAATGGCTACATCCGGAAATAGTATTAAGGATTACATTTTAGGATTTTCGATCATTTTTGTTCTTGCACTTGTTTCATTAATTATTGCAGGTAACACATCGATCAGCTATTATGGGATAGAGTATGTTGTTTTTGGTTTGCTGATAGGATTGTTGTTGAGTAATTTTTTTTCTTTACCAGCATGGATGAAAGGGGCTGCCCGGTCAGAATTTTTCATTAAAACAGGCCTGATCATACTTGGTACATCAATTTTATTTACTGATATACTCAAAGCTGGATTGCCGGGAATACTGCAATCAATTTTAGTTGTTGCTGCGGTTTGGTTCTTTGCATTGTGGTTGTGCCGTCGCTTAAAAGTAGATGACGAATTTGGTGTGATCCTGGCATCAGCAGTTTCTATCTGTGGTGTTTCAGCTGCGATTGTTGCCAGTGGAGCTATCAAAGGTGATAAAAAGAAATTATCTTATGTTACTACACTTGTTCTATTGGTTGCAATACCCATGCTGATCTTACTGCCATGGGTGATCAGGAAACTGGGTATCTCTGAGGTAGTCGGTGGCGCATGGCTCGGAGGAACACTTGACACAACTGCCTCGGTAACCGCGGCGGCAGAGTTAGTTGGACCTGCGGCAACCAAGGCCGGGGTTATTGTTAAGTTCTCTCAAAATGTATTGATCGGGTTCGCTGCATTTTTGATTGCCGCCTGGTGGGTTTTTAAGAAAGCAAAGGCAACCGGGGAGCAAGAAAAGCCTTCGTTAAAATTAATTTGGGAAAGGTTTCCAAAATTTGTTCTTGGTTTTATCGCTGCATCATTGGTATTTTCTTTTTTAATTCCAGGCAATACAGGGAAACAAGTAAGCGGAATTCTTAATAGTTTGCGTACGATATGGTTTGCGATGGCTTTTGTATCAATTGGATTAGAGGCACGATTTTTAGACCTGTTCAAAGTGCAGGAGGGACGACCGGCGCTGGCTTTTATCGGCGCACAGATATTTAATATAATTTGGACATTGTTGTGGGCGTATCTTTTATTTGGTGGAGTTTTATTTCCTGCGCCTGATATAAGATAATTTTAAAATCATTTATAATTTATATAATGGAAAAGATCTATCTCAGCGATTCAGGACCGAAAGTATCACCAGCTGTATATGGTTTTTATAGGTGGAACGGAAATTCTGTGAACGAAGAAAAGATGGAAAAGATCGTGAATTTATGTCTTGAACTTGGTATCAATACATTTGATCATGGAGACACGTATGGTGGTTATACATGTGAAGAGATTTTCGGCAACGTTTTTAAAAGGAGCGGTATAAAAAGAGAAAGCATTGTGTTGTTTACAAAATGCGGGATCAATATTCCGCATGCAAACCGGCCTGATTATCGTGTAAAACATTATGACACTTCAAGGGAGCATATTTTAAACAGTCTTGAGAATTCTTTACGAAACCTCCGCACAGATTATATAGATGTTTTTTTATTGAACCAGCTTGATCCATTATCTAATCTTGAAGAAACGGCGTTGACATTAGAAAAATTAAAAGATTCAGGTAAGATAAAAAATGTTGGTGTTGTTAATTTTTCGGTCTTTCAGCATCAGTTATTGAGTTCTTATTTACGAATTCCTATTGTTACCAATCATATCGAGTTGAATTTATTGAATACATCGGCATTTGATAATGGCCAGGTTGATTATATCAAGCAAAAATATATGCGGCCATTAGCCACTTCTCCTTTGGCAGAAGGCAAGATCGCAAACAGCAATGAAAAAATTCCTTTGCGTATAAGAGGAAAGCTTGAAGAGTTTGCAGCGAAATATAATTCACATTTTGAATCAGTTGCTATTGCATGGTTAGTAAAACTTGACGCCTTACCATTAATTGGAACTACTGATGAACAAAGAATACGAAATATTGCAGAAGCATTTAAAATCAAACTTGACAGGCAGGATTGGTATGAGCTGTATGCGGTCTCAAGAGGAGAATTATAAATCTATTTCCTTTTTCTTAATTGCTGCAATAAGGCTTTCAGATCTTTAGGAAGTGGAGCTTCCGGTTTGATAGTTTCTCCATTTATATTTTCGAATTTCAAACTCAATGAATGCAAAGCAAGCCTGCTCAGTAGTGGTCTTTCTTCCAATTCATTTTTTGAGAGTTTGAATTTGTGCTTGAGTGAAGAAAGTAAAACCGGTTTACCATCACCATACAAATCGTCGCACACAATTGGATGACCTATATGTTTTGCATGTACTCTTATTTGGTGTGTACGGCCTGTATGAATTTGAAATTGAACCCAGGAAAAGATCTTAAAATCTTCCAGTACTTCATAATCAGTCAATGATTCTTTTCCTTTTCTATACACGGTCATTAATCCTTTTTTTACCGGGTGTTCAGCAATCGGAGCATCAATGGTCGCTTTTTTATCGGTAAGGGAGCCTAAAACAAACCCGAGATAAATTTTTTCGGTTTGCCGTTCTTCAAATTGTAGTGAAAGATGTTTATGAGCTTCTACCGTTTTTGCAAATACGATCAAACCGCTGGTTTCTCTGTCAAGACGATGAACAGTAAATATGTTACCATATTTTTCAATCAATAATTTTTTTAGTGAAATGTCTTTTCCTTCGCGGTCCGGTATTGAAAGCAAGCCAGATGGTTTATTCAGTGCAATAAAATCCGGTGTATCAGCAATAATGTAATCTGAAATTTTTATGTAGGCTTTTTCTGTATTCATCTGTGTACTCTGTGCGCTACTTTCCCTTTCCAAAGTATTTGAGTTCACGAACTTCTTTTTCATTTAAAAAACGCCATTTACCTCTTTCAACATTTTTTTTGGTCAACCCGGCAAACATCACACGGTCAAGATTTTTTACGTCATAACCAAGATGTTCAAAAATGCGGCGTACTATTCGATTGCGACCACTGTGTATTTCTACACCCAATTGCGTTTTATCCTTTGTATCTGCGTATGCAAGCTTATCAACTGATGCAGTACCGTCTTCCAGGACAACTCCTTTCAGTATTTGATCGAAATCCTTTTTTTCAAGAGGTTTATCAAGCGTAACTGCATAAATCTTTTTAATTTCATTACTGGGATGAGTGAGTTTTTGGGATAGATCGCCATCATTCGTGAAAAGTAAAACGCCGGAAGTGTTCCTATCTAATCTTCCTACCGGGTAAACTCTTTCATTGGTGGCCCGTCTGATCAGATCCAACACAGTCTTTCTTCCTTGCGGGTCATCGGTTGTTGTTATAAAATCTTTGGGTTTGTTAAGCAATATGTAGACAAGATTTTTTGACAGGAATATTTTTTTACCATTTACAACTACTTCATCCTTTGGTGAAATTTTATGTCCAGGTTCCGTAACTATTTTTCCATTCACTTTTACAATACCTTTTTTTACGATCTCAGCAGCTTCGCGACGACCGCTAATACCAGCATGAGAAATGAATTTGTTTAAAGGCATAAGGTCAGAAGTCGGGGGTCTGCTGATTGATGGCTGGGATTGTTTTTGTAAAGGATCAGCATGCTGAATTCTTTGTTCCGCTCTTTTCTTGTCAAAATATTCCGCTCTTTCTTTTTTTTCTTTTTTCTTTTCCTGACGAAATTGTTCTTTGATAGCAGCGTTACTTTTCTTTTTAATAAACTTATCGAATGGGGATGATTTCTTTTTCATGTGAAGTGTTTACTGTTTTACAACAGGAAGCGCAAAGATAAATAAAAAACCCTCCGGAACGGAGGGTAATTGAATCAGGTATTCAATTATGATAATACTTTTCTTTTGTGTTTTAGGTGCTTTCTTTGTTCTTCCATTTTTTTCTGTTGTTCTTCGGTAAGAATTGATTTCATGTTCTCCTTTCTCTTTTGCAATAACGCTTTCATCTCTTCCCTTTTTTTCATCTCATCCAAAGATTTATTTTCGCGAAGTGCTTTCATTTTCTCAAGCATTTCGCTGCGTTGTTTTTTCATTTTTTCCATTTGTTCACTGTTTAGATCGAGCTTGAGTTTCATCTTTTCCATCCGGGCATTGTTGTCGATCTCAGTCATCTTTTTTCTTTCCAGTTTCATTTTTTCAAGCTGCTCTTTTTGGTCTTTGCTTAGCAAACCCCGCATTTCTTCCCGGTGTTTTTTGTTTAGCTCCATCATCTGATTTCTCGAATCTTTTACAGTAATGTCTTCTTTTTTTCTAAGCTCGGTCATCTTTTTTCTATAATCTTCATTCAAAGTCTTAGCTTTTTGCTTTTGTTCTTCTGAAAACTTAAGTTTTTCAGTCAACATTTTATCACGGAGCTCTTTTCTTTCTTTAGGGATCCTTTTTTCCTGTGCCTGTACAGCAACAATAGTTACTACTGCCAGGGCTAATAGAAGTATTTTTTTCATGTCTAATTTTTTAATGATACACAGACAAAGCTTTAACGCAGAAGTTTAATCAAATCTAAGAAATTCTTCGTAGAAGGCCAAAAACCAGGGCTGGCGGTTAATTTTTATTGGCCAATTGTCCACAGGCAGCATCAATGTCCTTACCCCGGCTGCGGCGAAGACGGGCATTGACTCTATGTTTTTCAAGGTAATTCATGAATGCCTCAACCGTTTTTTCATCAGGTTTTTCAAATTTGGCGAAATCAATAGGGTTATATTCAATTATATTAATAAGATCAGCAGGCACCTGGCGATAGATCTTTATAAGGTCGTCAGCGTCTTTCAGCGAATCATTGAAATTTTTAAAAAGAATATATTCAAAAGTGATCTCGCTTTTTGTTTCCTTATAAAAATGATTCAATGCATCAATCAGCGATTTGATATTATTTGTGTCATTGATAGGCATTATTTCATGCCGCTTTTTATCAGTAGCAGCATGAAGCGATAAGGCTAATTTGAATTTCACTTTATTATCGCCTAACTGTTTTATCTGTTTTGCTACGCCGGCAGTTGACACTGTTATTCTTCTGGGGCTCATAGCTAATCCATCGGGTGAAGTAATCCGCTCAATTGCTCTTAAAACATTTTTATAATTAAGCAAAGGTTCGCCCATTCCCATGAAGACTATATTCGTAAGCTTGTGGCCAAAAATCCTTTCGCATTGTTGGTTAATCAGAACGACTTCATCATAGATCTCATCAAAAGTCAGGTTGCGTTTTTTATCGATATAACCTGTTGCACAAAATTTGCAACTAAGTGAACAGCCAATTTGAGAAGAAACACAGGCAGTGGCTCTTTTCTCAGTCGGTATCAACACGCCTTCCACCAAATGTCCTTCATGTGTCTTGAAGCTTGATTTTATCGTGCCATCAGCTGAATATTGGGTGGCATTTATTGTCAAGGCAGGTAATGTAAAATTTTCTCCTAGTATTTGACGAAGTTCTTTACTCAGGTTTGTCATTTCAGCAAAGCTGTGTGCATGTTTTTGCCAAAGCCATTCATAAACCTGTTTCGCACGGAATTTTTTTTCACCAAGGGTTTCAAAGTACTCTTCAAGGTCCTGTAAACTTAAATGCCTGATATTTTTTTGCACTGTCTTCAACATCATGCAAAGATAACCATGGATCCGCGTATTGCCGGATTTCGCTGATAGGGCGGTTTTGTGTTCCTTTGTAAACTTTTTCAATAGTATCCCGATTGCTATCGGGCCAAAAGCTAAGTACAAAATGAAAGATGTTTTTGTTATAGATGCGATTCGGACACCAATTGGCAAATACGGCGGCATATTATCAACCATAAGACCAGACGACCTGCTGGCGATCGTTATTCATGCATTGATGGGACGGAATCAATCAATAGATATGAATGATGTAGAAGAAGTGATTGCCGGTGCAGCCAATCAGGCAGGAGAAGACAATCGCAATGTGGCAAGAATGGCGGCATTACTTGCCGGCTTGCCGGTTAGCGTTGGCGCTGTCACCGTAAATCGCCTTTGTGCATCGGGTATGCAAAGTATTATAGATGCTGCAAGAGCAATTGCATGTGATGATGGTGATATTTATTTCGCAGGTGGGGTGGAAAATATGACAAGGGCACCGTTTGTTGTTGGCAAATCAAATGAAGCATGGAGCAGAAAAGCAGAAATATTTGATACTACGATGGGCTGGCGTTTTGTTAATGAAAGATTGGCTGCCATGTATTATCCATACACAATGGGCGAAACTGCAGAGAATGTTGCGCAGCAATGGAATATTTCAAGAGAGGACCAGGATGTATTTGCGTTCAGATCACAAGAAAAATATTTTGCTGCAAAAGAAGCAGGTAAATTCAATAATGAGATAGCTGCGGTTGAAATCAATAGTAAAGGATTAATAAGCTGGATAACAAATGATGAGCATCCAAGAGAAACTTCATTAGAAAAATTAGCGGCATTAAAACCTGCGTTTATAAAAGATGGAACAGTTACGGCAGGTAATTCATCCGGCATCAATGATGGAGCGGCTTGTTTGTTGCTTGCCAGTGAAGAAGCTATAAAAAAATATTCATTAGAGCCTTTTGCAAAAATCATTTCAATGGCCTCGGCTGGAGTTGATCCGGCAATTATGGGTATTGGTCCTGTGCCCGCGACTCACAAAGCTTTGCAAAGAGCAGGATTAAAGATTGAAGACATAGGATTAGTTGAGTTGAATGAGGCTTTCGCTTCGCAGAGCATCGCTTGTATAAAAGAATTGAGGCTGAATGAATCGAAAGTAAATGTAAATGGAGGGGCTATTGCATTAGGCCATCCGCTTGGTTGCAGCGGCGCAAGAATTTCTACTACATTATTATATGAAATGAAAAGGCAAAATATAAAGTATGGGCTTGCTACAATGTGTGTGGGTGTTGGCCAGGGCACAGCAATAATTTATCAATCATTATAAGTATGAGTTTACAAAAAGGATACGTACAGGATAAGCTGGATACAGATGCTGCAATGAAACAGTTGGAAAAACACATGGAGTCATTTCCTGTTAACTTGAGACAACTTTCTTCAGCAGAACTTTTGAATAAACCGGTCCCGGGTAAATGGTCCAAGAAAGAAATACTTGGTCATTTAATTGATTCGGCCATTAATAACCTGAAACGATTTACCGAAATTCAATTTCTCCCCCAGCCGTATAAGGTAGTCAGCTATGATCAAGTTAATCTTGTTATCGTAAATGACTACCAAAACCTGCCACTTGAACAATTATTGGACCTTTGGCAAGTGTTGAACCGGCAAATAATTTTCGTGGTCAGAAACATACCGGCGGAAAAGATGGATTACCCTGTTGACCCTCAATATGAAAACAAAGAGTTGAAAACCCTTGGCTGGATTATTTGCGATTACGTGGCTCATATGGAACATCATTTCAGACAGATTTTTCCTCCAATGGAATCATGAAATAGTAATGCCAGGGCCTGGATGTATAGTAAACCCTGCTAAATTAGTATTTTGATTACACAGTTGCGGCTCTGCCGGTCAAAGCGCAATTATTTTTGCCAATCAAATTTTTGCTGGTAAACTAAGTTTTTTTAGGAGCAGCAATTGTACATTTAATATTGCCTATGTTGGGTTAGGCAATCCAGTCGCCGAACGTCTTGCTATCAATATCTTCACCCTTTAATGTTGTTTTGCACTTAATCACATCAGTGTCACACTGATAAGCTTCACGATAGTTTCCTTTTATGGTCAATCAGCAACCAACACAATAATTTTACCGATTAAATATTTTTCCTGCAAACGAAGTTTTATTAGGAGCAGCAATCGTATATTTAATATTGCCTTTATATGGTTAAGGCATCAATTTATTTACAATCAAAAATTAACGGCAATGAGAAAAGTTCTACTTCTGGTAATTAGCCAGCTATTCCTGCTGTCAGGAATACTCGCCCAGGACAGGACCGTCACGGGTAAAGTGACTGATGAAAAAGGCAATCCACTTGCCAATGCTTCAATCAATGTTAAAGGAACCAACAGTGGAACAATAACCAAACCAGACGGTACTTATTCTTTGGTTATCCCTTCAACAGGAACAACACTTGTTTTTTCCTTTGTTGATATGGAAGACGTTGAAGTCATTATAGGTAGCCAGAGAGTAATCAATACAACAATGAAGACAGCAGAAAAAGCACTTCAGGAAGTGGTGGTACAAGCTTATGGAATTGTAAAGAAAGAAGCTTTTACAGGTTCAGTTGGGGCCATTAAAGCAAACGAAATTGAAAAGCGACCACTTGGCAATGTTTTCCGGTCGATTGAAGGTGCAATGCCGGGTGTAATAACCACTTCCGGCAGCGGACAACCAGGAAATTCAATTGCTATTCGAATTCGGGGGTTTGGCTCATTCAGTGCTACTCAAGAACCTTTATTTGTGGTCGACGGAGTTCCTTATGCCGGTGGTACTTCAAATATCAACCCCGACGATGTAGAAAGTATAAGCATTTTAAAAGATGCGTCTGCAACCGCGTTATATGGATCTCGCGCTGGAAATGGGGTTATACTGTTAACGACCAAAAAAGGAAGGAAAGGCAGAAATAATATCTCTGTTAAGATCTCACAAGGTCTTTCTGAAAGAGGGCTTCCGGAATATGAAAGAGTAGATGCCATGAATTATTATCCGATAATGTGGGAAGCCTACAGGAATTCACTTGTGTATCGTACTACCGGAGCCATTTCATTTGATTCTGCAAACAGGGTAGCTTCAGGATTAACAACGAGAAATGGGATCTCAGACTTACTTGCCTATAATCCTTTTAATGTGGCAAGAAATGCTATAGTAGGTACTGATGGAAAACTAAATCTTAATGCACAATTAATTTATGGAGATGATCTTAATTGGACCAATGAAATAATGAGAAATGGCGAGCGCAGAGACTATGGGATTAATTTCAGTGGAGGTGGAGAAAAATCTGATTATTTTCTTTCCGTTGGATATTTGAAAGAGAATGGATTCACAAGAGAAACGGATTTTGAAAGATATTCTGCGCGGTTAAATGTAAATGTCAACCCACTAGAATGGTTGAAAACGGGATTGAATTTAAGTTCGAATTATTCAGAATTCAATGTTAGTTCAGATGGCGGTGGGATTGTGAACCCATTCACTTTTACCAGGAACATAGGGCCGATCTATCCTTATTATGCTCATAATATGACGTCCGGCGCTTTTGTTCCTGATGCGCTTGGAAACCGGATCTGGGATTTAGGAAATTTTCAAAACTCACCGATTGGAATGGCTAATGGTATTCGTAACAGACCAGGAACAACCTCCGGTCGTCACGCACCTGCAGAGCTTTTATTAAATGACAATGGTTCTACCCGGTGGGTTATTGGGGCGGGGTCAACCACAGAAATTGCATTTCTGAGAAACTTTAAATTCACCAATAATGTTTCGGCAAATTTTCAGAGCCAGAACGACTTTTCCTACGAAAATACGCTGGTGGGCGACGGGGCTCCAGCTGGCCGTAGCAGCAAGGCTGCCGGAACTTCGACCGCATTGACGGCAAATCAATTACTGAATTTTAATAAGAAACTTGGCATACACCATGTTGACGTATTAGTCGGACATGAAAACTACAATCAATACGAGACTGATTTAAATGGTTTTAAACAAGGACAATCATTAACCGGCAATACAGAGTTAGGAAATTTTACTACCATCAATTCATTAAACTCCTCGATTGACAGATATAGAATCGAAAGTTATTTTTCAAGATTAACATATGACTACGACAATAAGTATTTACTTACGGCAAGTGTCAGGAGAGATGGAAATTCAAGATTTGCTCCTGATTCAAGATGGGGTACATTTTGGTCTGTAGGCGGCGGCTGGAATATTCACCGGGAAAAATTTATGACCGACGTAAAATGGATAGACAGGATTAAATTAAGAGCTTCATATGGTGTGGTAGGTGTTGCCGATGGTATCGGTTTTTACGCATGGCAGGGATTATATGGTTTTGCAAACAATGCAAATGAACCGGGCATTGTTCAAAGCCAGACCTCAGTGGAAAATCGTGAGTTGACATGGGAAGTAAATACACAGGCAGATTTTGGAATTGAATTTTCTTTATTTAAATCCAGGTTATCGGGTAGCATTGAATATTACAATAGAAAATCATCTGATCTTTTATTTGCAGTCCCTACTCCATTATCGAGCGGTATTTTGTCTCGTACAAAAAACACTGCAACGATGTTTAATAAAGGAATTGAAGTTCAATTGATCGGTGACATTATCAGAACAAAAGACTTTAACTGGAATTTGGAAGTAAATTTAACTACAGTAAAAAATGAAATTACTAAAATGCCTGATGGCCTTAAAGAATTTATCAGTGGGACTAAGAAATACCAGGTAGGTGCGTCGCTTTTTGATTATTGGCTACGGTCTTTTTACGGTGTTGATCCAACCGATGGCGCTGTACTTTACTGGGCAGATAATACAGCAGCTACTTCCGGCATCAGGCTAATAGATAATAAAAACAATGGGAAGGATACAGTTTCCACTCTTGTATCGAATGGAAAATTTGCATATCATGAAGGTGTGATTCCTGATTTATATGGCAGTTTTATACCCTTTTTTAACTTCAAAGGATTTACGTTAAGCACTTTATTAACTTTCCAAATCGGAGGAAAAACACTTGATGCAAATTATCAAACATTAATGTCGGCTGGCACTTATGGCAGTGCTGTTCATGTTGATATCTTGAAAAGGTGGCAAAAGCCAGGCGATATCACCAATGTGCCAAGAATGGACAATGGCCAAACAGTTGATTTCAACGCTACGTCATCACGTTGGTTAATTGATGCATCTTATCTAAATATTAGAACTATTAATCTTAGTTACCAATTGCCGAAATCATTGATCTCCCGTGCTAAAATTTCCAGTGCACAATTTTTTATAAGCATTGAAAATGCCTGGTTCCATTCAAAGAGATTGGGCATGAACAATCAAAATGCGTTTTCGGGTATTACAGGCGGCGAATATCCACCTGCAAGAATTTTTACCACTGGAATTAATTTTAACCTCTAATTTAAAAATGAAATTGTATGAAATACAGAATAATAATATTGTCGTTTTTGATGATGGCAATTTTTAGTTCCTGTAAAAAAAGCTATCTGGATACTTATTCAACGACTGCCGTTGCAGCTGCTGATGCCCTTGCATCTACACAAAATGCATGGGCTGCATTAAACGGTATTCACAGAATTATGTATACCCAGTATGACGCGCAGCCACAGGGTGGCTTCGGTGGAATTATGGTTATAAGGGATTTAATGGGAGAGGATGTGATTTATACATTGGCTAATGGCAGGCAGGACTTTCAGGGTCATATTCGGTGGCTTGCTCACAGAAATGTGAATTCTGGTGATTCAAGATTTGTTTTTCGTTTGTATTACCGGCTCATTTCTAACGCTAATATTCTTATTAATGGTATTGATGGTGTACCAGGGCCTCAAACCGACAAAAATTATATTAAAGGGCAGGCTTTAGTATACAGGGCATGGGCTCACTTTGAATTAGTACAGTATTGGGGAGAGAGATATAATGCGGCAGGGCCAAACACTGGACTAGGTGTACCGCTGCTCACAAGCAATACAACAGAAGGACAGTCGCGGGCAACTGTTGCACAAGTGTATGCACAGGTGAATAAAGATCTTGATGAAGCAATTCCTTTGCTTGAAGGATATACCAGAACAGGGTCAGCTGCTAAATCAAATTTCAATAAGAGTGTGGCGCAAGGAATTAAAGCGAGGGTTGCCTTGACCCAGCAAAATTGGGATGTGGCTGCTACTATGGCTACTGCAGCGAGAACAGGATTTGCACTTATGACAAATGCGGAGTATTTATCTGGTTTTAATAACACCGGTATCAGTGAGTGGATCTGGGGTAGCGATCAAATTGCAGATCATAATACGTTCTTCTGGTCATTTTTTGCAAATATGGGTTGTAATTTCAATGGCACGAATACCAGGACACAACCTAAAGCAATTAATTCGGCATTATGGAATGCGCTTCCTGCGACCGATGTCCGCAAAAGTTGTTGGGATCTAACTGGTGCAAATGTTCCAATACCACCTGGTGGCGCAAGAATACCTTACCAAAGTAAAAAGTTTTTGGCATTTGATGCGGCAACCAGTATTGGAGATGTACCTTATATGAGAGCTGCTGAAATGTATTTGATAGAGGCAGAAGCTAGAGCACGGCAGGGAAATCGTGATGCGGATGCCAGACAAGCACTCTTTACGCTAGTTAAGAACAGGAACCCTAGCTATGTTTTATCGACAAACTCAGGTCAGGCATTAATTGATGAGATTATGTTTCACAGAAGAGTTGAGTTGTGGGGTGAGGGTTTCAGATGGTTCGATCTTAAAAGAACTAATGAACCTTTAAACAGAAATCTTGCCCCAAATACAAATCCAACTATTTCTTTACAAATGACTGT
>Ga0075429_100002378_pt1 | contig 15843 bp, 13 predicted proteins | sample RhiMetdeltSRZDD3_FD_75295 | JGI IMG/M metagenome (GOLD analysis project Ga0075429, IMG submission 75295) | Populus rhizosphere microbial communities from Tennessee, USA - Rhizosphere MetaG P. deltoides SRZDD3 | ecosystem: Host-associated > Plants > Roots > Rhizosphere > Soil | place: USA... | reverse complement strand
GAAGTCGATCGCCGACGTTCTTCGCGCCGTTCCGGGCGCGACGGTCGCCTCGGGGGAGGGCCACCGCGACCAAATCCTGCTGCGCGGCCAGAACACCACCGCCGACTTCTTCGTCGACGGCATCCGCGACGACGTCCAGTATTTCCGGGACCTCTACAACATCGAGCGCGTCGAGATCTTCCGGGGGCCCAACGCGATGATCTTCGGCCGCGGCGCGACGGGCGGGCTCATCAACCGCGTCAGCAAGGCTCCCGAGTGGACGCGCTCGTTCGGCGGCTCGCTCACCCTCGGCTCGCACGGCAATCGCCGCCTGACGGGCGACATCGGCCAGCCGCTGAACGAGCGGGTGGCCGTGCGGCTGAACGCCATGGTCGAGCAGTCCGACAGCTTCCGCGACGGCGTGTCCCTGGACCGCAAGGGCGTGAACCCGACGGTGTCGTGGCGCCTGGCGCCGTCGACGCTCGTGACCGCCGGCTACGAGCGCTTCGAGGACGACCGCACCGCCGACCGCGGCGTCAGCTCGTTCCGCGGGCGCCCGCTCGACACCGACCCGTCCACGTTCTTCGGCGACCCCGAACGCAGCCCCACCTCGACGCGCCTCGACGCCGTGAACCTGCTAGTGGAGCACGACTTCGGCAACGGCGTGCAATTGCGCAATCGCACCCGCGCATCCGACCAGCACAAGTTCTACCAGAACGTCTTTGCGGGCGCGGTGGACGCGAGCGGCACGAACGTCGCGATCAACGCCTACAACAACGACACGCAACGCGACAGCGCCTTCAACCAGACGGAGGTCGTGCTGCCGTTGCGCGCGGGTCGCCTCCAGCACACCGTGCTGGCCGGCCTCGAGCTGGGGCGTCAGGACACCGACAACCGGCGCCTGACCGGCTTCTTCGCCGGCAACGCCACCAGCGTGAGCGTGCCGGTGTCGAACCCGAGGACGAGCGCGCCCATCGACTTCCGCCCGTCGCCCACCGATGCCGACAACAGCGGCCAGGCGACCGTGGCCGCGCTCTACCTGCAGGACCAGATCGAACTGGGCCCGCAATGGCAGCTCATCGCGGGCATCCGCGCCGACCGCTTCGAGGTGGACTTCACCAACCACCGCACCGGGCAGAGCTTCGAGACGCGCGACACCCTGTACTCGCCTCGCGTCGGCCTGATCTACAAGCCGTTGCCCTCGGCGTCGATCTACGCGAACTACAGCGTGGCCCACATGCCGCGCGCCGGCGACCAGCTGTCCTCGCTGACGCTGTCGAACTCCGCCCTGGAGCCCGAGAAGTTCAAGAACTACGAGGTCGGCGCGAAGTGGGACGTGCGGCCGGGGCTCGCCCTGACGGCGGCGGTCTACCGCCTCGATCGCACCAACGTGGTGGTGCTCGACCCGAGCGACCCGACCAGCACGCGCACGATGCTGAGCGACGGCCAGCGCACGCAAGGACTGGAACTCGGCGCGAGCGGCAACGTGACCGCGGCGTGGTCGGTGTCCGGCGGCTACGCCTACACCGAGGCGGAGTTCACCGCGGACACGACGGCCACGCTGCGCGAGGGCGCCGCCGTCGCCCAGGTGCCCCGGCACACGTTCGCGCTGTGGAACCGGTATGACTTCACCCCCGCGCTGGGCGCCGGCGTCGGCGTCATCCATCGAACGAAGATGTTCGCCGCGAACCAGCTCGTCGCGACGGCGGCCGCGCCCTTCCCCAACGTCGAGCTGCCGGGGTATACGCGTGTGGATGCGGCGGTGTTCTTCAGGATCGACGCCCATCTCACGGCGCAGCTGAACGTGGAGAACGTGTTCGACAAGCAGTACTTCCTCAACGCGCACAGCAACACGAACATCACGCCGGGATCGCCCCGCGCGTTGCGCGCGGCGTTGAACGTGCAGTTCTAGGCGCATGACGGCGCAGGCGCCAGGTGCATCGACCCGGCGCGCCCGGTCGATGAGCCAGCCGGCATGTCATGCCGCCGGTGCGACGACGGCGCCTGGCGCGCCGCAGTCGCCGGCAGGCGTGACGAATCTGCTGGATCGTGAAGCGCCGTGGTTGACGGCGATCGTGCTGGCTCATGCGGCGCTGCTGGCCGCGGCCGTCTCCCGGGGCGATCGACCGGATCCGCCGGCAAGCCCGCCGCGCGTGCTGGCGGCGCTCGTGGCGCCGGCGCCTGCCGCGGTGCAACGGACGTCGCCCGCCGCACCGGTCGAGCCGCCGACGCCGCCGTTGCCGAGGCAGCGACCGGTCGCGCCGCGGCAGCCGCCCCCCCGGTCCGCAGCGGTCGCCCCGGTCATTCCCGCGGAACCCTCGCCGCAGCCGCCGCCGCTCGTCGCGCCCTCGACAGCGGCACGCGACGTGCCGGCCGTGGAAGCCACCCCGGCGCAGGCGTCGACGCCGCCCCGGGCCGCCAGCGAGGGCAGTCCCCCGCCGACGTCGGCGGCGGCCCAGGCACCCCCCCGGCCGCCGCCGGCCGCCGCCGACGCGGTGGTGCCGCCGCACACCCACGCCGCCCACCTGCACAACGCGGCGCCGGCATACCCGGCGCTGTCGCGCCGCTTGCGGGAACAGGGGCGGGTGCTGCTGGACCTGCTGATCCTGCCCGACGGCACGGTCGGCGAGATCGCGGTGCAGCGCTCGAGCGGATTCGGCCGCCTCGACCAGGCCGCGCTCGACGCCGTGCGCCGCTGGCAGTACGTGCCCGCGCGACGCGGGGACCGGGCCATCGCGATGCGCTATGTCCAGCCGGTCGTGTTCGCGCTCGAAGAGTGATTCATTGGCCAAGGAGATTTCGATGGAGAGCAACCCGTACGGCATCGCCGCCGTGTGGAACCAGGGCGACTGGGTCGTGAGGAGCGTGGCGTTGCTGCTGCTCGCGATGTCGATCCTGTCCTGGTATGTCATCGCCACGCGCGCGTGGCGGCTGATGCGCGTGCAGCAGGCCGCGCGCGCCATGGGCGCCTTCTGGCATGCCCACAGCTTCGCGCACGGCATGGCCGCGCTGGATCGCGGCGGCCCGTTCAATCCGTTCCGGCATCTCGCGCTCGAAGGGCAGGCCGCCGTGGCGCACCACGCGACGAACAAGGACGATCTCCACGGGCAGCTCACGCTGGCGGACTGGCTCGCCGAGAGCCTGCGCGGCGCGATCGACGAGAGCACCGAGCGGCTCCAGGCGGGGCTGTCGGTGCTCGCATCGATCGGCTCCACCGCGCCGTTCGTGGGGCTGTTCGGCACGGTCTGGGGCATCTACCACGCGCTCGTGGGCATCGGCGTGGCCGGCCAGGCGAGCATCGACAAGGTGGCCGGGCCGGTGGGCGAAGCGCTCATCATGACGGCCTTCGGACTGGCGGTCGCGATTCCGGCCGTGCTCGCGTACAACGCGCTGTCGCGGGGCAACAAGGGCGTGGCCGGCAAGCTGAACCGCTTCGCGCGCCAGCTCCATGCCTACTTCCTCACCGGCTCGCCGGTGTCGCGGCCGCAGCCGAAACGGCCGGCCAGCCACGTCCGCGAGGTGCGCTGACATGGCGTTCGCAGGCGGCCTGGACGACGCCGGCGACGACGTCGTGAACGAGATCAACATGACGCCGCTGGTCGACGTGATGCTGGTCCTCCTGATCATCTTCATCCTGACCGTCCCGGTGCTCACCCATTCGGTGAAGCTCGAGCTGCCGCGGGCTTCCAACGAGCCTCATGTCGTGCAGCCGCGCACCGTGACCGTCGCGGTGACCGCCGACGGCGCGCTGCACTGGGACGAGGACACCGTGGAGGAAAGCGAGCTCGAGCGCCGGCTGCGCGCCGCAGCCGCGCAGCAGCCGCAGCCCGACATCCACCTGCGCGGCGATCGCACGGTCGACTACGAGCGCGTGATCCGCGTGATGGCGGCGGCCCAGCGGGCGGGGGTGACGAAGCTCGGGTTCATCACCGAGCCGGGCGGGTGAGGGATCGCGTCGGGGAACGCGCAGGGCAGCCGTCCCCCTCCTGAAGCTCCCATCGAGACGGTCGGCCCTTCGGGCACCGGGCCAATCGGCGCGCGCGCGGGATCGCGCCCGCCGAGGCGCAGGCGGGGTGCGAACCCTTGAACCGTGGCGAGGCCGTGCGCAACAGACGGCGGTCGCCACCGGCTCCTGCCGCAGACGTCCTCCGAAGGTCCGGCGGCTTCGTTCCGTTCCGATTCAACGTTGTCGCTCGCGCGAGCGGCCGCGCCGCGCTGCGGCCGGCCCTCGTGCACGCCAGGGAGCTTCTCGCATGACCCACGCCGACCCAGGAGCCGACGCCTCCTCAGCCCACCCGACGGTGCCGCAGCGCACCGACCCGCGCGCCGTGATGGCGCAACGCCTGCCGGCGTGCGTGCAGCCGCTGCTGACCTGGCTCACCGCGCGGCCGGCGCCGGGCGAGCCCCCGCGCCACCGCGCCGCATGGACCTACCTGCTCGAAGCGGCGCTGTGGACGACCCTCGGCGTGCTCGCCGGCGCCCTCGCCTTCTCGGCCGACACGCCGCTGGCGTGGGTCCTGGTCCCGGTGTCCCTCGTCGTCACCACCTCCGGCATCGGGCAGTTCCAGATCCTCGTGTTCCACCGCTGCGCGCACGGGAACCTCTTCGCCGAGCGCGCATGGAACCGGCGCGTGGGCCGGCTGACGTCGGCGCTGCTCGTCTTCAAGCACTTCGACGCCTACCAGCGCGAGCACATACTGCACCACAACTTCAAGAAGCTGCTGACCGACGAGGACGAGTTCGCCGACTTCGTGCTCGGCATGCTCGCGCTGGGGCCCCGGATGCACAAGCGCGAGCTCTGGCGCCGCGTGCTGCTGGCGGTCGCTTCGCCGGTGTTCCACCTGCGCTTCCTGGCCAGGCGCGTGCAAGCGTCGTGGCTCTCGGGCGACCGCGTGCACAACGCCGTCGGCATCGGCGCGTGGCTCCTCGCCACGGCGGCCTGCGCGTGGGCCGACGTGCTCGGCCCGTTCCTGCTGCTGTGGGTGCTGCCCGTCACCGTGCTGCTGCAGCTCGCCATCGTCGGGCGCGTGCTCATCGAGCATCGCTTTCCGGCAGCGGAGGTGATCGCGGCGCGCGGCAAGGCCTTCATCTGCCATGCCACGGCCGGCGTCGTCGCCGGCGCGGTGCCGCCCACCGCACGCGCCGACAGCGTGCGCGGCGTGCTGGCCTGGGCCGCGTGGTGGGCCGACATGCTGACCCTGCAACTGCTCGCGCGCCTCGTGGTGCTGGTCGGCGATGCGCCGTGCCACGACTTCCACCACCGCCGGCCCTCGTCGAACCGCTGGACCGACTACATCCACGCCCGGCAGGACGACGTCGACGCCGGCTGCCCGGGCTTCCCCGTGAACTACCACGACCAGTGGGGACTCGTGCACGCCATCGACGACAACCTCGCCACGCTGGCGCGCACCCCGCACGAGGCGCTGCGGCCCGTGGCTGCCGCGGCGGCGGCCTGATCGGCGGCCGGCCGAGCTGCCGAGCCCGGGCGACCCCACCGGGCCGCACGAGTCGCTGCCGGTCATCGGGCCGAGCGTGCCGCGGCTGCGCGTCGCCGGGAGGACAGACAGACGGGCCTCGGTCAGTAGGCCAACGTGCCCGCGCCCGACATCGACGTCAGCGTGCCGATGCCGAACTCCTCGGCCAGGCGGCGCGTGGCCTGCCCGAGCAGCGTCACGTCGAGGCCGACCGCGACGAAGGTGGCGCCGAGCTCGAGGTAGCGCCGCGCCAGCGCCGGGTCGCCGCACAGCGTGCCGGCGGCCTTGCCGCTCGCCACGATCGTGCGGATCGCGCCTTCGATGGCCTTCTGCACCTCCGGATGGTCCGGCCGCCCGCGGTGCCCCATCGACGCCGCGAGGTCCGCCGGGCCGATGAAGATGCCGTGCACGGCGTCGACCGCGCAGATGCGCTCGAGGTTGCCCAGCGCGGTGCGGGTCTCGGCCTGCAGCAGCAGGCACACGTCGTCGTTGGCGGTGTTCACGTAGTCGCGCCGCGCACCGAAGTGCGACGCGCGCGCCGCCGCCGCGCCGACGCCGCGCGTGCCTTCCGGCGGGTAGCGCGTCGCCGCGGCCAGCGCGACGGCCTGCTCGGGTGTGTCGACCATCGGCACGAGCAGCGTCTGCGCGCCGATGTCGAGCAACTGCTTGATCAGCGCCGGGTTGTTGTCGACGGTGCGCACGACCGGGTGGCCCGGGTACGCGGCCACCGCCTGCAGCTGCGCGAGGATGCTGCGCACGTCGTTGGGCGCGTGCTCGCCGTCGATCAGCAGCCACTGGAAGCCGGCGGTCGCGCAGATCTCGGCGGTGTACGGATTGGCCATCGACAGCCACAGGCCGATGACCTTCTCGCCGCGCGCGAGGGCGGCCTTGAACGGGTTGCGCATGTCGAGCCTTTCGTCGTCGCCGAAGTCAGGCGAGCCCGCCCTGGCACAGGTACTTGACGTGCATGTAGTCGTCGAGCCCGTGGCGCGATCCCTCGCGGCCGTAGCCCGACTCCTTCACGCCGCCGAAGGGAGCGGCCTCGGCCGCCAGCGCGCCCTCGTTGACGCCCACGATGCCCGTCTCGAGCGCCTCGGCCACGCGCCAGATGCGCGCGGCATCGCGGGTGTAGAAGTACGCGGCCAGGCCGAACGGCGTGTCGTTGGCGAGCGCCACCGCCTCGGCCTCGGTGCCGAAGCGGAACACCGGCACCACCGGGCCGAAGGTCTCCTCGCACGCCAGCGCCATGTCGCCCCTCGCGTCGATCAGCACGGTGGGCGCGTAGTAGTTCGGGCCGTCGGCCACGCCGTCGCGAACGCGGCGCCCGCCCGCGACCGCCTTCGCGCCCTTGGCGAGCGCGTCGTCGACGTGGCGCGCGATCTTGTCGATCGCCCGGGCGTTGATCATCGGCCCGATCTGCGACTCGGGGCGGCTCGCCGGGCCGACCTTCAGCGCGCCGACGCGCGCCGCGAGCTTCTCGACGAAGCGATCGTGCACGCCCGACTGCACGTAGACGCGGTTCGGGCAGACGCAGGTCTGGCCGCCGTTGCGGAACTTGGACGCCATCAGGCCGTCGACCGCCGCGTCGAGATCGGCGTCGTCGAACACGATGAACGGCGCGTTGCCGCCGAGCTCGAGCGAGCACTTCTTCAGCGTGTCGGCCGACGCGCGCGCGAGATGCTTGCCCACCGGCGTGGAGCCGGTGAAGGTGATCTTGCGCACGCGATCGTCCGCGAGCCACTGGTCCACCACCTGCGGCGTGCGCTCGCGCGACGCGGTGACGATGTTCAGCGTGCCGGGCGGCAGGCCCGCCTCCTCGGCCAGGCGCACGAGCGCGAGCGACGTGAGCGGCGTGTCCTCGGCCGGCTTGCAGACCACCGTGCAGCCCGCGGCGAGCGCCGGGGCGATCTTGCGCGCGATCATCGCGGCCGGGAAATTCCACGGCGTGATCGCCGCGACGACGCCGACAGGTTCCTTCAGCGCGATCATCCTGCGGCCCGTGACCGGCGCCGGGATCACGTCGCCGTAGGCGCGAGTCGCCTCCTCGGCGAACCACTCGACGTAGCTCGCCGCGTAGAGCACCTCGCCGCGGCCTTCGGCGAGCGGCTTGCCCTGCTCGCGCGAGATCAGGCGGCCCAGGTCCTCCTGGTGCGCGACGATCAGGTCGTTCCAGCGCTTGAGGAGCTGCGCACGCTGCTTGGCCGGGGTGGCGCGCCAGGCGGGAAACGCCGCGTGCGCCGCGTCGACGGCCGCGCGCGCATCGCCGGGACCGCTGTCCTGCACTTGCGTGATGCGGCTGTCGTCGGCCGGGTCGGTGACCGCCAGCAGGGCGCCGGTGTCCGCCGCGCACCAGCGCCCGGCGATGAAGTTGTGCGTGCGGATCAGGTCGTCGCGGGTCAGGCGCAGGCTCATGGCGAAGTCTCCTCGGGTTCTCGGGGCTCGGGGTGCGTGCGTCAGCTCACGATGCCCAGGTGCCAGGGCACGAACTCGTGGTCGCCGAGCCCGAGCAGCTCGCTCTTGGTCGGCTCGCCGGATGCGGCGCGCAGGATGTGCTCGAAGATGCGCTCGCCCATCTGCGGCACGGTCAGCTCGCCGTCGAGCACGAGGCCGCAGTTGATGTCCATGTCCTCCTCGAGGCGCGTGAACATCGCGCTGTTGCTGGCCAGCTTGATCGTCGGCGCGGGCTTGGAGCCGAACATCGAGCCGCGACCGGTGGTGAAGCAGATGAGGTTGGCGCCGCTCGCGATCTGGCCGGTGGAGGCCACCGGGTCGTAGCCGGGCGAATCCATGAACACGAAGCCGGCCTGGTCGATCGGCTCGGCGTATTCGTACACCGCCTGCAGCGGCGTCGTGCCGCCCTTCATGGCCGAGCCGAGCGACTTCTCGAAGATGTTCGCGAGCCCGCCGGCCTGGTTGCCGGGGCCGACGACACCGTTGAACTGGCCGTTCTGGCCGCGCGTGTACTCCTCCCACCAGGCCAGCCGGTCGAGCAGCTTCCTGCCGACCTCGGGGCTGATCGCGCGGCGCGTGAGCATGAACTCGACGCCGTGGATCTCCGGCGTCTCCGACAGGATCGCGGTGCCGCCGTGGCGCACGAGGATGTCCATCGCGGCGCCGAGCGCGGGGTTGGCGGTGATGCCGGAGAAGCCGTCGGAGCCGCCGCACTCGAGGCCGATCTTGAGGTGCGCCGCGCTCACGGGCTGGCGCCGGACGTCGTTGGCCTGCGGCAGCATCTCCTCGATGGCGGCGATGCCGGCGGCGATGGTGGCGCGCGTTCCGCCGGTGTCCTGCATGACGAAGGTGCGCAGGTTGCGTCCCGGCACGAGCCCCTGCGATTCCACCAGGCCGGCCACCTGGTTGCGCTCGCACCCGAGGCCGACGATCAGCACGGCGGCGAGGTTGGGATGGCGCGCATACCCGGCAATGGTTCGCCGCAGCACGTCGAAGTGGTGGCTCGGCGATGACATGCCGCAGCCGCTGGTCTGCGCGAACGCCACCACGCCGTCCACGTTCGGGTACGCGGCCAGGCGCTCGGGCGTGAAGTGCTCGGCGATCTTCTTGATCACCGTCGAGGAGCAGTTCACCGACGACAGGATGCCGACGAAGTTGCGCGTCGCCACCCGGCCGTCGGGCCGCACGATGCCCATGAAGGTGGCCCGCTCGGCCTCGGGCACGTAGTCGACCGGACGCACGTCCTCGCAGAAGCCGGGGTCGCGGTCGAAGTCGATCAGCTCGATGTTGTGCGAATGCACGTGCTCGCCGGCGCCGATGTCGCGCGTCGCCGCGCCGATCACGGTGTCGTACTTCTTCACCGGTTCGCCGGCGGCGATGTTGCGCGCGGCGATCTTGTGGCCGGCGGGAACCTGCGCGCGCATGCGCAGCCCGAACTCGGGCAGCTCCTGGCCCAGGGCGATCGGCGCGCGCGCGATGAGCACGTTGTCGTTGGCGTGCAGGCGGATCAGCGTCGACGCGGCGGTCGGGGTGGCGGTGGTCATGGAACGTTCCTCGCGAACGGCAGGTGGCGGCGGGCGAACCTCGTCACTCCCTGGCCATCAGCTCCCTGAGCTTCAGGCGCTCGATCAGCACCTTCTCCTTCTGCAGCATCTGCACGACGTACTTCGCGTAGTCCGGACCGTCGAGGTACATCAGCGGCGCATCGATCTTGTCGCAGGCGGCGACGAACTCGGGGCTCGACGCGGCGGCCTTGAAGGCCTCGCGCAGGCGCTGCTCGATGGCCGGATCGAGCCCATGGGGCGCAACGATGCCGTTGGGCGCGTCGACGACGACGTCGTAGCCCGATTCCTTCAGCGTCGGGACGTCCTTGAAGTCGCCGGTGCGCTTCTCGCCCCAGGTGGCCAGCAGGCGCAGCTTGCCGGACTGCACGTGCGGCGCCCACGAGCTCGAGTCGGCGAGCGCGTCGACATGCCCGCCGAGCAGCGCCTGCAGCACCTCGGAGCCGCCCTTGAACGGGATGTGGTTCATGCGCGCCCCCGCGGCGAGCAGGAACTCCTCCATGCCGACATGCGTGGCGCCGCCGATGCCGGCGCTGCCGTACGTGAGCTGGCCCGGCCGGGACTTCGCATCGGCCACCAGGTCCTTGAGCGTCTTCCAGGGCGCCGAGGCCTGCACCGCGATGCCGAAGGTCTGGCCCGAGACGCGGGCGATGTAGGTCAGGTCCTTCAGCGGATCGACCTTCACGGTGCCGAGCTGCGAGAAGCGCGCGATCGAGATCGGGATCTGCCCGATGGTGTAGCCGTCGGGCTTCGCGCCGGCCATGGCCTTCAGGCCGAGCATGCCCGAGGCGCCGGTGCGGTTCTCGACGACGATGGTCTGGCCGAGCTGCCGGGCCGCCGCGCTGCACAGGGCGCGCATCGTCATGTCGGCCGTGCCGCCGGCCGGCCACGGGCAGATGAACGTGACCGGCCGCTCGGGATAACCGGCCGCGAAGGCGCGGGGCGCAACGGCAACGGCGGCGGCGCCGAGGCTGCCGAGCACGAACTGGCGACGTTGGAAAGGCATCTTGTCTCCTGACGGGGGCGTAGCTTGAATGCGAAAAAGTCTAGGCCCGCCGGTGATTACAATCAAATGAAGTTGAGGACTGCGTACATAACCTTTTTGGAAGGGATGCGCGAATGCCGGACATCGACCGCGTGCTGCGCTCCAACCTCAAGCTCAAGCACCTGCAGCTCCTCGTCGCGCTCGACGAGTTCCGGCACATCGGACGCGTGGCGGAGTTCCTCTCAGTCACGCAGCCGGCCGTGTCGAAGACGCTGGCCGAGATCGAGCGCCTGTTCGGCCTGGCGCTGTTCTCGCGCTCGACGCGCGGCACGGAGCCCACGGACTACGGCGTCACCGTGGTCCGCTTCGCGCGCTCGGTGCTCGCGGACTATTCGCGCACGTGCGACGAGATCGCCGCGGTGGCGAGCGGCGCCGCCGGGCACACCAGCGTCGGGGCGATGGTAGTGGCCACGCCCGTGCTGCTGGCGCGCGCGGTCGACCTGCTGAAGGCCCGCTCGGCCCAGACCACCGTGTCGGTGGAGGAAGGCGACCTCACGCGCCTCCTGCCGCGCCTGCGCGTGGGCGAGCTCGACCTGATCGTCGGCCGCCTCGAGCCGGGCTATGCGTCGCCGGACCTGCAGACCGAGGCCCTGTACGAGGAACGCATGGCGATCGTGGCGCGCCCGGACCACCCGTTGTGCGCGATGCCGCGCCCGGCCTGGAGCGACCTCGCCGGCGTGGCGTGGATCGTGCCGCCGGCGTGGGCGTCGTCGCGCATCAAGCTCAACCAGATGTTCTACAAGCACGGGCTGAATCCGCCGGCCGACATCGTCGAGTCGGCGTCGTTCCTCGTCACCCTGACCTTCGTCCGCGAGCGCGGCACGCTGGGCTTTCTCGCGAGCACGGTGGCCCGCCATTTCGAGCGCGAGGGCCTCGTGCGCGTCCTGCCGCTGAAGGTGCCGATGGAGCTGCCGCCGGTCGGGTTGATCTCGCTGGCGGGCCGATTGCGCACGCCGACCACCGAGCGGCTCGTCGACTGCCTGCGGCAGGTCGCGAAGAGCCTGCGGCAACGGACGGACGCGCCGCACGAGCCGCGCCCCGCGCCGGCCGACGCTGCCGCGCCGGCCACCCGCCCCGCTTCACGCGCGACCGAGCGTTCGGTCAGCGCGGCAGCGAGGAGCCGCCGCAGATCTGCACGTCCTGCCCGGTGATGGCGCCGGCCGCGTCGGACAGCAGGAACGCGACGAGCGCAGCCACTTCGTCGGGACGGATCAGGCGTCCGATGGGCGGGAGCTTCGGCTGCGACGAGGCACGCCCGGGGTCGACCAGCATGGGCGTCTCGGTGGCCGCCGGCGCCACGACGTTGACGGTGACGCCGCGCGCCACCACCTCCGCGGCCCAGCTGCGCGCCAGCGCCACCAGCGCAGCCTTGCTCGCCGCGTACTGGCTGCGCCCGGGCATGCCGGTGGACACGCGGCTGCCGACGAGCACCATGCGCCCGCGGCCGGCCTCGGCCATGCGGGGCAGCAGCACATTCGCCAGGCGCGTGGCGGCATCCACGTGCAGGCGCCACATGGCCTCGGCGTCGGCGGGCTGCAGCTCGCCCAGCCTGCCGGCGCGCAGCACGCCGGCGGCATGCACCACGGCATCGGGCGTTCCGAGCGCCGCCGCCACGCGGTCGGCGTCGGCGCCCTGGCCCAGGTCGGCACGCAGCGGGGTGAACGCCGGATGATCGATGTCGGTGGCGCCGCGGTTGACGCCGGTCACCTGCCACCCGTCGGCCAGCAGGCGCTCGGCGATCGCGCGGCCGATGCCGGAGCTGCTGCCCGTCACGACCGCGCGGCGTGCCTCACTCCGCACGGATGTTGCCCTCGGTGATGATCTTCTGCGACTTGGCCATGTCGTCGCGCTGGAACTTGACGAAGTCGTCGATGGAGCCGCCGCTCACCACCATGCCCTGGCTCTCGAGCCGCTCGCGCATGTCGGTCGCCAGCGCCTTGTTGACCTCGGCGTTCAGCTTGGCGCTGATCTCGGGCGGCAGCTTGGCCGGGCCCCACAGGCCATACCAGCTGAAGAACTCGTAGCCCGGCACGGTCTCGGCCACGGCCGGCACGTCGGGCAGGCTGGGCAGGCGCGCCTTGGACGTCACGCCGATCACGCGCAGCTGGCCGGCCTTGGCATACGACTGCGAGCCGAGGATCGGATCGATGAAGCCGTCGATCTGCCCGCCGATGAGGTCCTGGTACGCCGGGGCCGAGCCCTTGTACGGCACGATCAGGTACTCGATGCCGCTCGCGCGCCGCAGCAGCTCGGTGGACAGGTGGCCGGCCGAGCCGGTCGACCCGATCGCGAAGGTGAGCTTGCCCGGGTTCGCCTTGGCATGGGCGACCAGGCTCTTCACGTCGGTGATCGGCAGGCTCTTGTTGACGGCGATCGCGAGCGGCGCCTTGGCGACCAGCGCCACCGGCGCGAAGTCCTTGGTGACGTCGTAGGGCGGCGACTTCATCGCCATCGGCGTCGTCGTGAGCGTCGACGGGCTGAACAGCAGGGTATAGCCGTCGGGCGCGGCCTTCTGCACCGCGATCGCGCCGATCGTGCCCGCGCCGCCCGCCCGGTTCTCGACGATGAAGGTCTGGCCCATCTGCTGGCCGAGCTTCTGCGCGAGCAGCCGGCCGACCACGTCGAGCGTGCCTCCCGGCGGGAACGGGATGATCATCGTCACCGGCTTGGCGGGATAGGCCTGCGCCCATGCGGGCGACAGGCCCGTGGCGAGCGCAGCGGCCAGGGCTGCGCGGAGAAAGTGCTGACGCTTCATTCGGGTCTCCTGATGGTTCTCAACGGGGCGACGCCTGCGTCACCCACTCGGGCAGCACGCGCACGTGCCGGATGTGCTTCCTGAACACGGTGTAGGCCAGGTGCAGCGCGCCGTCGGCGCCCTGGCGCAGCGACGGATACGAATACTCGCGGTTGAGCCCGCGCGCCGAGTCGTTGCTCAGGCACCAGCCGTCGCCGACCTCGAGGTTGCGCTGCCACGGCCAGGTGAGCCCGTCGTCCGCGGAGAGCGCGAGCGTCATCGGCGCGCGCGGCGCGCCCCAGAACGCCCGGCGCGCGGGGGGCGGCGTGCGCGGCTCGGCGCCTGCGGCCGGCGCAGCCTCGTCCTCCAGCTCGTCGTAGAGCGACTCGCGACGCTCGGTCGCATCGGCCGCGCTGCTGGCGTTGAAGATCATCGCCAGCCGTCCGTCGGCCAGCCTCAGCGCCTGGATCGACGAGTTGTTGTTCGGCAGCACCGTGGGCACCGGCCTCTGCCACGAGCGGCCGCCGTCGTCGCTGCGGGTGGCGTGGATGTGGTCGGCCCAGCGGCTGCGGAAGAACGCGAGCAGCCGGTCGCCCGATGCCGGCGCGATGCTCATGTGCACGCAGCCGAGGCTGTCCGGCACGGCGATGTGCTGCCACGAGCGGCCCTGGTCGGTGGAGCGCATCACCGCGCTGTCGTCCAGGCTGCCGTCCCACTTCTCGCCGGCTGCCGTGCGGCAGTTGAAGATCGGCAGCAGCCAGGCGCCGTCGGTGTGCACGTGGATCGGCTGGCGCACGAAGGTGCCGGCCGGCGCGTCCTTCAGCGTCTCGGTCGGGCCCCAGGTGCGGCCGTTGTCGCGCGACACGCGGCGGCGCACGACCGAGGTGTCCTGGTTGCCCGAGGTCTGCGCCGTGTGCAGCAGCCACAGCGCGCCATCGGGCACCGGGAACAGGATCGGGTTCTGCTCCGAGCGGTCCGGATCGTCCGAGAGCTGCACCGGCGCCGTCCATTGCCTGGACCCCGGCTCGAGCCGCGACAGGTACACCGAGATGTCCGAGCGCCCTTCCATCGAGCCGCCGAACCAGACGCAGCCCAGCGTTCCATCGGGCAGCACCATCAGGTTGGCGGCATGCGCCTGGACGCAGGGCGACGGCAGATCGGCGACCTCGCGGGCGGGGTCGTCGGGGTGAGAGTGGAGCAGACCGTCCGACATGTTCGATTCCTCAATCTGGCACGGCGTCTTGCAAATGGCCGTTCCGCGGCGCGGTGATGCCGTTAGGGTGTCGCGGGCGCGGGGCGTGCGACCCGGTGGCCGGGCGGCAGCGGCCGGCCGGCCAGGGTGTCGACCACGTTCTGTGCCGTGATCGTCGCCACCCGCAGCGCCGCGTTTCGCGTCACGCCGGCGACGTGCGGCGTGAGGATGACGTTGTCGAGCGAGATCAGCGGGTGGTCCGGCGCGATCGGCTCGACCTCGAAGGTGTCGAGACCCGCGCCGCCGAGATGCCGGCTGCGCAAGGCCTCGACCAGCGCCGTCTCGTCGACGACGGGACCGCGCGCGGTGTTCACGAGCAGCGCGCCCGGCTTCATCAGCGCCAGCTCGCGGCGCCCGATGAGCCCGCGCGTCTGCGCCGTGAGCGGGCAGTGCAGGCTCAGGATGTCGACCCGCGCGAGCAGCCGGTCCAGGTCGGTCTCGAGCTCGAAGCCGTCGGCGTCGCTGCGCGCGCGGTCGAACACGATCACCTGCGCGCCGAGGGCCGACGCGAGGCGCGCGGTGCTGCGGCCGATGCTGCCGTAGCCGACGAGCCCGACCACCGACCCGCGGAAGTCGCGGCCCAGGTACGCCGTGCCTTCCCAGCCGCCGCGACGCAGCTTGCGGTCGAGGCCGGCGAGGTCGCGCACCAGCGCGAGCATCAGCGCGACCGCGTGTTCCGCCACGGCATCGGCGTTCGCGCCTGCCGCGACCGCGACGGTGATGCCGCGGCGTGCGGCCGCGTCGAGGTCGACGCTGTCGACGCCCGCGCCGTTCTTCGCGATGATCTTCAGGCCCTGCGCCGCGCCGAGCACGCGGGCCGTGAACGGCCGGGATCCGCGCAGCACGACGGCATCCACGGGTCCGGCGGCGAGCCGCTGCGCCAGGCCATCCTCGGTGATCGGATCGGGCATGAACTCGATGCACGCGCCGGCATCGCGCAGGATCTGCTGCGCCTCGGGCACGAGGTGTTGCGCGGTCACGAGCACCGTGTAGCGATCCATGCGTGTCTCCGTGGGCGTCGATATGCGGGAAAGTCTAGTCGTGCACGTGATTACCATCAAATGACATAGAGGACTACCTCCATAACTTATCTGGAATGATGGTTCGAGCGGAATGTCGACCCCTCGTCGCTGTTCACTTGCAACGACCGGTCGTCTGCAACAGGACGGGACGTCGCGAGCCGACGCCTGATGGAAGGCCGCTTTCCGCACGCTGGCCGTCGGGTCACTGGCCGTGAGGAAACGCTGATCTATTGCCGCCAGCGGCGCTGGCGGCATTCAGGTCGCGCGTAGTCACACGCAGCGCGACCTCCCTTCGACAAGCTCAGGACAGGCCCTTGCGAGGAA
>Ga0075429_100002377_pt1 | contig 15845 bp, 15 predicted proteins | sample RhiMetdeltSRZDD3_FD_75295 | JGI IMG/M metagenome (GOLD analysis project Ga0075429, IMG submission 75295) | Populus rhizosphere microbial communities from Tennessee, USA - Rhizosphere MetaG P. deltoides SRZDD3 | ecosystem: Host-associated > Plants > Roots > Rhizosphere > Soil | place: USA... | reverse complement strand
CGGCCATGTTGTCGCGCAGGTAGTCGAAGCCGAACTCGGAGTTGGTGCCGTAGGTGACGTCGGCGGCGTAGGCCAGGCGCCGCTCCTCGGGACCCATGTCGTTCTGGATGATCCCGACCTTCACGCCGAGCATGTCGTAGATCGGCCCCATCCACTCGGCGTCGCGGCGGGCGAGGTAGTCGTTCACCGTCACGAGGTGGACACTCTGGCCCGCCAGCGAGTTGAGGAAGATCGGCAGCGTCGCGACGAGGGTCTTTCCCTCTCCGGTCTTCATCTCCGCGATCGACCCGTCGTGCAGCACCATGCCGCCGATCAGCTGCACGTCGTAGTGGCGCATCCCCATCGAGCGCCTGCCTGCCTCGCGGCAGAGGGCGAAGGCCTCGTAAAGCAGGTCCTCGACCGCCTCGCCGTTGCCGGCCCGCTCGCGCAGCGCATCTGCCTCCTCGCGGATCTCGTGGTCCTCGAGGAGCTCCATCTCGGGCTCGATCGCGTTGATGCGCTCGACCCGCTTCTGGTACGACTTGAATTGACCGGCCTCGCCCATGCGCAAGGCGCGGTCTATGAGACGGCGCGACACGAGGATTGATGCTAGCAGCGGGTCATGCGGCCGCTGCCCGGCACGTGGCGGTTTCCGAGGCCCGGTTTTGGCTCCTCAGGCGGGCTCGGGACCCGGCTCCTGAGGCGCCGCTCCCCTGATGCTCGACCCGTCGCGGCGGCCGCGGCGCTTCTCGCGATGGCGCTTCACCTGGCGCGCCAGCTTGTCGGCCACGAGGTCGATCGAGTGCATCAGGTCGCCGGACCCTTCGCGCGCTCGCAGCGTGGTGCCCTTGAGCTGGAGCGTCGCCTCTGCGACCTGCTCGCGGTGCTCCTCCATCAGGTCGACGTGGAGCTGCGCGAGATCCGAGACCTGCTTGCCGAGCCGCGCCGTGAAGCGCTCCTCAACGTGCTGCCGGATCGCGTCCGTCACCGCGGTGTTGTGACCCCTGACCTGGATTCTCACGATCGACCTCCTTCTGTCCGCCGCTGTGGCTGGCCCACCATGCTACGTGGCCACCGGCCGATCCGCCAACGTCCGGGCGAAACAAACGGCCACCACCTCCCCCGCGCCCGCGCCGAGCAGCGCCAGCGCGCAGGCGTCGAGGGTCGCCCCGGTCGTGTACACGTCGTCGACGAGGATCGCCCGCCGGCCGCGCGGGATGCCGGGCCGCACGCTGATCGACCCTTGCGCGTTGCGGCGCCGCTCCGCCCGGACGAGCCCCACCTGCGGCCGCACCGGCGCCCGGCTGAGAGCGCCCACCACCTCCAGCTCCGTGAACCCGGCCAGCGCGCCTGCGATCTCCCTAGCGTGGTCGAAGCCGCGCCTGCGGTTGCCGGCGGGATTGCCCGGGACGGGCACCAACATCCCCGTGTCGAGGACACCCGGCGGGGCGCGCGAAGCGATCGCCGCGGCCATGAAGCGCGCGGCCTGCGTCGCGGACCGCGCCTTCAGGCCGATCACGACGCGCCGCGCAACCCCCTCGTATGCATATGGCGCCCATGCGCGCGCGAGCGCGGCCGAGCGGTGCCCCGCCTGGCCCGGGGCAAGCGGCACCAAGCGGTCGACGCACTCGCCGCACAGTGCGGCGCCGCCCAGCTCGGGTTCGCGGCAGGCGACGCACAGCGGCGGAACCACCAGCGACACGAGCCTGTCCAGCAGCGCAGATGACATGACCACACGATCCAGTCGCGGCGTGAACGGCTCAACACCCGGCTGGGACAATCCCGTCGCATGTCCGTGCCGGAACTGCCGCTGGCCGTCGACTACACCTGGTCGCTGAACGTCCCCGCGCTCGTCGCGGTGGCACTCGCGGGCGGCGCCTACGCGTGGCGGCTGCGCGACCTGCGCCACACGCCGGCGGCCCGCACCGGCGACTCCCCCACGCGCGACACGCTGCGCGCGCTCGCCTTCGCCGGCGGCCTGGTGATCGTGCTGCTGGCGCTGGTCTCCCCCATCGACCGGCTCGGCGAGGAGCGCCTGTTCACGATGCACATGGTCCAGCACCTGCTGCTGGCCGACCTCGCTCCGATCCTGCTGCTGTTCGGGCTCAGCCGCGCGTTCCTGCGGCCCGCGGTGCGGCGGCTGCGGCCGGTCGAGGAGCGCCTCGGCCCGCTTGCCCACCCGGCGGTGGCGCTGATGCTGTACGTCGGGCTGATGGGCCTGTGGCACGTGCCGGCGATGTACGAGCTGGCCCTCGACCACGCTTGGGCGCACGCGCTCGAGCACGCGTCCTTCTTCACCGCCGGCGTGGCGTTCTGGTGGTACCTGGTCGAGCCGGTCCCGCCCCGCCACCGCCTCACCGGACCGTGGGCGCTGGCCTACCTGGCGGGCGCCAAGCTCCTGATGGGGGTGCTCGGGTTGATCCTCGCCTTCTCGCCCGACGCGCTCTACTCGACCTACGAGGACGCGCCGCGCACGTGGGGCCTGACCGCCCTGGAAGACCAGAACATCGGTGGCATCGTGATGATGGTCGAGCAGTCGCTGGTGCTCGTGATCGCCTTCGCCGTGTTCTTCACGCGAATGCTCGAGCGCTCGGAGGCCGAGCAGCGCCGCCGCGAGGCGACGGGGAGCTAGCGAGCGGACTTTTCCACCCTATGCGTGGAAAACCCGGCGCGCTTGGAGGCGGTGCGTGGCGGCCGAGGTCTCGGTCGGGGGTCAGCGCCCGAGCTTCTCGGCCAGCGGGCGCTCGCCGGCGACCGCGCCGATCAGCACGGTGCCGGGATCCAGCTCGGTATGCGGCCACACGATCGTGTCGCGCAGCGCGGAATTCTCGCCGATCGTGGAGCGCTCGCCGATCACGACCGGGCCGGTGAGGCGGACACCCGAGGCGATCTTGCAGCCCTCGCCGATGAACACCGGGCCCTCGACCTCGGCGTCTCCCGGCACGCCGTCACCACCCTCGGGCATCTCCACCTGGACCTTGCCCTCGAGCGCGTCGAAGTTGCCCTGCCGGTATTCCTCGAACGAGCCCACGTCGTTCCAGTACTCCGCGATCTCGTGCCCGAAGAACCCGACGCCCTGGTCGAGCAGCACGGGGAACACGTCCTGCGCCCAGTCCACGAACTCCTGGTCGGGGAAGTAGTCGAAGATCTCGGGCTCGAACATGTAGATCCCGCAGCTGCCCAGGTTCGACAGCTCCTCCCCGGGCGCCGGCTTTTCCTGGAAGCCCTGGATGCGGCCGTCGTCGTCGATGATCACCACGCCGAGCTGGCTGGGGTCGTCGACGCGCTTCAGCGCCAGGGTCGCGACGCCGCCGTTCCTCTTGTGCGCGTCGTGGAAGGCGGTCAGGTCGATGTCCGTGAGCGCGTCGCCCGAGATGATCAGGAACGTCTCCCCGCCGAAGTGGTCGCGCACGTTGCGCACCCCGCCCGCAGTCCCGAGCAGCTCCTCCTCGAAGGAGTAGACGAGCTTGATGCCCTGCCGCGAGCCGTCACCGAACGTGTCGCGGATCAGGTCCGGGAAGTAGTGCAGGTTCGCGACCACGTCGTCGAACCCGTGCCGCGCCAGCAGCCGCATGATGTGCTCCATCACGGGCCGGCCGAGGATCGGCACCATCGGCTTCGGCAGCTCGTATGTGAGCGGCCGCAGCCGCGTGCCGAGCCCCGCCGCCAGCAGCATCGCCTTCATCGGAGAAACGCCACTAAGTGCCCTGGTCCCAGCTCGTCAGGTACTTCTCCTGCTCGGCCGTGAGGGTGTCGATGGCGATGCCCATGCTCTCGAGCTTCAGCTTCGCGATCTCCTTGTCGATCTCCTCGGGCACGGTGTAGACCTTCTTCTCCAGGTCCTCGTGGGTCTTGTAGATGTGCTCCGCGGCGAGCGCCTGGTTGGCGAAGCTCATGTCCATCACCGCGGCCGGGTGTCCCTCGGCGGCGGCGAGGTTGATCAGGCGCCCCTCGCCCAGGAGGAAGACGTGCCGGCCGTCCTCGAGCTGGTACTCCTCCACGAACGGGCGCGCCTCGCGCTTGCCGCGCGCCATCTCCAGCAGCGCCGGGATGTCGATCTCGACGTTGAAGTGACCCGAGTTGGCGATGATCGCGCCGTTCTTCATCACGCCGAAGTGGCGGCCTTCGAGCACGTGCATGTCCCCGGTGACGGTGATGAAGATGTCGCCCTCGCGCGCCGCCTCGATGCCGGGCATGACCTCGAAACCGTCCATGACGGCCTCCAGGGCCTTCAGCGGGTCGACCTCGCACACGATCACGTGGGCGCCGAGCCCCTTCGCACGCATCGCCACGCCCTTGCCGCACCAGCCGTAGCCCATCACCACCACGCGCTTGCCCGCGATCAGGATGTTGGTCGCGCGGATGATGCCGTCGATGGTCGACTGCCCCGTCCCGTAGCGGTTGTCGAACATGTGCTTCGTGTAGGCCTCGTTGACGGCCACGATCGGAAACGCGAGCCTGCCCTCGGCCTCCAGGGCGCGCAGCCGGATGACGCCGGTGGTCGTCTCCTCGGTCCCGCCGAGCACCTCGGTGAGCTGGTCCGTGCGCTCACCGTGCAGCACGCTGATCACGTCGGCGCCGTCGTCCATCGTGATCGCGGGGCGCTTGTCGCAGACCGCGTTGATGTGCGCGTAGTACGCCTCGTTGCCCTCGCCGTTGATCGCGTAGACCTCGGCGCCGTAGTGCACGACGAGCGATGCCGCCACGTCGTCCTGGGTCGAGAGCGGGTTGGAGGCGCAGAGCGCGACGTCCGCACCACCCGCGATCAGGGTGCGCACCAGGTTGGCGGTCTCGGTCGTCACGTGCAGGCACAGGCCGAGCTGGACTCCTTCGAGCGGCTTCTCCGCCTCGAACCGCTTGCGGATCGAGGCCAGCACCGGCATGTGGCGGTCGGCCCACTCGATCCGCGCCTGACCCGCGTCCGCGAGGGACAGGTCGGCGACGTCGTGGTTCTGCGCGGCAGTCGTCATGGGCTTCTCCCGTTCAGGTCAAATAGGGCAGCGCCTAAAGGCACTGCAAAAGGGCACATCGGAAGGGGCGGCGTCCGCAGCCCCGGGAGCGCCGAAGTATACGGACGGGCGCCCGGTCAGGTCACTTCTGCGCGCGCCAGCGCGGCCTTCAGCCGGTCGATCTGCTCCACCGGAGTCGGGTCGATGTCGCGCAGCACCGCCAGATACACGGACACCAGGTCGCCCAGCAGGACCAGGGAGAGGAGTCGCTCGAGGGGGTTCGAGCCGACGCTCTCGAGGCGCAGCGCGCCCGCCGCCTGCTGCTCGATCAGCGCCGCCGTCAGCTCCACGCGCTGGCGCACGCGCGGGTGCTGGTCGACGTCCTCCAGGAACACCGCGGTGAAGGCGCAGAGCGAGGCCGCGTCGTGCCAGCCGACGATCTCGTTGTGGTCGGCCTCGGGCAGCTCGGCGGCAAACGCCGGGAGCTTCGCGTTCTCGTTCAGCTGGGTCTTCCACCGGGTCGCCACCGCCGCTGTGGGAACCGCCCCGTACACGCACACGCACGTGCCGTTGATCCGCTGCGCGACGCGCTTCGCCAGGCTGTCGGTGTCCGCGTCCGGTCCCCACTCCTCCGCCAGCCGCGTGAGCCCCGCGGCCGCCGCATCGACCTCCGTGCGCACGCCCTGCGCGACGCCGGCCAGCGTCGCGACCTCGAGCGCCGCGACGGTCATGTAGCCGACGGCCGCGCGCGGCTGGAGGCCGGCCGGCAACGGGATCACGGGCACGCCGTCCTCGCGGGCGCACTCGGCGAGCCGCCCGCCGGTCGTTACGACGATGCGCATCGAGCCGAGCGCCCGGGCCGCGTCGTAGCACGCAAGGGTCTCCTCCGTGTTGCCGGAGTAGCTCGCGCACAGCACGACGGAGCTCGGCGTGACCCACTGCGGGAGCTGGTAGCCGCGCGCGGTGGTCATCGGCTTCGTGAGCCGGTCCCCGAGCGCCGCCCGCGCCAGGTCGGCGCCGATCGCGCTCCCGCCCATGCCCGCGACGATCAGGTGCTCGATGCCGTCGATCTGCGCGAACAGGCTGTCGAGGCCCGCGGACTCGACCCGCCACAGCGCGTCCCCGAGGTGCTTCGGCATCGCGAGCACGTCCTCGACTTGCCGCGCGGTGTCGACCTGCTCGATCTGCTCGCGGGTGAGGCCGGGCATGGCGCGCCAGTCTAGATGGTGGTGTAGGGGACGGCGATCTCCATCATCCGCGCGGGGTCCGCCAGCGGGCGGAAGCCGAACCGCTCGTACAGGGAATGGGCGTCGGCGGTCCCGAGGAAGAAGCGGCGCAGGCCCTGCAGGTCGGAGTGAGCCATCACCGTCTCGATCAGCCACTTGCCCAGGCCGCGCCCGCGGTGGTCCGCGACCACGAACACGTCCGCGAGGTACGCGATCGCGGCCCGGTCCGTGACGACCCGGGCAAAGCCCACCTGGCGGCCGGCGTCGTCATACATCCCGAAGCACAGCGAGTTGGCGATCGCGCGGTCCAGCACGTCGCGCGGGATGCCGCGGGCCCAGTAGGAGTCGTCGTGGAGGAAGCGGTGGATCAGCGCGCGGTCCAGGCGCTCGCGTGCGGTCGAGATCTCGAAGCCCGCACGGCTCACGCGACGATCGTCGACTCCAGGCGCTGTCCCGCCGCGATCGCCACGCCGGAGCCCACGATGCTGCCCACCACCGTCGCGCCCTCGGCGACCGTGGCACCCTCGTGCAGCGCGGAGTCGCGCACGACGGCGCCCCCCGCGATCGCGCAGCGGTCGCCCACCGTGACATCGGGGCCGAGCTCGGCCTGTGCCTCGATCCGGCAGGACTCCCCCACCAGCACGGGGTCGAACACCAGCGCCTCCGAGTCCACCTGGGTGCCCGCCTCGAAGCCGGGGCGCACCACCGTCCCGACCGTGCCGCCCAGGATGTCGCGGGTGGCCTGGAGGTAACGGTCGAGCGTCCCGATGTCGAGCCAGTAGCCCCCGCGCTCGACGCCGTACAGGTCGGCGCCGACGAGCGCCGGGAAGACCTCGCGCTCGAACGACACGGCGCGGTCGTCCGGGATCTCGCTCACGACCTCGCGCTCCAGCACGTAGATGCCGGCGTTGATCAGGTTGCTCGGCGCCTCCCCCTGCGGCTTCTCGATGAACGCCTCCACCCGTCCCTCGGTGTCGGTGAGGATCACTCCGTAGGAAGAAGGGTCGTCGACCGGGGTCAGCGTCAGGGTCGCGCGCGCGCCGCTGTCCTCGTGGAAGCGCACCACCGACGAGAGGTCGATGTCGGTCAGGATGTCGCCGTTCAGGACCGCAAAGCGCTCGTCGAGCATCGGCTCGGCCAGCTTCACCGGCCCGGCCGTGCCGAGCGGGGCGGGCTCGTCCACGTAGCGGATCGTGAGCCCGGGGCGGTCGCCCGCTCCCAGCACCTTGCGAACCCCCTCGGCCAGGAAGCCGCACGACATCACGACGTCGTCGAACCCATGGCTCTCGAGCCAGTCCAGCATGTAGGAGATGAACGGGCGGTTGGCGAGCGGGACGACCGGCTTCGGGATCTTCGTCGTGAGCGGCCGCAGCCGGGTCCCTTCGCCGCCGGCGAGGATCAGCGCCTGCATGTCGCCGTAGAGAGTAGGTGGACGACCGGTTAGGTCCGGCCGATGCCCTCGTAGACGAAGCCCGCCCGTCTCACCTCGTCCGCGCCGAGCAGGTTGCGGCCGTCCACGATCACGGGGTTCGCCATGCGGCGCTTGACCTCGGCGAGGTCGAGCTCCGCGAACTCCGGCCACTCGGTGACGATCACCGCGGCGTCCACGCCCTCCACCGCATCCAGCGCGGAATCGCACATCGCGACGCCGGTCAGCAGCTCGCCTGCGCGCTCCTCGGCCACCGGGTCGTACGCCTGGACGATCGCGCCCTCGCCCTGGAGGCGCGCCGCCAGCACGACGCTCGACGCCTCCCGCATGTCGTCGGTGTTCGGCTTGAACGCGAGCCCGAGGAGGCCGATGCGCTTGCCCACCAGGGAGCCGAGGTGCTTCTTGAGCTTGCTCACGACCCGCCGCTTCTGGAGCTCGTTGACCTCGATCACGGCGGTCAGGAGCTGGAAGTGATAGCCGGAGTTGCCGGCGAGCTGCTTCAGGGCCGAGACGTCCTTCGGGAAACAGCTTCCACCGAAGCCCACGCCCGCATTCAGGAACTTGTCGCCGATGCGCGGGTCGAGCCCCATGCCGGCCGCGACCTCCTTGACGTCCGCGCCCACCTCCTCGCACACGTTCGCGATCTCGTTGATGAAGGAGATCTTCGTCGCGAGGAACGCGTTCGACGCCAGCTTGATCATCTCGGCGGAGGCGACGTCGGTCCGCACCACGGGCCCGGGCAGCTCCTCGTACAGCTTCGCGACGGCGTCCGCCGCCCACGGCGAGGCCGTGTCCGAGCCGACCACGACCCGGTCCGGGTGCATGAAGTCCCCCACCGCGGACCCCTCCTTGAGGAACTCGGGGTTGGACGCGTAGCCGAGGTCCGCCTTGCCGAGCTCGCCCAGCCGGCGGCGCAGGTTGGCTCCCGTCCCGACGGGGACGGTGCTCTTCATCACGATCGCGTGCTCGGCCGAGGAGGGCAGCTCCTCGATCACGGCCTCGACGCGCGACAGGTCGGCGTCGCCGGAGTAGGTCGGCGGAGTGTCCACGCAGACGAAGAGGAGCCGCGCGTGCTCCATCAGCGGCGCCACCTCGAGCTCGAAGTGCAGGCGCTCGGAGTTGCGCGTCACGAGGTCCTCGAGGCCGGGCTCGTAGATGGGCACGTGGCCGGACTTGAGCGAGTCGATCTTCGCCGCGTCGATGTCGCGGCACCAGACGTGGTGGCCGAGCTCGGCGAAGCAGCTGGCGGTCACGAGACCCACCCAGCCCACGCCGATCACTCCGATGGGAGGCCTCTCAGGCATTCCCGCACATTATCGGCCGTGTGCGCAGCATCGTGACTACCGCGCGCGCACGAGCGAGCGGGCGACCCCCAGCATCTCCTTGGCCGACAGGGTCTGCAGCAGCGTGTTGGAGATCCAGTACGAGCCGCGGGGCGTCTTCCAGCCGATCATGCGGAGGCGGTCGCCGTTGTAGAAGAGCAGGTACTCCCGGCCCCGGACCTTGCGGGTCTCGGACGGGTGCGCGAGGATCGGCGGGTCGCGCCAGGACGTGCCCTGCACCCCGTAGTACTCGCCGATGAACCCGGTGAAGACGACCAGCTTGTAGGCGCGGTGGCGGCGGCCGCTGAGCGCGGTGATCGTGTAGGTGCGGGGAGCGTCCTCCGCATACGACGAGCCCCGTACGAGCTTGCGCGGGTAGTAGACCGGGAACCCGACGCGGTCCTTCGCGATCTGGCCCTGGCCGCGGCTGGTCACCGTGAAGTCGACGAGGTTGGCCTTCGATCCGCCCGTTTGGCCCTTTCGAGCCGTCTTGGAGCGCTTGCGCTGCTTGCTGAGCGGCCCCTTCGCCGGCCGCAGGTACAGGAACTGGCGCGTGGCGGCCTTGATCTGGGCGGGGCTCGCGGTCACGTAGGACTCGCCCAGCCGGCCGTGGAACTTGACCTGCTTGATGGGCTTGCTCTCGACGCCCAGCATCAGCCGCAGCAGCCGCCGCAGCGCGCCCGTGGACTGGATGTCGGAGCGCGTGTTCTCCGCGAACACGTCGATCAGCTTGTCGACGTTGTCGAAGAGGTCACGCGCGGTCACCTGCGAGCGCACCTGGCGCAGGAAGTCCTGCTGGCGCGCCCCGCGCACGATGTCGTTGTCGGTGTGGCGGTAGCGCACGTACTCGAGCGCCCGCTGCCCGCACATCTTCTGGTAGCCGGGCTTCACGTTGATCACGGCGTAGTTCTGCCCGAAGCCGAGGCCCGCGTTGTTGTTGAAGTAGCGGCGGTCGATGTCCACGTACACGCAACCCAGGGCGTTCACGCCTTCCGCAAACCCGTGGAAGCTGACGTCGACGTAGTGGTTGATGGCCAGCCCGGTGAGATTCTTGACGGTCTTGATCGACAGCTTCGGGCCGCCCAGCGTGTACGCGACGTTCAGCTTGTCCGTCCCGTGACCAGGGATCTCGACCTTCAGGTCACGCGGCAGCGACAGCAGGGCCACGCCCTTCCCCGGGTCGATGCGCGCGAGGATGATCGTGTCCGAGCGCGGCTTCAGCCCCAGCTTCTTGTCGCCGTGGCGGCGGTCGGAGCCGGCGATCATGATCGTCTGCGGGCTGCCGCTCTCGACCGGGGTGAGCTCCCGGCCGGTGCCGCCCTGGACGGCCTTGAACTTGTCCACCGTGTCGTCGAGGACGAGCAACGCCGTCGAGGTCGTGGCGCCGGCCGCGATCACCACGATCACGAACGCCCCTATGAAGGCCTTCTTAAGCAATGCGCAGGTTGGGCTTGTCGCCCGTCAGCTGATCCGGCACGCGGCGGACGAAGTCGACCAGGGTGCGCCGGTAGGTCCCCAGCGACGATGCCGACACCCACTCCTCCGGGCCGTGGTGGCCCCCGCCCACCGGCCCGAACTCGACCGCCGGCACGCCGGCGCCGATGAAGCAGATCGCATCCGACGCGCCGTCACGGCCCACGCTGATCGTCTCGGAGTCCAGCACCGGCGCCACGCTTTCGCTCAACACGCGCACGAACGGGTTGTTGCGATCGACGATCGCGGGCTCGCGGTGGAACTGGCTCACCACCGAGACGTCCGGGAGGTCGGACACCTGCGCGCGGATCTCGGCGGGGTCCTGGCCGGGCAGGTAGCGGATGTCCACGTCGATCACGCAGCTGTCGGGGACCTTGTTGAGAGCGTCGCCGCCGAGGATCCGCCCGAGGTTGATCGACGGACGGTCGAAGAGGTCCGAGCTCTCGCGGGCGAAGGGGAGCGACTCGATCGCGCGGAATGCGTCGAGCGCCTTCAGGATCGCGTTGTCGCCGAGCCATGGCGTGGCGCCGTGCGCCGCGGTGCCGTCGACCACGAGCCGCATCGCCAGCACGCCTTTCGCCTGCACTCCCACGTGGAGGTCGGTGGGCTCGCCCGTGATCGCGAAGTCGCCCGTGTAGCCGCTCTGGATCAGGAACGCCGTGCCGCGGTCGATCTCCTCCTCGGACTCCTCGTCCGGGACGATCGCGAGCAGCACGCGCACGCCCTGCTCGTTGCGCAGCTCCTCGAGCGCGCCCATCATCGCGGCCAGGGCGCCCTTCATGTCATAGGCGCCGCGCCCGAGGATGCGGTCGCCTTCGATGCGCGGCTCGAACTGCTCGGCGTGGGCGGGCACGACGTCGAGGTGCCCGTGCAGCACGATCGTGGGCCCGGTGTCGGAGCCGACCGACGCGGCCAGCAGCGGGAGCCCGCGGATCTCGAGCTCCTCGATGGGGATGTCGCGGGATTCCAGCCAGCCCTTGACGAACCCGGCAGCCTTGCGGATGCCCTCGTCGTCCGACGTGTCATAGCGGATCAGCCGCTCGGTTAGTGCTTTCTCGTCCACGCGCACTCGACGGCACTGCGCGGGGAGAACGGGGACGCGCGCGCCGTTTCTTAGGTCTCGGCAGACCGAAGCGCGAGTTTACCGACGCGACCACGCGTTCCCGGCCGGTGCCCGTCGTCGTGGCCCGCGCGGATGTGCAGCAGCTCGACGAGGCCGGCCGTGGGGTGGAACGGGTCCGCGATCGATTCGCCCGTGCCGAGCGACAGCGCGGCGCGCACCTCGCCGCCCACGACGGCGACCAGCAGGTCGCCCCCCGGGAGCGGACGCGTGTCGCGCCCCGCCACCCGGCGCAGCGCAGGCGCGTCCGACGCGTTCGCGAGGCGGATCGAGACGTGGGATTCCATGCCGTATTGATCGCACACCCAGCCCATTAGCTCAAGTAAGGCTTCGTATCCGTTCGATAAGATGCGCTTATGCTCGACGTGCGCCGCCTGCGGGTCCTCAAGGAAGTCGCGGAACAGGGTTCGTTCTCCGCCGCCGCGGACGCGCTGAACTTCACCCAGTCCGCGGTCTCGCAGCAGATCGCGGCACTCGAGAAGGAGAGCGGCGCCACCCTCCTCCAGCGCGGGCCCGGCGGGGTCCGGCTGACCGACGCGGGACAGGCGCTGGTCCGGCACACGGAGGCGATCCTCGCCCAGCTCGCCGACGCCGAGCAGGAGCTGGCGGCGATTGCGGGGCTGCGCGGCGGCCGCGTGCGGCTCGCGAGCTTCCCCAGCGCCGGCGCGACCCTCGTGACCGAGGCCGTCTCGATGTACCGCGCCCGTCATCCCGAGGTCGAGCTGAGCCTCGCGGAGGGCGAGCCGCACGAGACGATCCCCCGCCTCAAGCGCGGCGAGTTCGACCTCGCCGTGGTGTGCGACTACACGCACGGCACCGGCGGCGCCGACGTGCTGGAAGGACTCGAGTGCATCCACCTGCTCGACGATCCGCTGCTCGCGGTCGTCCCCGCGGACCACGCCCTCGCGCCGCGCAAGGCCATCCGCCTCGACCACCTGGCCAACGAGACCTGGGTGGCGGGCTGCGGAGGCGGCATCTGCAACGCGATGCTGTACGAGGCCTGCGCCGAGGCCGGCTACCGGCCGCCGATCGCGTTCGAAAGCGACGACCACAACGTGCTGCTCGGGCTCGTGTCGACGGGCGTCGGGGTGACGTTGCTGCCGCGGCTGGCGGCCCGCACGGTCCCGCCCGGCGTGGTGGTGCGGCCCGTCGCGGGCTCGGACCCGCTGCGCAGGATCTTCGCGGCGACTCCCCTCGAGGGATACCGCTCGCCCGCCACCGAGGCGATGATCGACGTCCTGCGGGACGTGAGCGCGCGGTACGGGGATGCCCGGCCTGCCGCCGCCTAGCAGCTAATCTGAGCGCCATGGCAACCGCCACCGACGAGCAGGTGCGCTCCGGGCTCGAGGGCGTGGTCGCGTTTGCGACCGAGATCGCCGAGCCGGACAAGGAGGGCTCCGCGCTCCGCTACCGGGGCGTCGACATCGAGGACCTGGTCGGCAACGTCCCGTTCGAGCATGTCTGGGGCCTGCTCGTGGACGGCGCTTTCCTCCCCGGCCTGCCGCCCGCCGAGCCGTGGCCGCTGACCGTCCGCACCGGAGACCCGCGCGTCGACGTGCAGGCGGCGCTGGCGATGCTGGCTCCCGAGTGGGGCCTCCACCAGCTGATCGACATCTCCGACGAGCAGGCGCGCGCCGACCTGGCCCGCGCATCGGTGATGGCGCTGTCGTTCGTGGCGCAGTCCGCGCGCGGCATCGGCCAGCCGCCGGTCCCGCAGACCGAGGTCGACAAGGCGACCTCGATCCCCGAGCGCTTCCTGATCCGGTGGCGGGGCGAGGCCGACCCCGACCACGTGAAGGCGATCGACGCATACTGGACCTCGGCCGCCGAGCACGGCATGAACGCCTCGACGTTCACGGCCCGCATCATCGCCTCGAGCGGCGCGGATGCCGCCGCGGCGCTGTCGGGCGCTGTCGGCGCGCTGTCCGGCCCCCTGCACGGCGGGGCTCCGTCGCGCGTGCTGCAGATGCTCGACGCCGTGGAGCGCACCGGCGATCCCGAGGGATACGTGAAGCAGCTGCTCGACCGGGGCGACCGGTTGATGGGCTTCGGCCACCGGGTCTACCGGGCGGAGGACCCGCGCGCCCGCGTGCTGCGCCGCACGGGCAAGGAGATCGGGTCGCCGCGGTTCGAGGTGGCCGAGGCGCTCGAGAAGGCCGCGCTCGCGGAGCTGAAGGCCCGCAAGCCCGACCGGGTGCTGGCCACGAACGTCGAGTTCTGGTCCGCGGTGGTGCTGGACCACGCCTCCGTGCCGCCCGAGCTGTTCACGCCGATGTTCACCTGCGCGCGGGTCGCGGGCTGGTCGGCGCACGTCATGGAGCAGAAGCGCGAAGGCCGGCTGATCCGGCCGACCGCCAAGTACGTGGGGGCCCCGCCGCGCAGCGTCGCGGAAGTGCCGCGCCACGTCGACGAGCTCCAGTCGTGAAGATGTAGTAAACGGTCGTTTACCGGCGCGCCCGCGCGGGTAGCCCACGGGCATTCCATGCGTCGGAAGCTGACCCAGTCCGAGCGGCTGCGCGCCGAGTCCCTCGAGCGCGACCTGGCCGCCGCCCCCGGGCCCACCATGCAGCGCCGCGACTTCCTGCGGCGCAGCGCCTATGCCGCCGGCGCAGCCGGAGTCGCGGCGTCGCTGCCGCTGAACCTGCTGCTGGGCGAGGTGGCGCGCCGGGAGGCGCTCGCATCGACGCTCCCCGCGCCCCGCAACATGCCGATCGACCACTTCGTCGTGGTGATGATGGAGAACCGGTCCTTCGACCACTACTTCGGCTGGCTGCCGAACTCGGACGGCGTCCAGCAGCGCACGTACCTGGACCCGGACAACGGCAACGCGGAGGTCGCGACGCGGCACGCCTCGTCGCTCGGCGGCGCACAGTGGCAGGGCTGCGGGCACCCGGACCCCGGACACGGGTGGGACGACGGCCGCGAGCAGCTGGGCAGCTCCCGCACGGACCCCTCGCGCGAGCCCGACGGCTTCCTCGCGGGCAGCAACGACGAGTTCGCGCTCTGCTACTACGACGAGGGCGATCTCGGGTTCATCCACCCCGCCGGCCGGGAGTTCACGGTCTACGACCGCTTCCACTGCTCCCTGATGGCGTCCACGTGGCCCAACCGCTACTACAAGTGGTCGGCGCAATCCGGCGGCAGGCGCAACAACGACCCGCCCGCCGCCACGCTCGGCAACCAGTGGGAGACGATCTTCGATCGCGCGATCTCGCGTGGCCTGACCGCCCGCTACTACAACTCGGACCTGCCGTTCTCGGCGGTCTGGGGACCGCGCGGCGTCCCCTGGACCCGCCCGGTCGCCCAGTACTACGCGGACTGCGCGGCGGGCACACTGCCGAACATCACGTTCGTCGACCCGCCGTTCCGCGACGGCGGCGGCGGCGACGGCGTGTCGGCCGACGAGCACCCGCTGGGCGACGTGCGGCTCGGGCAGGCCTTCATGTCCGACGTCGTGCACGCGTTCATCGAGTCGCCCAACTGGGAGCGGGGCGCGCTGTTCATCGTCTACGACGAATGGGGAGGGTTCTTCGACCACGTGCGCCCGCCCAGCGTCCCGGACATCCGGCGCAGCGCCAACATCGACGAGGACTTCGGCCTGATGGGCTATCGCATCCCGGCGGTCGCCGTGTCGCCGTTCGCGAAGCGGGGATCGGTGAGCCACCTGCTGTGCGGCTTCGAGTCGATCATCAAGCTGATCTCGTATCGGTACGGGCTCGGCTCACTCACGACGCGCGATTCGCACGCCAACAACATCGGCCTCACGATGGAGTGGCAGCAGCCGGACTTCACGCGCCCCGACCTGCCCGACCCCGACCGCATCGTCTCGCGCCCCTGCACGTTCGGCGGCGGCGACGTGGTCGACGGCGAGCAGTCGCACGCGGGCGACCTCGCGGCGCTGGAGGACCTCGCCGACCGTTTCGGCTTCGTCACGGGCACGGGCGCCGCGGACCAGATCTTCCGCGAGCCGGACTCGCTGCAGAAGGCGCTGACCTAGCGCCCCGGTAACGTCGCCTGCGGCTTCCGCGCGGAGCGGAAACCGGGTCGGTGAGGGCGGCGTCCGCCGGGCGTTCTTGACACAGGGGCGTGCGTGGCTCCGCGTGTTCTGTGCGGAAGCGGGGGCCCGCCCGCGTGCCCAGTTTCCGGTGATGCACTTTGACCGCGTATATCGCGGCTAAATGGCATCCCCGCCGGGAGCCGTCACTACAACCGCGCAGCGATCAACGCAAGACGCCCGAAAGCATCACCCGCGCACGGCTGCCCTACCTGCCTATTCCTGCCCGGCGCCTCCGGACGCGATGCGCAGGAACGTCTCCGCGCGCCGCTTGTCGCGCCGGGCCTGCTCGA
>Ga0075429_100002375_pt1 | contig 15849 bp, 10 predicted proteins | sample RhiMetdeltSRZDD3_FD_75295 | JGI IMG/M metagenome (GOLD analysis project Ga0075429, IMG submission 75295) | Populus rhizosphere microbial communities from Tennessee, USA - Rhizosphere MetaG P. deltoides SRZDD3 | ecosystem: Host-associated > Plants > Roots > Rhizosphere > Soil | place: USA... | reverse complement strand
TTCCAGAACTACGCGCTCTACCCGCACATGAGCGTGGCCGAGAACCTCGCGTTCGGCCTCAAGATGCGGAAGGTCGCCCCCGACGAGATCCGCCGGCGCGTCGCGGCCGCCGCGGGCGTGCTGGGCCTGGAGCGCTACCTGGCCAAGCGGCCGCGCGAGCTCTCCGGTGGCGAGCGCCAGCGCGTCGCACTCGGACGCGCCATGGTGCGCGAGCCCAAGGTGTTCCTGTTCGACGAGCCGCTCTCGAACCTCGACGCGCGGCTGCGCGTCGAGATGCGCGCCGAGATCCGCCGGCTGCATCGCCAGGTGGGTGCGACCATGATCTACGTGACGCACGACCAGGTCGAGGCGATGACCATGGGGGACAGGATCGCGGTCCTGAACCGCGGCGAGCTGCAGCAGTGCGCGGGCCCGCGTGCGCTCTACGCTCGCCCCGCCAACGCATTCGTGGCCAGCTTCATCGGCACACCGCCGGTCAACCTGCTCGAGGGCGTGGTTACCGCCGGCGGCCGAGCGGTGCAGGTGGGCTCGGCCTCGCTACCCGTGGGCGAGGAGCAGCGCGCCGTGCTCGCGGCCCGTGCAGGCGCGCGCGTCACGCTCGGGGTACGACCCGAGGACCTCGTGGCGGCGAACGACGGCCTCGCGGTGGCCGTGGACCTGGTGGAGCCGCTCGGCAGCGAGACGCTGGTGCACGCCTCGGGTGAGGCCGGCCGGCTGGTGGCGCGCACCACGTCGGCAGCGGTGCCGGCGGTGGGCGACACGCTGCGCTTCATGGTGCGGCCGGAGGCCGTGCTGCTGTTCGACCCCGCGTCGGGAGCCTCGCTCCTCGAGCCCCAGGCCGCGGCCACGACGTAGCCGCGGGCGCGCTTCCGGGCGCACCCGCGCGACCGCGGCCGGGTGTCTCAGCTTACCGCTCGTCAGCCGGTCCGGTGCGCGGGGTACCTTCGGACCATGGCGCGGGCCGGCGAGGCTGGTAGGCTTGCTCCGGCGTCGCGCTGACGAGCGGGTGCTTCAAGCGCGCTCATGGCCGGCGCGATGCGACCCCGACAGAGCACGCCGCAGACGCGGCGAGGAGGTGGTCATGAGGATCGTGCTCGGCTTCGACGACTCGCCGCACGCCGTCGCGGCCCTGAAATGGATCGTCCGCAACGAGAAGCCCGCCGAGACTCAGGTGACGATCGTCTCGGCTGTCCGCACCCCGGTGACGGCCTATGCCGAAGTGTATGCGCCGGCCGTGCCGTATCCCACGGAGCTGATCGAGGAGGTGACGCGTCATCACGAGGAGCTGTGCAAGCGGGCCCAAGACGAGTTGCACCGCGCCGGGTTCTCCACCTCGGTCAAGGTGCTGCCCGGTGACCCGCGAGAAGCCCTGGTGGAGACCGCGCGCACCGAGAAAGCCGACCTGCTCATCGTGGGTTCGCACGGCCGGACCGGCCTGCCCAAGCTGGTGCTGGGCAGTGTGGCCTCGCACGTCGTCGCGCACGCGCCGTGTGACGTGCTGGTGGTGAAGAAGCTGGCGTGAACGGTGAACGGCGCGGGGCAAAGCCCCGCGCCGTTCGCGATCCAGCTGCGCCCTGCCGCGTCGACTAGGGCGTGCTCGGAGCGTGCTCGGCCGTGACCGGCTCGCTCAGGTCCTTGCGCTCGCGCACGGCGAACCGCGCCAGCAGCGAGTAGACGACCGGCACCAGCACCAGCGTCAGCAGCGTGCTGAACAGCATGCCGCCCACCACGACGACGCCCAGCGGCTTGCGCGATTCCGCTCCGGCGCCCAAGCCGAGCGCGATCGGCAGCACGCCGAACACCGTGGACAGCGTGGTCATCAGGATCGGCCGCAGCCGGATCGTGGCCGCGCCCACCACCGCTTCGATCACGTCCATGCCGCGCGCCATGCGCTGGTTCGCATACTCCACGATCAGGATGGCGTTCTTGGTCACGAGCCCGATCAGCATGATGAGCCCGATCTGCGAGTAGATGTTGATGCTCATCTTCATCGCCCACAGGCTGGCCAGTGCCCCGACCACGGCGAGTGGCACCGATCCGAGGATCGTGATCGGGTGCAGGAAGCTCTCGAACTGGCCCGCCAGCACCAGGAAGATGAACGCCAGCGCGATCAGGAACAGGATGTTCAAGCCGCCGCTCGACTCGGCGAACTCCCGCGACTCCCCGTCGAGGTCGGTGCGGATCGTGGACGGCAGCTTCTCGCGAGCGATGCGGCGCAGGTCGTCGATGGCCTTGCCGATCGTGACGCCGGGGGCGAGGTTCGCCGAGAACGTGGCCGAGCGCACGCGGTTGAAGTGATTCAGCTCGCGCGGGCTCACCTTCTCCTCGACCTTGACCACGCTCGCGAGCTGCACCAGTCCGTTCGCACCGCGCACGTGCAACTGCTCGATCACGGCGGGGGAGGCGCGGCCCGCGGACGGCACCTCGAGGATGACGTCGTACTGGTGGTTGCCGCGCTTGAACCGGCCGGCCTCGCGACCGCCCAGGAGTGTCTGCAGCACCGAGCCGATCTCGTTCACCGACACGCCGAGCGAGGAGGCGCGGTCGCGGTCGATGCGCACCTCCAGCTGCGGCTTGTTGAGCTTGAGGTCGGTGTCCATGTTGACGAGGTAACCCAGCTTCTGGGCTTCGGCCATCATGATGCCGGTCGCGCCCTGGAGCTCGTCGTAGCTCTCGGCGAGCAGCACGAACTGCACCGGTGTGCCGAAGCCGCCGCCGAGACTGGGTGGGTTGATGGGGAACGCGAGCACGCCCGGGATCCCCAGCATGCGCGGGAACACCGACTGCACGATCTCCATCTGGCTGCGCTTGCGCTCGTTGAACGGCTTCAAGCGCACGAAGATGAAGGCGTCCGTCACGCGGCCCGGCCCGCCGAAGCCGAGGCCCGCCGCGGAGAACACGCCGGCCACTTCGGGCACGTCGCGGTAGACCGCCTCCGCCTGGCGCAGGTAGCGGTCGGTGTACTCGAGCGTCGAACCCTCGGGTGCGAACAGGATGTTGAACACGAGCCCCCGGTCCTCGGTGGGCACCAGCTCCGCGGGCAGGACGCGGAACAACAGCACCGCGATCCCGCCGAGTGCCAGCGTGCCGGCGAGGACCGCGCGCCGGTGGTGCAGCGCGCCCCGCAGCACGCCCTCGTAGAAGTCGTGCATGCGAGCATTGAAGCCCGTGCGCGTCGCGCGCTCGTCCAGCAGTTCGCCGCCCTCGCCCTCGTGCCGGCTCGCCCGCAGCACGCGCGAGCACAGCATCGGCGACAGCGTCAGCGCCACGAATCCCGAGATCATCACCGAGACGGCCACGGCGATGCCGAACTCGCTGAACAACTGGCCGACGCGGCCGGTCAGGAACGCCACCGGGATGAACACGGCCACGAGCGTGAGCGTGGTGGCGACGATGGCGAATCCGACCTCGGCGGCACCGTCCATAGCGGCGCGGAAGCGGGGTTTGCCCATCTCGATGTGGCGGTGGATGTTCTCGAGCATGATGATGGCGTCGTCCACCACCAGCCCGATCGCCAGCACCAACGCGAGCAGCGTGAGGATGTTGAGGCTGTAGCCGAGGAAGTAGGTGGCGGTGAACGTGCCGATGACCGAGACCGGGATGGCCACGGCCGGGATGAGCGTGGCGCGCATGCTGCGCAGGAACAGGAACGTCACCAGGAACACCAGGACGATGGCCACGAACAGTGACACCAGCACCTCGTGGATGGCGTCCTCGATGAACGTGCTGGAGTCGTACGCGATGACGAGGTTCATGCCCTTGGGCAGCCCTTCGCGCAGATCGGGCAACGCGGCGCGCACGTTGCGGGCGACGTCCACCGTGCTCGCCTTCTGCTGCTTGACGATGCCCACGCCCACGGACGGCACGCCGTTGTAGCGCAGCTCCGTGCGATCGTCCTCGGCGCCCACCTTGACCTCGGCCACGTCGGAGAGCCGCACCGGTGCGCCGCCCTGGGTGGCGATCACGACGGAAGCGAAGTCGTCGGCCTTCTCCAGATCGCCACGCGTGCGCACGGCGAACTCGCGGCCCTGCCCCTCGATCCGCCCGGAGGGGATCTCGGCGTTCTCGGAACGCAGGGCGCGCTCGACGTCGCTCACGGTCACGCCGCGCGCGGCGAGCCGCACCGGGTCGAGCCACACGCGCATCGCGTAACGGCGCTCGCCGCCGACGAAAGCCGACGCCACGCCCTCGACGCGCTGCAGCCGGTCCGCGAGCAGGTTCTTCGCCGCGTCCGACAACTCGAGGATGCTGAACCCTTCGCCGTTCAGGCTCAGCCAGATGATCGGCTGGGCGTCGGCGTCCTGCTTGGCGACGATCGGCTCCTCGGCAGTCGCGGGGAGCTCGCCGCGCACCCGCGAGACGCGGTCGCGCACGTCGTTGGCCGCCTCGTCCACGTCGCGACGGATCTCGAACTCGATCGTGATGCGCGACACCTGCTCTTGCGAGCTGGACGTGAGCAGCTTCACACCCTCGATGGTGGACAGCTGCTCCTCGATCACGTCGGTGATCTCGGTCTCGACCACCTGCGCGCTGGCGCCACGGTAGATGGTGGTCACGCTGACGACGCGCGACTCGATGTCGGGGTACTCGCGCACCGGCAGCCGCATGAGGGACAGCAGCCCGAACAGCACGATGGCCAGGCTCATCACCGTCGCGAGGACGGGGCGGTGGATCGAGACCTCGGAGAGTTTCATCGCGAACCTTTCTCGCCGTGCTCGCCCGCGGCCTTGGCCTCCGCCGGCTTGGCCGCCGGGGCCTTGCCACCCGCCGGGGCCTTGCCGTCCGCGGGTGCGGCCGCAGCCTCGGTCTCTGGGGGCAGGGACGCGACCGGCATCACCTTCGCGCCGGGGAAGATCTTCTGGTGGCCCGCGCGCACGACGCGATCCCCGGCCACGAGCCCGGTCCTCACCTCGACCTGTGCCGACATGCGCGCGCCGAGCGTGACGGGCACGCGCGAAACGCTGCTGTCGGGGCCGACCTTGTAGACGAACGTCTGGTCGCCCTCGGCGAGCACGGCCTCGTCGGGCACGGTCAGCGCGCCGCCGCGCTCGCTGAGCCGCACGTTCACGTCGGCGGACATGCCGGGCCGCAACCTGCCGCCCACGTTCTTCACCTCGGCCACGGCGGTGAACGTGCGCGAGGTGGGGTCGATGCTCGGCTCGACGACGGTGACCCAGGCCGGGAACTCCTCGCCGGGCCATGCCGTCACGCCGACCGTGGCGCGCGCGCCGGCCTTGAGCACCGCGGCGTAACGCTCGGGCACGGGGAACGTCGCGCGCAGCCGGTCGAGGTGCGCGATGCGCACGATGGGATCGCCGATGGCGACGTGCCCGCCGGCCGAGACCAGCCGGCGACCGGTGACGCCGCTGAACGGCGCGCGCACCACCGTGCGCTCGAGCCTCGCCTGCTGCAGGTTCAGCTCGGCCTCGGCTGCCTGGAGTGTGGCGCGCGACACGTCGCGTTCGCGCTGCGAGACGGCGTCACGCGCGAACAGGTCGGCGGCGCGCTTGTCCTCGGTTCGTGCCAGCGTCAGCGCGGCCGCCGCGCGATCACGCTGCGCGCGCAGTTCGCTGTCGTCGAGCCGGGCGAGGACATCGGCGGAGTCCACTCCACGTCCCTCGGGGAAGGGCAGCGACATGACGCGTCCGGCGACCTCGGCGACGATCTCGGCTTCGCGGAGTGCTTCGAGCGAACCGAGCGCACGGAACTCATCGCTCATCCGGGTGGTCGAGACCTCGGCCACTTCGACGGGCATGGGCGGCATCTGGAATCCGCCGCCGGCGCCCTGCTTCGGAGCACATGCAGCGAGGGTGAGCAGGGACGAAAGGGACGTCACAACGAGCACAGCGCGGGCCGCACGGAGGCGGTAATCATGGGGAGCGATCATGCGCGGCAGATTACGCGTTGTGGGCCGTTCGTACCACGCGAGAGCCACCAGCGCCCCCCACTCGGGGCACGAACGTGGAAGGGTCGCGAGCGACCCGGCGACGCGTGACAGGGTGTTGACGTGGTCGGCGGGCGTCCGGTCACTTCCCCCGAGCGCAGGTCGCGTTGCGGACCCGCGCGTTCCCCCCGCCGGCCGCACACCTCGGCCGCCGGCCCCGGTCAGCGGGGGCGGCGAGCGAGGAACCGGGTCATCACCGGCGGTACCGTGTCGCCGGATTCCACGTGCTCTTCGACCACGAGGCCGGGGAACGCCACCCGCAGCTCGCCCGGCTCGAGCAGGTGCCGCGCGCGCCGGGGAGGGCCGAATCGCTCCTGTCCGCGGCGGAACGTCTCGTAGACGAGCACGCCGCCGGGTGCGAGCGAGCGTTCGATCCACGGGAACAGCTCGCGGTGCAGATAGCGCACCACCACGATGAGCGCGTGGCGCGGTTCCGGCGCGGGAAGCTCGCCGCGCTCGAGGTCCACCCGGCGGAACGTGGCGCGCGCCGCTCCCGTACGCTCGGCGAACGAGCGGGCACGCTCGAGTGCACTCTCATCCACGTCCCAGCCTTCGCAGTCTCGGCCTTGGAGCGCCAGGAACACGGTGGCGCGCCCGGTGCCGCACGCGAGGTCGAGTGCGGGACCCGCGGGAGCACTCGCGTGCACGCGCTCGAGGAATGCCGAGGGCGACCACAACCTGGCTTCGCTCGCCTGCGAGACCAGCCCGTCGGGATCTTGCTCGACCGGCACGCCGAGCCAGCCCACGTGCGAGAAGCCGCGCGCCGCGAGTGCTTCCGCCGCGGCACGAGCGATCGCGGGCTCGCTGTGGACGAGCACGATCGCCTGGTCGCGTGCAGGCAGTTCCATGCGGCGCGATTCGAACTCCTCCGGCGCGATCCGGCCCGCGAGCTCGGCATGACCGGCGGAGAACGCAGCGCGCTCCCGCAGGTCCAGCACGCGAGCCCCGGGAAGCAGGTCTCGCGCCTCCGCAAGCGAGCCGCACTCGGCCAGGCTGCGGCGCGAGTCCGCCGTCGAGCGCGTGCTCAATGCAGCAGGCTCACGCGCGCGATCCGCACGTCGCCCGCGTGTCGCACGCGCACGAAGTAAAGCCCGGCGCCGAGCGCTGTGCCGGGTGCGAGCGTGACGCGGGCACCGCGCACCGGGCCTGCGAGCGTGCTGCGCGCGAGCATGCGGCCGGCGACATCGAGCAGCTGCACCTCGGCTAAGCCGGCCTGCGGCAGCGTGACGCTGGCCACGACGTCGCCGCGCGTGGGACTGGCCACCGTGAGCGCGAGCGGGCTCATGCCCGGTGCCGGAGTGTCCAGTGAAGAAGCGTCGGAGAGCGCGGCGGAATAGATGCGCGCAGCACCCTCGCGCGTGTCGCGCCAGGCGATCACGACGCGGCCGGCCGGGCTCGCGAGTGCGGCGATCGACGGCTGGTCCTGCACGCCCGCCGCCACGGCGAACGGCTGGCCGTCGGCGGCGAAGGCGGGCGAGCGCTGGCCCGAGGCGAGGATGTGCTGCGCGTAGAGCTCCGCCGCTCCGCTGCGCTCGTCGCGCCACACCGCGAAGAACCCGCCCGCGCCATCGGGTGCCATCTCCAGTTCGCGCTGCAGCCCCGGTGCGGCGCACAGGATCGCGCCGGCGCTCGTGAAGCCCGGGGCCAGCTTGCCGTTGCCGAGCATGTGCGAGTAGCGCAGGTCGCCGTCGCTGCCGTTGCGCTGGTCCAGCCACGCCACCCACACGCCGCCGACCGCGTCGCGCACCACTCGGGGCTGCGCTTGCACGCCCGGCGCCTCACACACGGCCTGGCCGTAGAACTGCCATCCCTGGGGCCGCTGCATCGCCGAGTCCAGGCGCAACGCGTAGATGTCGTTCGAGCCGGAGCTGCGCCGCGGATCCGTCCAGACGATGAACACGCCGCCGGCGCCATCGGGAACCATGCGCGGGTCCACCTGGTCGCGCGGTTGGTTCACGATCGGCCGCGGCTGTGGCCCCCATGGTGTGGAGCCGTCGGCGGCGAGCCGGAACACGCACAGGTCCTTGCTTCCGGTCTGCAGCCCGTCGTAGTACGACCTCACGGCCACCAGGCCACCGGCCCCGTCGGTGGTGGCGTCCAAGCGGTCGATGTTGAAGAACTGGAGCTGCGAGGGGTACTCCTGCGACCACTCGAGCAGGCCCGAAGCCCCGAGCCCGGCCGTGCGCACGGTCCAGAACGACGTGGCATCGGCGCCCATCGCGATGACGAGCGTGCGGCCCTGCGAGCCCGTCACGAATACCGGGTGGAGGAACGGCATGCCGAGCCCGAGCGGATAGCCGGGCATCGTCACGCCGTCGGGTTCGTATCCCATGATCGCCGCGCCGCTCGCCGTGGCGTGGTCCGAGGCCACCAGCACCCGTCCGCCGGGTGCCAGCCAGGCACGTGTGGGTCCGGCGGATTCGAGCGCGAACGGCACCAGCGAGGGGTCGAACTCGGGCACACCCGCGGGAGCGCCGTTCTCGTCCACGCGCACCGCCCCGACGCGCCCGCTCCCGGCCTGGTAGGCCACGACCGCGCCGCCGGCCCCGTCCGGCAACACGACCGGGCGCGAGTGCACCTCGCCGGGTGTGGGACCGAGCGGGACGCCGTTGGCCGTCGCCGGCGGGGCGAGCAGAGCGGCGACCAGCAGGACGGCGACGGAGGTCGGGGGCAGGGCGCAGGGGGGCATGGGTGTCCGAAGCGGTCTCGGGACCCATCATTGTAGCGAGGCCGGGGCCCCGCCGTCAGCCATGAACGATGGGCAGCTCGCAGCAGTCCCCGGTCGGGATGGATCGCCCGTGCGGGCAGCGGCGCGGGTGGCCCAGGAACGAGCAGATGGAGTCGGCCACGGTCGGGTCGATGACGTGCTCCATGAGGCAGGCGGTCGTCTCGACCTCGTCGTCGGGCAGGTGGAGCGCCGAGGAGAACAGCACCTCGGCCAGCCGGCGACGGCGGATCAGGTCCCGCGCGCGTGCGCGGCCGCGCGGTGTGAACGTGAGCGGGCCCGCGGGCGTCGCGATCAGCCCCGATTCGTGCATGCCCTGGAGCGTGCGGCGCGGGTCCACCACATCGGGCAGCCGCACGCGCTCGGGGGCGAGCGTGGCCCGGCGCTCGTCGGCGATCCACAGCTGCACCAGCACCTCGTCGTAGCGGCGATCGATCTCCTGGTTCGGCACCGTCAAGTCGGCGAGCCGGCCGTGCGAGAGCTCGATGCGGCGATCGGCGAGCAGTCCCACGCGCATCGCGTGCGTCACGGTGACGAGCGTGTGGCCCTCGGCGTGCAGCTCGGCGAACAGCGTGAGCACCTTGCTCTCGTTGTCCTCGTCGAGGTTGCCCGTCGGCTCGTCGGCGAGCAGCAGCCGGGGTTGGTTGACGAGCGCGCGCGCCACGCACACGCGCTGCTGTTCGCCGCCCGAGAGCTGGCTCGGCAGGTGCGAGGCGCGATCGGCGAGCCCGACGCGGTCGAGCGCGGCGCGCGCCTCGCCGGCGTCGGCCACCGAGTGGTAGTGCTGGGCCACCATGACGTTCTCGAGCGCGGTGAGGTAGGGGAGCAGGTGGAACTGCTGGAACACGATGCCCACCTTCTCGCGGCGGAAGCGTGCGCGTGCGCTCTCGTCGAGCGCACTCACCTCGACGCCGTCCACCCACACGTGGCCCGCCGTCGGCGTGTCGAGGGCGCCGAGCAGGTGCATGAGCGTGCTCTTGCCCGAGCCCGACGGGCCCATCACCGCCAGCCACTCGCCGCGCGCGATGGTCAGGTCCACACCGTCCAGCGCCTTGAGCGCCGCGTAGTGGCGCGAGACCGCCTCCAGCCGCACCAGCGTCTCGCTCATCCGTCCTCCCGCAGCGCGCGCGCCGGCTCCACGGCGAGTGCCAGGCGAATGGGCCCGGCCGCCGCGAGCAGCGCGGTGAGCACGGCGAGCGCGATCACCACGGGCGGCACGCCCGCGTGCAGGCGCAGCGAGGCGTGGAACACCTGCCGCCCGATGAACAGCGCGAACGCCGCCCCGATCATCCAGCCCAGCACGCCACCGGAGAGCCCGATCGCCACCGACTCGGCGAGGAAGCGCCCGATGATCCGCCGCCGCGGCGCACCCAGCGACTTGAGCAGCGCGATCTCGCGCCGGCGCTCGAGCGCCAGGTCGGTGAGCGTGCCGTAGGCCGAGAGCGCGCCCGCGATGAGGGCGGCGAGCGTGACGAGCAGCATCAGCCGCCGCATGCGGTCGAGCAGTCCCTGTTCGGTGGCCGAGAGCGCGTAGAGCGGCAGCGCGGCCAGCCCGCCGCCGCGCTGCAGCCGCGCTGCGGCCGCGGCCACCGCGTCGGGGCCGCCCTCGATGCGCGCCTGCGCGAGGCTCACCCGACCCGGCAGCCCGGCCAGTCCCTGCGCGTCGGCAAGCGGCAGCCACAACGCCTCGTCATCAGCGCTGCCCGCCTCGAACGTGCCGGCCAGCGTCACGGGGAGCCGTCGCGATCCGTCGGGGCTCGCCAACTCGAGCGATTCGCCCACGTGCCACTGCATCCGGCGCACGAGCGCCGCACCTGCCTGGGCCCCAGCGGGGCGGCCCGTCCGCTCCCAGGACGGATGGAGTGCAGCGAGCCTTTGCAGATCCGCGCCCGCGATCGCCAGGCGATGCCCGCGAGACGTGGCCGACGCGTAGAGCACCGGGACGCCCGCCACGCCCGCTGCCGCGAGCCGGCGGGTGACCAGTGACTCGGCCACGAACACGTCGCCGCTCCCGGCGGACGGCGTCAGCATGAGGTTGGGTCCGAGTGAGCGCAGTTCGTGCGAGAGCTTGTCGCCCACGTCGCCCGAGACGTGCATCAGGGCCGAGGCCACGCTCGCGCCGATCGCCACCGCGAGCGCGGCCAGCGACGCCATGCCGCGCCGCCTCCACAGCGACGCCCACAGCAGCCGCAGCTCCATATGCGTGCGAGCGTCAGCCACGCAGCACCTCCACCGGATCCATCCGCAGCGCGATGCGCAGGGGTGCGAGTGTGCCCGCGAGGGCCACCAGCACCGCCACCGCGAGCGAGGCCGGCAGCAACAGCGGCTGGGCGGCCGCAGGGGTCGCGAACGCCTCGCCGCGGATCAGCACCGCCGCTCCCGTGCCCGCGAGCCAGCCCAGGGCTCCCCCGGCCAGCGAGACCAGCAGCGTCTCCACCAGCAGCAGCGTGGCCAGCTGCGAACTCGTCGCTCCCAGCGCGCGCATGAGCCCGAACTCGCGGGCGCGCTCCATGACCGTGGCGGTGGTGGTGGACAGCAATCCCAGCGAGCTCGAGGTGAGTGCGGCCAGCGCCAGCAGCAGCATCAGCAGGTTGAGCCGGTGGACCACGCCGGCTTCGCCCGAGACCACCTCGGTCATGGGCAGCACCTCGGCGCCGGGCACGCAGGTCGCGAGGTCGCGCGCGACATTCTCGGGATACGCGGTGCACATCCAGCGCTCGAACGCCGCCGCGTCGCGGGTGGGGTCGGGCGCGGCGCGCTTGGGCGCTGGCCGCACCAGCGCCGAGAGCGAGACACGGTCCACTTCGCCGCTGCGTCCGCTCAGCGACTGCGCGAGCGAAAGCGGCAGCCAGGCGCGATCCGACTCGAGCCCGCCGGAAGCGACCACGCCGGTGACGCGCACGAGTCGAGCACCGTGCGCCGAGGCGAGCGTGAGCGTGTCGCCGGTGCGCGCGCCGAGCGTGCTCGCCAGCTCGCTGCCCAGTGTGGCCTCGTCCGAGCCCTCGGCGGGCCAGGTCCCGGTGACCTTCCACAGCGGGCGCAACGTCGCGAGTCCGGTGTGCCAGGTACCGCCGGAGGTCGCGACCTCGTGCGTGAACCACGAGCCGGTCGCCTCCACCGGACGGCCGCGCGTGCGCAGCGTCACGTCCAGCTCGGGGGCCGCCTCCAGCACGTTGTTGCGCCAGAACGTGGTGCGCAGCGCGGCCACGGCGCTCTCGGGCAGTGCCACGCCGGCGCGCGCGATGCGCGAGTCGGGCCCGGCATCGGGCCGCCACTCGGCGCCCTCGGGGCGCAGCACGAAGTTGGGGCCGACGGTGCGCAGCGTGCGCGCGAGGTCGTCACCCACCTGGAGCGCCAGCGTGCCGAGCGCGGTCGCGACGCCGGTGCCGAGCGTGACCGCGAGCAGCGCCAGCAGGACCCGCGAACGGCGAGCCTTGAGCGAGGCCCCCAGCAGCCGCGCGAGCAAGCTCAGTGCCCCTGCGCCAGCGGCAGCGCCGCTTCGAGAGCGGCCACGTCCACCACGACGCGGCCGCCGTCCGCGCGATGTGCGATCGGGATCGGGTTGCAGCCGCCCCGGCGCTCGAGCGACATCGGGGCGATCGGCGACGTGCAGTTTCGGCACACGAGCGCGCTGCCTTCCTGGAAGTAGCCGAGCGGCCCGCAGATCTCGCACGCGTCGAGGTTCGTGTGGATCTCACCGCCCGCTTGGATCGCGAAGAAGCGGGCGCGGCCGGAAGTCAGCGCCACCTCGTAGAACTTCATGCGTCCGTCGGCGAGGGCTGCGGCATCGAGAGAGACGCTGCCCCCTTCCGCCGTGAGCACGGTGGCCGGCTCGGGCCCGGGAATGCGAACGCGCGTCACGAACGCCGAGGCCAGCACGCCCACCACGACCAAGCCGAGCCCGGTGAGGCCGCGCCGCCATGAGCGCTCACGGGCGGCCGCGGCGCGCGCGAGCCTGAGCTCGGGTGTCGAGGTCGCGGAGTCCGCGGCCAGCGCCGGCGCGGTCACGCCGCGGGCCCCCCACAGCATCCAGCCCAGCGCCAGCGCCAGCGTCAGCGTGAACAGCAGCATCTCGTTCTTGACCAGCGGGCCGACGATGGCCATCTCGGTGCGCGAGGCGGGCAGCACGCCGCCTTCGGAAAGTTCGTGCAGGCCGCCCACCACGAGCTGGAACGCCATCAGCAGCAGCACGGCGGTGGTGAGCTGGAAGAATGGCTTGAGCGGCACCTTGAGCGTGCCGCGCGCGAACAGCACGCCGAACATCGCCGCCAGCGCCAGGCCGATGCCCGCACCCGCCCACAGCATCAGGCCACCCGAGTTGAACTCGGCCGCGGCAAGGAAGATGGCGGTCTCGAAGCCCTCGCGCACCACCATCGCGAAGCCGAACACGGCCACGCCGAACGAGCCGCCACTGGCGCTGCGCGCCAGCCCGCTCTCGACTTCTTCCTTCATGCGCGGCGCGGCCCGCCACATCCACCAGGTGAGCGACAGCACGAAGCCCGCGCCCACCAGCATGGCCACGCCCTCGACGATCTCCTCGTTCCAGACGACGCGCGTGGCCAGCACCGACAGCACGACCGAGACGGCGACGGCCACGGCGGCACCCGCCAGCAGTGCCGGAACACGCGCGGCGAGCCCCTGGCGGCGCAGCAGTCCCGCCGCGATCGCCAGCACCAGCGCGGCTTCCACCCCTTCCCGGAGCGTGATGACGAGGGCTTCGAACATCAGGCCTCCGCGCGGCGCTCGCGCGGCCGCACCAGGGAATCCGGGGCCAGCGCCGACTTCCACGCCTGGCACACCCGTGGCGAGCAAAACCCGAATGCCGCTTCGTTGAGCGAGTAGAACTGGCTCTTGCCGGCGCGGCGCACGTGCACGATCTCGAGGTCGCGCAGGATGCGCAGCTGGTGCGACGTGGCGGACAGCGTGGTGCCGAGCGCTCCGGCGAGGTCGCTGACGCACAACTCACCGAGCGAGAGCGCGAACACGAGCTTGCTGCGCGTCGGGTCGCCGAGTGCGCGGAACATGCGCGACAGCCGCTCGACGTGCGCGTGGTCCTGGAGCGCGGCACGCACGCGCGCCGCGGGGGCCAGGCCGGGGGAACGGGCGGCGCGAACGGCGCGGCGCGGGGCGGGCGCCGGGCGGCCAGCGTCGTGGCGGCGCGGCGTCCGGCTGCGGGCAGCGGGGGCAAGGCGGGTCATTCGGGCTCCGAGCTGAGGCTCATCAAGAGGAGGCTCCAGAAGGGGGAGACCGCCAGATGAACAGTTGAGGGAATCTTCACGCGTTGGCGAATATCGGGTCGGCCGCATGCATCGTCAAGCGGGCCGGCCGGCCGGTCAGGGGCTCCCGGGCGACGCCGATCCGGAGTGAAGCGGCGTGCACCGGCCGTCGTGCCGAACCGCGGGGAACGCATGCGCCACACCGCGCTGGCGGGATGGCGATTGACCCCGTCTCGTCCGGCCCTCGATACTTCGGCCACCTCGTCGCGCGACGATGACGGCACCGAACCGGTCGCCTCGCGCCCGGAAAGCCTTCCCTGGATGCTCCCCCACAAGGGCGGGCTCGAGACGATCAGGCATGCACGCCAGGAACCCTGCTTCGAACCTCCGCCGCTTCCTCGAATCCCTGTTGTGGGCAGCGTTGCTGCTGCTCGCGGGCGAGCGGCCGCTGCGTGCGGTCGAAGCGGGGGACGCTGAGGCCAGCCTGCTGCTCGTGAGCGCCGAACAGCGCCTGGCCATGCAGACGATCGAGATGCGCCGGGTGGCGATCGCCCAGCTCGAGCGCGCCCTCGAGCTGTCGCCGCGGCGGCTCGACGTGCTGCTCACGCTGGCACGCGCCTATGATCAGGCGGGCTACCGGAAGCAATCGCGCCTGCGATACGAGCGAGCCCTGGCCCTGGCGGCCGACAACCCCGAAGCACGACTCGGGCTCGCGCAGGCGTGGCGGCGGGACTGGCTCAAGTTCCTGGAGCCGCGCTCGCTCGGTCGCGCGATCGAGCTCTATGCCGGCTGCGTGCGGGTCGATCCCCAGCGGCTCGAGGCCTGGCTGCAGCTGTCCGCGCTCGAGATCGAACGCGGGAACGTCCGCGCCGCGAGCGACGCCGCCGAGCGCGCACTCGCGGTCGAACCGGGCCGAGCCGACGCGATGCTCGCGGCAGCCTCCACCCGCTACCGGCAGGGCCAGGTGCTCGCCTCCGACACGCTGTTCCGGCGCGCCATCGCCCGGTTGCGCCGCAGCGTGCGCGAGCGCTTCGAGGACTTCGCCCCGCTGGCGACGGAGCGCGACACCACGGCCTATCGGCGCATGTCGCCCGAAGCGCGCGAGGACTACGTGCGCCAGTTCTGGCGCGAGCACGACCCCGACCTCGCCACCGCCGAGAACGAGGCCCAGATCGAGTACTGGTCGCGCGTCGCCCAGGCCTATTTCCTCTACTACGACACCAAGCGCCGGGTCTGGGACGAGCGCGGCGAGATCTACGTGCGCTACGGGCCTCCGGAGGAGATGCGCTACAACCCGGTCGGCACCATGCTCTACACGCCGTGGACGGGGATCGGCAACCACCTGCGCTTCCCGATGAATGTGCTGGTGTGGTTCTACCACCGGCTCGGCATGGTCGTGATCCTCAATGACCGCAGCCTGACCGAGAACTACGAGCTGCCGATCTCCATGGACTTCGACACGGATCCGCGTCCTTCACCCGGTCCGCTCGCGGCCAGCGGACTGCTGTGGACGCCGGGCCTGCGCGGCGTGTTCTCGCCGCTGCCCCCGGGCGTCGAGCCACTGGACGTGGCCTCGCAGCTGGCGCGGTTCGAGGGCACCGAGGGGGGCGCGCGGCTGTTCGCGGGGCTGTCCGCTCCCGGCACGCCGGCGGACTCGCTGCACGCGGAGTTCGTGGTCCTGGACAGCACCTATCGCGAGGTCTACCGCCAGCGCCGCTCGCTGTCGCCTTCGGCATGCGAGCCTGCCGACATGCGCGTCGCGGACTTCGACGTGTCGCTTCCGCCCGGTCGCTACCTGGTCGGGATGAGCGCGGGCACGGGCTCGCGGCGCGGTACCACGAAAGAGAAGGTGGTGATCGTCGCGGCCGACTCCTCGCTGGCCATGAGCGACGTGGTCGTGACGTGCGGGCTGCCGACCGGCCCGGTCGGCGCGGTGCGACTGGACCCCAACCCCAGCGGTCACG
>Ga0075429_100002374_pt1 | contig 15851 bp, 16 predicted proteins | sample RhiMetdeltSRZDD3_FD_75295 | JGI IMG/M metagenome (GOLD analysis project Ga0075429, IMG submission 75295) | Populus rhizosphere microbial communities from Tennessee, USA - Rhizosphere MetaG P. deltoides SRZDD3 | ecosystem: Host-associated > Plants > Roots > Rhizosphere > Soil | place: USA... | reverse complement strand
GCCGCTGATGCAGCGGAAGCCGCTGGCGCCCGTGTCCCAGCCGCAGCTCTCGGGCGCGGTGCAGGTCTCGGTCTGGAGGCGGTCGTTCTCGCACCACATGGCGCGGCCGCCGGAGCAGCGGCCGACGGCGTCGACGGTGCCGCAGCCGCCGTCGGGGGTCGGGGTCGGGCCGGTGAACGACTCGACCCACGCGCGGGCGATGTCGACGCGGGTGTAGCGATCCTTGTCGACGCAGGAACCATCGCCGTAGGACAGCGCGCCGGCAACGCGAGCGTTGCCCGCAGCGTCGATGATCATGACCGGGCCACCCGAGTCACCGTTGCAGACGCCTCGCAGGCCTTGTCCGTCAACGCGGAACCATTCGGGTCCGTCGTCTGCGGGCCCGATCGCATCAACCTTCTCGACGGCGAAGAAACGACGTCCAGTCTCGTGAGTTTCGGTTAGACCGTAGCCTGCGGTCTCGCAGCGCTGCGCGGCGCCGTCGTCGAGCGGATCCAGCGACTCGGTGACGATCGGGATCGGCTGGACGCCGGGCACGCGGGTGGTGGCGTCCTGGGCCAGCTCGACCACGGTCAGATCGAGGGTGACCTGGCGGCCGCCGACGGTGACCTGCGGCGACGTGTGGACGGCGCGGACGCCGATGCAGGTCGCCGAGCTCGAGCGATCGCCGAGGCAGAACGTCTGGCCGGAGCGGATGCCGCAGTGGTTGGCGGTCAGGACGAAGGTCGGCGCGATCAGCGTGCCGCTGCAGAAGATGTCGCCGGGACCGCCGCCGGTCCACGAGCCGATCGCCTGGACCTGGCCTGGCGTGAGCGGCACGTACGTCGGCTGGGTGGTGCCGTGATAGACCCAGAGCGACTGGCGGGTGTCGCCGCACGCGTTGGTCGAACCGCCATCTGGCTCGGTCGGCGGATCGATCGGTCCACCGTCGGTGGTGGAAGGATTGCCGCCGTCGGCGCCGGGGTCGCCCCCGTTGCTCCCGCCGCAGGCAGCCGCCAGCAACAGCGCGAACACAAAGTCCCTCGGGGCTCGCATGGTTGCCAGACTCTGCCGTGTGGGCGCCTACGTCCATTGCGTCCCGGTGTCGCTTCCTCACCGGAGCGCTGCGCGCTGGCCGCACCCGGGGACGCCCGTCGGTCAGGATTCGGTCAGGATCCTGTCTCTTCGAGGCCAGCGACGACCGCTCAACCCGTGCGCAAGCGTGGCCATGCCGTGGCGGTTCCCTGACGGGAACACCGGCATGGTGGCGGCCATGGAATCCCCTAACGCCGCATCCGTCGCGGCTCCCGCCGCCGACGTCGAGCTCGACAAGCTCCGCTGGGTCGACAACCTGCCGTACTGGGGCGTCCACGCCGCCGCCGTCGTCGGCGCGATCTGGGTCGGCTTCTCGTGGGTCGGGCTGATCTGGTTCGCGGCCATGTACGCGCTCCACATCTTCTCGATCACCGGCGTGTATCACCGCTACTTCTCGCACCGCGCGTACAAGACCAGTCGCGTGTTCCAGTTCCTCCTCGCCCTCATCGGCGTGACCTCGGTGCAGAAGGGCCCGCTCTGGTGGGCCGCGCATCACCGCTGGCACCACAAGTACTCCGACGAGCCGCAGGACGTGCACTCGCCGCGGCAGCGCGGCTTCTGGTGGTCGCACCACTTCTGGATCCTCGCCAAGCGCCACCAGGCGACGCACTGGGATCGCGTGAAGGACCTGCAGGCCTATCCCGAGCTGGTCTGGCTCGAGAAGCACGACCTCCTGGTCGTGGTCCTGTGGGCGGTCGCGCTCTACTTCATCGGCGGCCCGGTCGCGCTGGTGTGGGGCTTCTTCGTCGCCACCACCGTCGTCTGGCACGCGACCTTCACGATCAACTCGCTGTCGCACGTCTGGGGCAAGGCCCGCTACCAGACCGGCGACGACAGCAAGAACAACGTGTGGCTCGCGCTCCTCACCTTCGGCGAGGGCTGGCACAACAACCACCACTACTACCAGCGCTCGGTCCGCCAGGGCTTCTACTGGTGGGAGATCGACATCACCTACTACGTGCTCAAGACCTTCCAGGCGGTCGGCCTGGTCTGGGACCTCCACGTCGTCCCCGAGCACGTCCGCGAGCAGGAGACGTCGCCGCAGCGCGCCCGCCTCGAGAGCCGCCGCGTGATCGACGTCGACGACGCGCCGAACGCGGCGGGCTGAATCGTCGGCCCGCGGCCGAGAAGCGTGCACAACGCACGCGCCGGCCGCGGGAATGCCATTGTTGGCCGCGCGCTCCGGCTTCGGCGCGCGCGCATCTGCAGGCAGGATGGCTCTCGTCCGTCGACGAGTCGACGAGTCGACGAGGAGAGCCATGATTCGCGTCCCCTACTGCACCGCCTTCGCCCTCGCCGCGTTCCTGGCCATCGCCACCGGCGCCAGCTGCGACGACGCGCCCAGCCCCGGCGAGGCGTACGCCAGCCAGCGCCTGCTCCGCTGCGAGAAGGCGCACGCGTGCAAGGCCCAGTACCCGGGCGTCGACGCCGCCTTCGAGCTGACGTGGAGCTCCGACCTCGAGGGCTGCAAGCGGCTGTACGGCTGGTCGGGCGCGATCGGCGGCACGATCGAGGACCAGGTCAACCAGGGCCGGGTCGCCTACGATGCCGACGCCGCGGTCCGCTGCCTCGACGGCCTCGAGGCGACGACCTGCGACGAGCTGTGGAGCCCGATCGGCGCCCTGCAGGAGCCGAAGGCGTGCGACGGCGTGTTCCGGCCGATCCTCGGCGCGCCCGCCGAGTAGCTCAGGCCAGCGCCACCGGCGGCGGCGGCACCAGGTAGTCGAACCACGCCGACGGGTCGCCGCCCTTGCCGTCCATCGCGGCGCGCGCGACGTTGTACATCTCGCGCGCGGTCACGTAGTGCAGGCGCCACGCGGTGCCGTCGTTGTAGCGGGCGAGCGCCTCGTGCAGCGCGTGGCCGCCGTCTCCGAGGAGCGACGCCGCGGTGTTCTCGATGGCGCCGTGGGTGTGGACCTTGACGAACACCCAGTCGGGGCGGCCGGCGACGGTGATGCCCTGGCGGACCCAGGCGTCGACGCGCTGGGCGTCGGGCGGATCGTCGCCGGTCAGGGCGCCGTTCTCGAGGCGTACGCCGGCCCGGCCCTTGCGGGTCAGGCCGAGCGGCCCGGTGATGAGCAGCAGGCGATCGTCGTGGGCGACGCCGACCCGGGCGCGCTCGCCCGGCTCGTAGCTGCGGCGGCGGTGCAGATCGCCGACCGGCCAGTAGATCTGGTTGACGACGTCCGGCTGGCACGGGTCGGGCGCCGACGGGAAGGTGAAGTCGGCGTAGCAGCCGAGCGCGTGCAGGAGCGGCAGCTCGTCGTCGACGCCGCACCACCGGCCATCGGGGCGGCCGTTGGCCAGCGACCAGTTGCCGTGGATGAACGCCCAGCGCAGCTCGTCGCCGAGGCGCGACACGTGGCCGTGGCCGGCGAAGGTGCGCAGGTGGTGCTCGATGCGCGGGCGCAGGCTGCCGGCGGTGTCGCCGTCGTGGTGGAGGTGGAACTCGACCTCGCCGAAGCCCTTCTTCGCGAGCAGCGCCAGGCCGTCGAGAAACTCGGGCCGGTACTCCTCGCCGGGGAAGAAGAAGCTGTGCCGCGGCGGCCGGCCCTCGGCGTCGCGGAAGCCGTTGCCGAGCACCGGGTAGTGATCCACCCAGGCGCGGACGCGGGCGCGGCCGACGTCGTCGGGGGCGCCGCCCCAGAGCGGCTCGTAGTGATCGCACAGGGCGAACAGGAGATGGCGGGTGCCCTGCGGCCGCGACGCCACCGCACGGGTGGCGAGGTGGCGCAGGTAGCCGCGCATCCAGGTGTGAAGGTTCTTTTTGCGTAGCCGGGACAGCACGTCGCGATGGATGATAAGCGAAGGGGGATGGATCTCTACGGCCGGCTGCTCCATGGCGTGTTGTTTCCGGCCTGGGAAGGGCTTCGCGGCCGCCCGACCGGCGAGCTGCTCGCCTACCTGCACCGCACGCAGTGGTCGCCGCTCGACGAGCTGCACGCGATCCAGTCCGGATTCCTGCGCCGGCTGATCCGCCACGCGCACCGGAGCTCGCCGTTCTACCGGCAGCGCCTCGACGCGGCCGGGATCTCGCCGGAGTCGATCCGGGCTCCGGAGGACCTGGCGCGGCTGCCGCTCCTCGACCGCCTCGACGCCCGCGCCAGCGCGGCGGAGCGGCGGTCGACCACGCCGCCCGGCATCGCCGTGCGCAAGGCGACCGGCGGCACCACCGGCGAGCCGATGATCATCGAGTACAACGCCGAGTCGCGGCACTGGCGCGACGCCACCCGCTGGCGCGGCTACGGCTGGGGCGGCTACAAGGTCGGCATGCGCGCGCTCCACTTCTGGGGCTTCGGCGCGGCGCTGCCCAAGACGGCGTTCGACAAGGTCAAGGTCGAGCTCGACCACCGGCTGCGGCGCGACCTCTACGTCGACTGCACGCCGCGCGGCGACGATCACCTCGCCGAGGTGGTGGCCAGGATCCGGGCCTACCGCCCCGACGTGATCCTGACCTACAGCCTCGCCGGCGCCGCCCTGGCGCGCTACGTCCTGCGCACCGGCGCCCGCGACTGGCCGACCATCCCGGTCCTGTGCGGCGCCGAGCGCCTGTGGCCGCACGACCGCGAGGCGCTCGAGGCGGCGTTCGGCCCGGCGGTGTTCGAGACCTACGGCTGCCGCGAGTTCATGCTGATGGCGACCGAGTGCGACCAGCACGACGGCCTGCACGTCTCGATGGAGACGATGATCGTCGAGGTGGTCGTGCGCGACGGCGGCGGCGTCCGCGCCGCGCGCCCGGGCGAGATCGGTGAGGTGGTCGTCACCGATCTACACAACCTGGCGGCGCCGTTCATCCGCTACGTCACCGGCGACCTCGCCACCCAGCGCGCGCCCGAGCGCTGCGCCTGCGGCCGCTGGCTGCCGCGGATCGGGCCGATCGAGGGCCGCGTCACCGAGACCCTGCGCGACGGCGCCGGCAACCCGGTCTCCGGCCTGGTCTTCAGCATCCTGTTCGTGCCGCTGGCCGACCACGCCCGCCAGTTCCAGGCGGTCCAGCACCTCGACGGCTCGATCACCCTCAAGGTGGTCCCGATGAACGGCGACGCGATGCCGCCGATCGTGAAGACCTTGACCGACGACTTCGCCGCCAAGTACCTGCCCGGCGTGAAGATCACGATCGAGGCGGTCGCCGACATCCCGCCGACCGCGGCCGGCAAGCGCCGGGTCGTGATCGTCGAGAAGCCGGCGACGGCCTAGCCGGGCCCAGCCGCGCTCAGGGCTGCGGCGCCTCGACCTGGCAGTCGGCGTCGCAGCCGTCGCCGGGGCGGGTGTTGCCGTCGTCGCAGCCCTCGAACCAGGTCTGGACGGTGCCGTCGCCGCAGCGGCCGATGCGGGTGCACTGCGCCGAGCAGCCGTTGCCGTCGTCGTCGTGGTTGCCGTCGTCGCACTCCTCGACCGCGAAGTTGGAGTAGCCGTCGCCGCACACCACCGGCGTGCAGTCGGCGTCGCAGTCGAGGCTGTCGATCACCGGATCGCACGCCTCGCCGGCGGCGGGGTTGACGACGCCGTCGCCGCAGATCGCGCTGGTGCAGTCGGCGTCGCAGGTCGCCGACGCGCCGGCGTCGTCGCACTCCTCGGTCGAGCTCGTGACCCGGTCGCCGCAGGTCGCGCTCAGCCGGTAGATGCCGGTGAACGTCGTGGCGGTGCTGAACGGCAGGCCGGTGCGGCGCAGGACGCCGGTCCGGAACCCGGACGCGTCCTTGGTCGCGGTGATCGCGAAGATGTACAGCTCGCCGATGGTGAGCGCGCTGGCCGGGATCGACACCGACGCCGCGGCGGTGACGAAGCTGGCGACCGTGCGGCGGCGGGTGCGGCCGGCCTCGACGGTGAGCCGCTGCGCGCTGACGGTGTAGAAGTCGGCGCCGGTGGCCGGCGTCCACGACACGGTCAGCGGCGCGGTGCCGTCGAACGCGACGGCGCCGCCGTCGGTGGACGGGTCGCCGTTCATGCGCACGGCGGTGACCGGCGCGAGGTCGAGGGCGAAGCGCGGGGCGTCCGCGGCGGCGCGGAACGAGAGCGCGCCGTAGGAGATCGGCGTGCTGCTGGTCGCGCCGGGCGCCTTGATGTGGCGCACGCGGCGGTAGCTGGCGACGTTCACCTCCGGCCACGCTGCCGGGAACGGGCTGCCGTACGCGATCGAGTAGGTGTGGTTGCCGCTGGCGGCGCCGCGATCGAGGTCGACGGTGACGTCGTAGAGCGACGGGCCGAAGCCGATGCCGGCGCTGGCGGCCGGGTTGGTGATCCGCGAGACGATGAGCTCCTCGTAGGTGACGCCGGTGACGCTGCCGAGCCCGGCCTGGTACGAGCCGACGTCGACCTGGACCTGCTCGGTCGCGGTCGGCGCCACCGGCAGGAACTGACCGGCGATGGTCACGGCGTGGCCGTCGGAGATGGTGGTGTCGCGCTTGATGGCGTCGGCGATGGTGGTCAGCTCGTAGTTGCCGCCGGCGTTGTGCAGCTCCTGGCGATGCAGGTGCGTGAGCCAGAGGTCGTCGTGCGCGGCGTCGATCGTCATCGGCCCGCCCGAGCCGCCGTACGACCAGCCGGTCCGCCAGTCGAAGACCGCGCCGGCGGAGGTGTCGCCGTCGGCCGGCAGCTGGGTGGCGTTGCGGTCGGCGCTGAGGTAGTCCTCGGCGCCGGCGCTGAACGAGTGCGCCGTGATGTCGTCGCCGCTGCGCCAGCCGTGCATGCCGGTCAGGGCGAGGGTGACCGGCGTCGGCCGGGTCACCGGCGCGGTGGCGCGCCCGTACTCGACGGTGCCGAGGTCGAGGATGCGAGCGTCGGTGACGTAGTAGCGCGGCGTCGTCGCGCCCGGCTCGATCAGCTTGAGGTAGTAGGTGCCCTGCGGGACGTCGGCGATCGTGAACGTGCCATCGGCGCGCCCGGTGCCGCCGAGGACGCGGAAGCCGGACGGCTGGGCAAAGTCCTCGACCAGCGCCTGGATCGTGTAGCCGCTCAGGTCCTGGGCGGTCTCCGTCGAGGTGCCGTCGGCGAGCAGGCGCTTCACCTTCGCGGTGCCGGTCACCGCGGTCCCGGGCTCGACGCCGCTGTCGGGATCCGGCGTGACCGGGCCGTCGGTGCCGCCGTCGGTGCCGCCGTCGGTGCCGCCGTCGGGGGTCGGCGTGACCCCGCCGTCGCCCGGCATGTCGGGCGGATCCGAGCCTGGGCAGGCTGCGAGCGGCAGGAGGGCGAGACAGAGCGCAGAAGCGATGGGTAGACGCATGCGGACGACCACCCTAAAGGAGGGGCGTCGCGCACGACATGCAGGGTCCGGCATAGTGCGGCGTGCGACGCGTGCGACGCGCCACCTCGCCCTTGTCATCACGCGTCAGAGGCCGCGGAGGAAGCCGACGACGAGCTCGTTCACCTCGGCCGCGCGCTCCTGCTGGATCCAGTGCCCCGCCCCGGGGATCAGGTGCACGCCGCGCAGCGCCGGCATGTGCGCGCGCATCCGCTCGATCGCGGCCGGCCCGAGCATCGTGATCACCGCGTCGTTCTCGCCGGCGACGAACAGCGCCGGCGCGTCGATCGCCGCGTTCGCGATCGACGCGCTGCGCTCCCAGTTGAGATCGATCGCGCGGTACCAGTTGAGCCCGCCGGTGAACCCGGTGCGCGCGAACTCCGCGACGTACTCGTCGAGCTCGTCGCGCGACAGCCACGGCCACGGCAACGGCGGCGCCGCCGGCAGCACGTCGAGGTAGCCGTTCCCCTCCGAGCCGTGCTTCCAGATGTCGAGATAGCGATGGCCGCCGCTCAGCGCCCAGAACAGCCGGGTCAGGAAGCCGCGCGGATCCGCCGCCAGCTCGCGATCCGCCACGCCCGGCGCCTGGAAGTAGTGCAGGTGGAGGAAGTGCTTGCGCGCGATCTCGGCGTGGACGATCGATGGCCGCGTCGCCCGCCGGTCCGGCTCGTACGGCACGCTCAGCAGCACCAGCCCGGCCACGCGCGCCGGCGATCGCACCGCGACGTTCCACGCCGCCGGCGCTCCGAAGTCGTGCCCGACGAAGACGCCGCGCTCCGCGCCGAGGACGTCGAGCAGCGCGACCAGATCGGCGGCCACGCGCTCGTACGTGTACTCGCGCGGATCGCCGGGGGCGTCGGTCCCGCCGTATCCGAGCATGTCCGGCGCGACCGCGCGAAAGCCGGCGTCGGCGATCGCCGCCATCTGGTGGCGATAGCTGTAGCCGAGCCCGGGGAAGCCATGACAGAGGACGACCGGCAGCCCCTCGCCCTGGTCGCGCACGCGCATGCGGAGGCCGCGAACGTCGACGGCGTGGAGGCGGAGCGGGTGCATCGCCGTCGAGCGTAGTGGATCCGCAGCACGGATTGCGCGTTTGGCCGAATGTCCGCTCGAGGACTTGGCCCGCCGGCGGAGTTGCGCCAGCATGGGCCTCCGTCCCAGCCACGGAGGAGGATCCATGCGGACTAGTTACGGTACGTTTGCGCTCGGGCTCGTCGTTGCCATCGCCGCCTGTGGCGGTGGTGATGACTCCCTGACGGCCAAGGAAGCGATCATCAAGAACGCCGAGCGCATCTGCGGCAAGGCGTTCGAGTGCAAGGACTCGTCCCCGTTCGGCGACCAGTTCGAAACGATCGTCGGCGCCAACGAGGCCGAGTGCAAGATGCGCCTGCTCACCGACCCGGATTCGTCCACGCCCGATCAGGTCCAGGCCTCCGTGGATGCCGGCCGCATCACGTACGACGAGGCGGACGCGAAGGTCTGCCTGGCCTACGACCCGACCTGTCCGGCCTTCTGGGGTGTCTTCATGAACATGCCGGATCCGAACGTCCCGGCCGAGTGTCGGACGGCGTTCGTGGCCACGGTCCAGACCGGCGGCGACTGCGTGATCACCGACGACTGCGCCAGCGGCAACGACGCGTGCACGGGTGGCAAGTGCACGACGCAGCCGCCGCCCCAGCCGCTGGTCCCTGAGCAGCGCAGCCTGCTCAACGACCTGCGCTCGTCGTTCGAGCGCTAGTAGGGCGTCCCGTCCTTGTGGCCGGGCACCTCCCGGCCGTCGACCTTCAGCCACATCAGATCGTCGTCCGGGTAGTGGGCGGTGTCGACCTCGACCCGGGTGCCGACGACGAGGTACCGGGCGGGCGCGCTCGAGCGGTTCACGAAGTGGTGGCCGTTCGCGCGCCCGGCCGGGAAGCCGGCGAACATGCCGGCGGTGAGGACCTGCTCGCCCTCGTCGGTGATCATCGTCAGCTCGCCGGTGAGGACGTAGACGAGCTCGTCCTCGTGGGTGTGCCAGTGGCGCAGCGCCGACTCGGCGCCGGCGGCGAGATCGACGAGGTTGACGCCGAACTGGGTCAGGCCGGCGGCGTCGCCGAGCGCGCGCCGGCTGCGGCCGGCGACGCGGGCGGCGAGGACGGGCGGGTACAGGGTGCTCCCCGAGAGGACCTTGACGGTCTCGGGATCGAAGGCGGGCGGCGTGAGGCGCGGCATGATGCGAAGTATGCCGCGGTGGTGGGCGAGCGGGTCCCGGGTGGCGCCGGCGTGCAGGCTCGTCGACGGCGCGGCGAGCGCGGCGGTCAGGGCAGCCGGGCTGCTATGCTTGGGGTGGTGACTCCGTATCGCGATGCCGGCGTGCCCCGCCGGGCCTGTCCGCGCTGCAGCTTCGCGCTGGCGCCGCGCGCGGTCGCCGACGCCTGGATCGACGAGTGTGCGGCGTGCGAGGGCGTGTTCGTCCGCAACCAGCTGCTCGATCGCTTCCTCGATCCGCTCGATCTCGGCGGCGAGGTGCTGGCCGGCTTCCCGGGTGGGACGCCGCAGGCGTTCTCGGGCGGGGCGATGTACGTCAAGTGCCCGCACTGCGCGGTGGTGATGAACCGCCGGCAGTTCGCCACCGGCGCCCGGGTGGTGGTCGACGTCTGCCGCGACCACGGCATCTGGTTCGACGCCTCGGAGCTGCGCGCGGTGGTCGCGTTCGCCGAGGCGGGCGGCATGGAGCGGGCGGCGCGCGCCGATCGCGAGCGGCTCGAGCGCGACGACAAGGAGCGGCGCGTCCGCGAGGACGCCCCGCGCGCCCCGTTCACGCCCGATCCGCAGATTCAGTCGCGGCAGCTGACCCTGGTCGACGCCGTGCTCTCTCTGTTCAGCTGGTTCGTGTGATGGTCCCGGTCGTCCTGATCACCGGCTTTCTGGGCAGCGGCAAGACGACGCTGCTCAACCGCCTGATGGCGCGCCGCGCGGTTCGCGGCGAGCGCGGCCGCATCGCACTGATCGTCAACGAGCTGGGCGAGGTCGGCATCGACGGCTCGCTCCTGCCGCCGGACATGACCCGCCAGGTCGAGCTGCCGGGAGGCTGCATCTGCTGCGTCCTCAACGACGACCTCGATCGCACGCTGCTCGAGGTGATCGCCCGCAACCCGGGGCTCGAGGCGATCGTGATCGAGACGACCGGCGTCGCCGAGCCGCTGCCGATCGCGTGGTCGCTCGAGCGGGAGCCTCTCGCGAATGAGGTTCGGCTCGCCGCCGTGATCACCCTGGTCGACGCCAGCAACTTCCTGGCGTCACAGCCGCTGTCCCCGGCGGTGAACGGCCAGGTCGAGTACGCCGACGTGGTCGTGCTCACCAAGCGCGAGCTGGTGCCGCCGGAGCAAGCCGACGCCGTCCGCGCCGCGGTGGCGGCGCTCGCGCCGCGCGCGCCACGCGTCGAAGGAACGTCCGACGAGGTGGCCGAATGGCTCGAGGGCGTGGTACGCGATCCGCCGGTCGACCGCATCCGCGGCGCCGCCGGCGATTGGCACGACCACGCCGACCCCCACCATGACCACCACCACGCCGACGTCGACGTCCACACCGAGCGGACCCGCGCGCACGGCATCGACAGCGTCTGGGTGCCGATCGAAGGCCTCCTCGATCTCGAGGAGCTGGTCGACGCGCTCGAGGCGCTGCCGCCGGCGTTCGTGCGGGTCAAAGGCATCGCGCGCGTGATCGACCCACGCACCGGATCGGACGAGCCGCACTACGCCGCGTTCCACCGCGTCGGGCTGCGCGTGTCGACGGAACCACTCCCGGCGTGGGCGCACGAGGCGCCGACCCGGGCGGTGGCGCTCGGACCCGGGATAAGTGCAGGTCCGCTCGCTGCTTGCGTTGCGCGCGCCGTGCTATCGTCGAAATCCGAAGGTCGGGGTGCCGAGCGATGGCCGTAGAAGACCCCCCCAAAGCTCATACGCTGCACGAGCTCCTGCTCGAGCTGAAGCGGGGGTACGTGCTGCACAAGCCGATCCTCATCGAGCTCGAGCCCGGGACCCGGGTGTCGCCCGACATCACGATCGACCGGACCATGACGATCAAGCAGCCGCTCGACTGGGTCGAGGAGTACGGCCGCGAGCTCGGCAACAACGCGTTCCTGGTCCTCGGCCCCAACACCCTGTCGGCCGGCCTCGACCAGCCGGTGACCATCGGGCGCAGCCGCCGCTGTGACGTCCGGGTCGAGAACGATTCGGTGAGCAAGGTCCACGGCTCGGTCGTGTACGACCCCGGCACCGGCGAGTACTTCATCATCGACGAGAACTCCCGCAACGGCACCCGCATCAACGGGGAGCCGCTCACCCCCGGGGTGCCGGCCGCGGTCTGGGCCGGCGCTCACGTCGCGTTCGGCGATGCGCTGTTCGTCTTCCTCGATCCCCCCACGCTGCGCAAGCTGGCGAAGCTGGCTGTGTAGCGCCGCGGTCGCGGTCGTGGCCGCCTGCGGGCAGGACACGATCGCGATCGGGCAAGGCACGCCCGAGTCGGACTATCACCGAGGCGAGCTGGTCGCGGCCATCGATCGCTTCGTGACCGCGGGGCGGACCGCGCGCGCGTTCGGCGCCCTGGTCTCCGAGGTCGAGGCGCTGCGGCCGGGCATGGACGAGACGGTCGCCCGCGAGGCCGAGCGCCGGCTGCTCGTCCTCGCCCTCGATCCGACCGAGGCGTTCGCCGGCGTCTCCATCGACGAGCAAGCGGCCGGGCTGGCGACGACGGTGTGGTCGTTCGCGCTGCGGCCGCCCCTCGACGACGATCCGCCGACCGGCGACCTGGCGGTGCGGGCGGCCGAGCTGGCGGTGCGGCAGGGCGAGGATCCGCGCTCGTACCTGGTCCGCCTGTGCGGCTGGGCGCTGGCGGCGACCTGCCGCCACGCGGTGCCCGAGATGCAGGGCGCGCTGGTCCGCGCCGCCGCGGTCGCGCGCATGACCGAGCGCGTGCGCAACGCGGTGCAGGCCTGCCTGCCGTGCGAGAACGACCCGGCCTGGCACAAGGCGGTCAAGCGCTGGGAGGCGCTCGACGACGCCGCCAGCGAGTCGGCGCGCGAGGACGCGCGGCGCGCGGCGCCGGCGCGGTGGCCGACCGCCGGGCGCGGCTCGGTCGACTGGCCCGGCGGCGCGCCGCTGCTCGTGATCGAGGAGGACGGCGACGCCGTGCTCGGCTCGCCGCTGACGCCCTCGAACCGGATCGACGCGCTCCGCCGCGTCCGCCGCGGGCCAGCGCTCAGCGTCCACATCGCGCCCGGCGCGCGCGCCGATCAGCTGGCCGGAATCCTGGCCGACGCCGCGGCCGCCGGCTACCGCGAGGTGCTGGTACAGGCGCGCGAGGAGGCCTACCCGTGGCAGCTGCGCGCCTACCGCTTCTCGGTCGAGCCGACCCGGGGCCGCGCGGCGCCGTGGCGGCCGCAGGACACGGTGCAGGTCCTCCTCCGCGGCGTCGACGCCGTCGGCCCCGAGCAGCCCGCGCACCTGTGACTGGCGTCGCCCAGCCCCGGACGGCAGCTGTCAGCGCGCCCGGCCCGGCCCGGCCCGGGGCCGTGCCACCATCGCGCCATGCGGATCGGGATCTTGCTCCTCGCGCTGATCGCCGCCTGCAGCGGCGACGACGGCACTGCGCCGGGCGACGGCGCCCCCGGCAAAGCTTGCGGCGGCTTCGCCGGCGCGATGTGCGTCGCGGGTCAGTTCTGCGACTACGCCGACGACTCTTGCGGCGCCGCCGATCAGGCCGGCAGCTGCGCGGCGCGGCCGGAGATCTGCACGCCGATCATCGACGAGGTCTGCGGCTGCGATGGCAAGAAGTACCAGTCGCCGTGCGAGGCCCAGCGCGCGGGAGTGGACGTGCGGGCGAGTGGTGGGTGCAACTGATCCTTTTCCGCGGTGGGGGTCCCGCGTCGCGCGCAATTCAGGCGCGGATCGAGCGCATAATGTCTCGGAACGGCGACGCGTGTTGGTTGGCTCGAGAGCTGCACAGCGGTGCGTCCGATGCGAGCTCGTTTCGTCGCGTACCTGCTCTTGATCATGGTCAATTCGGCGCTCGCCGCGTGCGGCACCGGCGACCCGGGTGTGGCCGATGCGCCGGTCGACAGCGGCGTCGACAGTCCGCCCCCTGACGCCGGTGGCGGCGCCGGCGCCGCCTGCGGCCTCGCGGTCCCGACGCCATGTCAGGACGGGCTCTACTGCGACTGGCCCCAGCAGACCTGCGGCACCGGCGGCGGCGCCGGCGCGTGCGCCGAGAAGCCGGCCTCGTGCGACGACACCTACGAGCCGATCTGCGCCTGCGATCGCCACACGTACGACAACCTGTGCCAGGCGCAGGCGGCCGGCTTCGACGTCACCACCGACCTGACCTACTGCCAGCGGCGGCCGCGCAACTACTTCCGCTGCGGCTACCGGTTCTGCCCGATCGGCGGGACCTACTGCGAGCGCACCATCTCGGCGTCAGGCGCCCCCGACGAGTACCGCTGCGTGCCCGGCCAGTGCATCGCCACCGAGACCTGCCGGACCTGCGAGGCGATCCCGTACGGCGAGATGCTCACCTGCCAGGGGCCGTGAGCTCGCCGCGCGCGCTCACTCCTCCCACATCTCGATCCGGAAGAGCTTGAGGCCGATGCTGCGCACGAGCCAGAAGCTCCCCTTCTCGGGCGCCTCCTTGACCGCGAGCGGATCGACCGGCGTGCCCTGGCTGTGGTGGGCGACGCGGCCGGAACGGACCGCGACCTTCCACTTGTGGTACCGCCAGATCACCACGATCGAGACGAGCAGCACGGCGACGAAGAAGAGCTGGACCATGATCCCCTCGACCCATCCTTCGACGGATTGGCCGGGGTATTCCATGTATTCCCGGTGACGGTCGGGGTAGCGTGCGCCGGCCCCACCGAAGCGCGCTGGCGGGCGATGTGGTCGCGCCGCGCTGCCGCGGTCACTTCCGGCGCAGCTTGAGCGGATCGACGCCGGTCAGGATCACCGCGCCGTCGGCGCCGATCCGGACCTCGGCGACCGGCGTCGCCTCGACGTCGGCGCGGCGGTAGCGGCCGGTGAAGATGTGGAGCTGCTGGTTGGCGGAGCCGCGCAGGCCCTGGCCGAGGCGCTGGCCGGCGACGTAGCGACCGTCGACGAGGACGTCGAGCTCGGCGAGGATCTCCGGGCCCAGCGCACGGGCCCGGATCTCGTCGAGGGTGAAGCCGGAGAAGGCGAGGGTGCCGAGGCCGAGCCCGCGCGCGCCGCGCAGGAGCGCCAGCGCCGCCTCCGGCTGCTCGAGCGGCTCGCCGCCGGAGAGCGTGAGCCCGTCGGTGCCGGCGCGCGCGGCGGCGGCGATCTCGGCGACCAGCGCGTCGGTCTCGACCTCGCGGCCGCCGGCGGTCGGGTGGGTCGCCGGGTTGAAGCAGCCCGGGCAGCCGAGCGAGCAGCCCTGGAACCACACCACGAAGCGGATGCCGGGGCCGTTGGCGCGGCTGCGCGCCTCGGTGGCGTGGATCCGGGCTAGCACGTCGGCTACTCCGGCCGCGGCACCGCCGGCGCCGCGCGGATGCCGGCGGTGGTGCCGGTGGCGTCGAGCTCCTTGAACAGGAGGTCGGGCGTCACGATCGCGCTCTCGATGCCGGACGACGGCACGAAGCCCTCGTCGACGCCGGTCACCTTCTGCACGATGTAGCTCTCGGGCGCGGCCAGGTAGTTGTAGACGATCGGCTTGTCGCCGACGGCGACGACGTCCTTCCACGACCGGATCGGCACGTCGGAGAGCTGGACGCCGCGGACCAGCTCCTCGCGCCCGTTCGGGTAGATCCGGTAGGCGAGCACGGTCGGCGGCGGCAGGTCCTTGTCGGCGTTGGTGAACATCTGGATCAGCTCGCGCCGGCTGTACTCCGGCTCCGAGGTCACCGCCGGATCGTCGAAGCGGCGGATCAGGAGCGCGTAGGGCAGGCCGTTGGCCTTGGCCTCGGCGAGCGCCTTCTGCACCAGCTTGGCGTGGGCGACGCCGCCCTTGCCGGAGAGGATCAGGTTGGTGGCGCTGCCGTGGAACATGCCGCCGGCGGTGGTGCGGCGGGCGTGGCCGTTCGAGGTCGCCCCCTTGCGCGACGGGGTCCGGCTGGTGAGCAGGCTCTCCAGCATGCCCTCCTTGACGACCTGGACCTTCTGCGCCGGCACGCCCTCGTCGTCGATCTTGTAGCCGCCGATCATCGCCTTGCCGGCGGCCTCGTTCGCGGTCGGATCGTCGACGATCGACAGCAGCGGCGCCAGCACCCGCAGGCCGACCTTGTCGGTCAGCGCGCCGCCGAACTTCTTGGCCTCCTGCGGATCGAGCCCCTCCGGCAGCGGCGTGCCGCCGAGGTGCGGGGCCAGGGTGTGGCGGATGATGCCGGCGGCGCCGGCGCCCTCGAACAGCACCGGGCCGGAGTAGCGCTCGAGCACCGGCGCCTTCTGCAGCGCGGCCAGCGTCTCGCTCAGCTTCTTGGCCTCGGCCTTGAGCACCTCGTCGGAGGGCAGGTCGTCCGCGGTGTGGCCGTAGAGCGTGTAGTACTGGG
>Ga0075429_100002373_pt1 | contig 15856 bp, 10 predicted proteins | sample RhiMetdeltSRZDD3_FD_75295 | JGI IMG/M metagenome (GOLD analysis project Ga0075429, IMG submission 75295) | Populus rhizosphere microbial communities from Tennessee, USA - Rhizosphere MetaG P. deltoides SRZDD3 | ecosystem: Host-associated > Plants > Roots > Rhizosphere > Soil | place: USA... | reverse complement strand
TGAACTTCCGCAGCCGGTTCGACGAGCAGGCGCGGGCATCCTACTTCGACAACGTGGCGCCGCAGGGAAACGAGCAGGCCACGTACGAGGTCAGGTGGGACCGGCTCGGCTATTGCCGCGTGGCGTACCTTCCGAACCTCGACGCCACCGGGAGCATCCTGCTCATCTCCGGCACCGACTACTCGTCGACGGATGCCGGCGCCGAGTTCATCACCAGCGAGCGCTGGGTGCGACAGCTGCTCGCCGCGCTCGGACAACCGGTGGGCGGCCACGTGCCGCACTTCGAGGTGCTGCTCAAGGCGCAGCTCGTGCTGGGCGCCGCGCCCAGCTTCGAGATGATCGCCCACCGGGTGAAGAACAACTGACGGGCTAGCGGCCGGGCGTGTACTCGTCGAGGGCCTGCTGGCCCTGCTCGGTGATGATGTACTCGGTGCGAGGCACGCGGCCCGCGAACTTCTTCTCAACGCGCACGTATCCGGCGCGCTCGAGCTTGCGGGCGTGGATGCTCAGGTTCCCGTCGTTCGTCCGGATGATCTCGCGCAGCCGCATGAACGACAGCGACCCGGCCTGGGCGAGGGCGCTCAGGATCGACATCCGTACGGGCTGACCCAGCAACTGCTCCCGCGACTCGATCCGCGGGCGTCCCCGGCGCCGCTTGACCGGCATGGCGGTAATCGTGGGGGCGGCCTCCGAGGGGGCCGGCATCGTAGCCCCGACCGTCGAGGGGCTCTGGGGGAACCAAGCGACCGAAATCGAACCGGGCGTGCGCTCCATAATCTTGTCCTTCTCCGCTTCCGCTGCGGCCTGGGATTTTGGAACACGATGGGTCAATCGCTGATTTTCAGCAAGTGCCGGAACAGCTACGCGGCAACGTTACTCGTATAAGTATATATTTATCAACTAATTAACGCAATTGTTACGCGTCGAGTTACAGGATTTTCAGAAGAAGTTTGGCCACGAGAACAGACGTAACGACGGAGAACATTGGGCCCTTTCGGGCCTGTGTGCGGCTGAACCACCGACCCCGAACCGCCTAGTCCAGGCGATAGACCCGGACGTAGTCGACCAGCATCGTCTGCGGAAAGACGGTCGAGCCATCCGGGCTACCCGGCCAGTTCCCCCCCACCGCCACGTTCAGGATGATGAAGAACGGGTGGTCGAAGACCCAGCGGCTGCCCCCGGGCAGCGATGCGGGCGTGCGGGTCTGGTAGAGGTTGCCGTCGACGTACCAGCGGATCGCGGTCGGCTCCCACTCGATAGCGAAGGTATGGAAGGCGTCGGTGAACCGCGCACCGCCGGGCAGCGTGTAGGAGGCGGTCATCGGCGTCGCCCCCGAGTAGCCGGGGCCGTGCAGGCTGCCGTGGTTCACGCCAGGGGCGTTGCCGACGTTCTCCATGATGTCGACCTCGCCGCAGGTCGGCCAGCTCACGGTGCCGATGTCGTTGCCCAGCATCCAGAAGGCCGGCCAGATCCCCTGCCCTACCGGCAGCTTGATACGGGCCTCGAAGCGGCCGTATGCGTGCTCGAGCTTGCCGGCGGTGTTGAGTCGCGCCGACGTGTAGTCGCGGGTGACACCGTCCGTCCCCGTATACGTCTCGCGCCGGGCGACGATCGCCAGGTTCCCGCTGCCGTCGTGAGAGGCGTTCGACGTGCGGCTCGTGTCGTACTCGAGCTGATTGTTCCCCCAGCCGCCGCCGCCCACGTCGTGTTTCCACTTCGTGGAGTCGATGGGCGTCCCGGCGGCGGCGCCAAACTCGTCGCTCCAAACCAGCGTCGGGCCGGTGCCCGGCGTCGCGTAGACCTCCATCTCGAACAGTGACAACCCGTACGCGGTCGCCCGCGTGACGCCGAACATGCGAACGTACCGCGCGGTGACATTCACCGCGATGTCGTCGGTGCCGCCGTCGCCGGCACTGGTGCTGTACGCCGACGTCCACGTGCTGTTGTTGGTCGACGTCTCGATGCGATAGGCGCGGCCGTAGGCGGCCTCCCACCGCAGTACGACGCGGCGGATGGCGATGCTGGAGCCGAGATCGACGGAGAGCCACTGGCTGTCGGCGAACGAGCTCGACCAGCGCGTCGTCTGGCTGCCGTCGACACCCTTGCCGGCCTCGTAGCCGGCCGCTTCCACCGACGAGGCCGTGGCCGGACGGTTCAACGCGAGGTTGCCGGTGGGCACCGCCGTCGCCGTCGGCGTCGGCGTGGGAGTGGCGGTCGGGGCCACCGGCGTCGGTGTCGGCGTGGCCGTGGGCGCGACGGAAGTGGGAGTCGGCGTCGGTGTCACCGTACCGCCCGAAAGCGCGAAGACGGAGACTTCCGTCAGGCTGTTCCAGGAGTTCAGGGTGTTGCCGTGGCCCATGTAGCGCACCCAGCGCGCGTCGGCGTCGGCGAAGTCGAACGTCTGCTCCTGCGTCGATGTGCCGCTGCTGGACACGTTCGTGAGCGCGTTCGTCCAGGCGCTGCCGTCCGTCGAGAGCTGGAGATCGAAGCGGCTCTGGCGGGTGTTGCCCTGGAAGAACGCCACCCGCACGTAGCCGACGGTGTGCACCTGGCCGAGATCGAGCTGGAGCCACTGGCCGTCACCGTTGGCGGACCAGCGCGTGGCGAGGCTGTTGTCGACGCTGTTCCCCGGCAGGTTCCCGTCGTTGGCGCTGGCGGTCACCGCGGACCCGGCCGGCGTCACCTCGACGTACCCGCCGGTGGGCGTCGCGGTCGGGGTCGGCGTCGGGCCCGGTGAGGTCGGGGTGATCGTCGGTGTCGGAGTGGCCGTCGGCGTCGGCGTGGGGGTACGCGTCGGTGTCGGAGTGGGAGTCGGCGTAGTCGAGGTGGAGCCGTAGACTTCGAGCTCGAACAGCGAGTAGCCCCAGGCCGTGGCGCGGGCAAGGCCGAACATCCTCACGTGCCGGGCGGTCGCGGACAGGCTGATGTCGTCCACGCCCCCGTCTCCCATCGTCGTGCTGTAGGCCTGCGTCCACGCCACGCCGTCGTTCGAGACCTCGACGCGGTACGAGGTGCCGTAGGCCGCCTCCCAACGCAGCACCACGCGGTTGATGCTGGCGGACGAGCCCAAGTCCACGGCCAGCCACTGGCTGTCCGCGTACGTGCTCGACCAGCGCGTGGTGGTAGTGTCGCCGTCGACGGCCTTCCCCGCCTCGAAACCGGCCGCCTCCACCGACGAGCTCGTGGCCGGGCGGTTGCGCGCGAGATTCGCGTTGGGCGGCGTCGTCGGCGTCGGCGTGGGTGTCGCCGTCGAGCCCGCCGTTTCGTAGATCGCCGAGAGCAACGAAGCGCTACCCGCCGCGTCCTGCGAGAGCTCCCAGAACATGACGCCGCCGCCGCGCTGCTTGGCGAGCGCCGTCTTGTTCCGGATGGTCTGCAGGCCGTTGTAGTGGAAGCCCTGGGACTCGTCCTTGTTGGGGGCCTGCGGGTCGTTGGCCACGAGGACGTTGTAGGCACGGGCGTCCGAGAAGCTCGCGGCGCGGCCGTAGAAGGGAACGCCGAGGACGGCCTTGGACGCCGGCAGGCCCCGGCCCAGCCAGTAGTCGAGCGACGTGACCGCATAGCTGTAAGGCGCGTGGGCAGCGGCGGCGCCGCCGTCGTAGACCATCAGGTTCAGCCAGTCCACGGAGCCGAAGACCGCGCTGGCCACGCCGTCGGCGTTGCCCCCGTTGGCGGCCACCGCCGCCGTGCAGACCTTGCCGCGGTTGTGCATCTCGGTGCACAGCTTCTGCATGAGGAGGCGGAAGTTCTCCACCTGGGCCGTGCCCATCACCGGGTACTCCCAGTCGATGTCGACGCCGTCCAGGCCGAACTGATTGATGACGGTGACGACGCGGTTCGTGAAGTCCGTGCGGTTCGCGTCGGTCGCCGAATAGCTCTCGAAGCCCTGGTTCTGGAGGTTGGTCCAGCCGCCTATGGCGATCGAGACCTTGACCCCGCGCGCGTGCGCCTGGGACACAAGGCTCTGCAGCATCGGCTGGTTGGGGACGGTGGAGACGCTCACACCCTGGTTGGTGTCGATGAACGCGTAGTTGATGTGCGTGAGCTTGCCGTACTGGATCTGGTTGACGTCGCCCGCCCAGGACGGTTGGTAGCCGACGATCTTGAGCTGGGCGGCGGCGGGGGCGGCCAGGGACACACTCACGGCCAGCGCGAACGGAAGCTTGGCGTTCATTCGCGATCTCCTCGCAAGGACCGGCTTAGTAAAACGGTTTTCCCAATCTAGAGAGGACTACCAAAACTGTCAACAGGAAAGTGGTCAGGACCACTTGGAAAAGCGATTTATTTTCAACGGGGTCCGAGAGGCCCAGACGCCTGGATCAGATATAGAGAGGGTGCAGCCGATCGGCGGGCCGCACCCTCGGTCATTCGATCTACTGACAGAACCTCAGGGCCGGCTTAGCCGAGCTCGTTCGCCATCAAGTCGTCGAACGTCTCGCGCCGGCGAACGATCCGCGGACGACCGTCCTCCACGAGAACCTCCGCCGGCCGCGGGCGCATGTTGTAGTTCGACGTCATCGAGAAGCCGTAGGCGCCGGTGTCGCGGACGACGACGACGTCCCCCGGCGAGACCGCCTCCAGCGAACGGTCCAGGGCAAGGAAGTCGCTGCTCTCGCACACTGGACCCACGACGTCGACGTTCACGCTCTCGCGCCCGCGCGCGACCGCCGGCTCCACGCGGTGGTACGCCTCGTAGAGCGACGGGCGGAGCAAGTCGTTCATGCCGGCGTCGACGATGACGAATCGCTTGCCGCGGTTTTCCTTGAGGCCGATCACGCGCGTGAGCATCACGCCCGCGTTGCCGACGATCGAGCGCCCGGGCTCGACGAGCAGGGTGAGGCCCAGGCCGGAGATCTTCGGAAGCACGCGCCGGGCGAGGTCGCGGGGGTGCGGCGCGCCGTCGCCTTCGTAGTCGATGCCGAGCCCGCCGCCGATGTCGATGCTGTCGAGGCGGAAGCCTTCGGCGAGCAGGCGCTGCGTGAGGCCGACGAGGGCGGCCACCGCGCCGTCGACCGGCTCGAGGTCCCGCATCTGAGAGCCGATGTGGCTCTGCACGCCCACGACCTCGATGCCGGGAAGGGCGCGCCCCCGGCGCAGGATGTCCGGCGCCCGCTCGATCTCCACGCCGAACTTGTTCTCGCGCAAGCCGGTCGAGATGTACGGGTGCGATTTCGGATCGATGTCCGGGTTCACCCGCAGCGTGATGCGGGCCTTGGCGCCTCGCGCGGCGGCGGCGGCGCTCAGGCGCACGATCTCGTCCTCGCTCTCGACGCCAAACTCGCCGATGCCCGACTGCAGCGCCAGCGCGAGCTCCTCGTCGGTCTTGCCGACGCCCGAGAACACGATGCGTTCGGCGGGAAACCCCGCCCGGAGCGCCGCCCGCAGCTCGCCGCCGGAGACGATGTCGGCGCCCGCTCCCATCGCGGCCAGAATGCGCAGCAGGGCCTGGGAGGCGTTGGCCTTGACGGCGTAACAGATACGATGCGGCACCGGTGCGAAGGCCTCGTCGTAGGCGCGATAGTTCCCGGTCAGCACGTCGCGGCTGTAGACGTAGAGCGGCGTGCCGAAGGAGCCGGCCAGCTCCTCGGCGGGCACACCCTCGCAGAGCAGGCGCCCGTCGACTCTCTCGAAGCCTGGCATGGAAGGGCGACGGTAGCGTGGCGCCTCCGGCGGTGTCAAACCACGCCGGGGCGCGAGCGCGCCTTGGGTTATCGGGCCGGCCGCCGAGTGGTTCGGTCGGGCACGACGGACTCGACGCCCACGGGGCGCTCGATCACGGCGACGTCGCTCGTCGTCGTCGTGGCGGGAACAGGCGGGATGGGCGCGGTGATGCGCTTCTTTCGGCGCGACAGGGCACCCGGCGACTTCGGCCGCCACGCACTGAAATAGCTCACGTCGGCATTATGGCCGAACGGCGGCCCAATAGCTGTTCCCTATTGAACATGAGGCTTTGCTACACTGCCCGCCGGTTGCGCGCTGGATCTCGATCCGAATGAGGCTCCGATAAAAAATGCCCTGAAGGGCATAGGCGTTCTCATCCTCCTCGTCGTCCTGGCCGTCGGCGGCACCATCCGCCGCTCCCTCGGCGTCACGGCCCGCAGCCACGCGCCAGGCCGCACCGCCGCGCGCCAGGCCGCACCGCCGCGCGCCAGGCCGCACCGCCGCGCGCCACTGTCCAGCCGGCTGTGGAACCCGAGGGAGGATCGCTGTTCGGCCGCATCCGGCGCAAGCTCTTCGGTGGCTAGTTTAATTGTAACTATGTCGGCTACATAACTCGTTCTGGAACGAGTGGCCTCAAGTGTTACTTGAGGCCACTCGGTATCGGTGACCCAACTGCACGCACCACGCGGGAACGGACGACGCCCGCGAGCCCGTCCTTAGAACGCCTTCACGAACCCGGCGGACAGCGACACGCTCGGCGCGAGCTGCGTCTCGTTCACGCGCACGTAGGCGGGGATCAGCACCGTCCCGTAGATCGATACCAGGGGGCTCACCCGCACGCGCAGCCCCTGCGCGAGCTGGACGAGTGTGAATCCCGTCGAAGGCACGTCGGCGCCGTGGAAACCATGGCGTCCGGCATGCTGCAGCTTGAGCTGCGCTTGTCCGATGACGCGCGGCCCGAACGGCCCGCTCACGCCCAGCGCGGCCACGAGGTCGTCGCCGTACTGGTAGCCACTGCCGAATCGCAGGCGACCGCCGGACGCAGCATCGCCGCCGCCAGCACGGACAACACGAGGGCGAGCACGGCGAAGAGACGGCGCGTCGGGAGAACCACGGGCGCCCCATCATGGCAACTGTGCTACGGTGCCGGCGTGGCGCGCCGCATCACGACGATCGCCGTGCTCCTCATCGTGCAGGGGGCGTTCGACATCGTGCTGGGCCTCGCCCTCTCCGGCGTCGCGGTGTACGTCGCGGGCGGCGGCACCGGCCTGCCCCTGAAGTCGTTTCCCGCCGAGTCGACGATAGGCGTCATCGTCTTCGGCCCGGCCCTGCTCGCCGCCGGTGGGCTCAAGGTCTACGCGGGGATCCGCAACTACGCCTACCGCGGCCCGCTGCTGGGCATCGCGGCCCTGGCCTCCTGCGCGGTGTCCATGGCCAACTGCCCGTTCGCGATCCTCTCGTTCGCCCTGATGGTCTTCGGCCTGCGCGTGTATCGCCACCGCGACAGCGAGCGGGCGTTCCTGATGGGAAGGCAAGGCCTGTCGCGGGAATGGATCGGCGCCAGCCTCGCTCGCCCTTGACACCCCTGGGGACGGGGCCTAGTCTCCGTGCCAGCGAAGGAGGAGAACGAGAATGGCGGATACCTTCACGGAAACGACCAGCCAGGGGTGGCTCTCGCGCCTGATGGGCTCGATCAAGAGTGTGCTCGTCGGCCTCGTGTTGTTCGCGGTGTCGTTCCCCGTCCTGTTCTTGAACGAAGGCCGGGCGGTGCAGACCGCCAAGAGCCTCACCGAGGGCAAGGGTGCCGTCGTGAGCGTGGCCGCGGACACCGTGGGCCCCGCGAACGAGAGCAAGCTCGTTCACTTGAACGGCGAGGCGACGACGACGGAGACGCTCACCGACTCGGACTTCGGTGTCTCCGCGAACGCCATCAAGCTCATCCGCGACGTCGAGATGTACCAGTGGCAAGAGGACAAGAAGAGCGAGACGAAGAAGAAGCTGGGCGGGGGCGAGGAGACGGTGACCACGTATACCTACGCGAAGACGTGGTCGAGCCGCACGATCGATTCCAGCGACTTCAAGGAACCGACGGGACACACCAACCCGGGGGAGTTCCCGGTGCAGGCCCACACGACGACAGCCTCGAAGGTCACCCTCGGCGCCTTCACGCTCTCGAGCGGGCTCGTGGACTCCCTCGACGAGAGCACGCCGCTGGCGGTGGACGCCGGCCAGCTCCCGGCCTCGATGCGCGGCAAGGCGCAGGCCTCGGGCAGCGGCTACTACATCGGCGGCAACCCTTCGTCTCCGCAGGTGGGCGACGTGCGCGTCACTTTCAAGGCCGTCAAGCCGGCCGTCGTGACCGTGGTGGCCCGCCAGGTGCGCGAGACCTTCGAGCCGTACCAGACCCAGGCCGGTGACGCGCTGCTGATGCTCCGCTACGGGACGCTCAGCGCGACGGCGATGTTCGAAGCCGCCGAGCGCGAGAACACGATCCTCACCTGGGTCCTGCGCTTCGTCGGCTTCCTCTGCATGTTCTTCGGACTGACCATGATCTTCCGTCCGATCGCGGTCTTCGCCGACGTGATCCCCCTGTTCGGCACCCTGCTGGGCGCCGGCATCGGCATCTTCGCCGGCCTCACCGCCGCCATCCTCTCGCTGCTGGTGATCGCGGTCGCCTGGATCTTCTTCCGCCCGCTGCTGGGCATCACGCTCCTGCTCCTCGCCATCGGCGGCATCGTGCTGCTCGTGCGCGTCGGCCTCAAGAAACGCGCGGCCCGGGCGGCCACCCCCGGCACCGCCCAGCGCGGCGCCGCTTAGACGATGGGGTCAGGTCTGTTGTTTGCTGTCTACACCCAGCGACAGGCCTGACCCGGACAACAACCGCAGGCCGTTCGCGATGACGAGGAGCGAGGCACCCATGTCGGCGGCCACCGCCGCCCACAGCGTGCCGAGGCCGGCCAGGGTGAGAAGCAGGACGGCCGCCTTCACGCCGATCGACACCGCCACGTTCTGACGCACGATCCGCACGGCGGCGCGGCCGAGCCGCACCGTCGCCGGGACGAGACGCAGGTCAGGCTGCATCAGCACGATGTCGGCGGTCTCCAGGGTGGCGTCGGAGGCGCGCGTGCCCACCGCGATGCCGACAGTGGCCGCCGCCAGCGCGGGCGCGTCGTTCACGCCGTCCCCGACCATCGCCATCGGCCCGTGCGCGCGCTGCAGCTCGCGCACGGCGAGCACCTTGTCGTCGGGAAGCAGCTCCGCGCGGCGGTCTTCGATGCCGAGGGCGTCCGCCACCGTCCGCGTCGTGCGCCGGTTGTCTCCCGTCAGCAGCGCCGCGTGCAGCCCGGCGGCACGCACGGCGGCGACGGCCGCCGCCGCCTCCTCGCGCACGCTGTCTTCGACGCCGATGTAGCCGACGAGGCCACGGCCGTCGATGGCTACCAACATCGCGCTGCGTCCCGCCTCCTCGAGGCGCGCGAGGGCGGCATCGAGACGGTGATCACACAACCCCTGCTCGTCGAACCAGCGATGGCTGCCGACGCGCACGACTCGACCCTCGACGAGGCCGCGCACGCCGCGGCCCGGCAGGGCGACCACGTCCCGCGCGACACCAGGCGACAGGCCTTGCCGCGCGGCGTGCTCCACCACCGCCTTGCCGATCGCGTGGCCGTTGCGCGCCTCCACCGACGCCGCCGCGGAGAGGACCTCCGCCGCCGTCGCCCCCTCCACCGCCACCACCTCGACGACCGCGGGCACGCCATGCGTCAGCGTCCCCGTCTTGTCGAAGACGACGCCGCGCACGCGGGCCATGGCCTCGAGATGGGCGCCGCCCTTGATGAGGACGCCGCGGGCGGAAGCGGCGGTGAGGGCGGAGACGATCGACACCGGCGTCGAGATCACGAGCGCGCACGGACACGCGACGACGAGCAGGACCAGGGCGCGATAGAACCACTGGTGGAACCCGCCGCCGGCCAGCAGCGGCGGCACGATGGCGAGGACGGCGGCGAGCAGCAGGACCAGCGGCGTGTACACGCGGGCGAACCGCTCGACGAAGCCCTCGCTCGGCGCCCGCGACGCCTGCGCCTCTTCGATGCGGCGCACCACTCGGGCCAGCGTGGTCTCCGCCGCGCGGCGGGTTACGCGGACATCGAGCGCGCCGGCACCGTTGATCGAGCCGGCGAACACCTCCTCGCCGGGAACACGGTGCACCGCGACCGACTCGCCGGTGAGCGGTGACTGGTCGAGCTCGCTCTCGCCGGCGGCGACCACGCCGTCCAGGGGCACGCGTTGGCCAGGCCCCACCAGAACGTGCTCGCCCACCGCCACCTCCTCGACGGGCACGCGCGCCTGGCCCTCGTCCCGGCGGACGACGGCCTCCTCCGGCGCGAGGCGCATCAGGCTCGAGATCGCACGCCGCGCGCGGTCGAGGGCGCGGTTCTCGAGGAGCTGCGCGAGCGAGAAAAGGACCACGGTGCCCGCCGCCTCGTCCCACTCGCCGAGCACGCCGGCGCCGACGACCGCCACCGTCATCAGCGCGTTCATGTCGAGGGCCCCGCGCCGCGCCGCCAGATATCCCTTGCGGGCGATCGGCAGCCCGCCCACGATCACCGCCGCCGCGAAAGCGGCGTCGGCCGCCGCCGGCCGGCTCCACGAGAGAAGCAGGCCGATGACGGTGGCGCCCAGCGCGGCCGCCGTCGTCCAGGCGGGCACGGCCGGCCGCGGGCCCTGGCGCCGCGCCTCCTGCGCGCGGAAGCCGACGGACTCGATGGCCCGCACGATCTCCGCCGCGGCCAGGGTGTGCACCACCGTGGCCTGCCCGGTCAGCGCCGACGTCCGCACCGAGCAGACGCCGGGCATCTCGCGCAGCGCGCGCTCCACCACCGACGTCTCCGCCGCACAGTCCATCCCGGCCACGTCGAAGACGTCGACCTTCTCGTTCTCACAGCCGGGACAGGCGGCCGTCATTCTTCTTCCACGTGCGACAGGCCCATCGCCACGAGCTGGCGGATGTGGGCGTCCTCGAGACGGTAGTAGCAGCGCTTGCCCTCGCGGCGCACGCCGACCAGGCGGTGCGTCCGCAGCAGCCGGAGCTGGTGGCTCGCGTTCGACGCGCTGAGCCCCAGCAGCAGGGCGAGGTCCCCCACGCACAGCTCCTCGATCGACAGCGCGTGCAGGATTCGCGCGCGGGTGGGGTCCCCCAGCAGCGAGAAGGTCTCGGCCAGGGCGGCCGCCGCCTCCACGCTGGCCAGCCCCCGCCTCACCCGCTCCGCCCGCCGCTGGTCGGCGAAAGCCACCGCGCGCCGGGTCGGAACATATGCACGCTTGTTCATATGATCGAATGTTAGCACATGGGGTCGGGTCTGTCGTATGGCTTATAGGCCGGGCGGGGGGCTATCGAGGAGCGATGAACTCGTCGCGGGGGTGGAGGTCGTGGTTGAGGTCGGTGCCGTTGCCGCGGTCTTCGAGGGGGCCGAACCCCTGGATGCGGTCGGCGATCTCCTCGCTGCGCGGCGCCCCCAGGTAGCGCCGGGCCTCGCGCAGCCGCGCCAGCCAGGCCGTCAGGTCGAGGTCGATCGGCTCGCGGCTGCCGAGGAGGATCACACCCTCGCCGTCGGTGGCCACGTGCGGGAAAACCGTGGGGAACGTCTCACGCACGCGGCGCGTGGGCGCCCACGAGCACATGATGCCCCCGGGCTTCAGGCGTCGGGCGCAGAGGGCAAAGAAGTCCGACGAGTACAGGTTCCCCGCGTAGGCGCTACGCGGGCGGAGGGCGTCGAGCTCGATCACGTCGTACAGCGTGCCCTCGAGCTCCAGGGCGTTGCGGCCGTCCTGCACCCGGAAGTCGTACCGCGGATCGCGCAGGAACGGCTCGAGCTTCGGGAACGTGGGCCCGGCGGCGGCCAGCTTCGCGAGGAGGCGATACTGCGGCGCGCAGATCTCGAACACGCGGACCTTCTGCGTGCCGGGCCGCGCCCCCGCCGCCCACGCCGTGTCGCCCGACCCGAGGCCGATGATGGCGATGTCGCGCGGCTCCGGATGCGCCATGACCGGGATCGCGCCCAGCAGGGTGTGGATGCCGCCCCAGGGCAGCATGCTGTCCGTCTTGCCGTTCACCCACACGCCGTAGCGATTCAAGAAATCGCCGACGAGGCCGATCACCGCCGTCGCATCTTCTTCTATGAGGACGCGCTCTCCGTCCGTCCGCCCGTGGAGGCGCAGCCATAGCGACTGCTGCGACGGCACCAGCCACGCGACCGCGGCCAGCACGGCCGCCACCGGAAGGAACACGCTGCGCGCGCCATACGACCAGACGCCGACCAGCGCGAAGCCGACGCCGCCCGCGACGAGCACGCGCAGGGTGCCGGTCGTCCCGAGCGACGTGAGCAGCCACAGGCCCACGAGCAGGCTGCCGGCGGTGCAGCCGGCGATGTTCGCGGCCTGGAGCACGCCGACCCGGCGCCCGCTCTGCGCAGGATCGTCGTGGACGGCACGCTGGAGGATCGGGAACGACAGGCCCATGAGGACCGTCGGCGGGCCGTACAGCACGAGCGGGAACAGCGCGTACAACCGCAGCAGCGACGCCGTGTCCGCCGTGCTCGCGCCCAGCGAGATGTCGGGCATCTTCCCCTGCCAGAAGCGGAAGAACCATTCGTAGATCGGTGCGTGGGCGGGCAGGAAGGCGATCATGGCGATGACGGCAGCGGAATACGCGAGCAGCGCGCATTGGCAGAGGAGGAACAGCCGCAGCGGGCGGCGCACGCGCTCGACCAGCATCGAGCCGGCCAGCGCCCCCGCGCCGGATCCGAGGAGGTAGATCGCCAGCACCGTGCCGAACGTGAACGCCGTCGACTTCACGGCGACGTCCATGAGCCGGAACCACAACATCTCGAGGGACAACGCGCAGAAGCCCGAGACGGCGTAGAGGGCGATCCACAACGAGAGCGGATGCGAGCCCGCCGCTTCGCCGGTCATTTCCGCCGCCCTGTCCGTCGGCTCCCCTGCGGTGGATGTCGGCGCCACGTCCGGCGGCGGCCAGAACCGGTCGAGCAGGAAGACCTGCAGAGCCGCCATCAGGTTTCCGCCCACCGCGGCGAGAACGGCGCCGCGCACGCCGAGGTACCGCATGAGGAACCACGGGGTGAGCAGCGCGCCTGCGGCCGCGCCCAGCACGTTCACACCATACAGGAAGCCGACCAGACGCCCGGCGCCCTCCGCTTCGATCACCACCGCGCGCACGAGAAACGGCAGCGACATCCCCATGAGCAGCGTCGGCAGCAACAGCCCCGCGAAGTGCAGGAGTGCCGCGCGCCACGGCGCGCCGTAGAGGGCGGCGTGCTGCCGATACAGGAAGTCGTAGTACAGCCAGCAGCTCACCGCGCCGAAGGCGGCGATGCCGAGCTCGATCCCCATGAAGATCCGCAGCGCCCGCCGCGGGCTCACGCGGCCGCTCAGGACCCCGCCGAGGTGGCTGCCCGCCCCCAGACCGGCCATGAACGCGCCCACGATCATGGCGATCGAATAGATGCCGACGCCGCTCTGCAGGGCGAGGATCCGCTGCCAGGCCACCTGGTACACGAGCGCGGAGGCGCCGCTGCACAGGAAGGCCAGGCCCAGGAGGGAGTACCGGATGCGGCTCATGATCTCGCCACGTGGAAACGTGGATCTTAGCCCATGTCTCTTTCCTATTGACATTCGATAGGAGAAGGGGACACACTCCTATAGATAAGCGATAGGAGCCGCATGCCGGAGCCTCGGTCCGACCTGCTGCAAGGCACCCTCGACCTGCTGATCCTGCGGGCCCTCGTGCTCGGGCCCAACCACGGGCTCGGCATCGCCCGCCGCGTGGCCCAGATCACCCGCGGCACCTTCGACCCCAAGCCGGGATCGCTCTTCCCCGCTCTCCATCGGCTCGAGGAACAGGGCTGGCTGGCCGCGGAGTGGGGCGAGTCGGAGAACAAGCGGCGGGCCAAGTTCTATCGCTTGACCCGCGCGGGCCGCAAGAACCTCGAGACGGAGACCGCGAGCTGGGAGCGCATCGCGGCGGCCATCGCTGCCGCCATCGAGTCGACCTCCTAGGCCTCCAATGCGCGCGTGGTCCCGGCTCGCGAGCCTCTTCCGCAATCTCTTCCGGCGGCGCCACGTCGAGCGCGACCTCGACGACGAGCTGCGGGCGTATGTCGAGATGGCGGTCGAGGAACGGGTGCGGGCGGGTTCGAGCCAGACCGATGCGCGCCGCGCGGTGTTGATCGAAGTCGGCAGCACCGATGCCGTAAAAGAGAACGTCCGCGACATCCGCGCGGGCGCGATCCTCGATCAGATCGGCCAGGACGTCGTCTACGCCCTGCGCATGCTGCGCAAGAATCCGGGATTCACTGTCGTCGCCGTGGGTTCGCTCGCCCTCGGCATCGGAGCGACAACTGCGGTCTGCAGACTCCTCGACGCTCTATTCTTGCGCCCGCTGCCAGTGCCACGAGTCGAGCGCGTCATGCGGCTCCTCGAACGCCCAGAGCGGTCGATGGGTGCCATCACATGGCAAGAGCTGGACGGATACCGGCAACGAGCCTCTTCCGTATTCTCCGGTGTCGCTGGCTACCAGACGAACCTCGGCCGGCGAAACAGCGTCCTCGCGCGACGTGGGCAGGAGACTTTCGAAGTCGACGTCTCCCCCGTGAGCGGGGACTACTTCGCGACGCTGAGTCTACGCCCCGATCTCGGTCGCCTGTTGTCGCGCGACGATGACCGAGAGCCCGGCACGCACCCCGTGGCCGTCCTCACTCATTCGTCATGGGTGCGACGTTGCCACGCGGAACGGAACGCCGTCGGCGACACGATCGTCCTCAACGGAATCCCTTTTACTGTCGTCGGCGTTGCACCACCCGGATTCCGTGGGCTGAGTCTCCAGATGGAGCCGGACGTCTTCGTGCCGGTCGGCATGGGCAAATGGGTCGACCCGAGGGCGGACAGAAAAAGGCCCTGGCGAGATCCGTACGCGTACTGGCCCGTGGTCGTCGGCCGATTGCGCGACGGAGTCAGCCCTGCCCAGGCCGAGATCGTGCTGACGAGGATCGCGCGCGAGCTTGCCGTCGCAGGGGGCCGTTCCCCTGAGGTCACGATCGCCCTGCAACCGGCCGCAATGGCCGCGCCTGGCGTCGAGCCGGCGGCGCTCAAGCAATTCACTGCCCTCCTGCTCGCCGTTGCGGGCACATGTCTTCTGATCGCTTCGTTCAACGTAGCTGGACTCCTGCTAGCGCGCGCGATCGAACGCCGCCGCGAGATTGGACTGCGACTCGCATTGGGCGCCACGCGCGCCCGCATCATCCGTCAGCTCATCGTCGAAGGCGCGTTGCTCGCCTCTATCGCCGGTCTCGCCGGCCTGCTCGTGACCACAGCGATGTTCCGTATGCTGCACGGCTTTCGCCTCCCCGGCTGGGTCGAGGTCCACACACTCGGGCTCGGTGTCGATCTGTCGGTCTTCATGACGACGATCGCGACCGCGGTCCTGGCCTGCATCTCGTTCAGCCTCGTTCCGACGTGGCACGCACGAGGGATCGACCTGCGCGCCGCCATCGCCGCGCACGGCGCGGGACCCGGCCAACGTCCTTCTCGCACGCGCGGGACACTCTTGGCCGCCCAGGTAGCACTGTGCCTGCCCCTTCTCGTCGGCGCCGGCCTGTTGCTGCGAACGCTCCACCGAGCCGTCCGCATCGACCTCGGCTTTGACCCGAAAGGCGTCTTGACCGTCGAGTTCCCCGGCATGCCCCCGGAACGGGCGGCGGCGACGAACCAGCGGCTCGCCGTGCTCACACGCCGCATGGCCGGCGTCGAAGCCGTCGATACCTCGACCAGTTGCTGCGGCTATCACGCGTCGACGTTCTATGTGGACGGCGTGAGGCGCCACATCGGCAACGACAACAGCGTCGATTGGGTCGGCCCGGACTACTTCCGCGCGATGGGAATCCGTTTGCTGCGTGGCCGAGCCATCAGTCCCACGGATGTGGAGGGAGCTCCGCGGGTGGCGGTCGTCAACGAGTCGTTCGCGCGATCTCTCTGGCCGAACCAAGACGCCATCGGGCATCGCTTCGGATGCGGGATGGTCTCGCACAGCGAGAGCAAAGCGAGAACGGAGACCATGGAAGTGGTGGGCGTGGTGAGCGACGCCCGGTACATCCGGCTCAAGGACACGACGACCAAGCCT